>Ga0182016_10005022_pt1 | contig 14411 bp, 13 predicted proteins | sample 712S2MmetaG_FD_120491 | JGI IMG/M metagenome (GOLD analysis project Ga0182016, IMG submission 120491) | Permafrost microbial communities from Stordalen Mire, Sweden - 712S2M metaG | ecosystem: Environmental > Terrestrial > Soil > Wetlands > Permafrost | place: Sweden: Stordalen | collected...
GGACGAAGCCTGGTTTCTGTTGGGCTTCGGCGGTGTTATTCGCTTGTGACGTTGCGGCTAAGAACAGAACAACAGGTAAAACAAACCAAAACCTTACTGCCCTTTGCACTCAGCACCTCATGGGAGCCAATTTGTGGGTCGCAAGAAGCATAATGCACAGAAGCACTCAAGGGAAACGCAGGCATTCTGTAAATTGGACTCGCTACAAATGCCCCGTGCCCGGTTCCTGTTGTCATTCAGTGCGAAGCCGAAGAGTCAGTTTGATTTAATTTTGGCGCGAGGGCGGGAACCACAACCCTCATCCGGTTTAGCGATTCAAGCCACCCCCGCCAACGACCCCTCGCTTTCCTTGCGCTTTGCAAGGATGCTATTGAATTCCGAAATCGTCATCGGCTGCCCGAAGAACCACCCTTGTCCCCGCACCGGCCTCTCCGCACCGGCAAAATACGCGGCCTGCTCCACGGTCTCAATCCCTTCCACAATAACTTGAAGATTCAGTGTGTGAGCCATTGCCAAAATCTGTGGCAGGATGCCCGCTGTAACCGCGTCCGTCCCGATGGACTGCGTAAACGATCGGTCAACCTTGATCGTATCCACGGCCAGATCCTTCAAATACGAGAGGCTGGAGTACCCGGTCCCGAAGTCGTCGATCTGTACGCCGTGACCTCTGCGACGGAGTTCGTGGATTGTTTCCTTGACCTCCCGTTTGCTGGCCGTCGAGCTTTCCGTCACTTCGATTGCGATACTCTCTGCCGGGATCTTCTCCACGGCGAGAGCGTTTTCGAGCATGGGAAGAAACCTCTCGTTTGCCAAGTCTGTTGCAGTGGCATTGATATTCAACCGGAAGTCCGCATTGTTGCGCAGAACCTCGCCGAAGTCCTCGAGCGCATGGCGAACCACCAGTTGCGTCAGCTCCACCACAAAGCCGCGATCCTCCGCAATGCGCATGAACACATCCGGACTCACCACGAATCCGTCCTCGTCGGTCCATCTCGCCAGCGCCTCCGCTTCCACAATCCGCCCTGTCGCGAGCTCGACTATCGGCTGATACACGATCTGCAGCCGGTCTCGGCGGATGGCTCTGCGTAGTTGCTGGCTCATATTGCGGCTTCGCTGATAGAGCACAATGTAGGTCAATGTGAGAAGCGCGCCGATGAGCGCTCCAAGCGCTGTCTGCAAACTGAGCTGGCCAATATTGGCCCAGAGCGCGGCGGACAGCGAGCCATACGCGGTTGTACACATGCTGGAGTCCGGCGTGCAGCGTGTCGCATAGAGCGTGTCTTCAACGCTTCCCTCGAAATCACGGTCTTTGACCGCTGTTGGAAACCGCGAAGGCAAACCGCTGGCGCGCATCTTCTTCTGGCTGGGAACGTCCAGCATGTTTTGTTCATTTCGTCGGTTGACCGGCTGCGGGTGATTCTCGAAATTAGGATCTTTCACCACGTATGAATCGCCCAGTTGCAGCAGGAACACCATCCAATTGCCATGCGGGTATGGGGGTGGATCGCGGTAAAACTTGATCCCATCCGGTCGTGTAATGGCGGGCTTGAACTGTGTGTTGGGAAGCTTATCCCGTCCAAAGAGAGCGGAGCACTGCAGTTTTCCGTCGCGCATTCTACCCGCATCGCGCAGGCTCACCGCGTGATAGATCATTTCACGAAAATAAGCGAGCTCGGCGTCGGAGCAGTAGGGGTAGGGCGACGCGTTCATAGCATTCAACAACGAACGCGACTCGTCAACCAGCGTGTACGTGAATCCCTGAATCTGGAGCGCATCCTGCACCAGTGCTGCTTCGGTGACCTGCTTCGTGTGCAGTCGCCCCAGCAGGTAGCCGGCCGCTGCGCCACCGGCGGTCGCCAGCGACAGGGCCGCCACGGCAATCCATAGTCGCTTCCTGGGGATCGGCATCATTGGGAATCGTTTCACTCCCGCGCATTGGCCGGCTCAAAAAGCAGGAATCCCTCCGGCCAATCTTCCTGGTTAACGGACCGCGCAGCGCCAGAAAAGGAAGCATGCCAGGCGTGCGATGGAAACGACCAACAGAAAATAGGGGAATAAAGCTCTTCGGGAGAAAAATGCTGCTTTTCCCGCAGCTTACCAATAACACCGATATTTGGTGTGACTTGCAGAAATTGTACCTCCAATCTGCGACATCGTGACAAAGGTTCCCCATCGCCACCTGAACGGCAGGTCAGCTTGATGGCGGCACTGGCATTTTTCCAGAGAAGCTGTAAAAGCGCGAACTCATCCCCCTCGGCTATCCTCTGGCTCAGCGGCCTCTCGCGCAGCGCCTTGCCCACCGGCTCCGGTGGTATAATCACGAGGTCAGGCGCGTGTCAGCGCCCAATCTCCAACGTTCGCTGAGGTTCCCATGTCCGGCCATTCAAAGTGGGCCACAATCAAGCACAAGAAGGGCGCGCTCGATGCCAAGCGCGGCAAGATATTCACCCGCCTCCTCAAGGAAATTGCTGTTGCCGCAAAGGGCGGCGGCAACCCTGATACCAACGCCCGCCTGCGCACCGCCGTTTTGGCGGCGAAGTCGGAAAACATGCCGCAGGACAACATCAAGCGCGCCATCCAGCGCGGCACCGGCGAGCTCGAAGGCCTCAGCTACGAAGAGATCACCTTTGAGGGCTACGGCCCCGGCGGCGTCGCCATTATTGTCGATGTGACGACGGATAACCGCAATCGCGCGGTCAGCGAAATCCGGCATGCATTCTCAAAGAACGGCGGCAACCTGGGTGAGTCGGGCTCGGTGCGCTTCATGTTCTCGAAAAAGGGGATCATCGCCGTTGAAAAGACTGCCGCGACCGAAGATCAGTTGATGGATATCGTTCTTGAGCACGGCGGCGACGACCTTAACGACGAAGGCGATACCTGGGAGATCCTTACCGACCCCAGCGCCTACGAAGCGGTGCTGGGAGCCGTCAAGGCGGCCAACATTCCCACCGTCATGAGTGAAGTCACCATGGTCGCTTCTACCTATACGAAGCTCGAGGGCAACACGGCCGCCCAGATGATTCGCTTGCTTGAAGCGCTGGAAGATTGCGACGATACGCAGAACGTGTACTCCAACTTCGATATGGACGCCGAGCAAATGGAGCACGCCGCGGGCTGATTCCCGGTGCGGGATGGCATGGAAAAGGCCGCCCGGACGTGGCGGCCTTTTTGCGGAATGAGAATAGAGCGATAAAAGGAAGGTAAGAAAGCTTTGATCAGAGGCGCAAGTCTTCTTCTTTTGATTCTCCTGGCCGGCGCGTCGCTTGCATGCGCCGAAACACCGGACAAAGTTGCCACCGACGCCGCTAATGCCGCGTCCGATCCGGTCGCCCAGGTCCGAAACGCAAAGAGCTGGGAGTATGGCCCCTTCGTGAACTGGGGCTCCGGCATCGGCGACCGCTCCGACTTCAAATTCCTTTCCCTCGGCGTTGAGTTGGGCAAAACCGTGACCCCAGTCCTCCATGCGGGAGTCTTTACCGGCCAGTTTCAGCTCGCGGGCAACATTATGCCGCTCTGGCTGGCATTTACACCGGCGCCCCATGAGCAGGCCTTTCAATATCCCGGTGGCTACTTTACCGGTCCCGATGGCGGTGGCACTTACAAAGGTGTCAGCTTGACCCCGGTAATCTTTCGCTGGAATTTTGTTACCAAGTCGCGACATTTTCAGCCCTGGTTTCAGGGCGCAGGCGGGGTCATTTACACCACCCATAAATTTCCACCGGATCTGCTGGTCCCTCATGGAACGCCGGGCGCCACTTCCGTGTTCAATTTCTCTCCGCAGGGTGGGCTTGGGTTTCACTACTTCACCAGCCCGAAGCGGTCCATCGACGTAGGCCTGAACGCGGTTCACATTTCATCGGCCTCACTCGGCGACCGGAACCCAGGCGTCAATGCAAGTCTTCAACTGCAAGTGGGTTATACCTTTTGGAAGTAATCGCTACCCGATCGAATTCTACTTTTCAACGACGGAAATTGGCCGACGGTTTGGAGCAGCAATGAGCGGCCCGGTTATCGAGTGCGTACCGAACTTCTCCGAGGGCACAGACGCCCGGCGGGTCGAAGCCATCGTGGCCGCGATGTGCGTCGACGGAGTGCATCTGCTCGACTGGACAATGGATGCCGCATACAACCGATCCGTCGTGACCATTGCCGGGGAACCGGCAGCAGTTGTGGAAGCCGCCGTGCGCGGCGCAGGCAAGGCCGTCGAACTCATCGATCTGACCCGGCAGCAGGGTGTTCATCCCCGCATCGGCGCAGCGGACGTCATTCCCTTCGTTCCCATCTCCGGCATCAAGCTTGAGCAGTGTGTGCTGCTCGCGCGGCAGGCTGGGTTGGAGATCTGGCGTCGCTATGGGGTCCCGGTTTTCTTCTACGAAGCTGCGGCGGCACGCCCCGACCGCGCCAACCTGGACGATGTCCGGCGCGGACAGTTCGAGGGGTTAAGGGAAGCGGTACGCAAGGAGTCGTCTCGCCGCCCCGACCTTGGCGGGCCTGGCCTTCATCCCACCGCCGGAGCCTGTGCCGTCGGTGCACGCAAGTTTCTTGTGGCGTACAACATCTATTTCGACTCGGCCGACGTAGCTATGGTGAGAGCGATCGCCCGGGAAATCCGCGCGGCGTCCGGCGGTTTGAAAGGCGTAAAAGCCATGGGCCTTCTCGCTCATGGACGCGCACAGCTCTCCATGAGTATCACCGACTTTGAGATAACTCCGGTCTCGCAGGTCCATCGCGCGGTCGCAAATCTGGCCCAGCGACATAAAGTCGCCCTTGCGGAAAGCGAGGTCGTCGGCCTGATTCCTGAGGCGGCCTGTGAGCGGGAAAGCGATTGGATGCGTCAATTAGTTGGGTTTGAAGGGCAAACCAAGATTCTGGAGCGCCGGTTAGGCGCTCCGCTGGCTTGGCCGCCGATTGGGCCGGGGAATTCATAAAGCGATTGCAACGAGCAATTGACAATCGCAAAGCGTCTTGCAGGTAGAATAGGGATGTAGGATTCGGCCTTCTTGTCTAACTCACAATCGGGAAACACCCGTGGCGTTGCGGGATTTCCCCTTGAGATGGGCGTGCGAACCGCGGATATCCGGAGGGAAAGAATTGTTCAAGGAATTTACAAAGATCGCGAATATGGCCATGCTGCTTGCTGTGGCAGCCTTGGTTTCTGTTACTTCGGCGCGTGCCGCACAGTTGTCCACCGATGCGCGAACTTCAGTACCGCATGAGGTGCAGCAGTTGGTCGTAATCGACTATCGGGCCATGGAGAATTCTACGGCTGCCATGGATTTACGCGGTCGCGTAATGCCGCCTGAGTTGAAACAGTTTGACGAGGCGCTGACCAAGTCCGGGCTGAACGAGAACCACGACGTCGAGCAACTGGCCTTTGCGCTTTTTCGGCCCTCGTCGGGAGATGCGCTCATTACAGTGGGCATTGCTCAGGGGCAGTTCCCAATTCAGGATATTCTGGCCAACTTCGCCAAGAACAAAGTCAAGCCCAGGCTGGTCCGGACCAACAAGGTCTATCCGCTGGAAAAGACGGGGATGGTGCTTTGCTTTGTGGATGCCTCTACGATGGTTTTCGGATCCAGCGAAGCAGTGAAAAAAGCTCTGGATGCGCGCGATGGCGTAGAGCCGAACCTGCTCACAAACAACACCATGATGGATGCCATGAAGACGGTTGATACTGCATCCCTGTGGAGCATTCTGGACGAAAAGGGAACCAGGGTCATGATGAAGCAGGTGCTGGGCGAAGCCGGATCGGTAACCGACTTCGAGACCGTGCAGAAGCGGCTGCAGGGTTCCTGGTATGGGATGGACTTCAGGCACGGTGTCAAGTTCGATCTGACCATTTCCACGGGTGACTCATTTGCCGCGGCGACCATCTCTTCGCTGTTGACCGCAGCAGTACTGGTGCGCAAGATGAGCGGTTCCGAGGCTGAGAAACAGGCTTTGGCAGACACGCAAATCGCATCCGATTCGGGCAATATGTCAATCCATTTTGCCGCTACCGACAACGACTTCAGCAGCCTTCTCCGCTCGCCACTGTTCCAGAGCATGGTCCACTAGGGTTCCAGTAAATTTATATGGGTTGCAAAGGCGCGGCTTCAAATGCCGCGCCTTTGCATTTTCATACTGACTTGGGTTCCGTTTCCATTTTTTTAGAAAATCTACTGTTCACATCGCCGGCAGAGCCAGCCGCAACAGCAAGAATCCAGCCACACCCGCGAAAAACACCAGCGCCATGCGTATCCCCGGCTCGCGGTTTACTTCGGGAACCAGGTCGGTAGCAGCGACATAGAGCGCTACGCCTGCTGAAATCGGCAATCCATACGGCAGCCAACTCGGCACCAACTCAATCACCAGTACCCCTGCGAGAGTGGCCGCTGCCAGCGCTACCGCTGAATAAAAAGCCATTGCCCGGCTGCGTCCGCTGGCCAGCATCACCGACGCCATGGTGAACCCCTCGGGCGCTTTGTGCAGCAGGATGGCCAGAAAAATCAGCACGCCGAGGCCGGTAGATACTACAAAGCCCGAGCCAATGGCTACGCCGTCAAAAAGTGCGTGGACGCTCAGCCCCGCCAATACAGAATTGCTTGTATGCTGCGAAACAAACTCGCCCTTGTGCGTCTCTTCCCCAAAATGAAAATGCGCGTTGATGGTGTGTTCCAGCAGATGAACAACGCAGTAGCCTGCCATGATCAGGATCGGACCGAGGCGCGGGCTTAGCTTCAGACTTTCAGGCGCCATTTCGATGACCGCGGTGGCCATCAGAAATCCCGCGCCCAGAGCTACAAAGTAGCGGAGGTATCGCTCCACACCTCGCGCCCGCACCAGCACCAGCCCGCCAGCCACATCGGCCAGCGCGGCAATTGCGCCGAGCAGCAGGGAGAGCTTCAGCATCAGGGCCTAACCGCTGTGCCGGATGTGCATCACGTCGCCATCCTGCACTACGTATTCCTTGCCTTCGAGGCGCAGCGTACCGCGGCTGCGCGCGGCAGCTTCGGAGCCGGCATCCAGGAGCGCATCCCACCTAATCGTCTCCGCGCGAATGAAATGGTGCTCCAGGTCCGAGTGAATCGCTCCCGCCCCTTGCGGCGCTTTCGAGCCCAGCGGAATGGTCCACGCCCTGCACTCATCCTCGCCGGCAGTGAAGAAGCTGATCAGTCCCTGCAACTCATAACTCTTGCGGATCAGCCGCACCAACCCGCTCTCGCGCAAGCCATAACTGCCCAGGAACTCCGCCGCTTCCTCGTCGTCCATCTCCGCCAACTCGGCTTCGACCTTGCCGCAGATCGCCGTTGCTCCCGCGTTGGGCCGGCTGGCAACTTCTTCCAATTTATATTTGCCGACCGCAGCATCGAGGTCGTCGCCCAGTGTGGTGCTCTCGCCGATGTTTACCGCATAGAGAATCGGTTTTTGCGACAGGAACATGAAGCCCTTGATGAGCTTCTTTTCGTCCGCGGTCATCTCCAGTTCGCGCAGCGGCTGCTCTTTTTCCAGCGCCTCTTTGGAACGCAGAAGCAGCGCCTGCTCCCGCTCCAGATCGCTGGTGCGGCCTTTCTTAAGGTCCTTCTCCAGCCGCTCCAGCCGCTTCTCAATCTGCGTAAGATCGCTGATCATCAAGTCGAATTCGACGTTCTTGATGTCGCGGATCGGGTCGATGGGACCGACGTGCGGAATAGCGTCGTTTTCAAAGGCGCGCAGCACGTGAATGAGCGCATCTACGTTGCGCAGGCTGGTCAGGAACGCAGTCTCCTTGAGCGCCTCCTGGCCGATGGCCGCCACGTCAACATACTCAACGGTCGCGTAGGTAGTTTTCTTCGGCGAGTAGAGGGCAGAGAGCTTGTCCAGCCGCTCGTCGGGCACTCGTGCCACGCCAATGTGTTCTTCGCGCGGGTTCGAGTAGCCTTTCTCTTCGAGCTTGGCCTTGGTCAGAATCTTGAATAACGAAGTCTTGCCCACCTGCGGCAGGCCGATAATGCCAGTTTTCATGCACGTCCCATGGATGCCCCTGCACGATGCGATGCGCGCTTCCGGGCCTCTTCGATGATACAAGAGCGGAGGGCAGGGAATAGGGAATAGGGACTAGGGAACAGGGAAACATTCATTCAGCCGAATTACGATGGGTGCCCCATCCTTGCGAGGATATTGTTTCTCTCGCAAGGGTGGGAGACTAGGACCCCCGACTGGCGGCGCCTCTCTAAACTCGAACGCTCTCCGCCCTCGCCACCAGCACAACGGTTGCAAGCCCGCACAACAAAATGGCCAGCTCCACATGCTCGCTGCGATTGTGCAGATTGTTGAAGTCAATTGTCTGCCGATTGGTCGTGTCCATGGTATTGATAGCTCCACCCGCAGCTATTCGATCGCGGTCCATCGCGGGAATGATGGCGAATTGCGAGTAGATTGTGAAGGCCAGCATCAGCACCACGAGAATCATCGGCGCCAGCACGCTGCGCGGCTTATAGATGCCCCACGCCGGAGCCAGCGCCAGCAGTGCCAGGGCCACCATTGCCGACACCAATCCCATTCCATGCAGAATGCGCAATAACTCGCCGACAATGGTTCCTGCTGTGTGCGTGTCCGACCGTAGCGTGCCAAAGGTGATTGCGGCTACGACCGGAAAGAATATCTCCGCGCCCATCCAAACAACGAGCGACAGGTAGAGCAGCGTGCGAAGCAATGTCTTCATTTCGAAAGAATACTATCAGGGATCAGGGAACAGGGACAGGGACTAGAGAACAGGGAAAAGGGAAAAGGGAAAAGGACAATCGAGCTGGGTGTCCCCGGTCTCGAATTTGAGACCGGGAAACCTCGAACCTTCTGGTGCAACTCTGACAACCAGATTGTTATTTCCGACTGAGCGCTCGTTTTAGCACAATCTCCAGCGCGCCCTTCACCTTGGCATACTCCTCTTCGGAAACGGTTCCGTGGATCTTTTCGCTCTCCAGCGTAAACATCTCTTCCTTGATTACGTTGAGCAATTGTCCCTGCTTGGCCGCCGGCGAACCAAAAGAGGGATAAGCCACCGCGCCACCCTCTGGAACTCCGCTCACGCCCGCCGCTCCGGCCGGTTTGCGCAGCAGGAAGGCTGCCCCAGCCGCCAGCACCAATGCCAGCCCACCCAGGATCCACCACTTGTACTTCGTCAACGGGTCAGGCGTTCCAATCGGTTGCCCGATGCCGCCTCCCGGCTGTCCACCCGCGGCTGGCGCGCTTCCATCGGAAGGCGCACTCGATCCATCCGGGGCTCCCATGCCTGCTGGCTGCTGTGCGCCCGGCGTCCCTTGCTGTTCGCGTGGTATGGATCCCGTGCCCGAAATGGTGAAGTCGACAGACTTGCTCGGCGTCGCGTTCTTCAGCACATACGTTTGCACGTTGGGGTCTTCAGGCACGCTCTTGAACGCATCCCCCGACGTTGCCTGGAACGTCATGCTCTTCGGCAGCAGGACGGCCAGGTTATCCGCCGGCAGCGTTACCTGCGCGTGAAAGGAAAACTTCCCGCTATAAGGCACGTGGTAGGCGAGTTGGAAAAGCGTGTCCTTGTCGCCGTCATCGGGCTGAATAGGAAAGTTGAATGCGTAATGTCCCTTGGGGCCATCGGGATCGAGCTTGATGCTGGTGGGCAGGCCGTTGGGGCGCTGTCCGCCGACTCCGTCGACGATCGCATCGGCAGGCAACACCACTTGAAATGATTTCGCGCTCCACTGCGTGGTGGGTGGCGTGCTGGTGTTGTGTACAAAGAATCGCTCGGTTATCTTCAACTGGCCGTTCTCGGTTTCGAGTTCCAGAACGTCTGCTTCAATAAAGACACCCTTCACCTTGGCAGCGACCTCAAAGACAGAGATATCGCCGGATGCTCCGGCCTTGGGAGCTTCAATGAAGTACTCGGCGCCCTGGTGAATGGCTTTGACCAGCGCGGGGCCTTCGCCTTGCTTTTCCAGCGAATAATGGCCGCGCGCATCGGTGGTGGTGCGTCCCACTTCTGCCATGCCGGCCATGGGACTTACGAGTACCACAGCGTCGCCGCTTGAGGGCTTGCCTGTGGTTTTGTTGGTCACCGTGCCGGTGACTGTGGATGCATGCGCAAAGGCGCCGGTGAGCAAGAGGCCCAAAGCAAAAGTGCGAATTACGTACTGTGTCGATTTCATGATCTTGAGGGAATCCTTCTTCTCGTGAACCACTGTCTTCATTCCGAATACTGTCATAGGGCCAACCTTGCTTCGATCCAGAGGCCACTCGCTTTGAAAGGGCATGGCTTCAGCCGTGCCGCAATATCCACGAAGACAAACTGGGCTTTAGCCCCTGAGGGAAGTTCTTTCGCGACTATTAACATTCCCTCAGCGGCTAAGCCGGGTGCTTTTTTTACACCTTTACGACACGGCTGAAGCCATGCCCTTTCAAAGCAATCTTCGCCCCTGAAGAACCTGTTGCCATCCATAGAGCCTCAACGGTCAAGCCTGCTGCAAATAGTCGATCTCGGCGAGCAGCGTCGCCGTTTCATTTTCAAGCTGCGTGCGCTGCGTTTGGAAATCTTCATCCGGATACTTGCCGGCCTTGTACTCGAAATTCAGATCGCGCAGGTTTTCGTAAAGCTGATCCTTGCGCTCGAGCAGAAAATCGAGCCGGGTCTTTTCGCGCTGGCTGGCAAATACGTTCTCCGGCCAAAAGGTGTAGACGAGCAGCGCAAGCGTCAAAAACAATCCAGCCAATTCACCTTGCAAAGTTGTCATTGCTCAAAACCCTCCATCGTCGCCGGTCTCGCGGCGAATTCTTTCCCGGCGCTCGCGTTCGGCTGGGTCCATTTGGGCAGTATCCGTCGCAGTCGCCAGCGTTCTGCCGACCGACCAGCGCCGCACCAGCAGAATCGTTCCCAGCAGCGCCGCCGCAAACACAGCGAAGGGTGCAATCCACGCCACCAGGTCGAAGCCATGCGCGGTGGGCGCAGCCAACACAATCGCCCCATACTTGACGACAAAGGAATCCAGAATCTCCTTGTCGCTCTTGCCGCTTTCAATTCCCGCGCGCAACTCATTCAACTCGCCTGTCGAGTTGGGGCAGCCCACATGGTTGCATTCGCCCAGAATCTCCGCGCAGCTACAAGTACACATCAGCCGGTGGCTCAGGTCGTTGAATCGCGAATTGCCATCCGTCGCTCCCAGCGAAAAGCAAACTGCAATCGCGAGCAATCCGGCTTGCGCTGCTTTCATCCAGAAAGTAAATCGTGTTGAGGACTTCACAGGTGGCCGCCCTTCAACGCCGGCTCGGTCGGCGCCGTTCGAGCCGGCACCCGCAGCGTAGCAGTGGCTGGGCTCAGGCTTGGAACCAGCGCCACCAGAGTGCCAAAGACCAGCACCACCAGCCCCGCCCAGATCCATCCCACCAGCGGATTGAGAAACGCCTTGATGATCGGCTGGCCAGTATCGGGGTTCGTGCCTTCATACACCACATACAAATCCCAGCTTGGGACCGAGTGAATTGCCACCATCGTTTGTGGCTGGCCGGTAATCAAGTAGACGCGCTTTTCGGGAGCCATCTGGAACTGCTTCTTGCCGCCTTTATATACATCGAGCAACGCATATTCCGAGTTGTAATTCAGATTCGAGTCCTGCGTGAATCCTACGCACTCCAGAGTGTACGGGCCAACCGACATCTTGTCGTGCAGCGCCAGTTCGCTTTCCACGTTGCGATTGAAAGCAGACCCCGCCAGGCCGATCACCACAATCACCACGCCGATGTGGATGATATAGCCTCCATACCGTCGTGTATTGCGCCGCGTTAACAGCCACGTGGCCGCAAAGATATTCCGGCCGGTCTGCCGCGAAATCACGCCGGCCCCGCGCAGAAACTCACTCAAGATCGCAGTCATTACTGCCGCAGAAGTTGCGAACGCCACCAGCGCATAAAAGTCACCTGTGTCGAACGCTCCGTCCTTCCAGACCCGCACGCCCGCGGCAAAGCAGACAATTACCATGACCCAAAAAGCAATCACCGGCAATACAAAATTCCGCCGTATGCTCTTGAACGAAGCTGCCCTCCACGGCAGCAGCGGTCCGACGCCGGTCAAAAGCAGCAGAAATATGCCGATCGGAATCGCCACGCGGTTATAAAATGGCGCGCCCACCGTGACCTTGTTACCCACCACATATTCACTGAGCACAGGAAACAGCGTGCCCCACAGAATCACGAAGCATGCCGTCAGCAGCACAAGATTGTTGAACAGGAAGCTCGACTCGCGGCTCACCAGCGATTCCAGGTGATGCTCGCTCTTCAAGTGGCTGCGCTGCAGAATATAAGTGAAGATGCATACGGCCAGCACCAGTCCCATGAAAACCACAAACCAAGTGCCGATCGACGACTGTGCAAATGCGTGTACCGAGCTCACCAGGCCAGCGCGCGTCAACAGCGTGCCCAATAGCGTGAGCAGGAATGTGGAGAAGATGAGCCACACATTCCAGCTCTTCATCATCCCCTTCTTCTCCTGCATCATCACGGAGTGCAAAAACGCCGTGCCGGTTAGCCAAGGCATGAAGCTGGCGTTCTCCACCGGGTCCCATCCCCAGTAGCCGCCCCAGCCCAGCACCGCGTATGCCCAGTGCATTCCAAGGAAAATTCCGGCAGTGAGGAATAGCCAGGTCACCATCGTCCAAACGCGCGTGACCTTGATCCACTTCTCACCGGGGTAGCGCATCATCAGCGCGCCGAGCGCAAAGCAGAAGGGAATCGAGAAGCCCACGTAGCCGAGATAAAGCATCGGCGGATGGATCACCATTTCAGGATATTGCAGAAGCGGATTCAACCCGTTGCCGTCGTCCGGAATGGCGCCCTGGTAGAGCGCGAATGGCGGCGCGGCGAAGCACAAAATCGATAGGAAAAATACTTGAATCCCGGCCAGAATCGTCCCAGCGTAGGCATAGAGCTTTACGTCCGTCTTGTGTGTCAGCCGCAGAACGAACCCGTAGGTTCCCAGAAGCCACGCCCACAGCAACAGCGAGCCTTCCTGCCCGCTCCACAGCGCGGAGAATTTGTAGGCGCCCGGCAGAGCTCGATTCGAGTGCTCCATGATGTAGGTGATTGAAAAATCGTTGGTGAAGACCGACCAGATCAGCGCAAACGCGGCCGCCGTTACGGCGATGAATACTGCAATTCCAGCCCGCCGCGCCGTGTCTGCCAGGCGTTCAGGGGAGATCCTTGCCGGCTGTCCGGTGGCAATCAGCCGCAGGGCCATTGCACCGGCCAACAGGTTGTACGCGGCCAGCGCCAAAGCTATGAGAAGTGCAAAACTACCAAAGGCTGCCATGAATTAAGACTCCACGATGATTCTCGCACGCAGGGGGAAGCTTGAAGCTCGCGCCTGCGAAGCTATTCTCATGCCATGATAGGCCTTCAGCATGTGATCTGGCTCACACCAAAGATTGAGGAAGGAATAGGGGAGGAATGGTGGCTTTAACGTGGAAGGCTGCTGCTTGCCGCTGACTCTATGCGTGTTGCGCAAGCAACTCGTCGGCAGCGTGCAGGATTTCATCGCCGGCGAAGGGACGGGGCAGGAACCGCACCCATTCACCTTGGCTGGAACCACCCTGGTAATCGGCTTCTGCCTCGCTGCCGCCGCCGAGCACAAGTACCCGGACATTGGGGAGGCGCTCATGCAACTCAGCTACAAAGGCCGGACCGCCGATCCCCGTCATGTTCGGTCCGCTGATCACCAGCGAAAGGCGATCGGCAAAATGGGGCTGCTCCACCAGGCACAACGCCTCCGCCGCATCCCCAACTCGCTCGACGTCGTGGAATCGCCGCTCCAGAATAGCTCTGCACAAAAACGCCTGCAGCGGATCTTTATCCACCAGGAGGATTGTAGTCATGGCGCCTGAATTCTGCTCGGCCTACTAGAGATAAGGACGGCATAGATTAACAACTAGATAACTAAGATGTTACGGAAACCGTCTTTGTTGCCCGTCCGCGTCGCGAATTCAAAACCCGTATTGAGCACCAGTGCGCTGGCGCCTATCCCAACAGAAATTCTTTCTCCTTCAGTTCCTTGATCGAGTCGCGTAATTTGGCTGCTTTCTCAAACTCAAACTTCTTGGCCGCCTCGCGCATTTCCGTCTCCATCTTCGCGATAAACGCGTCCAGATCGGCCTGCGTCTTGAACTCTGGAAGACCCGCTGCTTCCTCAACCTCCACTTCGCCGTATTCGGCCTTCAGAATCTGTGCCAACCCCATATCCATTGTGTTAATGATCGACTGCGGCGTAATTCCATGCTCTTCGTTGTAAGCCAGTTGAGTCGTCCGCCGTCGATCCGTCTCGTCCATCGCGCGCCGCATCGAGTCGGTGATTTTGTCCGCATATAAGATCGCTTTGCCTTCCAGGTGTCTCGCAGCACGGCCCATGGTCTGAATCAGCGACCCCGCCGAGCGCA
>Ga0182016_10005025_pt1 | contig 14405 bp, 12 predicted proteins | sample 712S2MmetaG_FD_120491 | JGI IMG/M metagenome (GOLD analysis project Ga0182016, IMG submission 120491) | Permafrost microbial communities from Stordalen Mire, Sweden - 712S2M metaG | ecosystem: Environmental > Terrestrial > Soil > Wetlands > Permafrost | place: Sweden: Stordalen | collected...
TCAGGCGGAGTACCTCTATGAAGCCGTGGCCGAAACCATCCGCAAAGATCTTAGAGAGGAAATTGAATTCCTTGAGGTCTTCGACAAGGCGATGGCAGCGGTGAAGATGATCGTCGATATGCCAAATGCACGGGCATCTTTGCTCGCCCGGTTTATTTTGCAGAACCACGGCACACTGTCCGCGAAAAAGCGCCGTCAATTTCCGGAATTGCGCGACGAAGAGATCGCAAGAATTGAATCAGAAATATTCAGAGTAGTTACAACCAAACTGTTCGAGTAACAAAGGAACCAGAAGGCGAAGCTATGACAAACAACGAGTTTGATAAGTTTCTGAGCGAGCGTGAGGCTAGGCAGAATCAGACTAGGAGCACTAAACAAGTCGTTGTTCAAGGAGCCGCAGCGGAGTGGCAATACTTGAAGGATACGACGAAAGCGTTGACACTTGGCAAGACAATTGAAGGTAATCGGCTTGAGTGGAGACCTTATAGTGCATATTATCCTGATTTCCTGCAGCTGAAAAATGTTGCGGCAATCTTCATCGACAGAGGAATTCACAATGGAGTTCCTCAGGCGTGCAGTATACGATTTGACCGGAACGCTTCTGGCCCTCAAGGTGTATTTCTTGAAGATAAGTCGCCAGTTGCGGCTGAAGTATGGTCGTTGGAGCCGCGGGCGAAAGGCCAGAGCATCGTTTGGTATGTGAAAGAGCTAGGCAAGAACTTCACATCGTCAGAGTTGGCTTCACAAGTTGCGATACGCCTTGTCAAGCAGTTCGAGGCGTACGAAGCTACATTTGGACGGTGAAGGTGGGAATTACTCTGTGCAGAAGAATGGCGACGCTTCCCGTCATTCCGACTGGTTTTAATGCGACGCGAGAGGCCTCGCGCGTGCGGAGGTTGTCGTTCTGAAATAAGCCAATGATTAGACTGCCGAAAGCTGTCCACCCCTCGTATAAAACTAGCTCAAAGGGTGAACAGGCATTCGGCTCAGTTGTTCATGACTGCTTGTCTTCTTCCGGTGCCATCAGGCTAGGTCGAAACGGTCAAGGTTCATCACTTTGGTCCATGCGGCCACAAAGTCCTTCACAAAGACGGATTGCGCATCCTGGCTTGCATACACTTCGGCCAGTGCGCGCAGTTGTGAGTTCGATCCAAAGACCAGATCCACAACGGTGCCTGTCCAATTGAGTTTGTCAGTCTTTCGGTCGTGTCCTTCCAGCATGCCAGCGGCAGTCGCCGACTTCTTCCATTGCGTCCCCATATCCAGCAGGTTCACGAAGAAATCGTTGGTCAGAATCCCAGGACGCGCTGTAAAGACCCCAAGTTGTGTTCCCCCGAAGTTCGCGCCCAGTACGCGCAGGCCGCCGATCAGCACCGTCATTTCCGGAGCAGTAAGGTTAAGCAGTTGTGCCTTGTCGATCAGCAGATTGGCTGCGGAGCCTTCCAGTCCCTTGTGGGCATAGTTGCGGAAACCGTCCGCCAAGGGCTCCAAAACCGAAAAGGATTCCACGTCGGTCTGTTCCTGCGATGCATCCATCCGGCCGGGAGTGAAGGGAACTTTTCCTTCGTAACCGGCCTTCTTCGCAGCGGCCTCAACGGCTGCCGAGCCTGCCAGCACAATCAGATCAGCGAGTGAAATCATCTTGCCGCCGGTTTGTGCGCTGTTGAACTCCTTCTGCACATTTTCAAGTTTGGCCAGCACTGTGGCCAGTTCTGCTGGCTGATTGACAGCCCAGTCCTTTTGCGGCGCAAGGCGAATGCGTCCTCCGTTGGCACCGCCGCGCTTGTCGCTGCCTCGGAAGCTGGCAGCCGAAGCCCATGCTGTGGTGACCAGTTGTGAGATCGACAAGCCACTGGCCAGGATCTTGGCCTTCAGGGCTGCAACGTCCTGAGCGTCCACCAGCGCGTGATTGACAACGGGAATCGGATCCTGCCAAATCAGTTCTTCCTGGGGAACGAGTGAACCAAGGTAGCGGGAAAGCGGCCCCATATCGCGATGCGTCAGCTTGAACCACGCCCTCGCAAATGCGGCGGCGAACTCATCAGGATGTTCCTTGAAGCGCAGGGATATTTTTTTGTATTCGGGATCAAACTTCAGCGAAAGATCCGTGGTCAGCATAGCCGGTTGATGGCTCTTCGACTTGTCAAAGGCATCGGGTACAGTTCCTGCGCCAGCGTCGCCCTTCGGCTTCCATTGGTACGCGCCCGCCGGACTTTCGGTCAACTCCCAATCGTAGTTGAACAGGTGCTCGAAAAACTCGTTGCTCCACTGAGTAGGCTTGGTAGTCCATGTCACTTCCAGACCGCTGGTGATGGTGTCTTTGCCAACGCCTGTGCCGTAACTGTTCTTCCAGCCCAGTCCCTGGTCCTCGATTGGAGCTGCTTCGGGTTCGGGGCCAACATGGGTAGCGGCTGCGGCACCATGTGTTTTGCCGAAAGTGTGGCCACCGGCAATCAGGGCCACGGTCTCTTCGTCATTCATGGCCATGCGGGCAAAGGTCTCGCGGATGAACGGGACTGCGGCGAGCGGGTCATGGTTGCGCTCCGGGCCTTCGGGATTGACGTAGATCAATCCCATCTCGGTGGCTCCGAGAGCGCTTTTCGCATCCTGCAGTTGCTGGGGAGTGCGGTGAGCCAACCAGGCATTTTCCATGCCCCAGTCAACGTCCTGGTCAGGTTCCCACACATCCGCGCGACCGCCGCCAAAACCAAAGGTCTTGAAGCCCATCGATTCCAACGCCACGGTGCCAGCCAGAATGATCAGGTCGGCCCACGAAATCTTCTTGCCGTATTTCTGCTTGATCGGCCACAACAAACGGCGCGCCTTGTCGAGGCTGACGTTGTCAGGCCAGCTATTGAGGGGAGCAAAACGCTGCTGCCCCCGGCCCGCGCCGCCGCGTCCATCTGCGATGCGATAGGTCCCCGCGCTGTGCCAGGCCATGCGAACAAACAGCGGCCCATAGTTGCCAAAGTCCGCTGGCCACCACTCTTGCGAATCGGTCATCAGAAACTTGAGATCCTTGATGATCGCTTGCAGATCAAGGCTTTTGAAGGCTTCGGCGTAGTTGAAGTCCCCCTCCATGGGGTTGGATAAAGAAGAGTGCTGATGCAGGATGGCCAGGTTCAACTGATTGGGCCACCAGTCCCGGTTGCTCTTCGCTCCTGACGCAGTGTGCTTGAGCATGTCGCCCGCAAACGGGCACTTCGCTTCCTCAGACATGATTCCTCCTATCGATGTTTTTTGAACCAACATTCTTCCAACGCAGCACAACTTGCATACGTCGCAAACGCTTTGATCGCCCAATGCCGCGGAACCCTTCGCCATCAACCAGAGAAAACGGCGCTCAGGGTGTAATCAGATCCCTGACGACCAGCACTCAAACCTTTCTAGCTTCGTTTTGGCCCGCAGCTTTTGCGGAACATTCATGACAAATCCCTCGGAATTGAATGGAATAGTCCTCAATCGTAAACCCCGATTCTTTTCCGGGAATTTCAATCAAGTCAAGATTTGGATTGTCCATGTCGCACATGGCTCCGCAGCGAATGCACAACAGGTGATGGTGCCGGTCGGTGCGGTCCTCATAGCGAGCCACCGCGCCTGGATGACAGGCCTTGCGAATGATGCGCAGCACGGCAAATTGCTCCAGGATGCGATAAACAGTGGTTCGGGAAACTTCAGGTATGACTTTGCGCATCTCTTCCCAGACGTCATCAACCGTTGGATGGTTCAGCAAGGGAAGGATTTCAAGCACCGTGCGGCGCTGCGCGGTGAGGGATATACTGTGTTCGCGGCATATTCGCTCCATACCAGCTCGATCGAGATTCGGCTTCTTCTTTAGCACAGCGCAACAGTATTCTGTTTGCAATAATATGTCAAATAGAATTTAATTCAGCAGCTCGCCTCCCCACCATGTGGGCACTTAATTCCGTGACAGGACAACTGTCGTTATCATCGGACAGCCTCCGCAAGCACTAAAATTTCAATGGACAATGTATCTTGCTTTCATGAATCCCTTTTCACGGCAAAACGTCACAAGGAGTAGTACTCAGACCTCTGCTCGTTCCATTGAAAAGAGCCTTTCTGAAGCTGGCATTATGTTTGAAGGAGAAACGGGATGAAAGCAGCAATCATCACCGCAGCCGGACAGCCTCCAGTCTATGGAGACTTTCAAGAGCCGATTGCATCCGAAGGAAAGATCATCGTCCGTGTCAGTGCTTCGGCGCTGAGCCATCTCAGCAAAGCCCGCTCCTCCGGATCGCACTACAGCTCCGACGGAGTCTTCCCCTCCGTACCGGGTGTCGATGGAGTCGGGCGAACTACAGATGGTCGCCGAGTCTATTTCGTCCTGCCGGAATCTCCATTTGGCGCTCTGGCGGACAAATCTCTCGTCTCTCTCCGGCAATGCATTGTCCTTCCAGACAGTCTGGATGACATTACCGCCGCAGCAATCGCTAATCCCGGGATGTCTTAGTGCTGTATCTGGAGCGCCGCACGAGCCAGCTTGAGTATTGATGGTCTTGGACAGGGCGCTTCTGATACAGCGACTTGAAGGAAGCCGCCCACAAGGAAGCCTATGTATTTTGAATGGGGCTGAGCTCGTCCGGTGAGTGAAGGGACTGGCTTCGGCGGGCCGAGCTTGAGGTTCTGAAGGCTCGAAGGAGCGGTGGAGGGTCGTTTCGTAGCATCCGGCGATCGCTGAAAAGACAGCTGACAGAGGACTCTGGGGCAGATGAGACAAAGGATCTGCATGCGCGCCGGAGCACGTGTAGAAGTCGAGGATGCGGATACTGGTTCATGCGGCCCATCGTTCTGATTTTGGTGGAGAGCGGAGCAGCAGTTGCGCCGCGGTGAGCCGTTCGACGACGTGCATGGTTGCGCCGCAGACCGGGCAGCTCCAGAGCGAGTGGGTCTGATCGAGGGACGGTGATGCTGCCGAAACAGCCATCTTCTCAGATCCGCCGAGCAGTCGCAGGCACAGCGGCAACAGAGTAGCGCGATTGCGGTTGGCAAGGAATCCGAAGTTACGGATGCGGACGAATCCGGGCGGCAGAAGGTGGAGCAGGAAGCGGCGCAGGAACTCATCGACAGCCAGAGTCATGAGCCGTTTCTTGTTGCCGTGGGCGGAGTCACGCCAACGGAAGGCGACGTTGCCTTCGGAGAGAGCGACCAGTCTGCTGTTGGAGATGGCGACGCGATGAGTGTAGGCGCCGAGATAGCGCAACACGTGTTCCGGCCCGCCGAAGGGCCGCTTGGAGTAGACCACCCAGTCGTGGCGGAACAACACACGGAGCCATGCGGCAAAGGCGCGCGGCTGAGCCATGGGCAAGAGATCGCCGTAGAACTGGAGCTTGCCTTGATGGAAGGCGTTGCGAAGTCCGGCGACGAACTTGCCGCGGAAGACACGGCTGAGCACGCCGATGGGCAGGAAGAAGGAGTGCCGCGCGGAGATCCAGTTGGAATGATCTGGAGCCAGACCGCCAGCCGCAATGACGCAGTGAATATGCGGATGAAACTGCAAGCGCTGATTCCAGCTGTGGAGCACGCTGAAGAAACCGATCAGGGCGCCGAGGTGCCGTGGATCGCGGGCGACTTCAAGCAGGGTCTCAGCACTGGCATGGAAGAGCAGGTTGTAGACGAGCCGCTTGTTCTGTAACGCAAGCGGGGCCAGTTCTCGCGGCAGAGTGAATACGGCATGGACATAGCGAGTGGGCAGCAGTTCCCTCTCGCGCGCCCTGAGCCAGCGCAGGCGCGCGTTGCCCTGGCACCGTGGGCAATGCCTGTTTCGGCACGAGTTGTAGGAGATGGTGGTCGTATGACCGCAGCCGGTGCAACGATCGCGATGTCCGCCCAGCGCGGCGGTGCGGCAGCGCACGATGGCCAGCAGCACCTTACGGTGTTGCCAGTTGATCCACTTGCGGCTGTGTTCTACAAATGCCTGTCCAGCACAACGAACTATGTCGGCCATCTCCACGAGAGGTCGGTTGTTCAACTGTGCTGCTTTCCTCCTTGGGAAGAGAGGGTGAGCGCATCGAGCGGGCTTGCGGTTGCGCTGAGATGCCGCTGGGACAGATGCAGGTAGACGGTAGTGACCTCGAGGTCGCGATGGCCGAGCAGGATCTGAATAGTGCGCAGGTCAGCGCCGGCCTCGAGAAGGTGTGTGGCGAAACAATGCCTCAAGGTGTGGGGATGGATGCGCCTGTTATCGAGGCCTGCGCGCTCGGCGGCGATCTGGCAGGCGCTCCATAGGACCTTGGTGGTCACCGGGCGACTTGATGTGTGCCAGCTGTTGCCGGGAAACAACCACTCCTTCGGCTTGCGCCGGAGGCCGCGCCAGTAGGTGCGCAGCTCTTCGAGCAGCTTCGGGCTGAGCATGACATCGCGGTCCTTGCCGCCCTTGCCCTCGCGGATATGCACCACCATCCGCTGGCTGTCGATGTCGCCGACCTTCAGGTGAGCCGCCTCTGCGCGGCGCGCACCGGTGGCATAGAGGGTCATCAGCAGGATGCGATGAAAGGGGCTATCCGCAGCGTCGATCAGTCGCGCAACCTCTTCCTGGCTGAGCACCCCGGGAAGGTGACGCAACTTCTTAGGGTAGGGCGTCTCAGCGATGCTCCAGTTGCGCTTCAAGACGTGAATATAGAAGAACCGAAGAGACGACAACCGCACAATCACGGTGTTCGGACTGTACTTCAACTTGGTGAACAGCATCGCCTGGTACTTGCGAATGTCCTCCGGACCGAGCTGATCGGGCGAACGCCGGAAGTACCGGCTGAAGTGCGTCACACCGTGCATGTAGGTGCGGATGGTTGTTTCGGCGAAGTTGCGGCGATGCAACTCCTCAAGCATGAGCTGACGTAGTTGGTTCACAGAGAATCCTCCTCTGCGTCCCAAACTATCTGGGCGGCCTCAAAAGTCGGTCAGCCGCACGCGAATGCGTCCGTCGCCATAGCGGCTTCGTTCAAGTCTGCCTGGGCGGCACTCCGAGAGAGGGCAGTATTGCAACCAGGGGAGACAGTGCTTGTGAATGGCGCAACCGGTACCGCAGGCAGGATCGCCGTTCAATTAGCGAAATATCTCGGTGCTGGCAAAGTGATTGCCACGGGCCGCAATGAAAGAGAACTCAAAGAGTTGTCCTCGCTGGGTGCGGATGTTTCGATTCCGTTCGCCTTGGGGGCCGACTTCCCATCCGGCTCAGAACAGTTTGAAAAGTTGCTGATGGAAGAATTAGCAAAAGGAATTGATGTAGTTGTGGATTATCTGTGGGGCGAGAGCGCACGAACGATTATCGTGGCGATTGCAAAAGCAGTGGAAGATGCAAGGCCGGTTCGCTTTGTCCAGGTTGGTACAGCGAGTATGGAAGAAACTATCCCGCTGTCAGGCGCGGCACTTCGTTCTTCCGCAATTCAACTAATGGGGAGTGGTCTCAAAAGCGTTCCTTACATCAAGCTGCTGGAGGCGATCAGGAATGTATTCGAGGCGGTCGAACCAGCCGGACTTCTAATCGCAACAAAAGCAGTGCCGCTCGCCCTGATTGAAGAAACCTGGGAGAATTCGCCCGGAAAGCCACGACTTGTATATGCTATTCCGTGATTGGAAGCGTCCGCCAACTTCTGAGAGTGCGTTTTCGCTCATTCGGAAACCATTGGCTTCCACCCCATTCTGGCATGACATTTGAGCCGGGAATTCGCCACCTGGACTTTGAGCACCCCATCTGTCCCTGGCATACAATCGTTATTGATTGAAGGAGTTACTATGGGCGTTCTCAATAGAATTGGCGTGGCGCTGGATTCGGACCTTCTCAAGCAGTTTGACCAGTGGATGAGCAAGCATGGGTATGCCAACCGTTCGGAAGCCTTTCGCGATCTGATTCGCGAGCGGCTGGTGGGTGATCGAACCGCGGCTCCAAATTCGATTGTTGTGGGTACTGTCACGCTGATCTACGACCACCATGCACACGGCGTTGGCGAAAAGCTGACTCAATTACAACATGACCACCACGAATTGGTTGTCTCCACATGTCATGCGCATCTGGATCACGACTCATGCCTTGAAGTGCTGATTGTTCATGGAAAATCTGCGGCGGTGGAAGAGTTTGCCAGCAAGTTGATTGCGCTGAAAGGCGTGCAGCACGGCCATCTGGTCAAGACGGTCCCCGCGCAAGCTCTGGCTGCACCTGCTGACAAGGCGCACAAACACCCGCATCCGCACAAGAATTGAGCTGAAGCAATAGACAAGAAAGTGACCGGGAAGCAATTGCTCCCGGCCACTTTCTTGTTGAACGGCTGACATTGTTCGGCTTTTATCAGAAGTTTCTACCTAGCGCGAATCGCAGCAGGAACGGTTCGGTGGGGTGGTTGACACGTCCGAATGCCGGCGCGGCTGTCGGGCTGATTTGGTAGCTATAGGCGTAGTCAATGTCGGCATCCCTGCGGTTCAGCATATTCAAGAATTCGGCCGTAACGTGCCACTTCTTGTTGAATTGATATCCCAGTTCCCCATTGAGCAATACCGTCTGGCTCGACTGATAAAGTCCGTCTGAGGACAAGGGGCGCGGACCAAAGTAGCGGAGACGTAAACTCGACGTAAAGCCTTTCAAGTCGTGCAATGCGACGCCCGATGAAATCACCACCTTGACGGCTTCAGGCACCAGTTTGCCACCGGGACCGCTCTCCTGCCAGTTGACAGTGCCATCCGGAGTGCCATTGACCGAGAGAGCAGCCTTGACCACGCTCTGCGCCGCATCGTCCGGATCTATCTGTGTAAACTGGGCGCGGGAATCGGCAATATCGAAATCGACTGCCAGATGTTCCGTCGGCATGTAGTAGTTTGCCCATTCGAGACCATAGCGGTTACTCGACTGTTCCGAAGCAGAGGTGCCTCCGGTGTCGCCATCCTGCATCAATTCGGAATTACTGCGGAGATACCAGAGCGAAAGGGTGCTCTGCAGATGGGGAACGACGATGGAGCGCACGCCGATCTCTCCGCCCTTGGTTTGGACCAGTGGAGTAATGGGCGTATTGGTCGTATTAGGGTAGGGATTGTCCGGGGAAACCGGCTCGGTGGTTTGCGTCGCTCCGCGCCCGTCGTTGGAGTGAAAACTGAATCCGCCTTGCAAATAAAACTCAGTGTTTTTCCAGGGTCCGAAGATCAGACTCGCTTTGGGGCTGGGCAAGAACTTGCTGGCCGAGCCGGAATTGGCCGCGTTCACATCGGCCGAGTAAGCCAGGCTGGTGACGACAAATTTTTCGTCGTCCCCGCGCAAGGCCAGGACCGAGCGGAATTTGCTCGCCCACTGGATTTTGTTTTCTAGATACGCACTGCCAATCGTGTCGGTAAAGTTATCCCGCTCGGTGGTCGCGGGCAATGTGGGGCAGGTGGTGTTGGGAACCGTGGTTGTCGCAGTGCTGCCGTCGGGCAAAGCAAGGTCAAGAGTGATGTTAGTGTTGGGAAGGTTGACGCAGTTGGGGCCACTGGAACTGCCCACAGGAAAGAAGCTGGCGCCGGTGGCAGAGTAATCGGTCTTGGTCGTGCGCACGCGATTCTCCGACCGGTAAAGTCCGTTGTTGATCCAATCGTTGCGCAATTGCAGGCCAAAGGTATTTGACATCTTGCGGCCATGCCATGTGCTGAAGATTGTGTGGTGCGCGTCGAAGCCCGTCACCCAGCGCCTGTCCTGCTGGTCGAACTGGTCGCCTTTGTTGTAATCCACCAGGTAGTACGTGAAATCGGAAAACAAATTCATGTCGTAATAGAACAAATAGGCTGAGATCTTCGACTCGGAATTGTCGATTTGGCGATGACCTTCACCCTGCAGGCTATAACGCTGGCTGTGCCCGCCGTCCGAGGGGTTCAGTGTACCGAAGAAGCCAACAACCGACTGGGCGGCAACAGGAATCTGATCGCTTGAGTTCCATTTTCCGTGGTAGGCGTGGGCCGTTATGCTGAAGCCATCGGCATCGTCGCCCTGGCTGTAGGTGAGCAGGCCGTTGATTTTGTTAAAACCATCCGGATGCACCCACGGACCGTCATAGTAGGTCTCTTCTCCGCCGTAGAGCAGATTGCCTGCGCCGAGCTTTTGCGATTTGCCAAAAACGACGCGTCCATAGGTATGCGTGCCACCTTCTACCTTGATGAAGTTCTCAGGCAGCGTCCTGGCAAATTCCACATGGGCGTTAGCGGCCGAGCTGAAGTTTCCAACATTCGCGTAATACGGACCTTTTTCAAAATCCACCCGCTTCACAAACTCTGGGATGACAGTGTTCATGTCCGAGTAACCCTCACCGTGCGCATGTGAGGGCAGGTTCAGCGGCATATCGTCAAGGAAGATGGCGATATCCGTGCCGTGGTCAAGATTGAAGCCGCGCAGGAAGTACTGGTTGGCCTTGCCGCCGCCGGCGTGCTGAGTAATGATGAGGCCAGGAACCGCCTCCAGAACTTCGCCCGAACGTAGAATCGGGCGATCCTGGATCTCCGTTGCGCCCACCGTACCCTGGGTGCCGGATTCGGCGATGCCGATCAGGTCATCCTCACGGCCTTGCACATTGACGGTGGTACTCACGGCGCCCACTACTAGAGGAATGCGCAGCGGGGCCGGCGTGCCTGTGGCTCCGATGGTGACCAGGATTTCCTTGGTTTCAAAACCGGGATTCATTGCGACGAGCCGATAATTGCCTGCCATGAGTCCGGTAAAGAGAAAGGCTCCATTCCTATCTGAATGTACCGTCCTTAGAACAGAGCGGTTTGCGATCAGAAGATGCACGTCTGCCCCGGCAATCACCGCGCCAGTTGTGTCTACGACGGTTCCCGATAGCTGGAACGGATAGGCCTTATCGCTCGCGGCGACCGGGCGGCCCTGCGGGTCGGGCACTTGCCCGCTGGTCGCGGACTGTTGCGCGGAAAGCAGCGATGTCACGGTGAACAGGACAATAGGAACTACTCTACGTAATTGCATCTGCACTGGCTCCTAAAGAGATTGGCGCAATTTGTTGCGCTTAAAATGGTCTGGTTCCCCGGCCAAGGCGCTCGCACCCGCCCGGAAGTACCTGAATAAATCGGTACGTATGGACTTGTCTGAAGAACATTGTCGCACGCGTAGCACGTTTTTCGTACCAGTATGTGACATAATTATTTAGAAATCGTATGCGCCACGTGAAAGGAGGCAAATTGATCGCTCTCACGAAGGTACAGGCCCTTAAGCTCAAATCGGTCGGGAACTCGGCGTGGGACGGGATCGACGGCGATCTGCCGGCTGCTGCCTTTGGAAATGCAGTGACCGGAGAATCGGCCTTTGTCGCAGCCATGGACGACGCGCATTGTCTCGATGGCGCCAGATTCAACTTTGTCTTCGACTGCGTGGGGAGCGAGCATATGCAGTCTCTGTCTTCCAACTGCACGCTGAGGCGAGGCAACTGGTTCCCGACATTCGGCAGGACGGCTCCAAAGTCCGAAGTCTGACGCGCCGCAGAGAGGTTGCTCGTTTGAAAATATCCCGACGGCGGATTCTACACTCGATATACGCTGAAGAGGCTGTTTTCCACGGAGGCAGGTATGAGATTGACCACACCGGCACAGGTTTTGAGCGTTTCGCTGTTCTTTTTTGCCACAACCGGACCGGTGTCGCCGCAGACGGTAAAGCCACATCCGCTGGTGATGCCGCTCGAATGTTCGCAGGAATATTGCCCTTTACTGCAAGGGTTGCCGCAAACGGCGGGAATGCGGAGCGGTTTTGTGCGCCTGAAACCAGGCGAAACGGTCGGCTGGCATACTACCGGCGATCACGAGGAATCTCTGATTATTCTTGAGGGTCAGGGGAAGGCTCTAATAGAGGGCCAGCAAGGGCAACCGTTCGTTGCCCCCGCGCTCGTTTACATCCCGCCCTCGACCCGCCACAATGTGGAAAACACCGGCAAAGAGACTCTGGTTTACGTCTATGTTGTCGCTCCTGCCAGTAAAAAACAGGACGGGAAATAGAGATAGAAGGGCAGATGCGGCAAGGTCTGTCCTTTTCTCATTCAGCGTACCAGATTCAACTTTGGCTGTTTGGCGGTGGGCAAGCTCACGCCAAGGATAGATGCGACAGTAGGTGCAATCTGGCGCATATCGATCAAGCCAAGGTCGCGCCCTTTAGCAATGCCGGTGCCCATGGCAAAGAAAGAAGCGCGCATCTCCGGATAGCTGGGCAAGTAGCCGTGCGTTCCCAGCACCGATGGCTTGTCACTTACCAGCGGGCCGGCAAAGGCTCCGCCGATGGTGAAACCGGGCTGAAGAGCGAGGATGAACTCGGCATCGGGAAATCCGCCCGTCTGCTTGATCTCGTCACGGTCGAGGATTTTGGCAATTCCGTTGGCCGGGTCGGCGGCCAGTTTGCTGAGCAGCGCACGCACATCCTCGCGCGTCTTGGCATCCTTTGGGTCATGCAACATGATCGCTGCCATGCCGCCGGTTGCCCATGGCTCGGCCTGCCAACTTGTGACCGTGGCGTGGCCGTCTGCACCGATCTTGGCCTGAATCAGCCCGGATTGCAGAAAGGGAATGGCGATATTCAGGGCGTGATGGACTCCGGCGAAGCCGTGATCGGAGACGATGACGATGACGGTTTTGGGGTCGTTCTTCAGGGCTGAGTCGATAAGCTGGGCGACCATGCTGTCGATGGCCTCCAGAGTTTTGTTGGCGTCGGGGCTGAAGGGGCCGCTCTCGTGCTCTGATTCGTCGAGCGAACTGAGGTGGATGGTGAAGAACCCGGGCTTCTGGCGCTCCAGAATGTCAAGAGAATAGCGAGTGCGGACGCGGTCGCCTTCCACCGTGGTGTCGTTACCCATCATGTAAGGGCCGAGGCGCTTTTGCCGCTCAAAGAGCATCCCATTAGGGCGCGAGATGGCAGCCATCAGTTCGATGTCCTGAGAATTGGCGTCCTCGGGATCGACCGAATCGTTAGCCGTGCGCCAGAATTCTGGAATGAGCGTATCGACGCTGGTGGCGTTGACGCTAACTGGCCAACTGACGCTGGCCGTGCCGATGCCCTTTTGGTGCGCTGCATCCCACAGAGTGGGTACGCGAATGTCGCCCGCATACCAGTACCAGGCTCCATCCATGGTTCGCTTGGGGTCAAAGACCGTGTTGTTGACGATGCCGTGCTCGGCCGGCCAAACGCCGGTAATCAGCGTGGTGTGATCGGGATAGGTGACTGTGGGCGTGACCGCAACCACACCGTCGGCATAGGTGCCATCGACCAGAAAGCGGCGTAGAGTCGGAACCTTCAAGCCGTGCTCAGCGGCATGGGTCACATACTCCGGCTTCAGGCCGTCTATGGAAATCATCAGAACCGGCGCGGCATGAAGCGCAACGAGCGGGGAGACGATGAAGACGGTAACAACAAGCAGGGTGCGAGACCAGCTATGGAATGCTTTGACCATGCTGATAGTAGAAATGCTGATGCGGCAGAAGCGATGAATTGCGGATGAAAAAGTGGAATTGCACGCGGCTTGGCAAGCACGAGCTAGGCTAGAAGGGTAAATCAAAGCTGATTGGTGATGCCGCCTTTTCGATTCAACCTACCCGGTTCTATTCTCTCAATTACTACAGTTTGGGAAGCACAATCCCTTGTTGATGTTGATATTTGCCCTTGCGGTCTGCATAGCTGACTTGGCAAGGCTCATCGGAGCGGAAGAAAAGAATTTGGCATAGCCCTTCGTTGGCGTAAATCTTGGCTGGTAGCGGCGTGGTGTTGGAGATTTCCAGGGTCACAAATCCCTCCCACTCCGGCTCGAAGGGCGTCACGTTCACAATGATGCCGCAACGCGCATAGGTTGATTTGCCAACGCAGATCGTCAGAACATCCCGTGGAATCCGAAAGTATTCGACAGAACGGGCCAGTGCGAAGGAATTCGGCGGCACGATGACGGACTCTGCCTGAACGGTGACGAACGACCGCTCATCAAAAGACTTGGGGTCGATGATGGCACTATTCACATTGGTAAAGATCTTGAACTCGTCACTGACGCGCAAGTCATAGCCATAAGAAGATAGCCCATAGGAAATGACGCCTTCGGCCACCTGCTTCTCGCTGAAGGGTTCAATCATCCTGTGCTGGATAGCCTGTTCTCTGATCCATCGGTCACTCTGAATCGACATGAATCACCTCTTTCAAATCTGTTGCCATCAAAACAAGGAACGTTCTCACAATCTATTCCCCACGTATCAGAAAATGATCAAAACCATTCCCGAAGCCTTGGGGAAGATCGGTTCGCGGCTTTGCCGATAAAAGCGGCAGACGCTCCGAGTTTGTTCCCGCTGACCGGAATAATTGCACAGCGTAATTCTTCACTCCCGAAGTGAGCAGTTCGTCTCTCAGCTCAAGCATCTCATCGAAACTCAGCAGGCCTGGATGAAACGTAGTGCGAACTTCA
>Ga0182016_10005028_pt1 | contig 14404 bp, 9 predicted proteins | sample 712S2MmetaG_FD_120491 | JGI IMG/M metagenome (GOLD analysis project Ga0182016, IMG submission 120491) | Permafrost microbial communities from Stordalen Mire, Sweden - 712S2M metaG | ecosystem: Environmental > Terrestrial > Soil > Wetlands > Permafrost | place: Sweden: Stordalen | collected...
ACCGCTCCCTCGCGGTCGCGGCTCTGTAAACACTCACAAACATTGAGACGCCATTCTGAGCCGCGCGCGCCAGCAAGCGGTTCTTGACCAAAATCCCGAAAGTGTTCAAGCACCCCCGCGCCGGGTGCCTACACGGTATCGGGAGGCACGTCTCTGAACGACCGCTCCCTCGCGGTCGCGGCTCTGTAAACACTCACAAACATTGAGACGCCATTCTGAGCCGCGCGCGCCAGCAAGCGGTTCTTGACCAAAATCCCGAAAACGCTTACGCACCCGAGTAGCGATTGAGACGCCACCTCTGCGTCTCCGCGGTGAACACTACTACAATAGAAGTCTCTATGCCTTTTCAAGAAGTGGTCGAGGCGGAAGGCCACCTGATCGATTCCCACATCATGGAAAACATCTTCGACAAGGTGGTGGAATACCACGGCCGGTTCGAAGTGCAGGAATTCCGCATCGGCCGTACCAACGTCGAAGGTTCATACCTGCGCATGCTGGTGGAGACTCCCGACGCCTCGTCGCTCGCGCGTCTGCTCGAAAGCCTGCTGGAACTGGGCTGCGCCCCCATCGATTCCGGCGATGCCGAACTGCGCACCGTGGACCGCGACCGCTGCGCACCCGAGGATTTCTATTCCACCACCAACCATCGCACCCATGTGCGCATCGGCGAGCGGTGGATCGAAAGCGAAAACCAGCGCATGGACGCCATGATCGTGGTCCACGAAGGGCGCGCATCCTGCCGCCGCCTGCGCGACCTGCGGCAGGGCGACCCATCGTCGTCGGCATGCGCGGCATCCGCGTCACGCCGGAATCGAAGGAGCGCGACCGCCTCTCGTTCGCCTTCATGTCCAACGGCATCTCCTCCGAACGCCAGGTGGAAACGGCCGTCCGACAGACCGCGGCGCTGGTCCGGCAGGCCGTCGAACAGAAACTCAAGGTCATCGTGGTGGCCGGGCCGGTGGTGGTTCACACCGGCGGCGTGGCGGGATTGGCGGCGCTGATTCGCGGGGGCTTCGTCCATGGAGTGCTCAGCGGCAACGCCCTCGGCGTGCATGATGTGGAGGCCTCGCTGCTGGGAACTTCGCTCGGCGTGCGCCTGGAAGACGGCCGGCAGGAGGAACACGGCCACCGCAATCATATGCGCGCCATCAATGCCATCAATCATGCCGGGTCGGTGCGGCAGGCGGTGGAATGCGGCCGGTTGCGCTCCGGAATTCTCTACGAGTGCGTGCGCGCCGGAATCCCCTTCGTGCTGGCCGGCAGCCTGCGCGACGATGGCCCGCTGCCCGACACCATCACCGACATGAACGCCGCGCAGGATGCCTACGCCGCGCAGTTGAAAGGCGCCGGCCTGGTGCTGTGCCTCGGCTCCATGCTGCACTCCATCGCCACCGGCAACATGCTGCCGAGCTGGGTCAAAATCGTGTGTGTGGACATCAACCCCGCGGTCGCCACCAAGGTCAGCGACCGCGGCACCGGACAGGCCGTCGGCGTGGTGGCCGACGTCGGCCTCTTTCTGGACCTGTTATCGAAAGCCCTCCCATGAAACGAGCCTATACCGACGAACATGCGGAGTCCGGGGTTCACTCCGCGCTTCCCGAGATTGAAACCTGGCCCAACCAGTTTGCCGATTACGAGATCGAAATCGTCCAGCCGGAGTTCACTTCAGTCTGTCCCAAGACGGCCCTGCCCGATTTCGGCAAGCTGGTTCTGCGCTACGTACCGGACAAGCAATGCCTGGAGCTGAAGTCGTACAAGATGTATCTCAACGCTTACCGCGACCTGGGAATTTTCCAGGAGAATGTGGTGAATCGCGTCCTGCAAGACGTGGTGAAAGCCGCCCAGCCGAAGTTCGCCACGGTGATCGGCGATTTCGCGCCGCGCGGTGGACTGAGCACCATCGTGACCGCAACCTGGAGCCGCAAACGTGGAAAGCGCTGAGCTGATCGCCATCCTGCGGGAGGTGCGCGAGCGCGTGCGCGCCCGCAATCCGGAGACCTCCGCGGGAACCGATATCGCGCTGCCCGATCTTCTGCCGCTGGTGCATGCGCGCGACGCCGCCCTGGGCAAAGTGGCCGCCATCGGGACGGTGAACCCGCGCTCGGGCGGACTGATGAACGCCGTGGTGCAGACGTGGAAGCGCTTCGTGGCGCGGGTGCTCGACTGGCACGTCCGCGAGCAGGTGGAGTTCAACCGCAAAATCGTGGCCTGCGCCGACGCCGCAACGGAAGCGCACCGCGAAGCCAATCGGGCGATTGCGGAGCTGGTATCGCGGCTGGCGGAGCAACAGCGCGTCAGCGAGGAATTGAAGGACATCCGCGACCATTGGGCCGGGTGGCGCCCGGAGTGGGAGCATAAGCTGGCCGAAAACGAAGTTCAGTTTCTGCGCAGCGTCGCCGATTTGCAGGGCGGCTTTCAGCATCGCGTGACCCTGATGGAAGCCAGCCATCGCGACCTGATGCGCACCCACAACGTCGATTTCCACGCCGCGTTGGAGCGGCACGCCTTCGATATCCAAAAGCGGTTATGGGCCGATCTCGAGAAGATGCACACGGAGATCGAGCGTATCATTCATTCGGAGTTGCGGCTGGTGCGGCAGCGCGCGCAAATCGCCGCTACGGTGGCGCCCGCCACGGAATCGGCGCCCCTACCTGCCGCCGCGCCGCCGCTGGTATTCGATTACTCGCGATTTGCCGAGCGTTTTCGCGGCTCCGAGGACTACGTGAAGGCCGGCCAACAATTCTACCTGCCGTACTTCGAAGGCTGCCGGAACGTGCTTGACATCGGCTGCGGGCGCGGCGAATTTCTGAAAATGATGCAGGATGCCGGCGTTCCGGCGCGCGGCGTGGAACTCAGTGCGGAATCGGTGGCGGTCTGCCGGGCGCAGGGGCTGGATGCGGAAATCGCGGACGTCTACCCGTACCTGGCCGGGCTGCCGGAAGGCGCGCTGGACGGCGTTTTCTGCTCGCAAGTGGTGGAGCACCTGCCACCCGACCGGCTGCCCGAACTGATTCGCCTGTGCGCCAGCCGTTTGGCGCCGGGGGGCGTGATTGCCATCGAAACGCCCAATCCGGAATGCCTGGCGATCTTCGCGACACACTTTTATCTCGACCCCACGCACACGCGCCCGGTGCCGCATCCACTGCTGATTTTCTACCTGGAGGAATCTGGCGTGGGGGATATCGAAGTGCGCCGGCTATCGCCCGCGAGGGAGTCGATGCCCGCGCTGAATTCGCTGCCGGAAGATTTCCGGGAGGCGTTTTTTGGTGCTCTGGACTATGCGGTGATCGGGAGGAAGTTGTAAAAGAGGCACAGAGAAAACCTAAGAAAAGCTACAGGATGGGGACGCCGTCGCCTCGTCTTCCTCGGGCTGGCTAGTTTCTGTCGCGAAACTCAAGTAACCGCTCCCTTGCGGTCGCGGCTCGGTAACGCCGCGATGATTCCACGGGACTTGTTACTGAGCCGCGACCGCCAGGGAGCGGTCTTGCCGTTACGAGCCGGAGTTTCATGACAGAAACTAGCTAGACGCAGAGGTCTTGGAGAGCGCAGAGAACTACAACGCATCTTGAACCGATGCTGCACGCTCGCTTTGCGGCAGGTGTCGATCCCCTCTGTCGATTTCAGATAAACTGATCTTGTAGCAGTTTTCAGATCGGAGCCCGAATGACCGATACCAGACGCAGTTTCTTGCAGTCGACGGCCGCCATCGCCGCCGGAATGGGAGGCGCCGCCGCGTTGCTGGCGCAGGCTCCCCGGCCTGCTTCCGAACTCCAGGTCCCCAAAATGAAGTTCGGCAAGTACCAGGTCAGCCGGCTGATCGCCGGATGCAATCCCTTCTACGGATTCAGCCACTTCAATCAGATCCTGGGAACCGTGATGCGCGAGTATTACACGCCGGAACGCGTCCGCGACGTGCTCCATCAGTGCAATCGCTTCGGCATCAACACCTTCAACTGCTACCCCGGGGGCCGCGGGCCGGCCGATTTCGACGCTTTTCTGGCCGAAGGCGGCCAAATGAACGTCATCGCGCAGGGCATGGGCGATCCCGTGGAAGAAATCAAAGCCTTCAAGCCCATGGCCATCTATCGCCAGGGGGAAGTCACCGACAGGGCTTACCAGGACGATCAAATGGACACCGTGAAGGAATGGTGTAAGAAGGTCCGCGGCATGGGCTCCATGGTCGGCGTCGGGACGCACAAGCCGGAAGTCATTGCGCTCATTGAGGAACAGGGTTGGGACGTGGATTTCTACGCCGGCTGCGTCTACAACCGCACCCGCACCTCGGACGAATGGAAAAAAGTTCTGGGCGGCGAACTGGTGGAGATGCAGGGCGATTGCTACCTGCAAAGCGATCCGCCGCGCATGTATAAAGTGATGCGGGCCACCTCCAAACCCTGCTTCGCGTTCAAAATCCTGGCCGCCGGCCGCGTGAACAATGTGGAGCAGGCTTTCCGCACGGCCTACGAGAGCATCAAGCCGACCGATGGCGTGTTCGTCGGTCTGTTCCCCAGAACGAAGGACGAAGTCCGCGAGAATGCCGAGCGTGTGCACCGGCTTCTGGCGGGCGCCTGAGGTGCGCCGCCGCACGATTCTGGCAGCCGGAGCCTCGGTTGCCGTCGCCGGCTCGTTGATCGGCCTGACGCGCGGGCGCGCGGCCGGCCCGTGGCGATTCTTTACCCCGCCCGAAGCCCGCACGGTGGACGCCATCTGCGAGCAGTTCATCCCTGGCGACCGCGATCCGGGTGCAAAATTCGCCGGCGTGGTCAACTATATCGATATTCAACTCACCAGAGCCTTCCGCAAGCACCGGCAGGCCTATCGAAAGGGTCTCGCCGAGGTGGATTCCGCGAGCCTCGCGAAATTCGGCAAGCCGTTCGCCGATCTGCCGCCCGACCGGCAGAGCGACGTGTTGCGCGGGATCGAAGCCAATTCTAAAGCCTTCTTCGAACTCATCCTGGCCCACACCTGTCAGGGTTTCTATGGCGACCCGCGCCACGGCGGCAACCGCCACATGGTGAGTTGGAAGATGGTCGGCCTGCCGTACCCGCCGGTGCGCGGGCGGCAGCACTACGAGGGCGCATGACGCTGAGACACGTTAATGCCGTGATCGTGGGCGCCGGAGCGGGCGGCGGCATGGTGGCCAAAGAGCTTGCCACCGCGGGCCTGAGCGTGGTTCTGCTGGAGCGCGGGAAGTGGTATTCCGCCGCCGATTGCCGTAAGGACGACCTGTACAACCAGCGCACGTCGGTGCTCGGCGCCAAGTTCGGCCCCGACGAGGAGCGCAATCCGCGCGTGCTGGTGGACGCTCGGGGCCGCGAGACCATCGTCCCTCCGAGCGATGGCGCGTACAGCAACAACGCGGCCTGCGTGGGCGGCGGCACGTTCAGTTATGGCGCGCAAGCCTGGCGGTACCTGGAGAAGGATTTCCGCATGCGCTCCACGTATGGCGCCGTCGAAGGCAGCACGCTGGAGGATTGGCCCATCGGCTACCAGGACCTGGAGCCCTTCTATGAGAAGGTGGAATGGGAAATGGGCGTCTCGGGCGACGACACCGGTAACATCTTCAAAGCCCCGCGCCGCAAGCCGCTTCCCATGCCGCCGCTTCCGCCGGGCAAGGAACACCAGATCCTCCAACCGGCCGCCAGCCGCCTGGGGCTGCACCCGTTCCACATTCCCATGCTGCGGAATTCCGTCCCGTACAACGGTCGCCGGTCCTGCATGCGATGCCGCTGGTGCGTGGGGTTCGCCTGCGAGGTGAACGCGCGCACAGGCACCCACAACACCGTCATCCCCACGGCTCTCGCCACCGGTAATTGCGAACTCCGGACCGGGTGCATGACCCGTGAAATCCTGCTGGACAGCGCCGGCAAAGCCACGGGCGTCGCCTACTTCGATGCCGACAACCGCCTTCAGCGGCAGACGGCCGACTTAGTGATCGTCAGCGCCGGCGCGGTGGAATCCGCCCGCCTGCTTTTGAACACCCGCCACCGGCTGTTCCCCAACGGCCTGGGAAATCGCCACGACTGGGTGGGGCGAAATTTGCAGGGCCACTCCTATTCCGGCGCCAACGGCCTGTTCGACCACGACACCTTTGACGATGTGGGCCCCGGCGCTTCCATCGCCATCTGCGATTACAACCACGGCAACCCCGGATTGGCCGGCGGCGGAATGCTGGCCAATGAGTTCATCCGGCTGCCCTACCATTTCGCGACGGCTATGCCGCCCTGGGTGCCGCGCTGGGGGCTGGAGCAAAAGGAGTTCATCCGCAATTATTACAAGCGCACCGTGGTCATCTTCGGTCCGGTGCAGGAAATCCCGGTGTTCGACGCGCGGGTGCAGGTGGATCCGAAGGTGAAGGATGCCTGGGGCATTCCAGTGGCGCGTCTCTCCGGCGGCCGCCATCCGCACACCGTCGAGATCGGCCGATTTCTGGCCGGTAAAGCCGAAGCGTGGTTGAAGGAAGCCGGCGCGATGCGAACCTGGACGCGGATTCCGGGCCGGTCGCTCAGTGGCGGCCAGCACCAGGCCGGCACCTGCCGCATGGGTAACGACCCGCAATCGTCGGTGGTGAACCGCGATTGCCAGCTTCACGACGTCGATAACATCTATGTGATCGACGCCAGTGTCCACGTGACCAACGGGGGGTTCAACCCGGCGCTCACCATTCTGGCCAACGCCGCCCGCGCCTCCGCCAACCTGTTGCGGGCCTGGAAGGGATCGAAGGCGATCGCGTGAAGCAGTGGATCCTGGGCTCGGCCCTGGTAGCCGCGGCAGTGCTCCTCATGTTTATGAGCCCGTTTTCGTGGCGCAGGCACTCCTGCCTGCTGGGTCGAGACTCATCTCGACCCTCTTCGCGAGCGGCATCCACCGTCCCGAAGCGCCGAGATGAGTCTCGGCGCCGCAGACACGAGTGTCTGCGCCACGTCATGGCTCAGGTCAATTTCCCCAACTATCCGAAATCCCCGGCCGACATCAGGAGTTCTCGCCCTCCCGGTTCCAGCCAATCCCATGCGTTGGGGACGGCGCCGCAATTCGATTCCGAAAGCTCCCTTCTTTTCCGTGAGTCATTTTGCATCGTTCTTCCGCTGCACTCCATGAGATCCCACTAACCTGGGCGATGACAGCACCGCGGTGAGCGCGGATCCGGAAGTGCGTAATTGGAATGCCGGTTTAAGGACGATCGATGCGAATTCATGCTCCCGTGGTCCGGGCGCAATAAGCCGTTCATACCTGTTCGATCGGACCTATCACGTTGCTTTCACCGATACCGCGGAGAGGTTTCAAAAGAGACAATGACCAAATTGCAAGGCGTTTCCGGCGCGAACATCCCTCGGGGGCTTCCCCGGTTCGCTGGACCGTCACTGCTGGCAGCCATTCTGGGCATTCTGGCATCCGGCGCCGCCGCGGCGCAGACATTGGGCGCCCAGGCGGTCGCGGTTGGCTGCGCGGCGGGCAGCTCTTCGGTGGTTCTGACGGCCACGGGAGCCTGGACCGCGTCGGCCAACACTTCTTTTCTGCATATTTCCCCCGGCAGCGGAAGCGGCACGGGCGCCGCGCTGGTGTCGTTCACTTTCGACGCCTTTGCGGGCACGGGGACACGCAATGGCGCCCTCACCATCGCGGGGTTGAATCTGGCGGTCACGCAGGTGGGGACAAACTACGCCGCTGTGAGTCCGGTGACCACGCTGGTATCGTCCGGGATGTCCTACCCCACCGGAGTGGCGGTGGACAGTTCCGGTAACGTCTATATCGCGGATTGGTCGGCCAGCACGATCAAGGAGTGGAGCGCGGGGACGCACCAGGTAACTACTCTAATCTCATCGGGCCTGTGGCATCCCTGGGCCGTGGCGGTGGACGGCGCGGGCAACCTCTACATCGCGGATGGCTACGACAATGCGATCAAGAAGTGGACCGCCGCTACGCAGCAGGTGACCACATTGGTGTCGTCGGGGTTGAGCGATCCTCGTGGAGTAGCGGTAGACACCGCCGGCAATGTCTACATCGCGGATACCGTGAACAAGTCGATCAAGGTGTGGAGCGCCGCCACGCAGCAGGTCGCCACGCTGGTGTCGTCGGGCTTGAATGCGCCATATGGGGTGGCTGTGGACGGTTCCGGCAATCTCTACATCGCGGACCTGAACCTGGCTGTCATCAAGAAGTGGACCGCCGCCACGCAGGGATTAACCACGCTGCTGTCAGGGGTGGCCGATTCTTATGCAGTGGCGGTGGACGGCTGCGGTAACCTCTATTTCGCGGATATCAACACCGCCGCGGTCAAGAAGTGGACCGCCGCGACGCAGACGGTGACCACGCTGGCCTCGTCGGGGCTGTCTCTACCCGCCGGAGTGGCGCTCGACAAATCCGGCAATATCTACATCGCGGATGCCGCCGCCGGCGACGCAATCAGGAAAATCAACGTCGCCTTCGAAACGCTCGGAGCCGCGTCTCTCACGGTGGGGAGCGCGGCGGGCAGCGGTGCGGCGCAGATCGATTTTCTGCCCATCGACACGACCGCGCCGTGGACCGCTTCCACGGCCAACTCCTGGATGCACGTCACCACTGGGAGTGGGACCGGCGGGGCGGTCCTCCAGTTCACCTTCGACGCCAATCCGAATGCGGCGGTGCGCACGGGGACCATCACCCTTGACAGCGGTCTGGCGCTGACGGTCACGCAGGTGGGGACCAACTATATCGCGGCGAGTCCGCTGACCACGTTGGTATCGTCGGGGCTGTATTCGCCTGGCGGCGTAGCGGTGGATGGCTCGGGCAACGTCTACATCGCCGATACGTTCAACGAGCAGCTCAAGGAATGGAGCCCATCGACGCAGCAGGTAACCACGCTGGCGTCGTCGGGGTTGCATGAGTTTTATGGAGTGGCCGCGGACGGCGCCGGCAACGTATACATCGCGGATCAGTACGACAGCGCACTCAAGAAGTGGAACGCGGCGTCGACGACGATGAGCACCCTGGTGGGGTCGGGGCTGGGCGCCGCCTGGGGAACGGCGGTGGACGGCTCGGGCAACGTCTACATCGTGGACAATCTTTACAACGGGATGGTCTTTGAGTGGAGCGCGTCGACCAGGACGGTGAGCACGCTGGCGCCGTCGGGGTTGGATGCCCCGGCCGGAGTGGCGGTGGACGGCAATGGCAACGTGTACATTGCCGATACGTTCAACCATGCGCTCAAGAAGTGGAGTCCCGCGGCGAAGACGGTGTCCACGCTGGCGTCGGGGCTGAGCCGGCCTGATGGAGTGGCGGTGGACGGCTCCGGCAATGTCTACATCGCGGACTACGCGGAGAGCGCAATCAAGATGTGGAGCGCGCCGGCGCAGACGATGACCACCCTACTGTCGCAGGGGCTGAAGAACCCCGAGGGAGTAGCGGTGGACGGAGCCGGCAACGTTTATATCGCCGATACGATGAACCAGGCGATCAAGGAAATCACCTTCGCCTTTGTCGGTCCCGCCAGCCTCTCGGAACCAGCTACGGCCGGGTACGATTCGCTGCTGCCGGTGCTTCCCTCCACGGTGTCTCTCGCCGGTGTCTTCGCGCCGGCAAGCGACCAGGGCTGGCTTACGATCGGAACCATCTCGAACGGAGTATTGAATTTTTCCTTTACGGCGAACACGTCCGGATCTTCCCGCACGGCGCACATCGCCATCCTGGGCCAGCAGATCGCGGTGACGCAGAGTTCCGGAGGGACGACTCCGGCGGGCGCGTGCGACGTCACAGGGGATAACGTCGCCAATGTGGCCGATGTGCAGCAGCTTATCAAAGAGGCGCTGGGCGCGATCTCGGCGGGCGACGATCTCAATAAGGATGGATCGGTTAACGTGGTTGACATTCAAATCGTGATCGACGCCGCCACGGGAATGGTCTGCACCGCGAAATAAGGAACCACGCAAAAATAACTTCACATTGTCCACGGTGGCGATGTGGCGGAGACACTCGTGTCTGCGGGGTCGAGACTCATCTCGGCGCTCCGGGACGGTGGATGCCGCTCGCGAAGAGGGTCGAGATGAGTCTCTGGACTCCCGATCTCATGGAATTAGGCTGAGCCGGGGGGTGGGGCAGACTTTAGTCTGCGGCGGACTTCAGTCCGCCCGTCGCAGGTCTCACATCGTTCGCAGGAGGGCGGGCTGAAGCCCGGGGTCCCGTCTGGGGAAGACTGAAGTCTGCCACCTCCGAAACGCTCGCGGTCCGAAGTGGCTCACCTTATTTCCCCGGGCCAAACGAAATTGCGGGCGGCATCAGGAGTCCAGAGTCTCGACCCAGCAGGCAGGAGTGCCTGCGCCACGAAAACGGGCTCATCCCAAATTCCACGGCGTCAGGAGGTCTGAAGGTCGCGCACTGGCAAACCAGAGTCATCCCTGCTTGGGCGTCATCGAATTGCCGCCCCGCGCCCTTTCACGGCAGATGAATAATTCCCCGCTGAATCGCCGCCGTGGCCGCCTGCGTCCGGTCCTGCACGCCCAGCTTACTAAGTATACTTTTCACGTGATTTTTCACGGTATGTTCCGCAATACTCAGCGTATAAGCGATCTGCTTATTCGCCAGGCCGCGGACAATCAGCTCCAGTACCTGCACTTCGCGCGCGCTTAAGTCGGGCCGCGGCATCTGCGCCGCCAGCGCCGCCGCCACCGCCGCCGGCAGATAGGTCTGCCCGGCATGCACCGCGCGGATGGCCTTCAGCAATTCATCGTGCAGCACGTCCTTGGTAAGATACGCCTGCACGCCCGCCGCCAGCGCGCGGCGGATATCTTCGTCGCCGCCGTACGTGGTCAGGGCAATCATGTGCGCCTGTGGAAACTCGGCGCGGATGGCGATGGCTGCCTCCACGCCGCTCATCCCCGGCATGCGCAGGTCCAGCAGCGTCACGTCCGGCTGATGCTGGCGGAACATCTCTACAGCCTGCTGGCCGTTGGCGGCCTCCGCCACCACCGTCATATCCGGCTGCATATTTACGATGGCGGTCACGCCGACGCGCGCCACCAGGTGGTCTTCGGCAACTAGAATTCGAATTGGATCGCTCATGGCAACGGTACCGTCACTTCCACTTCCGTTCCTTCTCCCGGATTGCTGGCCAGGCGCAGTTCGCCCCCCAGGCGCTCCGCCCGCTCGCGCATTCCGATCAGCCCGAAATGCCCTCCCCGCGAGGAAAACACGTCCGGCGTCGCGAAGCCGCGCCCGTTGTCCCGGATCTGCAGGTACAGCTTGCGCGCCTCGGTGTGCAGCTTGATGCCAATCCGGTTCGCCCCGGCGTGCTTCACCACGTTCGTCACGGCTTCCTGGGCGATGCGCAACAGGTGCTGCTCCATTTCCTGCGATAGCACCATTTCCGGTCCGCTCACGTCCACCTTGACGTCCACGCCCGCTCCCGCGGTCCACATGCGCATTCCCGACTCCAGGGCTGCCGCCAGGTCCTGCCCTTCCAGCACCGACGCGCGTAAGTCCATCACCGAGCGGCGCGCTTCCGTAAGACTGTGGCGCGCCATTCGCCGGGCCATGTCCAGGTACTTGCGCGCGGGCGACTGCTCTTCGGGCATGCACATGGCCACCGCGTCCAATTGCGAAGAGATTCCTACGAAGCCCTGCGCCAGGGTGTCGTGAATCTCGCGCGCCAGCCGCGCCCGTTCTTCCAGCACCAGCGAGAAGCGCGACCGGATCTGCCGCAGTCGCAATTGATAGATGGCCCACGCGAAGGCCAGCAGCGCCGCGGTGCCCAGCATGCGGAACCAGACCGTCTCATAATAGTGCGGCAGTACATCGAAGGCGTACGATGCTTCGGTAGCCTGCCCGCCTGGAAGTTCGGCCTTCACGGTGAATCGGTAATTGCCGTGCGCCGGGGTGTTGTAGTTGATCTCGCGCCGCGCTCCCGCGGACACCCACCGCGATTCCAGCCCGCTCAGCCGGTACGAATACGCCACTTGTTCCGGCGCGCTGAGGTGGATGGCGGTATAGAGGATGCGAATCCGTTCCACGTCCGGCGCCAGGTGTGCGGCATGGGACAGGTCTATTGCGCGTCCGTCGGTGGTAATTTCCGAAATCTGTACCATGGGGGGCAGGGGAGTGGGCCGTCGCGCGTTCGGGTCGAAGACCGCCAGCCCGCGGCTGGTAGTAAACCACAGACGTCCGTCGGAGGTCCGGCTCCCGCCCGCCGTGGGGTAGCCCGGCGAGCACTGCGCGCTCCGCAGGCCGTCCTCTACGCCGTAGTTCACCGGCCGCAGTTGCTGCCTTCGCGATGCGGCCAGCTCCCACAACTGCCGCTTGGCGATGCGACAAATCCCCCGCGTTGTGCTGAGCCAGAGCGACTCGCCATCGTCGACGATGTTCGCAATGTTATCGCTCAACAGCCCGTCCTTTTGCATGAAGCGGTAAAACTTCCCGTCGCGCAGTGCGTCGAGGCCGCCGCCGAATGTCCCAATCCACAGGACCCCCTCGGAATCCTCGTAGATTTCGCGAATATTCTCGCTGGAGAGCCCGTCCGCCATACCCAACAGATGGAGTTCGCCGCCCTGAATGCGCCACAACCCTTTGCCATAACTTCCGGCCCACAACACGCCGTCGCGGCCCAGGCACAGCGTGGCCACGCCGTTGACAATCAGAGGGCCGCCGCCCGCGATCGTGCGCGTCCCCTTCGAAGTCTTCTCCACCAGACCGCCGGGAGTCGCCATCCAAACCCGGCCCGTGCGGTCCTCCAGGGCGTCCCAAACCACCAGGCGTTGCGGGTCCGGCGGTTCGTACGTGGTGAACGTCGAGCCGTGCATGCGCACCATCCCGGCTCGCGTGCCCATCAATAAGTCGCCGCCGGGCGTCTCGCGGATTGAAAAAATCTCGGTTTCCGGCATCCCGTCGCGCTGCGTGAACAGCCTCGGCTTCGGGCCGCCTCCCGACAACAACATCAGGCCGGCGTCGTGAAAGCCCACCCAGAGACGCCCGGTGTGGTCCTGAAACACGGTGTTGGGTTCATCGCTCGGCATCCCTTCGGTTTTGCCGTACGTGGTAAAGGAATCGTCCCGCAGCCGGGTCAATCCATCGTTCCCGCCCACCCACAGGTCCCCTTCGCGATCTTCGAACAAGCTGCGCACCACGTTGCTCTCCGTCCCCGTGGCCGGCACGGCAAACCGCTCGCCCACGAGGCGTGCGATACCGCCGTTGGTGGCGGCCCAGATGTTGCCGTCGCGGTCCTCCATAATGGAACGCACCAGGTCCGCCGGCAGCCCGGAGTGGGAATCGAACCGGCGCACCTCCCCGCTGGCCGAGCGCTCGATCAAGCCCGAGGTCCCCCCAATCCACAAGTTGTCGTGGCTGTCGGGGAACAGGGAAGTGACCACATCGCGGGCAAACCGGGTATCGTCCACCAGGGTTGTCACCTTGTCGCCCACCAGTCTCACCACGCGCAGGGACGGGCGCAGAGGAGCCTGTGGAAGGTTGAAACCGGCCACCAGCAGATTGTGCCGCCGGTCCTCGCGCACTACCCGGACCGAAGTGACCGGCAGGTTGGCGCCCGGCGCGAAGGTGGTGAACTTGCCGGCCTGCAGGCGGCACAAATCGACTCCCGCGACAATCCACAGAGTCCCGCCATGGTCCGAGTAGAGGTCCGTGATGTCGTTGTCGGGAAGTCCGTCCTTAACCGTATAGGTGCGGAACTTCTTGCCCTTGTATTGGGCCAGCCCGCTGGATGTCCCGATCCACAGCGATCCATCCGGCGAGGCCGCCAGCGCGGTAATGGAGTTTGCCGGCAGATCGGCGCCGGGCTTGCTGAATACCGTGAATTCGAACCCGTCGAAGCGCGCCAAACCTTCGTCGGTACCCAGCCAGAGGTAGCCGTCCGAAGTTTGGGTGATCGCTTTGATGGTGTCCTGGGGCAGTCCGTCCCGTTGTCCCCACACATGGCGCGAGTATTGCGTCAGCGTCTTGTGCGGATCGACAGCCCACGCCCCCGGGATCAGATACGCGGCCGCCACCCAAACCGCCAGCCGGCCATAGCGCGCCACTTGTGTCGTCACCGTCACCAATCAGTATAAGGCTGGACGGTGCTCGTCGTGAGGTATGCTGTGTCCATGCGATCGACTCGGCTGACCGCCCGCGCCTGGCTGCTGACATTGATGACCGCCGCCTGTTTCGCGGCCACGCCAGACTGGGGGCCCGCCCAGTTCCTCGCCGGCAATTGGACCGGCGAGGGGTCCGGCCAGCCGGGAGCGGGTACCGGCGCTTTCTCCTTCACCCCCGACCTGGACGGCAAGGTGCTCCTCCGTCGAAGTTTCGCCGAGTACCCCGCGGCCGGCGGCAAACCAGCGTCCCGCCATGACGACCTGATGGTGGTTTACCACGGCGAGACCGCGGGCGAACTGCGCGCCATCTATTTCGATAGCGAGGACCACGTAATCCGGTATACCGGTAC
>Ga0182016_10005032_pt1 | contig 14400 bp, 12 predicted proteins | sample 712S2MmetaG_FD_120491 | JGI IMG/M metagenome (GOLD analysis project Ga0182016, IMG submission 120491) | Permafrost microbial communities from Stordalen Mire, Sweden - 712S2M metaG | ecosystem: Environmental > Terrestrial > Soil > Wetlands > Permafrost | place: Sweden: Stordalen | collected...
GCTTCGGCGGCTACGCGGAGGACGTCGCGGGTCTCGGTGTCGTCGAGCGCCACGGCTTCGCCAGTTGAGCCGAGCAGGAGCATGCCGGAAAGCAAGCTGCGTGAGTAGCGGGCCACGTTGGCTTCGAGTTTGCGGAAATAGACCCGCTCGTCGAGGTAAAACGGTGTGGGAACGGCCGCAAAGATTCCTTCAAGGTGCATGAATTTATTGTATTCGGAGCATGGCGGAATCTCCCGCTGGTTGGGGTTTGTGGTTCCCAACCCATTTTCGCGGGGAAGTTCACATTGTTACCGGGCAGGCCAATTCCGAACGAAAGTGGAATGGTTTGCACGGCATTGGCTGCCTAGACTGGATAAACTGGAATTCGTAAAGAGACCCCTGGGAGCGGCACGCATGCAGGAAATGCTGAGCGGAGATATCGAGGAGAGAAATCCTTCGAAAGTATCCCATCAGGCCATTTGGTTTTCCAGTCACGTTGCACTGGCCCTGGGTTCATGGCTCGCGCTGATGCTGCTGGGCTATGCGTTCAATCCTCCGGCTGTCTCGCAAATCATCATCCTCCTGGCTTCGACGGCAGTGCCGCTGCTGGTGGGCTACGGCATGATGCGGGTTCGACAGGATGAGACGGCTCCGCTTGTATGGCTGGTCGGGTTGATCTGGCTGCTGATTATCAGCCTGTGGATTCTGGACATGCCCACCGGTCCGAACGCGTGTTTCCAGTGCGATGCGACGGATAAATTGTCGCGGACGCTGTTCAGCCTTCCCCGGCCCAGCGGGTTGATCGATGACGACGGCCCGTTTATCGGCACCTGGCCGGCGGCGGCGCTGCTCGGTTACTCGATTGGTGCGCGGCTTGGATTGCGCAAGAAGACGTAGCGAATTCGGATCGTTCAGCCCCGGACGACGGGATATAGTGGGCTTGATCCGGTTGATATTTTCGCGCTTCGCTTGCGCGCACTCTGAGATACGGCCATCCAACTAATTGCAATGAACAGGGCCCCCTTTTTTACCACGACAGGTTCCGCGCTTCGGATCGCGGCTCGATTTGCTGTGCTCGCATTTGTGTTGCCGCTCGCTGCGCAGGTTTCGACGCAGACGCCGATTTCGATGCAGGAGGCCGACCAGCGGGGCGCGGAGATTTTTGAGCAGACCGGTGTAACAGGGATGGTGCTCGTAGTGGTGCGCGGGCACGAGTCGATGATCAAGACGTACGGGGAGACTGCGCCCGGAAGTGGAAAGGCACCGGACCTCAATTCCCTGCTGCGGTTGTGTTCGATTTCGAAGGTGTTTACGGCGGACTTGCTGTTGCAGCTTGCGGCAGAGGGCAAAGTTTCGCTGACCGATCCGCTGGAGAAGTATGCGCCACACGGCGAGGCGGTTCCGAGTGGGCCGGATGGGACGCCCATTACGCTGCTCGACCTGGCGACGCATACGGCGGGACTGACGCGCGAAGTGAGCTCGTATCCGCGCAAGACGCCGCATTTTACGTTTCCGGATGAAGCGTTTCGGTGGAACTGGCTGCCGGAGCAGAAGATTCAGATCACGCCCGGGACGGTTGCGGCGTATTCGAATGTGGGCTTCGATTTGTTGGGCGATGCGCTGGCTTCGGCAACGCGCGAGAGCTACGCAAAGCTGGTGCACGACCGGCTGATCGAGCCGCTGGGGATGTGGGACACAACGTTGTCCCCATCGCCCGAGCAGTGCGCGCGGCTGCTGCGCGATGCGTTCGACGAGGGGCCATGCACGGACACGCAGGCTTCGGGTCCGAGCGGCGGGCTGTATACGACGCCGAACGACATGGTGAAGTTTCTGCGTTATATGCTGCATATTCCCGGCTTGCCGGAAGCGCCGGCTTCGCTGCTTTCGATTTACGTGAAGCCGAAACAGTTGAAGACCATGCAGGGTCTGGATCACGCGGGAAGGCCGACAGGGATCGGGTTGGCGTGGATCCAGCTGGGCGACCCGAACGGCGCATCGATGGTGATGGAGAAGACGGGCGGCGGCGCGGGATTCTCGACGTATATTGCGCTGAACCCGCAGAAGCAGACGGGGATTTTTGCGGCGGTCACGTATGGCAAGGGACCGGAGAACGTGAATTTCTTTGAAGAGTCGAACAAGGTGCTGGCGGCGCTGGCGGGGGTTCCGGCGGTGCCGGCGAAGGTGCATTTGCGGCGCGCGACGAGCAGGCGGGGGAAACGGCGGCGGGCAGCGGCGAGGAAGAATTAAGCGGACGCCCGGGGCTGCGGACTCGATTCGAGAAAAGGTTCGTGCTTTCCCACCCAACATTCTTTGGACGCAAATGTTTTAGCGCTGATCTTTGCCCAGGCGGATGGCGAGGACGGCGGCTGCGCCGAAGGGGTGTGAATCGTAGTAGGGTACGAGGCTTGCGGGCACACCATAGCCTGTCCATTGCGCGCCTAATTCCATGGAACCATTCTGCCAACCGTAGACGCGATGTGCGTAGCCGCTGGTGTAGGCTTGCACGCGGCCGACTACGCTTTCGACGGGCGGAGGTGATGCGCCGAGGAGGTCGGTAGTGCGGTCGGCGTTTTCGAGGCGCGTCCAGATGGTTTGGTTGGCGTGGGGGCGCAGCGCGGCTTCGAACAGGTAGCCGCTCCCATTGATGGGGGAACCGGTGGTGTGGTTGCGTCCCCAGACGGCGATGGCGTTCAGATCGCCGGCTGGCGTCTTGTGGTGATAAGCGATGGAGGCGGTCTGGCGCAGGACGTCTTCAGTGGGATGCACCTGCTCGGGTGAGTGCAAGTGGCCGACGGAGTATTGGGCGGACCAGTCTGCGTTCGGGGTCACGGTTAGGCGGGCGGACCATGTATCGATGGCGCCGACTTGGATGTGCCAGCGATTTTCGTCGGGCTCGCGGCCGTGGAAGCCGCTGGCTTCGAGGCGCAGCCCGCGCTGGCCATTGCTCCAAGCAAGGCCGCCAGTGAGCACTTCATCGGCGATGTGGGTTGAGTCCTGAAGATGGTGGCCGAGCGGCGCGAGCGGGTTGTCGCCGGTGGAAGGGCGATGCGGAAAGGCTTCTGGTCCGAGGGCGGGATCGCCTACGGGTGCGGCGTAGAGGCTCGCGACCCAATGCGGGCCGAGCTTGCGATCGACCAGGGCGGCGATTTCCATGAAGAGGTCGTGCGGGTGCTGGCCGTCGACAATGGGCTTGCCGTAGGCGGTTTCGCCTTCCTGAAAGAGCTCGGGATAATAGCGCCCGGTGATGGTCGCGGGCTCAAGACTGAACATGGCGCGCAGCGTGAGTTCTGTGGGGCCATAGGATTTTTGTGCCATGGGCATGGCCCAGTTGACGGAGAAGAATTTGTCGTGACCGCGGGGGCCGGTCTGTTGCTGCTCGACGGCGCTTCCCTGCCCGTGCAGCATCAACATCCAGCCGCTGGGGCGCATGGTCATGTGCATGCGCGGCGCGGCTGAGGCGGGTTCGAGATCGGTGCCAGAGCCGGTGTGACGAAGCAGATTTTCGCTGAAGGACGCAGCGGGGCCGCCCATGTTCATTTGCGCCGATGCGGCGGGTACGACGAGACCCAAACAAACAACAAAGATCCAACGAAACACATTGTCCTCCACGGGGAAGATGGCGCACACAAATCAATACCGTCGTGTTTAGCGGCAGGGCTCGGTGAGCGATGGGAGGAATCAGATGCGGAGGACGGGCGGCGATGCGCACAAAAGGGGCGGGAGGGGTGTGATTCTGGTGGCGACGGATGCGGACCGCGCAGGGATGGCGGGAATTCGAGGAAGATGGCGAAGAAGAGCCGTTGATGGCGGGATCTGGATGCGGGACGGCGGAAGCGCGGTGCGGGAATCGGTGCGGTCACAGCAGGCGGGCTGCGCGGCGAATGCCGGGGTGCAGCAACTGTGGCTCGTGATTGAGTTGCAGCAGACGCGATGAGCGGACCAGGGCGCAAAGCTGCTCGCGCACAATGCCGGGATGAGCAGAATCAACCAAACGCGCCGCATACGGGGATTATAGGACGAGGGCAGTCGACACGCACGTCGTTGAGGAATCGTTTGACCGGGCTGCGCGCGGCCGCTATCATCCCATGCGACTCAAGATTCATTTCAGACTGCGCAGGAGCACGAACGATGCGGCTTTCTTGTCTTCTACTCTCTCTCGCGATCGTCGCGATGACGCAGGTTCTTTCTGCGCAGGACGCGCCCACCGCCTACACCATTACGCAGAGTACGCCGATGTCCGGCGTCGGGACGGTTACGACGATCTATCGCAACGGCTCGAAGGCTGCAATAGAAGTAAGCTCGCCTGCGCAGAACGGCACGCCCGCTCATACGGCGCGCACTGTCTTTGACCTGGCTGGTGGCAAGTCCTGGTCGTGGAATCCTGCGGACAGCCCCATCAACTGCAGTGTGGGAAGATTTTCCGGCGACTGGGGCGATCCATTTCAAAGCGCGACCGAGATTGCCGACGGAATCGCCAAAGGCGAACTAAAACCCGCGGGCAACGAGACCCTTCACGGCATTTCAACGAATGTCTATACGGGCGGTACGCAGGAGATGAGCATCAAGGCGTGGTTCGATCCCAAGACCAGACTCGCGATCAAGGAGGAGATTGGGCCGGCTGCGAAGATGAGCACGATGCTTGAAACGACGAAGGTCTCGCTTGCTGCGCCCGAGGCGGGGATCTTCGAGCTTCCCGCAGCGTGTGCCTCGTTGAAGCCGCTGCCGACGGAAACCGAGAAATTCGCCGAGGTGACGGGCGATGACGGCGCGAACTATGCGAATCCCTTTGTGGGGCCGGGTTCCGCGAACTCCTGCACGATCGTCCTGCGGGTGGTGAATCCGAAGACGATGGCGCCATCGACGCGGCGCTGGCAGGCAGCCATCGACACTACCTACGACCAGAACAACCCGAACCCGCCGCATTATGAATATGGAGTTGGAACCGACGGAACCTCGACGTTCGCAGGCGGCGGTTTGCACGAAATTACCAGCCAGATCCACAATGACATGCTGCGCATCGAGAATCCGCCGGCTTATTTCAATCTGGCCATTAATGTGGTCACGCCGGGGCATGGCGCGGGAACGGGGCTTGTGTATCGGAAGTGCTTTGCGCCGGTGACCATGCTGTACTGGGTGCTGAACGACCCCAACGGAGCTGACGGCGACATGGTGTATGCCAAGGCGGGAAAGTACGCGGCGGCTCCGGCTAAGTAGTGGGAGTCTCTTGGTTTTGAAAGGGCCCGGCTTTAGACGGGCCGTAATTTACCTGAATTGTCCGCCCTTTAGGGCCTGAGGGATGGTTCCCAGGGCGAATTCTCCGCAACCCCTCGATATGAGAAACTAGAAGAGACCGGTCCTTCGGCGCTGCCTGCAATACGCGCCACCAACAGGAACCAACCCAAGGTCTTTTCGGCTCGCATGCGCGAGTAACCTGCTGCGGCCCAAATCTAGGAATCTGAATCGAATGCTCAGTGTCTCGAACGTCTCCATGCGCTACGGCGCGAAGATCCTCTTTGAAGATGTCAGCGTCAACTTTGTTTCCGGCCGCCGGTATGGATTGACCGGGCCCAATGGATCGGGCAAGTCGACGTTTATGAAGGTGCTTACGGGTGAGCTGGACGCGCAGAAAGGGACGGTGGTTCGCCCGCGCAAGTTTGGCGTGCTGCGCCAGGACCAGTTTGCCTTCGACGCGTACCGGGTGATCGACACGGTGATCATGGGCAACAAGCCGCTTTGGGCGGCACTCGAGGAGCGCGACCGCATCTACGAGAAGCCGGAAATGACGGATGAGGACGGCATGCGCCTGGGAGAACTGGAAGGCGTGATCGGCGACGAAGACGGCTACACGGCCGAGGCCGATGCGGCGGTTCTTCTCGACGGGCTCGACATTCACGAGGAGATTCACAATCGAAAGATGTCGGAGCTGCAAGGCGGGCAGAAGGTGCGTGTGCTGCTGGCGCAGGCTCTGTTTGGAAAGCCCGAGGCGTTGCTGCTGGATGAACCGACGAACTATCTCGATCTGGATTCGATTCACTGGCTGCAGGATTTTCTGTTGAATTATGACGGCACGCTGATATGCATTTCGCACGACCGGCATTTTCTGAACTCGGTGACCACGCACACGGCCGATATCGATTACCAGACCATCATTATTTATACGGGCGGCTACGACGACATGGTGATGGCCAAGACGCAGATCCGCTCGACGCTGGAATCGCAGAACGCGCAGCGCGAAAAAAAGATTTCGCAGCTGAATGACTTTATTGCGCGGTTTGCCGCGGGCACGCGTTCATCGCAGGTGACGAGCCGGCGCAAGGAAGTGGAACGGCTGCAGACGAACGAACTGGCGCGCTCGAATATTCAGCGGCCATACATTCGCTTCGACATGGTGCGGCCCAGCGGCAAGCACATTCTGGAATTCAAGCACCTGACCAAGCTTTATGACGACAACAAGGTCATCGACGGGTTCACCGGCAACGTGTTGCGCGGCGAAAAGATCTGTCTGATGGGGCGCAACGGTGCGGGAAAAACCACGCTGCTGAAGAGCATTCTGAATAATTACGGCGGGCTTGCGGATAAGGATTTCGAACTCGATGCGGGCTCAGTGTTCTGGGGACATGAGGCGCAGATCGGGTACTTTCCGCAGGATGTAGGCTCTACGATCGAGCACGGACTTACTGTTGCTGAGTGGCTGCATCGGTGGAAACCCGATTCCCACGTCGAGGAAATTCGCGGCATCCTGGGCCAGATGTTATTCAGCGGCGAGGAAGGCGATAAGCAGACCAAGGCCCTGAGCGGCGGCGAGCAGGCAAGGTTAGTCTTCTGTAAGTTGATTTTGACCAAGCCTAACTTCCTGATCTTCGACGAGCCGACGAACCACTTAGACCTGGAAGCGATCAACGCGCTGAACATTGCCTTGCAGCGGTATGAAGGCACGGTTTTGTTGGTTACTCACGATCACGATCTGATCGACGAAGTCGCGACGCGGTTGTGGAACTTCAAGGCTGATGGCATTGAGGACTTCCAGGGGCCGTATGCGGAGTGGAAGGGCAAGCACAACTAGCGGCGAACGACCGGGATGGTAGGCCGGGGATTCATCCTCGCAATGCAACGTCCTTTCCGCAACGGGGTTTCAACCCCTGAGGTTTGCTTTTCGTTCCCCGACCTTGGTGTCAGGATCAAACGAAGACGCATGCCTCAGGGCCTAAAGGCCTCGAATTGGGCTGATCTAATGCCGGGGATAAATCCCCGGCCTACCGATCGAAAGAGTCTTCCGCAACCCGTAAATCCCGGACCTGCGACTTATCTCGAATCGAGCCACCCCTTATCTTAGCGATTCGAGATAGGCGGCGAAGCATTCATTGTAGAGTGCCCCGGGGCGGCGCTCTTGTATCCTCCGCACGACATCAGTTCCGGACATGCCGAGTTTGTGAAGGATGATACCCGCCACGAGTGCGGAACGGTTGTAACCCATCCCGCAATGAGACAACACACGGTGCCCCGAAGACACTAGACTCGCGCCCAGGATACCAAGCGCTTGTAACTTCTCCAGGTTCGGCAAGTCGTCGTCAAAAATCGGGAAATAGATATAGAGGCATTGGTTGGGGCATGTCGGCACACCTGAATCGATGTCGCCGTCGAGATCGATGACCGTATCGATTGCGTGGCAACTCAGCGGACCCCAGTCAGTGATCGCCGGGGAGATAAAAAGCAGAGAATCATCGTCAACCTGAAACAGCTCCATTGGGCCAGCCTATCAAAACGCCAACAGCTGCGCATCGTTCTCCAGGTCACGCCACTCCTGCCATGAGCTTAGGCTCCTCTCGTCAAGCCGCAGCAGAGGCTTTCGTGGTCAATTGAACGCCCAGGGCCTTCATGACGGCGAGCGTGGTCTTCAGCGTTGGATTGCCTTTGGCGCTGAAGGAGCGGTAGAGTTGCTCGCGAGACAGGCCCGTCTGGCTGGCGATCTGGGCCATTCCTTTGGCGCGCGCTACAACGCCTAACGCATGCGAAATGTATGCGACATCATTGGTCTGCAGTGCTTCAGCCATGAAGACTGCGATGGCTTCGTCTGATCCGAGGTCTTCGGCAGGATCGTACGGTGTGAGTCTTTCCGTAACGCGTTTCTTAGGCATTCTTACCTCCAGTCCTCTGCCAATCGTTTGGCGGTTTTGATGTCTGCCGCCTGCGTGCTCTTGTCGCCGCCGCAGAGCAGGATGATGATTTCGTTACCGCGCCTGCGGAAGTAAATCCGATAGCCGGGTCCGTAATCAATTCGCAACTCGCTGATTCCCTGCCCTACCGGCTTTACATCGCCCGGATTTCCAAATGCCAGCCGATCCAATCGCGATGCGACCATCGCCCGGGCCCGTTCGTCCTTCAGGCGCGAGCGCCACTTTCGGAAAGTCTCTGTTTGCTTAAATTCGATCATCAACGAGACTGTATTTTATAAACTACCACAATGCTGGCTAATGATAAAGCCAATTGGGGCCAACATCGAGGTCCGATTCCGACGTTGGGCTCTCGAAGAAAACGCCACAGGACCTTGGCACAAACAGCGAGCGGGCCGCTCGAAGCGGCCCGCTCTAGCCCAATTCAGACCCGGGCTGGGGTCCTGTCAGATGTTCTCTGCCAGTTAATGCGAACAGTCTGCGCCTGTTCGCATCGGATTGCAAGGGCTTTCTTCGCCGAATTCCACGAGGAGCAGCGCCATCAGGCTCCGAATTGGCGGAGGTGGTGGTCTAGGTGGAGGTAGCCCCAGCGCATCCATTCTTTTTCAGTCATCGGTCCGAACATGGGATGGGCCTGGAGAGCGTATGCGCGCGGGCGGCGGGTGAAGCGGTCGATACAATCGCGAAGCTCGCGCAGGTGGAGCGACAACTCGACCGGCTGGGTGCCGGCGCGGCTTGCATCGCATTCGGGGACAGTGGGAAAGCCATGCGGCCAGGGGCGCGGATACCACAACGCTGCGGGCTTCACGATCGCGCGCGAAAACCAGTTGCCGATCGGTTTTGTCTGGCGGTCGCCCATGCTGACGCGCAGGGCGTCGCCGCAGTGGCAGACCATTTCGAGGACGGTCATGCGGCCCCATTGGCGGGGGCTTTCAGGGCCGATGACGTCGAGGCGGTGGAGGATATCGGCGCGATCGCTGGGGTTGGCGAGAGACTTCATTCGTAAGTTCGAGAGTAATACACCTTCTGCTATACTCAGCGCGACCTGATGAAATCCTGCGCCCCGTTCTTCGTACTTGCGATTGCTCTGCTTGCGAAGAGCGCCTATGCGGGGCCATCGCAGTGGGTTGAAGTCCGGAGCCCTCACTTCACGGTCGTTTCGGATGCGAACGAAAAGCAGGCGCGGCACGTTCTCGACCAACTTGAGCGCATGCGCTGGGTGTTCGAAAAGCTCTTTCCGAAGGCGAACCCGCCGAGCGCCGAGCCGATTGAAGTGCTGGCCGCAAAGAACGGCAAAACGTTCCAGTCGGTAGAACCGGCTCCTTATCTCGGCAAAGGGCAATTGAACCTGGCCGGATATTTTCTGAATACCCAGGATCGGAACTACGTATTGGTGCGGCTCGATGCGGAAGAGGAGCAACACCCTTTCGCATCGATCTATCACGAGTACACGCATCTGCAATTCAGCAGCATTGCAGATTGGCTGCCGCTATGGCTCAACGAGGGTACTGCGGAGTTCTTCCAGAACACGCAGGTCCGCGACAAGGATGTGCTGGTGGGGCAACCGGACACCAACAACATTCTCTATCTTCGCCAGGCGAATCTCATTCCACTGAAGGTTCTGTTCAAGGTGGACGCCAGTTCTCCGTATTACCACGAGGAAGAGAAGGGATCGGTGTTCTACGCGGAATCGTGGGCACTGACGCATTATTTGAATATCACCGATCACGACAAGGGAACACATCGACTGTTGGATTATCAGCAACTGGTGAGTCAGCACGAAGACTCGGTCGTAGCGGCGGAGAAGGCATTTGGGGATCTGAACAAGCTTGAGTCGGCGCTTGCATATTACATTCGCGGCGGACAGTACAAAGAGTTCGTGATGAACAGCGCCGCGGCTCCGATCGACGAGTCGTCGTACAAGGCTGAGCCGTTGACAGCGGTTCAGGCCGATGCGTTTCGAGCGGAGATTCTGGCCAACGTACAGCGCGAGGGTGAGGCGCGGGAGCTGGCTGCTTCTGTTTTGAAGGCCGACCCGCAAAATGTGCGGGCGCGCGAGACGATGGGCGAACTGGAGGCTCGGAGCGGCAAGCTGGACGCAGCGCGCGATTGGTATGCGCAGGCGGTGAAGCTTGACCCTACGGATGAGACGGCGAGTTTCTATTTCGCTTCGCTCTCGATGCAATCGGGGCATATCGATGATGAGACGATCGAGCCGAGTTTGCGGAAGGCGATCGAAGCGCATCCCTCGTACTCTCCCGACTACGAGGCTTTGGCGTCGTACCTTGCCATGCGCCACAAGAACCAGGCCGAAGCGCTCTCATTGATTGGAACGGCGGTGAAGCTTGATCCGGGCAACTTCGCTTTCCGCATGAATGCGGCGAGCATTCTGGCCGAGACGGGCAGTGTTGACGATGCGATCGCGGTGCTGGGTGCGGCGGTGCGGCTGGCGAAGAATCCATCACAGGTGTCCGCGGCGCAACATCAGATCGACAACCTGCGCGACTTCAAGCAGAAGCAAGCCGAGATGGAGAAACAGCGGCAGGCATATGCCGAACAGCCGAAGCAGTCCAATACGAACACCGTGGTGTCCAGCACAAGCAACACTCCCTATATCGTTCCAGCGGCGCCAGTAACTCCGAAACGGCCAGATGAAGCGATCGGGCCGAAGCACTCGGTGATGGGCGTGATTCACAATGTCAAGTGCAGCTACCCGCAGGTGCTGGAGTTTACTGTTCAATCCGGGAGCAAGGCCTACACGGTTTACAACAACGAGTTCACGAAGATCGATCTCAGCGTGTTCGGGTTCACGCCCAAAGGGTCTCTGAATCCTTGCTCGGACTTCGATGGAATGAAAGCACGTGTGCAATATGCCGAGACTGCGGACAAGACCATGGATGGAAAGGTTGTTGCCGTGGAGTTGCGCAAGTAGCGAGAGATGCTCTCCCTCGGGGGCTAAAGCCCCAACTATTTGGGAGTATTGATGACGGGCTGAAGCCCGTACCCTTCAAGCTAGTTGGAACCCAGACCCTTCAGTAAAGAGGCATAGTGAGTTCGGCTTACTTCTCGCGCTTGGCGAGGAAGCGCTCCATGAACTTGGTGTCGAACTGGCCGTTGCGGAAGTCGGTGTCGGCGAAGATCTCCTGGTGTAGCGGGATGGAGGTCTCAATTCCCTGCACCACGAACTGGCTAAGCGCGCGCTCCATTTTTGCGATGGCTTCAGCGCGATCGACGCCGTGCACGATGAGCTTGGCAATGAGCGAGTCGTAGTAGGGCGGCACGACGCCTTCGGCATATTGCGCTGTATCGACGCGTACGCCATTGCCGCCGGGCACATTGAACGCAGTGATCTGGCCGGCGGAGGGAGTGAACTTGCGCGGATGTTCCGCGTTGATGCGGCACTCGATGGAGTGGCCGCGGATCTCGACTTTCTCAGGGAGAATATCGGAGAGGCGTTCGCCGGATGCAATGCGTAACTGGGCTTTGACGAGGTCGACGCCGGTGATGAACTCGGTGACGGGGTGCTCGACCTGGATGCGCGTATTCATCTCGATGAAGTAAAGCTGCCGGTCCTCGTCCATGAGGAACTCAATGGTGCCGGCGTTCTGATAGCCGATGTCGGAGAGGCAGCGGCAGAGAGTTTTGCCGATCTCCTCGCGCATCTTCGGCGTGACCTGAAGGCTGGGCGCTTCTTCAATCAACTTTTGATGGCGGCGTTGAATTGAGCACTCGCGCTCAAAGAGTGTGGCCACGTGTCCGTGCTCGTCGGCGAGGATCTGAAACTCGATGTGGCGCGGCTGCTCGATGAACTTTTCCATATAGAGCTCGCCGTTCCCAAAGGCGTTGGCGGCTTCAGTGCCGGCAGCGTGAAAGAGATTGGGGAGTTCTTCTGCCGTGCGGACGATGCGCATGCCGCGGCCGCCACCGCCGGCCTTGGCTTTAAGGATGACGGGAAAGCCGACTTTCTGGGCCCACTCATGCGCTTCTTCGGCTGTGGCGAGGACGCCGTCGGAGCCGGGAAGGATGGGGACCCTGGCCTTCTTCATGGCCTGGCGGGCCTTTTCCTTTTCGCCCATGAGGCGGGTGACTTCAGGCGGCGGACCGATGAACTTGATGTTGGAGGCGCGGCAGACTTCAGCGAAGTTGGCATTCTCACTGAGGAGGCCGTAGCCGGGGTGGATGGCGTCGACGTCGGCAATTTCAGCAGCGGAGATGACGGCGGGAATATTCAGATAGCTTTCGGCAAGGCGGGGTGGCCCGATGCAGATGGCTTCGTCGGCAAAGCGAACATGGAGCGAGTTGCGGTCGGCTTCACTGTAGATGGCGACGGTGCGCACGCCGAGCTCGCGGCAGGCGTTCAAGACGCGCAGCGCAATTTCTCCGCGATTGGCAACCAGTACTTTACGAAACATTCTTATCCTTTGGCAGCGGGGTTAGCGGTGTAAGCGCGTTTCGCGGAGCTAGGCGAGCTGAACCATTCGGCAAAGGTCATTGACCGCTCATCGAGCCAATCGAGCGCAGCTAACTCCGCTAGCCCCGCCTTCTCTATGTGCGAATTGAGAATAGGGGCTGCCCGAATTCGATGGGCTGGCCGTTGGTGACGAAGCATTTAACGATTTCGCCGGCGGCGTCGGATTCAATTTCGTTCATCAGCTTCATGGCTTCGACGATGCAGATGATGTCGCCTTTTTCGACGCGATCGCCGGGGGCGACGAAGGGCGAGGCGCCGGGCGAAGGCGAACCGTAATAGGTTCCCACGATGGGCGATTTTACGATGTGCAAGGCGGCGTCGGAATCGGCGGCCGGGGTGGCGGACTTGGGTGCGACCGGGGCGGAGGCGGGGGCGGCGGCCTGGGGCGCGGCGGCCACCAGCCGAGCCAGATCGGTGAGATTGCCCTGCCCTTCGGCGGGGTTGAATTTGAGCCGGATCTTCAGGTCGCCGCGATCCACTTCAAACTCAGCAACCTTATTTTCCTTGAGGAAGTCGATCAGCTGTTTTAGATCTGCGATATCTTGAGGTTTCATTCGTTCCTTAACAGTCCCACGCGCCGGGGACGGGTTCATTAGAGCTCGATGAGGGCCTTGGGCGAAGGAGTCAGGATCTGTCCTCCCGATTCGGTCACGGCCACCATATCTTCGATGCGAATTCCGAATTCACCTTCGAAATAAACCCCGGGTTCGACGGTCACGATCATACCTGGAGCCAGCCTGGTTTTCTGTCCCGCACCGACGCGGGGGTTTTCGTGAATTTCGAGGCCCACGCCATGGCCCGTGGAGTGGGAGAAAGCGTCAGCGAGCCCGGCCCGCCGTAAGACGCCACGAGCGGCCGCATCCACTTCCGAACATAGCGCGCCGGGCTGCACAGCCTGCACTCCTGCCTGCTGAGATTCAAGCACTGCCTGGTAGGTTTCGCGCTCACGGACACGTGCGCTGCCGAGGTGAACGGTTCTGGTCATATCAGAGCAATAGCCTCCGAGGATTATACCGAAGTCGAGGGTGAGAAACCCGCGGCGCGGCAAGGGCGTGGAGGTGGCGCGGCCGTGTGGGAGGGCGGAGCGAAGGCCCGAGGCGACGATGGTATCGAACGACATTCCTTCAGCTCCGAAAAGGCGGGCTTTGTACTCGAGTTCAGCGGCGATTTCAATTTCCGGAAGGCCGGGACGAATGACGGTGAGAATGTGGTCGAAGAGCTTGCAACCGACGAGGGCTGCGCGGCTCATGAGGGCAAGCTCTTCGGCGTCTTTAAGCTGGCGCATGGGCTCGACGAGCGGGGCTGCCAGAGGAGAAAGAAAGCTGCGGCGCAGGTGCGAGGGGAGGGCGGCTTTGAAGCGAGCGAGCTCGGCCACCGTGGTCCATGCGGCGTCGAATCCGGCGCTCTGCGCGCTGGGTTGCGCGGCCAGCCATTCGACGGCTGCTATGGCGGGCGAGCTGCCCACGATATGCACCTGGGCGCCCTGGACTTCAGTGTCGGCCTGGGTTTTGTAGCGGCCATCGGTAAAGAGCCGCGCCGTGCGGCGCGTTACAGCCAGGGCCGCTGAAGAGCCAGTGAATCCAGAGAGATAACGAAGGTCGGGGAGGTGGGTGACGAGGAGGCCAGAGAGGCCGGCTTTGGTGATGCGGCGACGGAGGGTTCCGATACGAGCGACGTGGTCCACCGAGAAAGCATAGCAGGGGGAGGGGCTTAGGGACGGAGGGACTAAGGGACTAAGGGAACAGGGACTCGGGACTAAGGGAACAGGGATTGAAAGAA
>Ga0182016_10005035_pt1 | contig 14387 bp, 9 predicted proteins | sample 712S2MmetaG_FD_120491 | JGI IMG/M metagenome (GOLD analysis project Ga0182016, IMG submission 120491) | Permafrost microbial communities from Stordalen Mire, Sweden - 712S2M metaG | ecosystem: Environmental > Terrestrial > Soil > Wetlands > Permafrost | place: Sweden: Stordalen | collected...
CGGGAATTGCGGCGCGAAGGCTGGGAGCTGCTGGAAGCCATCAAGGAAGGCGCGGCCTCGCGGGTGCGCCCGATGGTGATGACCGCGTTGATGGCCCTGCTGGGGCTGCTGCCGATGGCCCTCTCGAACGGCGTGGGGGCGGAAACCGCGCGCCCGTTTGCCGTGGTCATCATCGGCGGCCTCATCACCGGCACCGTGCTGACCTTGTTCATTTTGCCCCTGCTCTATCCGGTGTTTGAACCCGCCCGCCCCCGGACGCATGCCGACGAGCCCGCCGCGCCGTAGGCGGCCAACCTCGCGCGGCAAAAACTGCATTCCGGCAGAATCCAAACTATGGGTGGATGGTAGCCTTCTTTGAAGCGTCGGCTTTGGAGCGGATTCCCTTGCGGATGGTGTGGTTGCTCGCGTCGGCAACATAGACGTTCCCAGCACTGTCCACCGCCATCCCGTTGGGCATGTCAAACTGTGCGGCGCTTCCTGTCCCGTCCGCACTGCCGGCTTCGTCCGCCTTTCCCGCCAAGGTCGTGACCATTCCGGCTGGAGTCACCCTGCGGATGGTCCGGTGGGCTTGATCCGCCACATAGAGATTTCCCGCGTTGTCCAGGGCCACACCACTCGGAGCGCCAAACTGCACGGCGGTTCCCGTCCCGTCTCGGCCGGGCAAACGGTAGTAGGTGGCAGTGCCGACATTGGTCCAGCCGATCTGCGCCGTCCCGGCGAAGGTCGTCACCATTCCTGCCGGCGTCACTTTGCGGATGGTGTCGTTGTCCCGGTCTGCCACAAAGACATTGCCTGCGTGGTCCACCGCCACAGACCAGGGATAATTAAACCGGGCTTCCTGGGCCGTCCCGTCACTCCAACCGACCCGGTCCCAAGGCGAGCCCGTCGGTCCGGCAATGGTCTCGACGGTCCCTGCGGTTGTCACCTTTCGGATCCTTTGATTGCCTGTGTCCGCCACAAAGACGTTGCCGGCGCGGTCCACCGCCACGTCGTGAGGGTCACAGAACTGCGCGGCACTGCCGGGACCGTCGGCACTGCCAGGACTGCCGGCCATTCCAGTCAAAGTTGTCACCGTCCCGGCGGGGTTCACCAGGCGGATGGTGTGGTTTCCTGCGTCCGCCACATAGAGGTTGCCCGCCGGGCCCACCGCCAATCCGGAAGGATGAAAAAAACGCGCGGTGCTCCCTTGCCCGTCTGCGCTGCCAGAACTGCCTGCCAGGCCGGCGAGGGTTGTCACCACACCTGCTGGCGTCACTTTGCGAATGGTCTGGTTGCCCCAGTCGGCAACATAGACGTTCCCAGTGCTGTCCACGGCCACCCCATTAGGATTATGAAACCGCGCGGCCCTTCCGATCCCGTCCGCACTGCCAGGATTGCCCGCCTCGCCAGCCAAAGTGGAGAAGGTATAGGGGGTGGCGTAATTCAGCTGCGTGTGGGCACCCGCTGGCGGCTCACTAATAAAAGTCACCTGCGCGCGGGCACCCATGGGTGGCGAACCAAAGAAACACGCGAACAACAGCAAGAAGGTCAGGCGCAAGGACTGGTGGCGGTTTCGCCAGGATTGACAAGCTGCGAGCAACGGGAACAGCTGGCAAGTTTTCATAATTGGGCGCATCACCGGCATCACCTGAACAGAGCAGGAAGTTGTTTTTCCATGCGATTATTCATAGGTATTCGTTTTTTTCGCGGAGTCGCGCAATCGCCTCACAAAGGCACCGGCGGCGCCGTGGTCATACCATATGACAACTAAGCAGCCGTTTTATTAGACGAAAAGGAAGGACATCTGCTCAAGGTGGTGGCCCGCCCAAATCATGGCCGGCCACGTTTCCCTTACTTTCCCGGAGCCGCAGCGGGTTGGGTAGCGCGAGCGGTTTTATCGGCCGCCGGCGCGGTCCACTTCGGATTCGGCGTCGCTTCGTAGATGCGAAAACGCCGGAATTCGTGTACGCAATAGCCGGAACCGAGCGGGACGCTGGTTTTCGGCAGGCCGAATTTCTCGAAGGTCCCGGACACGGTCACGCCGTTGCAATTGGCGAGCACGGTGTTGCCGATAAACTCCATCCGCACCCGATACCATTTGTCCGGTTTGAGCGCCAGTGGTTGGTGGTCTACGGTGGTGATGCCATTCCGGCTCCATTCGTCGTGTTCGAGCACCAGGCCCGGTTGGCGGTCCTTGCTGTCCAGGTTCGCCCAAACCGAGGCGGCGTACGCGGACGGATTCAATTTGAAATTCGTCGGCGATATGCGGCACGCCGCGCCCTTGTTTGCGTTATTCGTGCCGGCGTCCCGATGGAAACGGAAATCCACTTCAATGACGACGTTGCTGAAAGGCTGTTCGCAGTCGAATTCCAGCACCGGCATGTGGCCGCCCCGCCAGACGCTTTGGACGCCGTTGCGGGTCTTCTGCCAATTTGAGTGGGCAACTTTTACGGTCCAGCCCTCGGCGACCGGCTGCGGCTGGCTGGTGTAGTTCGTCGGCGTTTTGAAATCGTTTTGGAACAGGAGCCGGCCTTTCAACGCCATTTGCGCGTGAGCGTCAGCCGTGGCGAACGCCAGGGCCAATCCCAGCGTGAGTTGAATCGTGTGGCGGGCGGTTTGGTTCATAAATTTGCGGCTGGTTCATGGTTGAGGCGAAAGTGCGTAAACAACGTTCGCCGTGGCGGAGAATTCAATGGTCTTTGCGTCCATTTGCCGGACGGCGACCACCTGGCCACCGGTGCGCACGGTCACGGCCGTGGTTGTCCGCAACCGGCAGGGTCCGGCATATTTCGACAGCACGGTCGCGGATGCGAGTTTTCCATCTTTCCACGCCTCATCCACCGTGAACCCTCCGCGGGCCCGGAGTCCGCGGACCGATCCGGCCGGCCACTCTTTGGGCAGGGCCGGAAGCAATTCAATTTCACCGGCGTGGGATTGCAGCAGCATTTCAACCACCCCGGCGGTGAAAGCCTGAAGGCCTTGATTGCCTTCCATCGAAGGCACGCGGTCGCTGTCGTCCCGCTGCGGATGGATGCTGATTTCGGTTTGCAGCCCGCGCAGCACGCGGAAGGCGGATTCGCCATCGGCGAGCCGCGCGTACAGATTGATCTTCCACGCGGCCGACCAGCCCAGGTTGTCGCCGCGACGCTCCAGCACCCGGCGCACCGCCGCCGCCAGTTCGGGCGTGCTGCGCAGCGTGATCTGGTCGCCAGGATACGCCGCGTAGAGATGCGAAATGTGGCGGTGCTGCACCTCCGCTTCGGGATAATCGTCGAGCCATTCCAACAGCCGGCCTTGGTCGCCAATTTGCAGCGGCGGCAGCCGCGGCAACGCCGCCTGCAACTGGCCGCGCAGGTCTCCGTCCACGCCCAGCTTCGCCGAAGCTTCGATGCATCCAGTGAAGAGATCGCGCAGCAATTCGGAGTCGAGCGCCGGCCCGGCGCACAGCGCATTCTGGCTGCCGTTGGCGAGCAGGAAACTGTTTTCCGGCGAAGCGGACGGACAGGTCACCAGCCAATGATGCTTCGGTTCCTCGACGAGATAATCCACACCGAATTCCGCCGCGCCTTTGAGCAGCGGATAAATTTTCGCAAGATATTTCGGATCGGGATCGAAGCGATAATGCTCCCACAGCGATTGCACCATCCAGGCGCCCATCAGCGGCGTCATGCCCCAGGTGGTGCCGTCCGTCATCGTGGTGTTCATCCAGATGTCCGTGCCGTGGTGCGCACACCAGCCGCGGCAGCCGTACAAGTCCTTGGCCGTGCGGCGGCCGCTGGCGGCGAGATTTTCCATGAACGTCAACAGCGCGTCGGAGGTTTCTGCCAGGTTGGCGCTCTCGGCGGGCCAATAACACTCCTCGAGATTGATGTTGAGCGTCCAGCGACCCCGCCAGCGGCCCTGCAGGTCGTCGAGCCACAGGTTGTGATTGTTGAACGCGAGCGTTCCGGGACGCGAAGCCGCGAGCAGCAGATAACGACCATATTGAAAATATTGGGCCGTGAACCGCGGATCCGTTCCGCCCTGGCGCAACTGTGCCAGGCGGGTGGTGGTGTCCTGCGCCGCGGCGGCGTTCGTGCCCAGATCAAGGGCGCAGGCCCGGAACAACGGCTCGTAATCGTCAAGGTGACGCTTCTTCAATTCGGCAAAGGAATGCGCGGCGGCGGCGCTCACATAATGTTCGCAGCGCGCATCGGGGTCCGCGCCGAGTTCGTTCCAGTTCTTATAGTTCGTCGCGCCCGCCAGAATGAGGGTGGCCGCGTCGGCTTTTTCGACGCGCACGGAAAGGCCGGAGGTATCACTGACGTTGCGCACCGCCCCGCCTTCGGCTTGAACGCGCACACGGCCCTGCCATGTCATCCGGCTTGGGATTTGCGGGGTCGGCTCGGCCACACCGCCTTCCATCAGGATGGTTCCGGGCTGGATGGCTCGGCCCACCGCGTTCTTTTGCAGGCTGCTTAAGCTGGTGTTGAACGTGATTTGTCCCGGCCGGTCGCAGGTAATGCGCAGGACGACGACCTGGTCGGGATAACTGGCAAACACTTCGCGGGTGAAGTGCGCGTCGCCGATGCGGTAAGTCACCCGCGCGACGGCCGAATCCAGGTCCAGTTCGCGGCGATAATCCTGTACGGCCTCATGTCCTTCAAACCGCACATGCAGCCGGCCCATCGGCTGATACGTTTGGACAAACGGCACGGGATAACTCAAGAGGTTCGTGGCCAGCCGGGTCGCGGCGGCGAAGTCGCCCGCCAGCGCGAGCCGGCGGATTTCCGGCAGGGACTTGAGTCCGTTGGGATTCACCGGATCGTTGGGCTGCCCGGTCCAGAGTGTTTGGTCGTTGAACGGAATGATCTCATCGCGCGCGCGGCCATAAACCATCGCCGCGAACCGGCCGGTGCCCAGCGGCAACCCCTCCCAAAACTTCGCCGCCGGCGAACGATACCACCAAGCCATCGCCGATTCCGGCGGCTGCGCCGCTCCGGAAATGTTCGCATCGACTGGAAGCGGTTCGCCTTCCACATCGGGAACCGGTTGGAAAACCGCGAGGCCGGCCGCTTCAGGGCTTGGGTTCTGGCCGCGAGCCCAAGGTGCGGCCGCCAGAAAAGCGGCCAACATCAGCCAAGTTCCCCAGTCATGGACGCAATGCGCCTTGCCGCAGCATTGGTTCTTAACTGGTGGCGCAGGGGAGGATGCGACGCTCGTTTTCATTCAGGAAAGCGTGCAACGGAGTAAACGCCAGATTCAGGCGGCGGTAAAGCTCATTTCTGCTCTGGCCATGGGTGCCCCCAAAGCTGCCGACAAAGTCGGGGTGGGGACGGGCTCGTCCCCACATTCGGCCACCGCCTCGTCCCCCCGGCCCATCGGGTTTGCCGTCCAGTGATCTCCCCCCTGTGCCTGGCTTGCAGGCCGGGACCCCACCCGGGGTGGCGTTTGCTCTTGTTCCGACTTTGTCGATAGCCATGTGGGTGCCCCTCGATTGGTCGCCCCTCCACGAACCATTACGTTAAAGAGATTCCTGGGGCGACTTTTCGTAGGCGGCAAGCTGTTCCGGCGTGAGCTTTTCAACGGACGTGACCTTGAGCTCCGGAATCTTGGACAGCGCCGCCTTGAGCTGGTCGGGATCAAAGGCCAGAAACGAGCCGACCAGTTTGTCGCCCTGCTTGGTCGTCCGGAAGTAGCCGATCTCCCCGCTCTGGCCGGAATACACATGGATTTTGGATAAAAACTCTTCCGGAGTTTTCGGCGAGAAATCACCCGCCGGCTCAAACCTGACGGCCCACACGCCCTTGGCGGCGTCCAGATGCTCGAAGTCAATCAAGGATTCCTGCGGCGACTTTTCGTAGGCGGCAAGTTGTTCGGGCGTCAGTTTTTCAACGGCGGTGACCTTCAGGCTGGGGATCTTGGCCAGCGCGGCCTTGAGCAGGTCCGGATCCGAGGCCAGAAACGAGCCAGCCAGTTTGTCACCGTGCTTGGTCGTTCTGAAGTAACCGATCATGCCGCTCTGGCCGGAATAGACATGGATTTTAGATAAAAAATCCCCCGGAGTTTTCGGTGAGAAATCACCAGCCGGCTCAAACCTCACGGCCCACACACCCTTGGCGGCGTCAGGCTCGCCGGTCGGGGCCGGCCGGGGCGGGGTTTGAGTTTGTGCATCGGTCAACGTGGCCAATGCGAGACCGGTCAGCAGCAACAGGGCCAGCACCAGGCCACGGTCAGTTTTATGGAATTTGGCGATCATGATGATCCTCTCTTTCATTTGTTGTTTGTTTTCCAGTATTCCGGCCAGGCCTGGTCCCCACATGGGTTGACCAAATCCTTCCAGAAGCTTCACGATGGTCAGGCCATAAGCCTCGTTTTCGCCCGTTGGCACGCGGGCGAGCGCCAGCGCATCGCAGGCCAGTTCCCGGTTGGCGCGCAGCCGATGAAAGGCCAGCCAAACCAGCGGATTGAACCAGTGAACGATCTGCAGGGCCAGCATCACCCAGCCGGTCAGAATGTCCCAGCGTTTAATGTGCGCCAGTTCGTGCAGAAAAACATGGCGCAGTTCGTCGCGGGTGAACATGGGCAACAGCCCGGCCGGCAGCAGCAGGCGCGGACGCACAAAGCCGCACAGCGTCGGGCTTCGGGCGGCCTCCGTCTCGATCAACGACACCGGAGTGCTGACGCCCATGAGGCCCTTGCAATCTTCAAACAGGTCGAGCGTGGGTCCGTCCGTCAACAGCCGCAGCCGTCGGATGCGGCGGTTGAACCGGTGTTGGCAGGCCCAAGTGCCACCCGCCAGCAAAACCCCGCCGGCGGCCCACCCCCATACCAGCCAGGAACGCCAGTGTTCGCCGGTGGCGGGTCTCGCGAGGGTTGCCGGCGTGGCGCTCTCCGCCCGGCCGCCGACGGTCGCCTCCAAAATGGGTTGTGCCGGTGCCGGCGCGGCGGCGGGTATTTTCACCACGTTGAACAGGCTGGCCGGCGAGGGGATGGTCCACGGCCACGCCAGCCGTACCATCACCAGCAGCCACAAGGCATGACGCCAGCGCGGTTTCAGGCGCCGTCCGCACAACCACTGGGCCGCCAGCACCAGCAGGATGAGAATGGAAGCCTCCCCCGACATCTTCAGCAGCAAGGAAAGCTGGGCCGGCATTTCGCTCATAAAATCGGTTAATCAGGGTTCTTTAGCAGGCGCCGCAACTCGCGGATTTCCTCCGGAGTTAATTTGTCCCGTTCCACGAAATGGGCGAGCATGGGTTTCAAGGACCCGCCGAACACCCGCTCCAGAAACGACTCGCTGGCGGCATCCGCACAGTCCTCGCGCCGGACCAGCGGCCGGTACACGTAGGCGCGTCCCTCCTTGCGGAAGCCCAGGACCTGCTTCTTGACCAGCCGGTTGAGGAAAGCCTTGGCGGTGCGGGGATGCCAGGAGGCATCCGCCTGCTGCAGGGCGGCGATGATTTGTCCCGCCGCGCAGGGGGCCTGCGCCCAGACGATCTTCATCACTTCCCACTCCGTTTCTGATATTCGTGGCGCTTTACGCATGGATTTTCTTTAAGATTAACAGTGTAATCTTTGATAAGATTACACTGTTAATCGGTGGCCGTCAAGCGATTTTTTTCCGGCATTTTTCGTTCCGGGGTGTTGGAAGAAAGTGGGATGAGCCACGGCGACGGAACGGGCGCTTTTTCGAGACGGACGCGGACTGGCGGGATTGCCTCAAAATCCGGGCGGAACGCCGTCCCCGCGTGTGGGCCGGTGCCGGCCAGGGAACCATGAAGCATCTCCCGTCCGAATCAACCTCAATTAAATATGCCCTCTGCCCGTGATTCTGACCGGGGACCTTGGACCACGGCGGTCCAACCCCGAAATTCATCACGCCGCCGGCGATTCCACCAGCGCAATTTCATCAGGGGTAAGACCGTAGAGTTCATAAACCAGTTGATCCATCTGTTGGTCGGTGGCGGCAACTGCGTTTTGCAACGTCGCTCGTTCAGCTTCCGGGGCGGCGGCGCGCAGTTTGGGCATCAAGACCAGCATTTTTTCCACCAGCAACACCAGTTTATCGTGCCGGGATTTGTCGGCGCGATTCTTGAGATCAATCTTGGGGAATGGAAGCGAACGAGTTTCCTTAAGAACAATTTTTGGAAAATCGTCCCTTTGGGCAATATTTGACTTTTGAAGAAAATACCAGGACAGAAGCCGGCTGTTAAAACACCCCAGCAAGAAATTAACGTCTGGTCCGCCCACCAATGGCAATGCACTTTGCATGGATTTATTGGTCACGAAATCATTGACCGCTTTCACCGCTTGAATCTGAAACTGCCTGCTAATGAGTTCGCGAATCAACAAACGGGGGCCTTTAAAGTAGCGAACGGGCTTCGGTTCAGCCAGAGTGTCATCAAATCGAACGTAACATTCCGGACCATTTTCCAATACATAGCGTCTGACGGTTCCGTCAAACGCTGGAAGACTGGATTTATGCGTCGGCTTATTGGACAGATTGAAAGGGGTGACTCCACGCTGAATATCTGCATACGTTGAAAATGGAACCCCGGTCTTTTCAATCCGCTGCATCAAAGCTGTTGTACTTGAATCCGCGTAGGTGAGGAAAATGTCGCCCCCGGCCGCAAACCAATTTGCAAATTCCGTGGTCTGAACATCCCGGTCAAATTCAGAAGCGGTTTGTATCTTGTGACGTTTTGGGAAAAATTTCAGCGCGACCAAATGTTGCTCGATTCTCGGCCAGCCGGTCTGCGCTTTACGCTTTTTTGCCGCAAAAACTGTCGTGTCCACCCAGGCATCTGCGAAAACGTCGTATGGCAAGTTTACAAAGACGGTTGGGTCCGTTTTGCAGGCTGTAAATTTGCGCAAGGCCGGAAATTTTGCCCCGCTATACCATCCGGTCGGCACAATCATTGACACATATCCGCCTGGGCGGGCCAGCTTGATGGATTGTTCCATGAATAGCGCGTAAGTGTCGGCTTCCCGCCCCGCAACTTCAAATTTACGCCGGAGATAATCCAGCGTCTCCTCACCGCTGTCAGCCCCATAGGGCGGATTCCCAATCACCGCATCGAAGCCCCCGGCTTTCATGATCGGGGCGAATTGCACCGGCCAGTCGAAAGCGTGAACGCGCACGAGGTCTTCCGGTATCATCGAAAAATCGGAGGCAATCAGGGAGTTACCGCACTTGATGTTGTCCTGCAAGGGTGGCAGCAAGGCGAGGTCAGTTTCACCGGCCAGCAGTTCGCGCTGGCGCTGGAGGGTGGTCCGGTTCTCATTCTCCAGCATCTTGAGGTAAAGCGAGAGCTGGGTCACCTCCACGGCGGAACCGTCCAAATCCACCCCAAAAATGTTCTGGGTGAGAATTTTGCGCTTGAGATCCACGGTGAGGTGAATGTCACCGGTGGTTTCCTCCACCCAGCAGAGCTGCCGGTGTTTTTTCCGCCAGGCGGCCTGCTTTTCGGTCTGCTCTTTGGGCGGCCGCTGGGCCGTCAAATGGCGCTGCCAGTGTTCGCACACGCGCTCGAAGGCCCGGATCAGGAATGAGCCGGAGCCGCACGCCGGGTCCAGCAGGCGCAGGTGAAGCGTTTCATCCGGTTCTTTGCCTTTCAGCAATTTGCCCACCGTCTGCTCAACGATATAATCCACGATGTAACGGGGGGTGTAATACACTCCACCGGCCTTGCGGACTTCCGGCTTTTCCTCGATCGTAACCCCCACACCTTGGGGCCGGACCACCTTGCCCAGGAAGCGTTCATAGACACTGCCGAGAATCTCCACCGAGATGACATTGAACAAATAGGGTGTTTCGTCATCGCTCAACTCACTGATGAAGCCGGCCAGCCATTCATCGCTGACCCGGAGGGTTTCACTGAAATGCGGTTTGAACAGGGTGCCATTAAAAAAGGGAACGTGCGACGCGGGCCGGCGGTCCAGGGCGCGGAAATGGCGGACCACCGCCCGCCAAAGGGATTCCTTGGGAGCGCGAATGTCGCCGGCCCCAAAGAAGGCGGGGGCTTCTTCCCGCATTTCCAACGGCTGCTGGTGGGCGCGCCGGCCGGCGTCTTCGTTGCCGGTGTGTTTGCGCCAGGTCTCGGTGATGGATTGCAACCGGGTGCCGGTGTCGATGTCCCGGTCTTCGCAGATCCGCAGGAACAGGATGCGGTCGAGAATGTGCTGGACGGCCTCGTTGAGCTGGTTGTGTTCCAGCAATTCGGCGCGGTCGTTTTGCCGGATCAGGGCGGAGGCCAGTTCCCGCCTGGCTCCGTCAAGGAACTCCAGAAAATCATGATCCAACGAGCGGTTGCGGTCGGGTTTGATCAGCCATGGCTGGCGGGCTTTGCCTTTGCCGGCGGGCTGCTTGGGCAACGATTCGATGAGCCGGTCAACGGCGCCATCGGCGGCCTTTTCCCGGGACAACAAATCCCAGACTTCGCGGCCAATCAATGGGTATTGGCGGAAATGCCAGGTTTTCCATTCTCCCACCTGCGGTTCGTCCAGGTGGGGTTTGCCGCCCACAATGAAAATTTTAAGCGTCTCAAAACTGGTCAGCAAGGCCACCCAGACCCCCTTGTTCCAGGCGTAACGCTTGGCTTGGAAGGCGTGGCGGGCGTTCAGCTCATCGGCCGGTTTTTTGGCCTCACAGACAAAACGGTCGCGGCCTTGCGCGCGGAACAGATAATCAGCGCGCTTGCGCCCGCCGCCAATTTGCGTGGGGCTTTCGATCTCAACTTCCCGATCTTTCTGAATGAGCCCCGCCCGGTTCTCCATGTCCCAACCGAGGGCGCGGAAGAAGGGATTAAGAAAATCATCCCGGAGTTTGGCTTCGTTGTAGTCGGCGCCTTTGAGTTCCGCGAGCCGTTTGCCGAAGGCTTCCACAAGACGGTTTAACTCTTGCTCAAAAGAATTAAACGTGGTGTTGCCCGGCATGATCAATAGCATTACCAACAAACCGCGCCGGGGGCAAGCGTCAGGCTGCGCCAGCCGCGGCCTTTAAAATTCGCGCCCGACCCCTTTTCGCCGGCTCTTGGAGGAGCCGCTCCATCGCCGGCGGAAAAGCAATGAACTCCCGGAAGACAGGTCCAGACCCTGGTTTGACCTCATTCCGCCGGACGTGGATTACGAGGGGGTGGTGGGGCGATTTTCCACTGCCCGTCAATTTTTTGCAGGGGGATGGTCGAGGCGGCCGAAGCAGCCATGTCCAGGTGGAGGCGGACTTCAGTATCGGAAATGACTTCCGTTTGGGTGATCTGGACGGACATGAATTCTTTTCCCGCCGCCATCATGTTTTGCTTCCATTGTTCCAGGTTCATCTTTTTGATTTTGGCTTGCGCCGACGGAACCAGGCTGGCGATATAGGTGTCCACATCCCCGCGACTCATGGACTGGATCATGGTCTGCGCCGCGTTTTCTGGAGTGTCATAACCGGGATAATTAGACGACGCCTTTTCTGAGGGCGGCATTTTCACGGAGTGGAGTGCCACGGTGGCGGTTCCGGCGGCGAGGAGTGCGACCACGCCGATTACGATGGCTGTTTTTGCTTTTGTCCAAGCCATAAGTTTTAAGGTTCCTTTGATAAGGGTTAGGGATGAGGTGGTAAGAAAGCTGGCATTGAAAGTGGCGGCGGTCGTGGCGGCGGCCAGACCGGCAGGGGCGGCTTGGACGGAGTTGGTCGCGATGGCGCCGGCCAAGACGGCGGCGGAGACAACGATCCCGTGTTTGGCAAAGCATCTCCGCAGCTTTTCGAGGGCGCGGCCGACGCGCTTTTTTACGGCGGGCTCTTTCACCTGTAGCACCGCCGCGACTTCGGCGACGGAGCGGCCTTCGAAGTAGTGGAGCAGGACGGTGTCGCGGTCCTTGCGGCCCAACCGGGCGAGGGCGTCGTCGAGCAGGGGGGCGAATTGTTCCCAGGGCGTTTCGGCCGGCGGAGATTGGGCGGTGGATTGCATATAGGCTGCCTGTTCGCGGCGCTGGCGGCGGGCCTCGCCGCGCCGCAGTTCGGCGGAGGCCAGACGGGCGGTCTGATAGAGCCAGCCGGTGAGCACGATTTCGCGGCGCAGCGACACGGCTTTGCGGGCGAGGATGATGAAGACGGCCTGGACCACGTCCTGCGCTTGGTGAGGATCACCTAGATGCCGAAGCGCGACGGAATAGACGAGGTTGACATGGCGTTCGACGAGGGCGGCAAAGGCGTCTTGGGAATGACGCGCAGAGTAATCGTCCAGCAACTGCATGTCCGTCGGTTCAGGCATTCAACCAAATACTGGCCGCCGGGGGGAAAAACGGCGACAATTTATTTGCGCCTCCCTTACAGACTTGAAGGCGCGGCCTTATGAAAACGCCCCGAGCAGGGCGCGCATCTCCTCGTCGGCCTGGGCCGGGTCGGACAGGGTCTGCGCGATTTCCTGTTTCAACAGTTCGCGGTACCGGCGGCGCAGCCGGTGGATGGCCACGCGCACGGCGCCTTCGCTCAAGAGCAGCGCGGCGGCGGCTTCCGCGTGCGGGATGTCGTCTTTGTCCACCATGAGATAGAATTTCAACATCTCAAACTGCCCGCCGCGCCCCTCCGCCACGCTCTCCTCCCGCAAGCGGCCCACCACGCGTTCCAGCAGGGTCAGCGCCCAGGCCCGGTCGTAGAGCTTGTCCGGGCTCAGGTTGTCCGCCGGGTCCACCTGATACCGCGTGTCGGCGTCCGACCAGTCGAGGGAGAGCGGCGGCACCCCTCCGCCGCGCTTCTGGCGATGAGCCCGGTCCCATTCGTTGATCAGAAAATGTTTCAAGGCCGTCAGCAGAAAGGCCCGGAACCGGCCGCGGTTGCTGTCCAGCCCCGCAAGATAATTTTTCTCCAGCAGCCGCGCAAAAAACGCCTGGGTGAGGTCCTGCGCATCCTCCCGCGCGTGGCCCTGCCGCCGCACATAGGCGTAGAGCGGATACCAATAGGTGCGGCACAATTCCTCCAGCGCCACGTCGGCCGCGGGCGAACTGCGGTCGCCCGCCGCCAGCACGACCGTCCAGCGCGTCGTGGCGAAGATGTCGCCGCGCGCGGCGGTGCCGGGTGATTTATCGTCCGTGCTCATTTGGGGAACAATCATTGCGCCAGTTCCGACAGGGTCCGGTCCCGGACGGAGCCTTCGTTGATGCCCAGGGCGATCTGCACCGCCTCTTTCCGCAACCCGGCCTTGGCCAGGAGCAGGGCGGCGTCATGGGCGGCGGCGTTGCGCTGGCTGCTGTCGTAGATCTGGCCCAGCGCGGATTGGACATCCCGGAAGTCGCCGACGGTGGCGGCGTCCCGGGCCAGCGCCGCCGCCGCCTGGTCCCGGACGGAACTATCACTGATGCTGACCACCGCCTCCAAGCGGGCCGCCAGATCCTTCAACTGACTGGTGGTGGACAGCATCTGGTTCAGATTCAGTTTGGCAACGATGAATTGCACCCCCGCCAGTTGATCTTGCCCTTTGAAATCCCAGGTGCCCATGCGCCGTGCGGTACCCCCAAGTGAGCCTACGATGTTGGTCCAGGCGTTGGTGCCATCCACCAGCCCCAGTTTCTGCAAACCGGTCAGTTGCACTGCCAGGTAATCAATGTTGCCGGAGCCTGTGGCGGAACCTTGCACAATTAGTTTGTCAAACCGCACGGAGCCCCTGCCGAGTTCCTGCCGGACCCGGGCCACAAACGCGTCATTGTCGTTCAAGGTTACGGGAGCGGACGGGCCCGGTTGTGGTGGGGTTGGCACCGGCATCGTAGGTGGCATTGTCGGCATTGATGGCATTGTTGGCATCGGCGGTATGGTCGGCACGGCTGGCATGGAGGGCCTTGAAGGTGTGTTTGTTCCCAAGGAAAATGCCGGGTAAGCGTAGCCCGGGCCACCGACCGTTACCGGGGGCGACACGTTCAGTACAGCGGTGGCTGCCGGGGAAACGTAGCTCACGTTCCAAGGCTGGGATCGGTAATGTTTAAAATAGCTGATCACCAGCACCACCCCCAGCAACAAGGTCAACAAACCAGTGAGCAACAGCAGGAGGATTTTGAACAATGATTTCAGGACGCCGCTGGTGGGTGCCGTCCGGCTGCGGAACACTCCGCGGCCTCCCAAAATAACCGCCGTGATGGCCACCCCGGTGACCAAGATTAAACCAGCGATGGTCAGCACCTGAACCCCCGCCCTGGGCACCGCGCCGGGGACAATGAACAGTGACCAAACCGACGTCAGCAGGCAGATTCCGATGAGGATCAAACAGCCGCCGCCGACCAGCAGGAGCGCGTAATGTAAAAACCGGTTTGTGCCGCCGAAGCCCGGTTTGGCCGCCGCCCCGGCACGCCCGGCCGCCGTGCCCGGGGCTGACGCCGGAAGCCGTCCCGGTGTCGCCGTTGCCGGTTTGGATTTGCGGATGAGGATGAACAGAATCACCGCCATCAACCCG
>Ga0182016_10005037_pt1 | contig 14385 bp, 16 predicted proteins | sample 712S2MmetaG_FD_120491 | JGI IMG/M metagenome (GOLD analysis project Ga0182016, IMG submission 120491) | Permafrost microbial communities from Stordalen Mire, Sweden - 712S2M metaG | ecosystem: Environmental > Terrestrial > Soil > Wetlands > Permafrost | place: Sweden: Stordalen | collected...
AATTCACCTTCCTGCCCGACCGATCGCACTTCAATGTCTATCTGCAGGGAGATGATCGCTTCGCACTCTTTGATCGCATCTCGGCGGAGATGTATCGCGTCGCCCGCCCGGATTCCAAATAACCGATCAGACCCAACTTGGGATCTCCATGCAAAACGTCAAAGGACTACTCTCAAATTGGAATTTATCCGACCAGATGGGAAACTGCGCTACGGCAATCGGTCGTTATCGATAACGCGTGGAGAGAAACAGACCATTTGCCAGGAGACCCCTTAAGCGCAATCTAATTTCACCCCTTGTATGGAATGCATCTCTGAACACCCCTTATAACCCTTCGGATTTCGACCGAAGGGTTGTAGTTCAATTCGCCCGAAACTGCCAATACCCAACATGAGCGCGAGCAATACGTCCTAGGCGCGCAATCTATTGATTTCAATCGACACATAGCATATATCTCGCCCTTTGCCGTGTCCTGGAGCCCCATGACCACTCTCTATCGAAGTCCGAGCCATCGATCGCAGAACTGCATCAATGACGATGCGATTTCGAAGTGGCCTTGGATAAATTCGGCGAAGTTCGGCGAAATCCATGCCGAAAGATCGACTGCAAGTTATTGATTTTATGGTGGACGCGGTAGGAATCGAACCTACAACCCTTCGGTTAACAGCCGAATGCTCTCTTCTCCGAAGCCGCGTCAACCGTTTGCACAGTGTATTGTCGGCCATTATACCTCCTCTCTCTGCTGCAGATTCCTAATTTAAAAATCGCTCCAGTCCATCCGTCCCAAGTTCTTCGATCAGAAGTTGGGACTCGCTGTAGGTGAGTTTCAAAGGAACAACCACTATTCCATAGTCACGAGATAGATGGCCCTCCTCCGATGATTCCCATTCCTCAATAGGCTTCTTGATTTGATCTAAGCTCTTATGAAAATCGTCCAACTCGAGCTTCAAGCAATCCGAGCAAAGCAGCGTGGCAGTACATTCCGGAACCAGGCTTCTTGCATTGTTCGGCGCTAATTGAAGCGAAATTAGCCGGAATGAAGGATCTTTCGAGTCGCATCCGCAGCAGGTTTGAGCATCATCTTTCGTGAACATGGTTGCCATATTTCCTCCGATGGACAAATCCACTGCAGTGCAGCGGTGTACAACCTTCTGCATCTTGCAATGGAACCTAATCTCGGTCAAATTTGCAGAATTAAAGTTGCTCTGATATTGGAAAGGAGCCTCCACTGAGTACAGAACCGGGAAAGCGTTTCTCCGCTTTCATGGATGGCTTCTACAGAGAAAGCCGCCTTCAATTTGACCGAGATTCGGAGCTGAGCTAAACCTTTAGCAAGAATTGGAGGACTGGCTCCAAGGCTTCGAACCGGAGGGAAGCGAATCGCAATCACTGCGGTGATTTGTGCCAAATGTGGAGATTAAGTACCGACATCATTGGAGATCACGCCGCAGCGCCATGACAAGGAGTGCCAACCTTGAAGCTCATTTCAATGAAATTCCTGTGATTCGATGGCTTCGCTTTGTTACATGACACTGTGCGAGCTAGCCCAACAACCAAAGAGGTGAATCATGCCGAGTGCTACTATCAGAAACGCAGCAATCCCCAACCCGTCTGTCATGAAGAATCATGATCATTCGTTTCCATCTTCCTCGCCCCAAGCCATCACGAGAGGGATCTATCCCCAGAAGACCGTGGGAACTGATCAAAATGGAACCGCAAGCAATATTGATGAGGTGACGTTCTTGCGCCTGCCTGGAGTCAAGGAGATTACTGGTCTCTCAAAGTCGAGCCTCTACACGCTGATTCAAGAAAAGAGTTTTCCCGCGCCTGTTCGGCTTGGAGCACGCACAGTCGCGTGGGTAAGATCCGAGGTCAGGCAATGGGCTTTAGAGCGTATACGTGCATCACGGTAGGCCGCACAGCAGCAAGGCAATTCGTCTACGCACGCCGCTCCATCTCGACGACTTCACCGTCCGCATCTGACTTCAAGCGGTCCAGGTAATCGCTCCAACGCTGCATCATCCGCTTACGTTCTGCTAAGAACGCAGTGCGGTTGTAAGCGCGCCCATTCGGATCTTTGACTTCGTGTGCAATCTGGTGTTCGAGCAGGTCAACTCGGAATTTCAATACTTCATCCCCGATGGTTCTAAACGACGCGCGAAAACCATGTCCAGTCATTACATCCGCGGGAATCCCCATGATGCGAAGCGCGGCAAGGACGGCATTATCTGACATTGGCCGTTTGGCGCTGCGCGCACCGGGAAATACATACAGACCTGCTCCGGTGAGTTGGTGCAGTTCGCGGAGAATCGCAAGAGCTTGCCGTGAAAGCGGAACGATGTGATCCGGGTGCGTTTTGCTTGCAACAAAACGCCACTCTGCGTTGTGCAAATTGAAGTCTGTCCATTTCGCCTTCCTTAACTCACCAGGACGCACCGCAAAAAGAGGAGCAAGACGCAACGCACAACAAACCGTAAAACTCCCTTTGTAGCCATCCATCGTGCGGAGCAACTCGCCAAACTTCTGCGGGTCAGTAACCGCAGGAAAGTGGGCCGTCTTTTTCTTCGGCGCGAGAGCCTTGCTTAGACCGGCAGCCGGATTCCGCTCGCACTTTCCGGCAGCAATAGCGAACGCGAAAATCTGTTCACAATCCTGCCGCGCACGCCGAACAGTCTCGCGCACTCCTCGCGCTTCGATACGCCGAAGGACACCCAACAGTTCGGGCGTTTCAATAGCCGTGATCGGGCGCCCGCTGAGGAACGGAAAAATATCGCGCTCTAAACGGCTCAAGATTCGCGCAGCGTGTTCTGGAACCCAAATCTCGGATTGCTTTGCGTACCATTCTCGTCCGATTTTTTCGAAGGTATCCTCCGAACGCTCAGCGCGGACCAGTTTGTCCACTTTACGCTGCTGGGATGGGTCAATCCCATCGCTCAGGAGCTTTCGAGCCTCATCGCAGCGCGCTCTGGCTTCTTTCAAATTCGTCTCCGGGTAGACGCCGAGAGATAGCCGCTTCTCCTTCCCCGAATAGCGATACTTCAGACGCCACCATCTTCTGCCTGTTTCAGAAATTTCGATGTAGAGGCCGCGCGCGTCGAAGAGCCGGACAATCTTCCCCGGCTGGGGCTTGACATTCTTAATTTGCAGTTCCGTAAGGGGCATTTTGGACCTCCGCGATGAGCTGGGGGCAACTCTTCGGTAGTTGCTCCGTAGTTGCCCCCAATGTTGCCCCCAGATGCCCCCGGCTGTCAATAAACGCACTCGGACCTTGTCGGAACAAGTACGTTGAAAATAAATGACTTAATATTTTTCCTGGACTGTATTGGACTTCTTCGGAAGGTATTTTGGTAGCGCTAACGGGAATCGAACCCGTGTTTTAAGATTGAGAATCTCACGTCCTAACCCCTAGACGATAGCGCCACACTTGCGGGGTTGGCCGTTGCCAGCCACTCATCTACTTTAACAAACAATGCCCATTCGGCAAAGAACATCCCGCGGTGGCCGGAGCCTGTGGTGCGGGGTTCAAGACTTTTTGCGCTGACTCAAAGCAGCCGCGAATCCCACGCCCAAGGCCACGCCAATGCCTAGTCCGAGAGCCAGGTTGTGCAGCGAAACGCCGATCGCAGTGCCCACACCAGCACCGAGTGCAACTCCTGCGCCTACTTCGAGCTTCAAACCTTTTCCCGCTTGGACCAATCCGCCGCAAGTGCCGCACCAAACAGGAGTCCGACAGCCGCTCCAATCGCGATGTTGTGCAAGGCCGCGCCGATGCCGGTTCCAAACGCTAAGCCGAGTGCCACTGTGGTACCCATGTTTCGTTTCATGATGCCTCCGGTTGTGCGACTTCTTGTGCTCGCGAAGCCCGCCACGCAGAACAGGATATCCTAGATGCCCAGCTTCTTGACCTCATCGTTGTAGTACTTGCGATAGAGGATTTCCCACTCCTGAGAGCCTTCCTGGATGATTTTCTTCTGGCTGGCGATCTTGAGACGGGCGGCGGTGTCGATTCCGGCTTCCTGGGTGAGGAGCGCTTCAAGCGCCTTGCGAGCTTCCTGGCGGATGGTATTGCGGTCTTCGAGGAAGCCGACCTCATCGATCTCGGCGAGGGTGTCAGCCACGGTGTGGGCCAGCTTGTTGAGCTTGTCGCGGCTTACTCTCATAGCACCGCCTTGTATTTGCGCGCCAGCTCGCCTTTGACCTTCTTGAACATCTCGGCGTACTGCGCGCCACTCTTACGCATCTCGTCAGAGTAGGCGTCGAGAATCATGCGGACTTCTTCGTTGATGCGATCTTCGAGAGCGAGCTCGTCGACAAGGGCAGCAGCGACGCGCTCCTCCACCGGCTTCAAGTTGCTGGTGGTGATCATCTTGGCGTCGATCAGGTGTTTGACCGTGCGGCGGGCGAGAAACCCAATGTAGTCGCGTGAAAAGATCATGAGCTAAACGTCAGGATACCGCATCGAGCTGGGGCATGTACATGAAAAGGCAGCGAGTCAGCAAGTCAGCGGGCTAGCGAGTCGGCGACTCAGCGAAGGAAGCGGTGGAGACGATTAGGTCAGCGGTGCGGGGCGATGGGCGCAGGACTTGGTGTTGAGGCACTCGTCGGCCAGGCGGAGGCGCTCAACGGGGCGGCCGGCAATGATGTGCTCGTTGACGATTTCGGCAGCATCTTCGGGTCGGACGTGGCCATACCAAACAGCCTCGGGGTAGACGACGACGGTGGGGCCGTGTTCGCACTGATCCAGGCAGCCGGCCTTGTTTATGCGGACGCGTGGGCCGAGGCCGGCGGCCTTTACAAGCTGCTGGATGGCGGTGTGCAGTTCGCCCTTGCCGTCGGGGTTGCAGCAGGGGCGAGGAGCGTCGGCGGGACGGGTGTTGGTGCAGACAAAGACGTGGCGCTCAAATGGGGGCAAACGAGGCTCCTTCGAGAATGGGGATAAAGCAAGAGTAACCGGGATTGCCGGTCTCCCTGGCACCTAAGAAAGCGCGGTGCACCTGGCATTTGGAGGGTCAGGCGGCAGAATGCAAATGGAAACGGTTGCGCCCACTCGTTTTCGCCGCGTACAGGGCAGCGTCAGAGTTGCGCAGCAGAGACTCTACATCGACGCCACCTTCCGGATAGGTCGCAACACCGATACTCACTGAGATTTCGAGTTGATGGCCGTCGAATTCGATGGGCGCGGAAACGGTCGTTACCAACTGCGAAGCAATCATTTTCGCCTCGTCTAAATGACGTAAGCCTGTGAGCAGCACGGTGAATTCGTCTCCTCCCATGCGGGCAACGATGTCGGTTGGACGCAACGACCTTTGCAATCGAGAACCTATTGTGCAAAGCACTGCATCGCCGGCTGCATGGCCCAACGAGTCGTTGATCTGCTTGAATTTATCGACGTCGACCATCAATAACGCCAAAGAATCAGACTGACTCCTGATCTTGTTCAGGGCCAGACCAAGCCGATCGAGCAGTACCCCTCTGACCGGGAGACCGGTCAGGCCATCGTGCTCTGCAATGTGCCGGAATCGCTCCTCACTGCGACGGATGACCACTGTCTGGCGATGAACCTGACGGCGGAGTACGCCCACCCAAACAAGAATTACAACCATTGTGAGAACGACGAATGCAAGTAATTCGAGCGCATGCCGGCCATTCCACCACGTGGGAACACTCAGAACCACCACATCCCCGGGCGACCTCAATAAGATCTGAAACGATTCGAGCCGCGCGAGGCCTTCCTGCTGGGCGGTTCGCCGCTCATCTATTTTTGCGACGAAGATACCCGTCATCCTGATCGTGCTGCCGTCCACCACTGAAGATTCAAGTTGCTCGCCATTTCCAGTCTCCGCCGCAGGTGGAACAACTGAAAAAAGCACCCCTCCAGACGAGAAAAGAAGAGTCGATCCAGTCAATCCTCGATTTTTGCCCAGCAGCCTGCCTTCCACGCTGACAAGTTCCCCGTTGTGATCGGCTCCGAAGGCGTTGGCCGCTTTTATGTCAATATGGGATGCTTTCGAATTACCACCAGTGCCTGTGTTGGCCGGCTTTAAAGCGTCGGCCACCGATAAGGGAATCGCCGCCACCGGATTCCCTTGACTGATCAGTTTCAGCGTCGCGGCAGTGATGGATGGAAGGTAGTTTTGCCTCCCGAGGAAACCGGCTGCATCGACCAGGTCCCCCTCGCGGAGCGCGGTGGGATCATTCGTTTGCACACACAGGCCCGCGGACTGGTCTGCGATACACACCTTTTGCCCAGGCCATGAGAGAGTTACCCGACCGCGAACATGAATCCGGTGTGGGCTGGCGGGTTGCGGAGAATATTGGAGGAGGCTGCTTAGAGATTGCACTGGCAGCAGAAAAGGATCGGGCGGCGCCGGCTTCATGATTGAGATGCTTGCCATTCCTGGATAAAGAAGCCGCGCGCCTGTCATTTGCCTTCTGGAATTGTTCAGCGGCGTGTCAACGCCGCGGATCAGGATCTCAGAATCGACGAGCGCCGCATAATTCGCCCCATCCTCCTTATCGGTTGTCGCTGTAAAGCTGCCATCGGCCGTGGCTAGAGTCAACATGACGTGCTGTCCCTCGAATTCGACCGAGTGCACAATCCCTCGAACAGCCACCCATTGGCATATTTGGGAATCGTTGAGCATTTCCGGGTAACCGATAGGTCGAGCTTCAGGAAGGCTGTGCGTTTGCTGAACAACGCGAACCGTCGAATCTAAAACGATCGGCGAGTAGCCACCTGGGTCGGTTATACCGGTAACCTCGATCACCGAGCCAGCATGAATCATTGGAAAAGTCACGGTGCCGGGCGCAATGAAAACTCCACCCGTTTGGTCAACAATAAACAGCGCTCGGTGGCCTGCCTGGTAGGGATCCCAATATGTGACTACGCACCGCAGCCGAGCGGGATAGCGCCGCGACGCCTGGTCGGGAGTGAGGCCGTTCACTTGACGAGCTGTGGTAAGAAGGGGCAACCGTGCTGTGGCAGCCTCGGACGCCTGGCAACCCGGCGCAGCCCAGATCGATGAGAGCGTTGCTGCAAACGCAACAATTGCCGCGCGGGTCAAAGACCTGAACCACGCGTCCCGACCTCTCGCTCCGCTGCGATGATGTGTCATTGAGGGAACTCTCGTTCCTTTCCGAAGGCCCACCGGGTGCCTGGGACCGTCGGCCCAAGCACCCGCCAAGCCAGCCCAAACGCCCACCTGGAGGATGGGCTCTGGCAACATCATCGGCAAATATCACGAAAGTTTTAGAGCGTCTCGCTGAGATGGCGGCCCGCCACCCTGAGATTCGACCTGAATTGGAGATCGCGCGCAGGAGTTTTGTCGATCCTCGGGTGCTCTCGGGCCGACACTTGGCCGCTATCATGGGCGATATCCGGCTGGCAGAGAGGCCAACTCCGGAAAACAACGATCCCTAGTTCTGCGCCGGCTTCATCTCGAAGTCTCCGGTGACGTTGAAGGGCTGGACGTCGACGATGCCGACGAGCTTACCCTTATCGTCAAACGCGCCGGTGTAGGTGAGGTTGATGGGAGTGCCCTGGTATTCGGAGTCGAACTTCCAGGTTGCCTTGTTGCCGTCGTACGTGCCGGCAATCTTGACCTCGCCGTTGTCTGATTTGCAGGTTCCAGCGATGGCCTTGTCGGTCTGGGTGAATACACAGTCCGAGTCGTAGTCAGTTCCCTGGACGGTGGTGTGATTGTGCCATTTACCGGCGAGCGAGGCAGGCGCAGGGACGGGCGGCACTGTTGAAGACGCGGCGGCAGGGACAGCAACGGTTGCCGAAGGGGACGCAGCATCGGCTGCCGAAACGTCAAAGTCTCCGGTTACGCCAAAGGGCTGAACCTCGAGCGAGCCAGTAAGCTTGCCCTTGTCGTCAAATGCGCCGGTGTAAATGAGGGTTATTGGCGTGCCGTTGTACTCGGTGTCGATCTTCCAGGTTGCCTTGCTGCCGTCGACAGAGCCGGCCATCTTGACCTCGCCCTGATCGGAGACACAGGTGCCTGCGAGCGTCTTGTCGGTCTGGGTAATGGTGCAGATGGAGTTGTGTTCGTTGCTGCTGACAGTAGAGTGAACCTTCCACTTGCCGGTGAGGGAGGGCGCCGTGGCTGCGGAACTCGCCGGGACCTGAGCCGCTGCCACGCCGGATGCGAGGAAGAGAAGGGCGGCAACGGAGAGCGCGGATAGGACGCGCACAGAGGGGATGAGCTGGTTCGAGGTCATGTGTTTCCTTTCAGTCTTTTTGCTGGCCTGAATTTGAAGTGTACCGGTCAGAATGTTCGGTGCGGAAGTTGCCTGTCAGTTGGTGACGGTCTGGAGGTCGCGAGAAGTTTCCACAGAGGATAGCTTGCAAGGGGGGTGCATCTGCGAAAATTAGATATTGATGATGAGCACCGATAACCTGCTTCCGCTAAAAGACGACATGGTGGCCTTTATTGCCGGCCACGGATTGCAACGGCTGCCTGGCTACATAACCGAGGACATTCCCTCGATTGTTTGGGAGGGCGGCGAAAACCCCGACTCGTGGAAGGACTTTGTGGAGATGGCCAAAGCTGTTGGCTCTCCATTTGTGACCTTCAGCGAGGTGGCACTGGAGCACGAGGAGCTGGACGCGCTGATTGAAGAAGCGGGAGAGATGAACTTTCCCGACGAAGAGGCGACCGAACTGGTTGAAGCCCAGTGGCTGCGCAAGTATGCGGGGAACGTCGGCTATATTCAGTTGGGATTCGTGTACCAGGGGCTGGTGTTTCTGCACGAGACGACGACGGAGTGGTATGAGCGGTTCCAGTCGCTGCTCGAGGACATCGAGGGCTTTCAGGATATTGTGATCGACGATCACGAACACGATGACGACGAGTAGAGCGTGGGCGAACAGCAGACTGAAGCTGGCGGCAAAAAGAAGGTCACAAGACCAACCCAGCGCTGGCACATCGTAGAGACAAATCAGGATGAGGTTACGGAGCTTGCGCGCGAGGCAAGGCTGCCGGATGTGCTGGCTACGCTGCTGGTAGAGCGCGGCATCAAGCGGGCCGATGAGGCGTTTGCGTTTCTGAATCCTGAGATGACTGATCTGCACGATCCCGTGCGTATGAAGGGCATGGAAGCAGCGGCGGAGCGGCTGGAGCGGGCGATTTCGCTGCATGAACCGGTGCTGCTGTACGGGGATTACGACGTCGACGGCACAACGGCGGTGGTGCTGCTGAAGACGGCGATCGAGATGCTTGGCGGCGAGGCGCGGTTCCATGTGCCGCATCGGCTGCGCGAGGGCTACGGTCTGCAAACCAGCGTGCTTGAAGCGGCATTCGCCGATGGCGTGCGGCTGGTGATCACAGTGGATACGGGAATGCGCGCGGTGGCCGAGGCTGAGACAGCACGGCGGCTGGGCCTGGACCTGATCATCACAGATCATCACCTACCCGCGGCGGATGAACAACCTCCACATGCGCTGGCGATTTTGAATCCAAATCAGCCGGGGTGCGAGTATCCCGAGAAAGCGTTGTGCGGGGCGGCGATCGCGCTCAAGCTGGCCCAGGCGCTGCTCGCGCGGCAGGATGTGGAGAAGACAAAACAAAAGACGCTGCCGAGTTTCTTGAAGATGGCGGCGATTGCGACCATTGCCGACGCGGTCCCGCTGAAGGGCGAGAACCGGACCATTGCGACGCTGGGATTACGCGGACTTCGCAGACCAGCAGGGGCGGGGCTGCGAGCACTGTTCAAGGTGGCGGCGCTCGATCCGGCGACAAAAGAGTTGACGGGCTACGATGTTGCGTTTCGGCTGGCGCCGCGCATCAATGCGGCGGGAAGAATGGATGTGGCATCGGAGGTGATTGAGCTTTTTTCGACGCGAAGCGTGGAGCGTGCGGACGAGCTGGCGGCGAAGCTGGACCGACTGAATCGGGAGCGTCGCGATGAGGAAGCACGAGCGCTGACAGCGATTGAAGCGCGGCTTGCAACCGATGAGCAGCTTGCCGTCGACGCGCTATTGGTGGTGGATGGTGAAGGCTGGCATCGCGGTGTGATCGGGATTCTGGCGTCGCGTGTGGTGGAGCGGACGGCCAAGCCGGCGATTGTGGTGAGCGTGGAAGATGGAGTGGCGCATGGGTCGGGGCGTTCGGTGGAGGGGTTTCAACTGCTGAATGCGCTGGAGAGCTGCGCGGAGCTGTTCACACGGTTTGGAGGGCATGCGTATGCGGTGGGGTTTGCAATGCCGGCGGAGCGACTGGATGAGTTGAAACGCAGGCTGACCGCATATGGAGCGAAGGAGATGGCGGGGCGCGCGCCGCAGCACGTGTTGCGCATCGATGCGGAGCTCGACCTGGATCGGATTACACCCGTGTTAGTTGGATGGCTGAGGAAGCTGGAGCCGCTCGGGCATGGCAATCCAGAGCCGCTGTTTATGGCGCGGAAGGCGCGCGTGCTCGCTGCTCCGCGAACGATGAAAGAGAAACACATTCGGCTGGACCTGGCGCACAGCAGGAATGGAGTGCCGAACGGGTTGCAGCAAGGTGGGCCAGGTGGGTTGTCTCCTCGACCGGGCTCGAGCGGGACGATGAAGGCTGTGGGTTGGGATATGGCGGCGCGTATCGCAGACCTTGGAATTGGCGAGGGCAGCCTGATCGATGTGGCGTACAAGATTCGCGAGAACGATCACCCGGAGTATGGCGGGATCGAGATACAGATTGTGGGCGTGCGACTCTGCGATCCGGTATAGGACAAAAAGAGGTCCGCCGATCAGGGCGGACCTCGTTGGGTTCGAGTGTTTCAAGGGAGGGCTGAAGTAGGCGCCGAGTTTATTCCTTGTGCTCTTTCTCTTGCTTTGGGTGGCCCTGAGGACTTGGCTTGCTTTCAGGGTGCGGATTTGAATGGGGAGCCGAGGCGCTATTGGGGTGCGGGGGGTTCCCTCCCCCGCCGTTATGCGGCGCAACCTCGCTACGGTAAGCCGGGCGCTCGTTCCCCTGCATGTTGCCATGGTTTTCGCCGCCCAGCGGCCGAGCAAGTGCTGCGTTCTGCGGGTGACCGCCGTTGAACTTGGCGTAGGCGGTATGGTCGTTGCGGAACGTATCCTCATGCTGTGTCTGCAACGCTGTGGGGGCCGTGTGCTGCTCGTGCTCGGCTACGCGCTCGTCGGGAGTGGGCTGGTGATTGATGCCGCCGGGGCCGCCGTTATACGAGACATGGTTGTTGTTGATGATCGTGGTGCGGTTGACGATGGTTTGGTCGACGTAGGTGCGATTGCCCCATCCGCCTCCCACACCGACATGCATTACAGCCGTGTTGTAGGCGAAGAAGCCACCGCGCCACATGCCGCCGGCGAATCCGATGCCGCCGTAGCCATAGCCGTAGTTGACGCCACCGTAATAGCCGACGTGGGGACCCCAGTAGCCGGCATGCCAGGCGTAGAGACCGCCGCCCCAGCCCCAATAACCGGGGGTCCAGAGAGCTCCCACATAGGGCGAGGGCACCCATGCGCCGGGAACCCAGTAATAGCCTTCATCGCCATAAGCCCAGTAGCCGGGAACCCACATGAGGCCGGGTTGCGGGCAGACAGGCTGGATGTAGACGGGCAGGATGGGCGGCGCGAAGCCGACGCTTATGAAGACACCCGCTTGAGACGAGAGCGGGACGATGGTGACGACGAGAGCCAGCAGGAGCCAGCGCACAGAACGAATCAGTCGCATGGGAAAAGCCTCCGGTATCTATATAAACTACGAGGCCAATATTTGGGGCCTCTCAGTGTATTCGTTTGTTGAAACCCGGCAGCCGAAAAGAAGTTGCTCCGACATTGCCCCTGGTGGAGTGAACGACCGCGGAGGCAAGGGCGGAATGCGGAACGAGCCATTGGGCGGCGGCTGGTGCTACTTCCCAGGGCGAATGCTGAGGCCGACGCCGATGATATGGCGGGCCTGGAGGTTGATTGGCAGCGGCGCGTAGGGCTGCGACGGGACGCCGGTGGGAACCAGCGTTGTGCCGATCATCCCGGCAACCTGCCCGACGCCGAGGTCGAAAGCGAAATGCGGGTGTTCCTTCTGCGTAATGCGGACGGCATAGTCGAGGGTTGTGGGCAGGTGGGCGGAGGCACCGGGCGGAAAGATGATGGCGTTGAGATTGACCGCGGTGGGCGGCTCCTGGGAAAAGCCCGCGGAGGGCACGATGGCGGTTTTGAATGGGCCGGGGAGCGGGATGCCGAGCCCGCCGAAGAAGCGGCTCTTGAAGCTAGTGGCCTGGCCGCCAAGACCATAAATGGTTGCGTCGGTTTCTTTCCAGCCGAGGTTGAGGAGGAATGGAAGCGGCGGATGCAGCCAGGTCTTGGTTACAGAGACGTAGATATCGCCGTTGGTGTATGCCTTGGCCGGAACGGATACGCCCTGCAAGGCAGCGAGCTCCTGATAGAGCGCGCCGCTGACGAACTTGTCGTCTGTGCGCACAACGAAGCCGGCTGCGATGCCCGGGGTCCATGAGGCAAATTCGCCGTCCTTGATGGCGACGGCCTTGCCGCTAAAGATGTTCATGCCGGCGAAATGCCAGAGGCTGCTGAATGCGGGACTGTCGCCGGTCCAGTGAACGCTTCGGGTGTAGCCGAGCTCGGCGCGGTTGGCGAAGCCCTCAGCGATGCTGAATGTGTGCACGTCGCCGATGACCTGGTTGGCGTTGATGAAGTGATAGCCAAGGGCGGGTACGGAGAAAAAGTGTCCCTTGGCGGACTCGACGACGTAGGCTGTGGGGGTGATGAAGCCGCCGGTTTGGCCCTCAAGGGTGAGATTTTGCCCCGCGGCGGTGGCTGGGAACGCCAACGCAACAGTTGCGGCGACGCCTGCGAGGGTTGCCGATTTCCAAAAATCATTCATGCAATGTTCCTCTCATCCGTGCAGAGGTGTTCCTCCTCCGCTCAACAAAAGCTCCACCCTTGTAACACACGCGAAATACTCCCGTCTCCTGGAATCGCACCGGCACGACAGGGTGAATTCGGAAACGCGGCTCGGGATTTCTCGGCGGTGATAGACTCAGCCCATGCCACGGGGGTTATTCATCACATTTGAGGGGCTGGACGGGTCAGGGAAGACGACGCAGATGCGGCGGCTGACGGTGTGGCTGACCATGCGGCTTGGCGAAGATGCGGTGGTGGTTACGCGGCAACCGGGCGGGACAGCGACGGGCGACAAGATCCGCGCGCTGGTGCTGGATTCGCGGTCGGCAGGGCTGGCCCCGATGACAGAGATGGCCCTGATGTTTGCCGATCGAGCGCAGGCGATTGATGAGGTCATTGAGCCTGCGCTAGCGGCGGGCAAAGTTGTGGTGTGCGACCGGTTTACCGACTCAACAGAGGCTTACCAGGGTGGCGGGCGCGAGCTGGGATCGGCAACGGTTCTGGATCTGCACCGGCTCATTTGTGGAGGGCTGAAGCCGGATCTGACGCTGCTGCTGCTGCCTCCGCTGAAGGGAAGCCTGAAGCGGGCGCGGCGGCGGAATGCCCAATCGGCGGACGAGAACGGCGACGAGAATCGGTTCGAGCAGGAGCAAGAGGGGTTCTACGGGCGGGCCTGGGCGAAGTACAAAGAGATTGCCCAACGGGAACCGGACCGTGTGGTGGCGATCGAGGGTGAGCTGACGATTGACGAAGTGCATGAGCGAGTGATCGCGGCTGTTACGGAGAAGCTCTGGGCTGCTGGGTTCTAGAGCGTTTTCGATCCATATGTTGACGTCACGAATTCGTCGTAGGTGGCATTTTCTTCCACCCCACAGACCAGGACCTGTCTGCGGGGACCCCGGAGAGGAAAATGCCACTTAGATGCCTGGTTTCTGTAAGCAATTGGATCGAAAACGCTGTAGCCGTGCTCTCAGCTTTCAGCAGTTGCCGGGTGGGTCATCCTTTTCGTACCCAATGCGAATCAAACGGTCAAAGACGCACGCCTCTTTCGAGAGCGGAGATAACCGATCCCGCACATTCCGGCTCCCCCGAGCAGCAGTAACGCGAACGGCGAGGCCTCCGGGGTCGGTGTCGGTGCCGCCGACCAGGTGCCAGGAGTACCGACAGGGTCGTAGTAATCAATGCTGGATGCATAGTCTCCTTCCGGATCCGCGGCAAAGTCAACGGAAGTATCGTTGTAGGAATTGTATCCCGAATCAATCTCGGCGCCATGGAGGATTGAAGGCCAATCGTCGGACATATACCAATCTACGATCTGCCCGGATGCGTTGGTGATGAGATAGAACTCGGTGTGAGCGTTCGGATCCGTGCTGTTGTCCGATTGGACTCCGTCGGAGAAGCTCCACGAGAGGGGGACGACGGCCACAAGATCACCATAGGGGCCGGGCCCGAGGTTGCCTGGCAGCGGCGCCGCGGTTGTGAACGTGATGGTCACGAAATCGCTCGTCGAGTAAACCGGG
>Ga0182016_10005038_pt1 | contig 14382 bp, 10 predicted proteins | sample 712S2MmetaG_FD_120491 | JGI IMG/M metagenome (GOLD analysis project Ga0182016, IMG submission 120491) | Permafrost microbial communities from Stordalen Mire, Sweden - 712S2M metaG | ecosystem: Environmental > Terrestrial > Soil > Wetlands > Permafrost | place: Sweden: Stordalen | collected...
GCCAGATGAAAGCTGGACAGGCACGGGTTTGCCGCCAGTCTCTCGCCAACCTGGCTCAGTACCGAATGAATCTGCACCACCTGGCCCTCGATATCGGTGCTGTCGATATATTTGGCAACACATTCGGCTGCCTGGTATCCCAGAGTCGCGGTTTGGAAGGTGAGCTCTCCGCCTCCATCTCCGGCAAGCACGCCGCCAGCCAGCGGCTTCGGGCAGACAACGGCGGACAGCGGATAAATTCCGTTGGTCATCGAATTTCCGAACAAATACATGTCCGGATGGAGATACTCGCTCATCGCCAGGCTAAGCCTCCCAAATCGGAAGAAGCCGCACTGAATCTCATCCGCGATCACAATCACGCCCGCCTCCTGGGCCGATTGCGACAGGCCTCGCAGCCAAGGCAACGGCAGCGGCACAGATCCGCTTGCCCCATTCGCCCCCAGAATCGGTTCGTAAACAAAGCAGGAAACCCCGTCCCATGCCTTGAATTCACTGCCCGCCGCGATGCTCACAAACGAATCCGTGCCACGGTAGTTCCGAGCCTTGCGACCCAGGCTGTGACTGGCCCCGTCGATCACCAGGATCTTCCCCTTCCGAGCCCGCTGCGCCATGCTTATCGCCGCGCCAACCGCCGAGTTGCCGCCAACCCGGTAGAGAACGTTATGCGCATCGAGGCGCAGCTTCGCGCAAAGCCATTCGGCATAGGAAGCCGCCGCCGGCGGATAAAACGCAGTGGCAAGATCCGATGCAAGGTCGGTGAACGGATCGATGGCTGGATTCAGATGCCCAAAGTTCACTGCCCCGTGCGCGCTGGTCAGATCGGTGAACGAGAAAACGTGACCGCTCGGCGCCCGTAGGCGCAAAGTTGCATTCGTCGCGGCCAGCACCTCATAGGGCCTCGGAGACGAGAAGACACCGCGTTGGGGACCGGGCGAAGTACCGGTGGCAGCCACTTGGACCTCGTTTTGATACGGCATTTGGAAGGATGAATCGTCGAGCGATGAAGAAGAAGGAAGAGCACCTCACCTGCAAGGCTGCCCTGAAACACACTTTATCATTCGACGGAAATCGCAACCCTTAATCAGCCCCTCCGGCCGATCCCCCTGTCCTCATAGCCCCATCCACCACCGCCTTCATCACCCCGCAGTCAGCAAAGAAATGCACCAGTCCCGACGAAAGCGGCTGCAATCCCTCAGGAGCCACGCGCTGAGTTCCGGGTGCAGCGTGGCGCAAAGCTATCTTCAAATCGCCCGTCCCTTGTGCGTCCAGAATCAGCCCTGTCAGCTTGCGGGCCAGCTCCAGCGGAAAGCTCTCCGACACAAAAACCAGCTTGCCGCGCGTAGCGATGACCACGGGCCCCTCGCTGGTGCTGAATACTTGCTCCGTCTCTCCCTCCGGAAGGCTTCCGGCTCCAGCCTGTTGCGCCGCCAAATCCGGCTTCAGCCCCGAATATTTCCGCCCCAGTTGTTTGGCATAAAGCTCAGTAAAGGCCTCTGCCGAAGCCGTGTTTTTCCATGAGGACAAATAAAACAGAGCCAGCGAGTTCGTTGTGCTTTGTTCGGCAGCAGTTGCGGCCAACCGTTGCCCCGCCCAATAAATGCCGCCATTCCATGCCGGAGTTAGATCGGCTTCAGCTTTTTCTCCACCAAATATCTTGGCCAGCACCTTCAGGTCCAGCTGCCCCACCTGCCCAATGTCGTAAGCCTTGTAAAGCTTGTCAACCAATGGGTGAATATTGGGCAGCCTCGGAACCGAAGGTGTGCTTTTATGCTCGTATTCACGAGGATTCAGGATCTCCCAAGTCGAGGTCGGCGGACGATCCAACATTCCCGGAAACGCCGCGGCCTGCCCCTGGTCCATCCATACATCCTGCTCGAAGCTCAGCCCATCGCGATATGGAAACAGCAGCGACTCCGACAGCAGCACCGGAGCCCGCGCCAGCACCGGCGAATCCTCGGAAGTCGCCATCTGCTGCTTGATGAAGTCCATCACCTCCGGGTCTTTCACCAGGCTTTTTCCCATCGGCTTCAGAATGTAGTCCATCATTACCGCGGTGGCTTGGCCCTCGGTCACTGCATCGCGCGCCGTGTCGAGTTCGTCCTTGGCCAGGTGGTCGGAGTCGCCGGCCGAGTTGGTTGAAACATCGTCCGGCGTCTGATCGTTCCACTTCTCAAGATCCACTCTCTGATCCTGCAGCGCGTGGGTTAGTTCGTGCGCCAGCACCGGCTTTTGCTCCTCGACGTCCACCCAGTCCAGCATGTTCACCGTTTTCGACTTCGAATCGTAGTAGGCCTCAACCTGTTCGGTGAGCAGCGCCAGCAAAAACGGCTTCAGGTCGAAATCCTTGTCCAGCAGTCCAAACTTCTTGAGTACGATCTCGTCGCGCTGCATCCGCTTGGCGCTCTCATCTTCGTCAAACTTTTCTTTCAGATAGGCCTCCACCTCGGCCCGGTTAGTTATTTTCCGCTTGACCGTGCTCTTGATCGGCAGTCCCGTCTCATCGGAGGAGTACTTGATCAGCTCATCGACCAGCGAAAACAGCTCCTTGGCCTGCTCCGGAGTGATGTGCGTCGGCTTCTTGTCTTTGGAATCGGTCTCGGACCGGGTCCCCTGGCTGTTTTGCGGGGAGGGAGCCGGCTGCTGGCTGCCTGCGGTTGTTGCCGCCAAAACGCACAAAAATACCGCCGCTCCCAACCGCTGCCAAACCTGCCTTAACCCCTGGTGCCGCTTGCTCATTCGCTCTCCTGTTTGCATTTCAGCCACCCTGGGAACTGTTGCCGCGGCGGCTGCTTCCTCTTCCAAGGCTATAATTAAGATGCGGTATTGCGCGGGCTTTCATCGAGAAAACTCGTTGCTTTACCAAAGAAAACTTTCCCTATGACGCAGATTGACTTTGCCGCAACCGCACAGCCTACTCCGTTCGCAGTGTTGCTTGAATCCGCCGCTACCCCTCATCAACTTGCTGTCTATCGAGGTGTTCTCACCCCGTTTGAGTTGGACGCGCCCGATATCGAAACAGCGGCCCTTGCCACTAACGCCGCTTGTCACGATCTGGGTTGGCTTCGCCGCGTGGCCGTTCGCGGAGAAGACCGTTTCCGCTGGCTCAGCGGCATGGTCACCAACATGGTGAACGACCTGCCCGGCAATTCCGGCGCATGGAACCTGGTGCTGAACGCTCAGGGCCGCATTCAAGGCGATCTAACCGTCTGGCGCGAAGCAGACAATCTCGAGCTTGAAATTGCCGCCGACCAATACGACCGCCTGCTTGCCCATCTTGAACGCTTCATTATCATGGACGACGTGGAACTCGTCCCTCTCAGCGGAGAATCGGCCCTCGGCCTAACCGGCCCCAAAGCCGCAGAGGTGCTCGCCAGGGTTGGCCTGCCCACCCTGTCCGCCGAATTGACCTGCACCCGGATCGAGTGGAATGGCATGGATCTTCGCGTGGAGCGCGGATTTGGCTCCGTCGCCGCCCATTACACCCTATGGGTCCCTGAAGCACAGATCGCCAAGCTTTGGAAGTATCTCCGCACCGCCGGAGCCACCCCCACAGGAAGCACATCCTTCGAAGCGTTCCGTATTGCGGAAGGCATCCCCGCCTACGGCATCGACATGTACGAACGCGACCTGCCCCAGGAAACCTCGCAGATCCGCGCCCTCCATTTCAGCAAAGGTTGCTATCTCGGCCAGGAAATTGTCGAGCGCATCCGTTCCCGCGGCAACGTACATAAGCATCTAAGACAACTGGAGCTCACGGGCCCAGTGCCCGCTTCTGGAACGGAGTTGAAACGAGCCGACGGAACGGTCGCCGGCGAAATCCGCATCGCTGCCGAGCTGGTTCTTGCCCCCGCTCCCCGCACCTTCGCCCTCGCCATGATTCGCGCCGAAGCCGAAGTCAGCGAGCCCTTCACCTACACCACCGGCAAAGCAACCGGAACCGCCCAGCTACTCGCAACACCGCCAAGCTTTTAGCGTCGATAGCTTTTTGTGTAATTCAACCAGACGGATTGGAAAACTGAAGCCATGAGCGATACCCCGAAGTTCGAAGTCATTGACCGCCGCAAATTCAAGGCGGACGAAGAACACGAAAGCCAGAAGGCCGCGCAAGAAGCCCAGGCTGTGGCTGAGACAAAGGCCGGTTCGGAATCGGCACCCTCAACGGGCCCCCGCCTGGTAGTCAACGAAGGCAGGAATGTCACAGCGTCAGTTCCCGTGAACACTCCGATCGCGGCCCCGGAACCAGACCCCGAGCCAGCTTTGTCCGATGCGGCCGGCAACGAGCTTCCCCCTCCGCCCACCGCCGAAGAGAGCCGCGAGCAGAAAGTCGCCTACGACGCATCGGCCCAGCGCCTTGAAGAAATCGTCCGTGCGCAAAACCCCGCAGTCGGCGCGCAGCCGCCCATCACCTTCGAACACCTCGTACAACAGTTCTATGTCTCCGCCATGATCCAGATGGGAGCGGGAGCCCAGGAAGGCCAGCGCCCCCGCGTAGACATTCTCGGCGCCCGCACGACCATCGACCTGCTCGGTGTGCTCGAGGAAAAGACCAAAGGAAACCTCACACTTGCGGAGGATCGCGCGCTACAAACGGTTCTCTTCGAAGTCCGGATGGCATTCATGGAACTCACCAGCATGATCAACCTGCAAGCCATGCAACCCCCTCAGCCCCCGCCCCCCGGCAAACGCTAAAGGCAGGGATCAGGTGCGGGGTGTAGCTGAGCCAACTTCAACAGCCCCCGGTATTCTGTATCGGAGAGCATTCTCTTTCCTGCCGGCGGGGAGGACGTGAAAATAGCCCATGGATGAAATTTTGGGTAACGGTCGCATCAATTCGGTTCCGCCCCGTAGGAGTCTGTTACGAAACGCCTAGAAGAGGGCAGATTTCGGGATATTGGATTAGCGGGGGCTGAAGCCAAACATTGATTTAATCGGCTTTATTGGCCCAGCTGAAGCTGAGCCCTTGTTACAAAGCATGGCTTCGGCGGGGTTTCGTAACGGCCTGCGTAGGGGTGGTGCGAGGCCCCTTCGAAACTCCCCAGGCAATACACGCGCTTGCCCGAGAGATTCCGGAATCGCGAGCTGGAACTGAACCAAGCACTCCTGGAGCATATGCAAGGCAGCCTCACATTTCTCGGCACCGGAACCTCCATGGGAGTTCCCACGCTCGGCTGCACCTGTCCAGTCTGCACCTCCGCAGACCCCCACGATCGCCGTCTCCGCCCCTCCGCTCTGGTCCGCTGGAGACATTCCGAAGACCCTGCCTCCAGCCGCGAAAGAGTGGTAGTTATCGACACCGGCCCCGACTTCCGCGAACAAGCTTTGCGCTCCGCCCTCACCCATGTCGACGCCGTGTTTTACACCCACTCCCACGCCGACCACATCCTCGGACTCGACGACCTGCGTCCCCTCTCTTTCACAGCCTTCCGCGAAAGCGGCCCCATTCCCCTTTACGCATCGCAGGAAACTCGCGCCACATTGGAGCGCATCTTCGATTACACCTTCTCCCCGCAAGCCACATATCCCAATCGAGCGCGCTTGCGCCTGGAGCCGTTGGCCGATCGCAATCCCATCCGCGGTGTCGATTTCATCCGCATCCCCATCCTGCATGGCGATCTCGAAATCGTTGGCTACCGCTTTGGAAGTGCGGCCTACCTAACCGACGTGAGTGCCATTCCGGAGGAGAGTTTTGCGCTGCTTGAGGGGCTGGACCATCTAGTCCTTTCCGCGCTGCGTTACAAACCCCACCCCAGCCACGCCACGGTCGACCAAGCGCTTGGCTGGGCACATCGCATCGGAGCAAAACAGACCTGGCTCACCCATATCGCCCACGAACTTGGCCACGAAGCCACCAACAAGACACTGCCTCCAGGCGTAGCCTTGGCCTACGACGGGCTGACGGTCCCGGTGACCCTATGAGCAAGGTCCCCGAGCGCGCCATCCCCGTCTATCGCGCCATCGCGGAGATCCCCGCTGCATTTGGCCCATCCGTCGCCGCCATCGGTAATTTTGACGGCGTGCATCTCGGCCATCAGGAAATCCTCTCCGCCGTAGTCGCCGAGGCCAACTCGCTGGGCACCCGCTCCGTCGCAATCACCTTCAATCCACACCCCGAGCAGTTTCTCCGCCCCGCCCGCGCGCCCCGTCTCCTCACTCCCATGCAGGAAAGGGTCAAGCTACTGGCTGCGACGGGAATCGATGCCGTGGTGGTGCTTCCCTTTGACGCCGATTTGGCTGGACTGACCGCACAGCAGTTTGTGAGCCAAATCCTGGTGGACATTCTTGGAGTGCGCGGCCTTCACGAAGGCGGCAATTTTCACTTCGGCCATCAGGCCCAGGCGGGAGTCGAGCAGCTCAGGCAGTTTGGCGCAGGCTTCGGCTTCACAGTGCATGTCCATGCACCGGTTCACACCCACGGTCTCGAGGTTTCCAGCTCTGCCATCCGCGCCATGATCGCCGCAGGAGATGTGCGCCGCGCTCGCTGGATGCTGGGTCGTCCCTTCTCCGTGCGCTCCACTCAGGCCCGCGGCCGGGGCATCGGCACCCGCCTCCTGGTTCCGACGGTAAATCTAGCGCCTTACGAAGACTTGCTCCCGGCCTTCGGGGTCTACGTCACGCGCTTGACCATAGGAGATCGCTGCTTTCAAGCGGTCACAAACATAGGCAATCGCCCCACCTTCGGCGAACCGTCCTTCGCCGTCGAGTCGCACATTCTGGACTTTGAGCCCATTGAAACAGACGACCAGACCCCCATCAAGCTCGAATTCCTTCTGCGTCTTCGCGGCGAAATCCTGTGGCCCAACCCTGAAGCCCTGAAAGCGCAAATCTTCAAAGACGTAGCCAAAGCCAAGCGCTATTTCTGCCTCGCGCGTTAGCTATAGGCATTCAAAAGGCGCGACTTCACAACGAACCCTGTCAAGCAAGCTTGTAGCCGGAGCGGTAGGGGCGGGTCATCAGCTTGCTGGCTTCGGGGTCGTTAAGGATCTTCTCCTGCTTGACGTCCCAATGGATCTTGCGGCCCGTCATCATGCTGATCAAGCCGAGGTGTCCGGGGATCAAGGAGTGGTGGGCGGTTTCTGCCGGGGTGATCGTGGGCTTGCGGGACTTTACACTGTCAAGGAAGTTGCGGCGGTGCTCGCTTGACTCGTAGAGCTTGACCTTGCGCAGGTTCTCTGGCAGCGACTCGGGCTTGACCCAGTCGGGGTTGGAGGCGTCAAAACCGCTGCGGTCGACCCAGACCCAGCCATCGGTGCCAATCCACTTGGTGCCCATCGCAATCGCCGGAGATCCGCCGGCGATCGTGAATTTCACGTCGTTGGGATAGCCGGTCACTTCTTTGCGGTAGGTGGATTCGACGTTGTATTTGAGCGCGGCGTTCCATACGGCTGTGGAGGGTGGGAACTCGCCATGGCCTTCGACTTCAGACGGGCCGGAAAGGTCGAAACCGAGGCCCCAGTGGGCGATGTCGCCGTGGTGGCCCATCCAGTCGAGCAGCTGGCCGCCGCCGGTGTTGTAGTTCCAGCGCCAGTTCTGGTAGACGCGGGCGTCGATGTAGGGCTGCATTTCAGATGGGCCGATCCAGGTTTCGTAGTCCAATTCAGCGGGGGGCTGGGAGACGGCCAGATCCCAGGCAGGCGTTCCGGGCAGAATCTGCCAGGGGTTGGTGATCTTGTCGGGAAGCCCTGAGAGCTTCTGCATAAGCGCGGGAACGGTGTTGGGGAAGTCGTGCGGCGCGCCGGGCAGGCCGACTTCGACGTGTGTAACGTTGCCGATGAGACCGTTGCGGACGATTTCCGCTGCTTTGTGAAAGCTGGGGAGCGAACGCTGCCATGAGCCTGTTTGCCAGACGATCTTGTTGTTTTGGACGGCGCGGACGATTGCCTGTTGCTCGGCGATGGTCTTGGCGAGCGGCTTTTCGCCATAGATATCCTTCTTGCGGGCGGCGGCCTCGGTCGCTATGATGGCGTGCCAGTGGTCGGGGACGGCGATCATGATGGCGTCGATGTCGTCGCGGGCAATCATTTCCCGGTAATCGTGGTAGGCCTTGCAATCCGTGTTGCCGTATTTGGTGTTGACGGTATCAACGGCGGTTTTCAGGTGGGCGGTGTGAATGTCGCAAGCGGCAACGACCTGGCAATCGGCTTGTTCGAGGAAAGCTTTGGTATTGGCAGGGCCCATCATACCCCAGCCGATAACGCCGATGGTAATGCGGTTAGACGCGGAGGGGCGGCCCCACGCGTTGCGAGGGAGGATAGCGGCGGCTCCAGCTACCTTGAGAAAATCACGGCGGTTTAGAGGGTTGGTGATAGATAACGGGTTGTTCATGATTTTCTCCGGTGATTGGGTGCGGATTTGGCGTGGAGATGGGCTGATTGAGCTTCGTGGTTTCCCACCCATTTCACGGAAAAGCTGTGAAATGGATGGGGCACGGAGCATTGTTGTCGCTCCACGCGGAGTTTTGACGCGCACTTTAACTCCAGCCTTTATACCAGAAGAAAATCAGTGCTGCGCGATTGGACGTACAATTGAGTTGCTGGGTCCAAAGAGACGGTTTGCTCTCAGCGCGTCGCGGATGTTGCGCGCGAGGAGCAATCGATATGGACTTTTCGAACAAGACTTGGCCCGGCTGGGTTCCCCATTTGTTGTGGATTCGGCATGAATGCCCAAAATGCAACTCGCTGAAATTCAAGCAGGCTGAGTTGCGGCCGATCGATGGGTTGCTGGAAATGTTTGGATTGCGGCCGGTGAGGTGCCTGTTCTGCTGGCGAAGGTATTATTGGTTTGCGCTGCACAATATTGTTGCGGAATGAAGAGCTGAACAGCATCCCTCGGCTGAACGGTTTTCTATAACCAAGCCGGCCAAGTTGGTATTCGTCGAAGATTGGCGATCGCGAGGATGTGTAAAGAAGGCGATCGCTTGCTTCCCAGAGGCCGTTCCCTGCGTCCATTCCCCATTGGTCAATCGATTTTTTCCAGCCAGTAGGATGGCGCGGTTGCCGTTCAGGAACTGCTGGGGAAGGAACTGCGTAATTTCCCTCATGAGACTCTGCTTATTGTGTTTGAGCCTGCTACTATGCGGCGCGAGTCTCATGGGAGCTCCGTCCAAACAGACCGTACCGATGGGCAAGCCGACTCCAGCGCCGCCAACCATTGCAAACGTTCCAGAGATCGATCAGCCGCTCAAGCTGGATGATTTTGCGGGGATGGTTCCGCGCGCTGAATTGCGCGACAAGCTGGCCCACGTTACCGGATTCGTTCAGCAGCAACCGGTGGACGGAAAGCCGGGGACCGAAGCCACTGAGGTGTGGATGGCCTACAGCCGCACCACTCTTTATTTCGTTTTCCTCTGTCATGACAGCCATCCAGAACAGGTTCGAACCCACCTTGCACGCCGGGAAAACGTGCAGACAGACGACAATGTTGTGGTGCTGCTCGACCCATTTCAAGACCATCGCACCGGCGTGATGTTCCAGGTGAACGCCTCGGGCGTACAAGCGGATGCATCGTGGAACGAGGTCAATGGGCCCGATTACAGTTACGACCAGGTTTGGGACTCCGAAGGAAGGGTGACTAAAGAGGGCTGGATGGCCCTCGTCGCCATTCCATTTCGCAGCCTGCGCTTCCATGCCGACCACAAGGACTGGGGCGTGGTGTTTCAGCGCAATCTGCCCCGCAACTCCGAATCGGATTTCTGGCCGCGCGTGGCCGCAAATGTCAGCGGCATCCTCACGCAAGAGGCGACCCTGCGCGGCATTGAAGGGGTGACCGGCTCTCATAACTTCCAACTCAACCCGTACGCGCTGGCACAAAACGAACGCAAGCTTATTGACCAGGATCCGACTGACCCCTACTTCAGTTCCCGGCATTTGGAGGGCACAGGCGGCGGCGAGGTCAAGCTGGTGATCAAAGACAGCATCGTGCTCGACGGGACCATCAACCCGGACTTCAGCGATATTGAGTCGGATCAGCCGCAGTTCACGGTGGATCAGCGCTTCCCTGTTTACTTTCCCGAACTGCGCCCGTTTTTTCTGGAGAATGCGAGCTACTTCAACACCCCGATCACGCTGGTTTATACGCGCAACATCGCGCATCCGGAGTACGGCCTGCGCATGACGGGGAAAATAGACCGCTGGAACCTCGGGGTGTTCGCCATCGACGACCGACTGCCGGGCGAGGCTGTGGCGCCCTCCGATCCGCTGCATGGAAAGCACGCTACTGTTGCAGTTGGCCGGGTGTCTCGCGACATCGGGGAAGGCTCGGGAGTGGGGGCTATCTATACCGATGAGGAATTTGGCGGGGGTTGGAATCGCATCGGCGGCGCTGATTTTACCGCGCGAATCGACAAGCACTGGACTGCGCACGGACAGATGGTGGAGAGCTCGACGATGGGCGACCTGGACAGCGGCGCTTCCTACACAGCGGGGCCGGCCAGCGACTTGCAGATCACGCGGAATGGGCATGCCTTCAACATGCAGAGTGAATATCAGGATGTCAGCACCGGGTTTCAGACTTCTCTCGGCTTTCTTCAGTCGTCCAATATCCGCTCCGATCACATTCACTCCAACTATCAGTGGTTCCCCAAGAAGAGCGTGGTGCAAAGCTGGGGGCTCGAAGAAAACCAGAACCTCGCTTTCGACCACCAGGGCGATCGGGTTTACCATTACACGACTTTGGACCCATTCTGGCTTCTTCCGCGCAATTTTGTTCTTGCTTCGCTGATTGGGGAAAACTCCGACACGGTGAGCCCGGCAAATTATCCAGCCCTCACAACTTTCAAGAACTTCACGGAGAACTTTGGCGGGGGAGTGGTGCGCGGTGCGCCCTGGAGCCAGTTGAATATGGCGCTGGTAGTTCTGCGCGGCGGAAACGTGAACTACAACCCAGTCGCCGGGCAGACGCCATTTCTGCTGAACCAGGATCTGGTCAATCTGCTGTTCACGGTGCAGCCGGTGCATCAACTCACGATCGACAATACATACCTGCTCGATCGGGATCATGCTGTAGCTGGCGGCGCCTTCGTTTACGAATCGCAAACGATGCGCACCAAGGTGAACTACCAGTTCACGCGGTCCATCTCCGCGCGCGTGATTGCGGAGTATGACTCTACCCTTGCTAATTCGGTCAACACGTCTCTGCCGCGGACAAAAGAGGTGGCTACACAAGCGCTGCTCACCTGGCTGCCGCACCCCGGCACGGCTGTCTATATCGGATATAGCAACGATCTGCAGAATCTGAACCGGAGCCTCTGTAACCGCCTGCCAAATGGGAGCTGCGATCCTGATAACACAACGTTTCCAAGAGCGGTGCCGTTGCTCAACGATGGTCGTCAAATATTCGTCAAGGCGTCGTATTTGTTTCGGTTTTAGGCTTGTGGACCAGGTATTCGTCGGCTAGGACGGCAACCAGAACGGCGGTTGGGACTGAGACCAAGGCTCCGGGGACCCCTCCCAAGGCCGAGCCGAGCAGCAAGGCTACCAGGATGGCCAGTCCGGGAAGGCCGACGCTGTTGCGCATGATGCGGGGCGTGAGGAACGAGTTCTCAATATTGAGATAAACGACGTAAAAGATGGCGACGCCAAGTACTCTTCCCCAGGAGTCGATTGCCGCTACCAAGAGTGCGAGGGCAACGCAGATGGCTGCGCCGAGAACGGGAATAATATTCAACAGGCCCGTCAGCACGCCCAGCGCAAAAGCATAGCGGATTCCCAGGAAGAGGTAGACCGCGGTGCTGAGCATACCAAGAATCAGCATCAGGCTGCCCTGTCCCAAGAGCCATTTGTCCATCCGTACCTTGGCGCGGCGCAAGGCAAGGTCGAGTCGGTCGCGGTTGTCATCCGGAAAAAGGGAAAGAAACCAGGCGTAGGCGTGATCGCCCTCCAAGATGAAATAGACGGTGAGGATGAAACACGTGGCGACATTGACCAAGGTGCCGGCCCAATCGCGGATGGAGAGCAAAAGATAGGTGGCGGCATTGCTCACGAAATCCTGAAGCTTGGCAGTGATTTCGTCGGTATTGAGGTTGTCGGCGAAAGGAATGTGCCTCAGCTTGTCGAGCAGCGCCGGCAGCTTGGCCGGCATTTCTCTGGCGAATTCATGCAGGTCGCGGATCACTGGAGGCAGCGCGAGGAAGCCGAAGGCGGTGAGGGCTCCCGCAATGGCCAGAAGCAGAAACAGGACAGCATAGCCCTTAAACGGACGCCAGCGGCCGATGCGCAGCCTACCGGTGGAACGGACTACCGGGGTTAGAACCGCGGCGAAGAGAGCGCTGACATAGAGGAGCATGAGCACTTCGCGAACGACCCAGGCCAGGGCACACACCAGAGCCAGAACGAAAGCGAATACGATATCGCTGCGGAGACTGCGTGGTTTGGTGGTTGCTGGCGACAAGCTGGGCTCCTGAGAGGCGCGGAGTGCTTTGAGAGTAGGCTATTGCATGGTACCTGTCGGAGAGGGCATGGGGGAATCCCGGGTCTCGGAAATGAGACCCGGGTACCGGGAGACCTGACTAACAACTAACCACTAACCACTACCTTATTGGCCGCCGCTCAGGAGGGAGCCTACGATTCCGCCGATGGCAGCGCCGCCTGCTGCGGGACGGGCTTCGCCGTGAGGGATGTACTCGGCGATCTGGTGGGCGAGGCGGGAGATGGGCAGCGTCTGGAGCCAGATGGTCCCCGGCCCGGTGAGGTTAGCGAGGAAGATGCCGTCGCCGCCGAATATGGCGTTTTTGATGCCCGGGACGGTGGTGATGTTAAAGCTGACGGAGCTCTGGAAAGCGCCAACGTGTCCGGGATGGACGCGCAGAGTTTCACCGGGGGCGAGGTTCTTCAAGATGAGCTCGCCGGAGAGCTCGAGCCACGCGGTTCCCTGGCCTGCAATCTTCTGGAGGATGAAGCCGTTGCCACCGAAGATGCCGGCGCCGAGCGACTGCTGGAAGCCGATGCCGATGGTGACTCCGTCCGTGGCGCAGAGGAAGCCGTGGCGGTGAATCATGTATTCCTGGCCGGCGCCTACGGGAATGGGGACGATGTGGCCGGGCACTTTTGTAGCAAAGGAGACCTCGCCGGGGTATTGCATGGCCTTGTACTCGGTCATGAAGAGGCTGCCACCGCCGACAACGCGCTTGAGGGCGCCGAACAGGCCTCCGCCACCACCGAACTGGGTATGGGTGGTCATCTGAATGGAAGCCGTCATCCACGAAAGCTCGCCGCTTTCAGAGAACACGCCTTCGTTGGGGTCAAGCTGCACATCTAGAACGGGCATAGTGGTGCCCTGGATACGGGTCTGCATTTTTATAGCCTCCGATGCTGGACAGTGTAACCGGAGCGACCATGTGGAAGTCGAGATAGAATCGCTTCCTAGATGAAGAAAGTGAAAAATGTTGCTTCAGTGCTGTTTTCCCTTGGGATTACGGCGTTGTTTATCGGTGGCTGTCATAAGCCGGCGCAGGTTGTGCTCGACCACCCTCGCCAGGTTGCCGGAGTAAGAATGCAGGATGTGCGCTTCTACTCCGCGGCGTTGAAGCGGCAGATGCCTTACAGGGTCTATTTGCCTGCAAACCTTGCTCCGGACAAGAAATTGCCGGTTGTTTATTTGCTACATGGCGGCAACGGGGATTTCCGGGACTGGTCTAATTTTTCCGACGTGGCCCAATATGCCGCGTTTGCGCGGTCGGGAGGGTTGATCCTGGTGATGCCGGAGGGCGCCTTCTCCTATTACCAGAACGCCGCATTGAAGCCGGAAGACAGGTATGAGGACTATCTGGCAATCGATCTGATTTCAGACGTGGAGAATCGATTCCCGGCCGCAGAGGGGCAGGAGAATCGGGCCATCATTGGAATTTCCATGGGCGGATTCGCGGCGATTAAGCTGGGGCTGAGCCGGCCGCAGTTATTCTTCTTCGTGGGTGCATTCAGCCCGTCTATCGATGTGCTGCACCGCCGGTTCAACATCAAACGCGTCGGGGAGTGGTTGAGGATCCGGAGCATCTTCGGACCGATGGGAAGCAACTCCAGACAATCGATGGACCCTTTCGTGCTCGTTCAATCTGCTGACCCCGCTGTGACCCCTTACATTTATCTGGGCGCCGGAGAACGAGAGCCTCTGCTTGAACCAAATCGGCGATTCGCGTCGCGGCTCCAGGAGCGGCACTTTGGGTACGAGTTCCACACCAAGCCCGGCGGGCACGACTGGGGCGAGTGGGATGCGCAGATTCCGGGGTGCTTTGCGGTGTTGGTGAAGAGAGTGAAAGGTGAGCGTTGAGTGAGGGTCGCGCTACGCTATCTTTCGGACTAAGGGCGATGATATGAGGTTGATTGCGTTTCTGTGAATCATTGAACGAGGTCATTGAGTCCCCCAAAAGCAGGTCCTTCGACTTCGCTGAAA
>Ga0182016_10005039_pt1 | contig 14380 bp, 17 predicted proteins | sample 712S2MmetaG_FD_120491 | JGI IMG/M metagenome (GOLD analysis project Ga0182016, IMG submission 120491) | Permafrost microbial communities from Stordalen Mire, Sweden - 712S2M metaG | ecosystem: Environmental > Terrestrial > Soil > Wetlands > Permafrost | place: Sweden: Stordalen | collected...
AGTGGTTCATCCGGCAACGGGAGACCTCAGAAGTTGGTTTAAAAATCGCTAGCGCGCGGCAGTTCCACTTGGGGGATTCAATCGTATAACGGATCCCCCGGAAATTTGCCCTCGGCATCGGGCATGATGACTTGCATCGCACGATCGAGACGATGTCCGTGGCGATCGGCCCAAAAACGGGCGATTTGACCGAATTCGCCGAAAGCGGTCATGTCAACAAAGCGGACGCGGATCGGCAAACGCTCGACTACTCGGTGTAGGTCGCCGGCGGTCGCGTCGCCCATTTGGACGAACGTATTGGCGATTGCACTGAGGATTTTGATGGCGAGGTCTGGCTCGATCGGAAGCGCCAGCAAGAGTTCGGGTAGCCGTTTTGCGCTAAGACCGATCGTGTAGGCGTAACCGGGGCGGTCTTTGTTAGTGGCCATAACCTGGACGGCCCAGCCCGATTTGGTCACCTGGGGCTCAACGGTGTCGTCCACATATTCGCTCACGTGGACGCGAAGGTGCATCGGATTGATTTTTCCGGTTTGGTGCATGCTGGGTGCCGTTTCGTGGGCTGGAGCGATATTCCGGTCTATCCGTCTACCCACAAAAGCATAAGGTTGCTCGCGTGAAAGCATATTTTGTCGAAGGGATTGCACTGACGATGCTTCGTTTGGTATGGGGTCGTGATCGATGTGGGGTATGGGTCGTCGTGGATCGAGCAAAGAGCGAGGCGGTTTTCGGTGCGGCATATGCCGTCATGGTTGCCGAGGTGATTTTGAGGACATCAGGCCGGGTCCATGATCCGCTGCTTAGGCAGAGCGCGAAGGTTTCTGTTTGTGATTTTTTGGCGGATCGTGTTCGGCGGTTTGTCCGTTGGTTGTCGTGGTTGGGGGAGCAACAACGTCTTCGCTGACTCTGGCTATCTAAGGAAGGGACGCAAACACAGCGGGCAGTAGCATCCGTCTGCGGTTTTTTCTTCTTAGGAGTACGCGGTGTGTCAAAGCAGAAGTCGAAACGTAATTGGATGCTCGATGAACCAGATGACCTCTGCGATTGTGGACACATCCGGGCGGTGCACGATCTGAGTGGCAAGGTGGACAATATCTGTCTCCATCCGGGCTGTCGGTTTCATCTCGAAAAGCAGCGAAGCCAGGCGTTCATTATGGATATTCCTATTGACGCAGACGTGCCATTTGCGTGATTTTGTTTTTGTGGTTATGAGGTCTTTCGGCTCCACTGGTTGAGTTCGTTCGTCGAGTGTAGCATTGCCGTTCTAGGAGGTGTTCGTTTCACGTGCTCCTTCGAGAGACTAAAGGCATTTCGTTTTGGGGCCTAATCGTTGGCAGATTGATTTCCGATTAGCGCATACTAGGAAAATGCAGCCAAAATTGTTTTATTTCCTTGCCAGGTTTGCGTCATGCTTGGCACTGTTAGTGCTTTTGCCCCTATGTTTTACCGCTTGCGGAGGCAGTACGGTGGGCCCCGCACAAAGCTCGCTGCCGTCGCTCACATCTCATGGGGTGGTTTCGCCTAAAGGTGCCGGCGTGGTTGGGCCGCCGACGGCGACCCCAACGCCGATCGCTACGGCGGTTCCGACTGTTGCGCCCAGTCCCGCCACGAGCCCGGGTTGTATTGTAACAGATTCAAAGCTGCGAAAAACGGCCTCGGCTCAAGCGTGTTTGCCGCCAACGGTTGTCTGTGCTGCTGGTTTTGATGAAGCGTTCAGCACACTCGGGGGTTCCTTCATTCCGCTGAGCGGGAGTACCCAATTAGCTGGAATTTCGTACGCACCCAATATTCCGGTGAATACGCCGGCACTTTATCCATCGTTTCAAGCTTGTGTCAATGGTACGGCATCGACTGGTGTAGGTGGGACAGATGTTATCACTATTACCAATCCCAGTGCGGCTTCGACTACGTTCGCTACTGCTACTGGAGGAACGGTCACTGTCAACGACTCTGGTTTCGCTGTGGGAGACGGGGTGACAGAAACGATCAATGGTTTGTCCGTTACCCCGAATGGATATCAGACGAATAGTACGGTGACGACTGCTGGACAGGTTACGTTTGCCTCTCCTTTCGCGAATGGAAACGCGATTTTAGCAAATTCGACCGTTACTCTTAGCTATCATGTCTATTACGTCTATGTCGCTCCCGCAAATCCGAGTACCATCATCGCTCAAGTCTTCGATGACGAAACCTGGTTTTTTGATTACGCAGCTTTTTATGATTACAGAACTGGCGTAACGCATTACTCAACGGTCTTGACTCCCGACACCTGTTCGAGCTTCAATCCGCCTCGGTGTACCGCTTCAGTCGCGTTTTATAATGTTCCGCCAAATAGCGGTCAACTGTGTTTTTATGCTGAGTATTACACTCAATATTGGAACGGATACTACCAAGTGCTCATTTACAAGACCGTGGTGGCTAATGGTCAATGTTACGCACCGTTTCCAGAGCCAAGCAATATTCAGTTGATTTTCAATAGTTAGCTTCGCGGCAGAATTTCAGGCCCGCAGTATTGTCTTTCAGAGCCTGGGTGAAACCCAGGCTCTTTTTCGAGGACTAAAGTGAGTGTTGGGTTCAGAGTCTCAGGGCTTTTTGTCGCCTCGGCGTGTTGTATCTTTTGGTTACTCTAATTACAAGGACTAAAGGTCGTAGAAATTAGGTCGTTCCCCAGATTTTCAATAGCTGTACTACTGTTACACTCAGTCTATGACAATTCGTAAGCTTAGGTCTCGTCTTGCGCCAATCGCATTGGCTGCTTTCATTCCTCTGGCAGCGTGCGGTGGTGGCGGATCGAGTCCCGCTTCAAGTACGTCGCCCAGTGTTGTCCCGACTACGCCGGGTACGCCAATAGTTGTGACTCCAGGGACGCCGGTAACCGTTCCTACGGCCAAAGCAACATCTCTGACGAGTTTCAAATTTCTGATTCCGCGTGCTTCCGTTAAAGCGTTTACGCATGCGGCGTCAGTCAAGCGTAAACCGAGATATATTTCGGCCGATTCGGCGACGTTAAACCTGTATCTCGATCAGGCTTCTGGAAGCAATGTCGGCTCGACTTTCGCTGGTATTCCCGCAGTCATTCCGATTTCGCTTCCCCTCAGTGCCATTACCGCGTCACCGACTGGTGCGGCGACAACTCCGGTAAATGTCCCGATTCCGGGTAGTAATGGTGAAAATCTCTCTTGGAACAGCACCGGATATCAGGTGAACGGTTCGGCATACTACGAGATCGACGTCGCGATCAGTTTGATTCCGGGTCTCCATGCGTTCGGTGTTGTGCTCGAAGACGTCAATGGGTTCGATCTTTCGGAAACACAAACCGCGCCGTTTATGCTGGCGAACGGTCAGAATCCGTCTCAGTCGTTGTTTCTCGAAGGTGTTGCGGATGAGACGCAACTTTGCGATACGTCGGATTTCAATGCCGGGACGTGCCCGAACAGCACGGGGCCAGCAACCAATGGTATCTATTCTTTCTACGCATTTGATAATGACAGCCAGAACGACACAATTATGAACCAGACCGTGACCGGAGCATCACTCCCGCTGTCGAATGGTCCGTTCACGATTCAAGAAACCGATTCCCAAGGCATTCTGAACATCGTTGGGGATGTTGGTGCTTCCGATGTACCAGGTACGGCCACCAATTTTGTGGATACACCTGTAGTTGGAGTCACGATTACCCCTGCTTCTTGGTCGGGTGGACATGCCTTCACGATGCAGTGTATCGGCGTCGGTACGACAAGCATTGGGATGTATGTCAGTCCAACTGCTCCGACACACGGTGTTGTCAATGGTTTCACGTACGTTGACGGAACGAATTGGACAACACCGGGAACGTATCTGGGTGGCCCAACGAGCAGTATCTCCGTAACTTGTAGCGCGAACGCCGAGCTCATTTTCCAGTAAATTAGCCGGGTTTTGGTAGGGATTAAGCCGCAAGGCGAGCTCCTGGCGCGTGATTGGATCGGGTACACGCTCCCAAAAAAGACCCCACGCTGGCTGGCGTGGGGTCTTTGCGCTTGGATTTTAGAGAAAAAAATCAGGTCAGAATACTGGCGAATTCGGGTGTGGCGAATTTTTCTTTGAGAAAGTTGCCGTTAGCGGCGATGCCGTCAGCATCTGCTGATGCGAGATCGGCGGTCATGCTGGTCAGACTAGTTTTAAGTAAGGTTATTTGTTCGGTGAGCATTTGTGTTGGGGTTTTTCCGCTTGCGTCTTTGACGGTATTGCGGAACGCCTTTGGCATGCGCAGGTAGCGATCGAGCGTGTCGGGGAGGTATTCGGTCGCCGTGGTTCGGATATTGTATGCCGTGGTGTTGCCCGCTTGGAGTTTGGCTGCAAGTGGAATTGCCTCGGATAGCATTTCGCAGATTGCTTGGACATCGGGGGCAATGGTTGGGGGAAGCTGTTTTTGGGCGACGGTAGCCAAATGAGCGAGTTCGGCAACAATTTGCTGATCGGTCATTTCGCGCGCAAGGGATACGTCGGTTCCATGGTCGGCGGGGGTCAGGAGTGCTCCTGCCCCATACGAACCGGCGATTAGGAGCGGCCAAAAGTCGTGGACAAAACCCAGAGCGGTGAGACCGGCGGCGAGTATGCCGCCGCAGGTCCCAATGATGTTTCGATTGCTGTAGAAATATAGTTTGATGGGAAGGGTCGCATCTCGTGTTAGGGTTGAGGCGTCTTTCGTCATTTTATTGATATCCACGGATGTCTTTAAACACTTCAGGGAGCGGCTTTGTGCGGGCATCAAACGTTTGCCCACCGCTAACGTCGGCGATTTTCTGGAGTTCTTCGGGACTTGCCTCCCCAATAAAAATCGGGAAGATGCGGATTTTGTGTTTTCTGTTTTGATAGTTGGCGACAAAGGTGTCAGCATCCTCACCACGATTACTTTCGCCGTCGGTCATCAGTACGATTGACTCGTAGCGGCCAGACGTGTCTTTGTCGGCTTCATTGAGGGCGCGTTCGAGTGCGTCATAGATTGCCGTGCTACCACCGGGCTGGAGATCGTTACTGATTTTTCGGACGGCTCCGAAGACGGCTGGGTCACTGGGATGCTTCATATCAAAGGTTTGGTCTTCTTCGACTTGGTTGCTGAAGGTAAGAATGGTGATGCGTTCGCGATCATCAAATTGTGCCAGCTTGCCGGTGAGTGATGTATCGCTACCGGTGAGCACACCGAGGGCATCTTGAACCTTCTGGATGCGGGTGGAGTCTGTTCCGTCGGTGCTTTGCATGGATCCGGTCTTATCCAGGACGTAGAAGGTGTGGGCAGCGAGACGGTGCTTATTGAGATAGTCATTAATCATTGTGTCGACCGTTGCACGCGAAGCGGGGAAGGGGCTGTCGACGAGGAGGCGATGTCCAAACTCTGGCGCGAGAGTAACTTGGGGAAGAATTGGTCGCCGATGGGTGTCGGCCATGATTTCTTTTTGGAAGTCGGCGGTGCGAATGAAGGCGACGACCTTCTGATAATCATCGGATTTCGTGCCATTCAAGAGAACGAGTGGGTAATCTGCGATGACCGATCCTTCTTGCGGATAAATCGGCACGAGTGGCTGTTGCAGTGATTTTCCATCGTTGAGTGCGAGAATGACCGATTCGTAGTTGATCATGCCGTCGAGGTCTGATTCGGATTTCTGATAGGCGTCAGCGAGCCAGCCGGAGCTGCCCGAAAGGAGCTTTTGCCCGGTAAAAAATTCGGTGAGTTTTTGCTGATTGACGTCTTTGGTTTTGATGGCGTCACCGCTGTGGGTGAAGGCGCTCGTGATGCCGATGACGGCGGCAAGGCCGCTGTTGGACGTTGTCGGACTTGTCATGGCATAGCGAAACTTTTTGTTTGCAACGGCGATCTCGACGTCTTTCCAGCTAACTGACTTGCCGATCCAGCCAAGTTCTTTGGCCTTCGATTCTTTGACTCCAAGAATAACCGGTGAAATCATGGTCTGGGTTGATTTCTTAATGAGGTGTTTTGTGTCGGTCAGACCAAAATAATGGTTTTGGGCAAACCATGCCACATCGGGCGTTTGAGCGCCGCTTTCGATAGAATCGATACCGCTGAGTGTGCCGGCGTACGTTACGTCGATCGTGACGCCGGTGGCTTTTTGAATCTCAGGCAGCAGGGATTCGATATCCTTGAGTTCAGAGCCGGCCAGAACAGAGAGATGATGGTCGGTGTCTCCGCTGTTTGAGCTAGATGTTGAGGAGCTATCGCCGCCGCAAGCGGTGAGACTGGCTGCCATCGTAATGACGGCAAGGAGAGAGACGAATTTGTTAAACATCATGAGGATTTTCGGCCTTACTGCTTGTCGTAAGCGGCAGAGACGCCGCGAATCATGGTTTCAAGGGTTTCGAAGCTGGGAGGATCGATGACATCGAGAATTTGGCTGGGGAGATCGACTTTCTCTGATTTCCAAATTTGGTTGGTCTTGGCTGCATCGTTGGTGCGGAAACCGTGTTTCATTTCGAGTGTTTTCAGAATATCGTCAGTTTCGAGCAACGTTGCCACCTTGGCGCCGTGTTCGTTGGTCGGAACGATGGTATGCTTTGTGAAGATGGTCGGCTTGGGATAGAGAAGCACCATACCGGCAGGGCGGTCAGATGCTGGGTGCTCGACAAGATATTCAACGAATTGTTGTTCGTACACAAGGACCATCGGGGCCTTGCCCATGCCGATGCTGACGTAATCGTCAAAGGGGCCTGAGGAACTCGACTCTTGATATCCTTGACGCAGAAATAGACCGTCGATGTCGTGCTGAATCTTTTGTTGCTGAGTGCTTGTCGTAACAACTTCATTGTTATTGAAGAGATATGACGCCAATGCCAGATACATGTCGGCGGAATTTGACTTTCGTGCGTCGGTTGAAGAAATGAGAATGTGTTTATTGACCGGGTAGGCGGTGTTGTGGGGCAAATCGCTCCATCGTTCGTCGGATTTCACGATCGCGAGCAGTTTCTGCATGTTTACGACGTACCAATATGCGCCGGTCTTTTTGACGATGCCATTTTGCTCTAGAATATTGGCAATCGGTTCCCAGGACGCAATCACGATCGGCGTATAAAACGGAGTGCTGGCATTTTTGATATTGAGACGCTTCGCGAGGGCGCGGCCAGCGGGTTCGCCAGCGGGGAAGTAGAAATCGGCACCGTCGGCTGAGGCGGTCAGGGCCTGATCGCGAGATCCTTCGGTATCAATTTTCAAGTTGATGCCGTTGTGCTGGAATTCAGCAATCACGGCTGGATCGTTGAAAAAATCTTGCTTCTCGGAACCGACGATGCCGTGGACATTGACGACGGCCTGTGCCGCATGCTGTGCGCTACTGCCCTGATAAGATTTGTAGCCGACGACGGCGATCAAGAGGATGAGGATCAAGCCCGCGATGGGCGCGATGATTTTTCGCATAGGTCGCTTTCTCGGTACCGAGTTTTTTGTTTAGGGTTACTAAAGTTTTACCATATTTAAGGTGTTAGGGAGAAGCGGAGATTAGGCGACACGCCCGCGTTCGCGTTGTCCCTTGAGAATGGCAATCATTGTTTTGTTATCTACCTCGATGGCGCCAGCTTTTATGGCTTTTTCTCTCACCCGGGGGAGAATATCATAATGGAAGCGACCGGGAATACCGCGGTGCTGACCCCAAACGCGTTTGAGCCCGAGCTTGTCGATCGCGAAGGCGTCAAGTTCTGCGTCGCTATCGGCAAACATGTGGGACCACAAGGAACCCCAGCGTTTTGCGGCACCTTTAACGGAAGATCCATGATCGCGGATGCGGTCGACGTAGATGCTCATATGGTTAAATGACGTAACGGAGAAGTTTGTGTCATTTTTGTTCTGGATGGTCAGATAGTACACGCTCTGCATCTTGTATGGATATCATGCCATCGGCTAGCAACTGCATGACAGAGAATTTCATAGGAATGTGTTGTTCTTTGAGTAGAAGCTCCCAAATTTGGACAGAACCCGCGTATCCCGTCTGGTGACAGTCTGTACATCCGGTGCTTATCCATCTCGTATTTTCCGATGCGAATGAGGTATCATTCATTCGGCAATTTGGGCATAGCTTCGGGATTAATCCTACCCACAAGCAGCCATTTATGGAAGGGGCTGGCGTCATCTCTAGGAGTCGCTCATATCGTTCGATTGCGTGTCTCGCATTTGTTGCATGCAGTGTTGTGAGGACGACACCACCAGTCGCTGCGATATCGTAACAGATATGCGCTGTCTCCGAAGTGCGAATTTCGCTGACAAAGAGGAAGTCTGGGAATCGACGTGCGATAAAGCGTAGTGCGTGATCGATAGATTCTCCAGGAGATGCAGTTACACTGGTCATTTCTGAGCACCCCGGAATTGCTTGGAAATTTATTTCTGGAATATCTTCGACGGCACACTTGTTTCGAAATTGGTTTGGCAGGAAGCCTAAAAGTGATTCGCTCGTTGTTGTTTTGCTGCCGCCAGTTAAGCTGGCTACGAGAAAGAGTCCACCAGGAGCAAAAATGGTATTGCGGTGAGCGAGGATTTCTGGATTAATGATAACTGTTTCGCGTCGATATGATAGTTGGAAATTGATCATGTGTCCTGATGTTGTCGGGAACATGTTGTAATTGACCATAATGCCTGCGATATCGCGAAGGCCATCGGATGTCCCATTGGGGAGATGCTTGAGGGCTCGTTTTAAGCAATCATGCGTGAGCCACGCGTAACTGTTGTGCGTCAACAGATTTGTCGGTGTGTTGATTTTGCTGATGTTTGTGCTGATATACTGAATAGCTGATGCGAAGATGGAGTCGCGCTCGATTGGTGGCAGCTTTTCTATTGATTGCGCTATTGTGGTAACTGCAGGATGGGAGCGTACTGTTTGATTTTTCGTGTTGGTCCATCCGTAACGAGATTGCGGATCGTGTTCGGTCTTCAGCATTTCTTGAAGACAGTCGGTTTGGGATGAATTTAGAAACGTTTGGACGCCGTGTGCTGTTCGATCGGGATACGTAGGATGGTAAGCTATGTGTAAAATTGCGGCAGTGATAACATCCCATGCACCTTTCTGAAAATGGTCGAGAAGCTGACTGGCATTTGAGCTACTACGAAGAGGGTCTACAAGGAAAAGGGCCAGTGATCGGGCGTCCTTGATGTCATAGATCGTTCCGATACGTATTTCTTCGAATGGGGTAAAGCTACGGGCCGGAAACACTTTTCCGTTCCGCAAATGCGTTATTGTGGCGCCATGTCCATTGGGCGTTACGTAAATTTCGGTAGCATCGGAATCAAGAGCGCATTTGACCATCTGTTCCAATATTTCGGAGCCATGAAAACTCGGCTCTAAACTCGTAAGTCCATATTGTTGAGCAACATCCAAAGCCTCGCGTTCCAGATTTGCTGCCTGTTCAAGACCAATCTCGACCAAATAGGTGGAGACGCCCATTCGCGGGCCTCCGCGCCGGCGAGCGGCGATCGTCAGTCGCTCTTTTGCTTCAATGGTTGTCCGTATTTGTATCCGTGCTTCATCATCGCGAGCAAAGGGCATCGGCTCGGGTTCAGGCATCGACATGGGATATTCTCCAGAAAATTAGTGTACTGAAAAAGTCAGTACAAGAGGAGAGTACGGGTGTTTCTCATATTCTCCTGCTCCAAAATGAGGTAAGGGGATAAAAGAGTTATTCAGAATGGAAACCGAAGTTGATTTCGTCGCTCTCTCCGTCTTGTTAATCCTGGGGTTATCGTCAAGTGGGTCGGCGTATGGCGTTTGGTTTTCGAGGATCATTGCGTTGAACTTCTTGTTGATCATCAGAATCCTCGTCACTCAGGAGTAAGGCAATATCGGAATTGTCTTGTAAGAATTGGCTTGTAAGAGTAAAACGCGATGCTCTTCGAGGAAGAACGCGAAGCGGGCGCAGCGAGTTTTTTGAGATTGAGGTTTGGCTTACGTTCTTTTTTGTTGGATAGGAAGAACTGTTCAATTTGATAATACTCTTTGCAACTCTCCCAGTGTCTTGATGATATTTTGGCGTACCATGGATGATATTCAGTCAAACAATACCCTGCCGATTCCCGACGATGTCGAAGATCTCATTGCGTTCGAGACAGCGATGACGGCTGTCGCGGGTGAGCTGTTGTCTTCGGTGCTACGGCTCATTCGTCGGCCGGCGTTTGCCAATAACGTCTTCCGTATCCTTTCTTTGTCGGAAGAGAATCGGATGGCGTTTATTAACGATGTTGCGTGTCTGTTGTTTGCGACCGACTTCGAGAATGCAGAGAACATAAAAATTGGGATTTTATGGTTTCGGACGGTATGGCCGCAGTACGAACCGCAACACGACCTTCTTGTCGAAATGGCTGTTCGGTTGCTGGTTTCCGTTACCCCGGATTGGCTGCCGCCGGACGGTTATCAGGGATTACGCTTTGGAAAAGGCACGATCGACTTTTCGGATAGCGATCAGTTGGTGCCAGATTTTTCCATGAATGAATTCCACTTCAGCAACAATTGAAGTTTCTGAGTTTTTGTTTCTCGATTCGGGTTTAGCGAATCATCATGATAAGCCCGAACAGGATCAAGAGCAAGACGATAAGGACACCGATTAAACTGCCGAGTCGGGGAGATCGGCGACGGTAATACGGGCCGTTTGTGTTCTGTTGTCTAGGATTAGAAATTCGATAAGGAACAAATGACTTATCATCGTCGAGGGAATGTTTGCTCATAGTAGCTTCAGGCCGTGGCCATGATGATCGCAACGACGATAAACGCGAGAATAAGCAGAGCGAAGATTAGTATAGCGAGTTTCGGAGGTCTGCCGCTGCCACCGGTGTTTGGTCGCTTCGCGTTAGGCGGTCGGCTATTCGCGAGCTTGTAGGCTAGGTACGAATTCGGATCGGTGAGTGGATCGCTCATTGTTACTATATTTTGACGGCTGGTAGCTTTGTCGCAGTCTTGTATATCATGTTTTGCCAGATCGTATAGTCGCCCTTTGAGTGAGGCTGATCGGCGAGCCAGTGACCGACTCGGGCAATTGCATCGGGCAGCGTCTTCGAGTTCGCCAAGCTTTCGCCGCCGCGTACGCTGATAGGCCGATTCCCGGGTTCGGTTGTTCGATATTGGTAGAGACCATACACAATTGCGCGACCGTCGGCGTGTTGTATCACCGTGAGCCGAAAGACTTTTTGGTGCTCGTCCTCACGCCAGTCGATGGCGGTGCGGGCGAGGGTCGGCCAGTCAGCGATCGTGATCTCGATGGGTGCCCGGGCCGTGAGCGTGATTTTTCTGGTTTTTACTGGTTCTTTTATTTGTGGGTTGGAGATTTTTGCCGCCGGCGAGACTGTGGGAGTTCTTATCGGCGTCGGTTTTCGGAGATCAACGATTTTCCTCGGAGGCGGAACGAGAGATAATGTTCGCTTCGGGATCGGTGGCTTGAGTAAAGTCGTTTGATTGGGTTCGGAAAACAGGGATATTTGATTTTTTTTGAGCGCTCGCGTCATGACGTGGAAAATCTTCCCATTGCTGTTAAGGGTGATGAACTATGCTTCTTTTAGGCTCAGAGCGGGGTTCCTTCTCGCAATGGACTAATTTCTAATTATTGGGGCCTGCTGTGATGGATTGTTTCAGCCTTGGAATCGATTCGTGTTTTTCTGGTACGAAAAAGAGGCGGCTCGCTATACGCGAGTCGCCTCTAAATGGGATTGCGTTATCTGCTATTTTTTTGGAGTTGCGGTTGGCTTCGGTGTTGGCTTTGCTGCCGCTTTTGGCGCGGGAGTGGCTGTGGGTTTCGCTGTGGGCTTGGGTGTTGGCTTTGCTGTCGCTTTTGGTGTCGGTACAGGCGTTGGCTTGGCGGTCGCCTTTGGCGTCGGTTTAGCCGTCGGTACGGGTGTTGGCTTGGCGGTCGCCTTTGGTGTCGGTTTTGCAGTCGGCACGGGTGTTGGCTTGGCGGTCGCCTTTGGTGTCGGTTTTGCAGTCGGCACGGGTGTTGGCTTCGCTGTCGGTACGGGTGTTGGCTTCGCTGTCGGTACGGGTGTTGCCACAGCCTTCATGGTTGGTGCTGGTATGGGCTTTACCGTTGGTACTGGTGTTGGGGCTGTTGTTGCGACAGGCTTTGCGGTTGGGGCGATTGTTGCGACAGGCTTTGCGGTCGGAGCTGCTGTCGGTGCTACGGTTGCAATTGGCTTTGCGGTTGGAACGGCTGTCGGTGCTACGTTGGGAGCGGCTGTTGCTATGGGTAGGCTAATAACGACTGGAACTGCTGTCGGAATTGTTGTTGGTGCAGTTGTTGCGATCGGTCGTACGGTTGGAGCGGCAGTTGCGATAGGCACGACAACAATCGGCGTCGCGGTCGGAGAGGGCCAAGGCGTTGGCTGTGCTGCGTTTGGTACGCGTGACGGAATGTTGAAAACCAATGTTGCGCTCTTCCCGGTATTGTCCGAGAATGTTTCGGCGCAGATTCCGCTCGCTGCTGCTCGAACGTTGAAAACGGCGAAATGCACGACGTTTGGATCGTTTGCTGTCGTATATGTGCCAGCGTTATTCATTGAAAGTGTGTTTGCACCAGCGATTTCGGGATGGCTCCATCCGTAGGCGTAGCCTTCGACAATATTGCAGTTTCCATTGAAGGTAAACGCGGTTGCTAAGGGATTGTACGCGGTGATTGGCATTGAAGTGCCGACGTAACCAGGACCATTGGGATTTTGTAGACCGAAAAACATCTGGTCATTTTCAGCGCCAAAACCTTGGTCGGAGAAAGCGGTGCCTGTCCAGTCGGTCAATTGTAAAACGCTGGGTTTTGCGGCTGGGAGAATCTCGAACGTTACGGCATCGGTAAATGTGAACACGACGGTTCCCGTGCCGTTATCGAGTGTCTTTCGCTTTGTGCTCTTGCCGGTGGCCTTCTGTATTGCCGAGCTGAATAATGGATTTGCTGCGGCTTTTGTGGTTGAGATATTCGTACTTGTTGAGGTGGTCGTAGCGACGACTTTTGGAAGTGAGCTGATACTGGATCCGTTTTGTCCGCACGCGACGAGTCCTAGCGCAAGTGTCATTCCAGCGGAAATGGTCCGCGGGTGAATTTTGATGGAAATCATCAAAACGCTCCTATAAAAAAACTCGCAAGTGCGGGTTCTTTTATTATGTTACTGCGCTGTTCTCGAATAAGGAAACGCATTCTATGCGTTTGTCAAGAGGATTTAGAACCTAGCGGTAGTTATATTCGGGACGTTTTTTACGTGGAGGTTTTCATGGGCATTTTTTGAGCTAGGCTTATGCGAGATCACACCGCTTGCAAGGCATGTTGTTGTATCTCGAATTCGATATACCGCTTTGCGTAATTCACAAGAGAGTCACCTCCGTACGGTTTGTGTCGCAAATTGTGCTGTGCGATTTTTGATACGTACGGATGCGTTTGCGTTGGTCGGTTCAAATGATCGACCCAGGCGTATATTGATGTTGGATCGTGATGTGCGGTTAGCATTTCCGTTAGCAATTGGTCTGCGGCATTTGGGCCGGATGCAAACCATTTATTAAAAGAATACGAAGTTTTGTTCCAATGCACGTAGGCGGCATGCAACAATGTTGCCGTGATGATCGCGCAGATGGATGCCTGCGAATATGGTTCACGGCCAGTCAGCCGATGAACCTGGTTATATTGGTTCAGAATATCTCGTGCGATTTGTTTGGCATCGTCGATTTCGTAGGGAGTGGCAATTCGGATGTCGTAGAGCATCAAAGTCATCATATACAGATTGTAGCGTTGCACGAGGTCAGACAGTGCGTACACAAGTCCCAATAGTGTTAGACGAATGGCCCTCGATCGTTGGCGGCTGATCTGTATGTGGCAAATTCGTGATGGTTGGTGGACGCTTCGGGTGCTTTTTGGGATTTTGTTAAATCCGAAAAAACTTTGGTATCTGCCGGACTTTATTCAACACTTTCAGTCACTCGGCGATCATGAATTTGGCCTTCAACGTGAACGTGACGATGGGGTCACATGCGATAGCTGTGTTGAAAGGCCGCACTTTCATCAGCATCTGGGTGAAGAAATCAAAGAAATGATGGGACCTTTTTGGAGGGAACGTGATGTCTGATTTCGACGAGATATGGCTGCTTCGGGAGCGCGATGCGTTGAGCCGGCGCTACGGCGTTGGGACGTTCGTTGCTGTCTATCAGGGTGCCGTTATTGAGTGGGGATCCGACGAAAATTTCGTCCGCGATCGGGCGGAGCAGCGCGTTCGCGCTCCGGTGTTTGTAGGCGTGGTTCCTGAGCCGATTGAGAAAACGGATGATGAAATTGGCTATGAAGAATACCAAAAGCTCGCCGAGCGGCATATGCGTCGTCGAGTGGAGTTCAATGTCGAGCGATACTACGAGGTCTGTGCTCTCGTCGGGGGTTCTCCGGTTGAGCTATTGCAAGG
>Ga0182016_10005040_pt1 | contig 14376 bp, 9 predicted proteins | sample 712S2MmetaG_FD_120491 | JGI IMG/M metagenome (GOLD analysis project Ga0182016, IMG submission 120491) | Permafrost microbial communities from Stordalen Mire, Sweden - 712S2M metaG | ecosystem: Environmental > Terrestrial > Soil > Wetlands > Permafrost | place: Sweden: Stordalen | collected...
AAACGAGGCGGTGTCAATGTAAATGTCCTCTCCGCGTACGTGGCGGCGCCGGCTGGCCGCCTCCACCAAAATCAGCCGGGCGCTATCGTCGCTCAGGATAATGGCGCCTTTGGGAGGCAAGGCCCCGAGAATTTCATCCGAAAACTGCTCCAGCACCCGGCTGTTGCCAGCTTGGATTCTGGGAAAATGGAGACAACAGAGCCAGGCCGGAGCCCCCAAGGCCACGATCCACACCGCCGCCGCCATCACAGAGGCCAAGCCGCTGGCCGGCGTGCCCGAATTTTCCGCGCTCCGCTTTGGTTCCCGGCTCAACAACAAGAGGAGATAACCGCTAAAATAGCCAATGGCCAAAGCCCCCAAATAATAAAAAGTCAGCCAGCTTAGGGGCGTTTGCCGCAGGCGCAGGCCGGGGCTGTACTTGAAATCAAAGAAAAGCAGAAGCGCCAGGACCAGGAACATCACATGCGAGAGGCGCAAGACCATCCGGATCAGCATATTGCCCGCCGGGCTGATCTCGCCCTCATAAGAGGGCCACCGCACGCCTGCGAAAAGCAAGGGTAGCACCGTGGAAAGTCCCGCCAGCAGCCCCATCCACCGCGGGACGATCCTGAGTCCAAACCGCTGCGCCCCCAATTCCATATGCAAAAGGGACCAAAAACCGACATGGTCGCCTCGCATGACCCCCAGGATCGGAATCAGCAAGTAAAGGAGCAACCCCGTCCCGCCGCAAACCAGCATACCACCTATAAATCGCGCATTGAAAAACCCAACGCCCTTGATCCAAATCAGCGCGATGAGGAATAAAGGGAAAAAACCGATCAACGCCCAATTATCGCTTGCCCCCAGCCCATAAACAAAGGCCATCAACATCAGCCATCGATCATTTTGGCCAAATCGATAACGCAGCAGGCAAAAAATCAGTAAGGCAAAGACGAGCAAGTCCAGCATCTCGGCGCTGGCGGCCACCGCGTTTTGCCAGAAGTTAATCTGCGTGGCCAGCATGAGGACGGCAAACAGAGCCGGCAGGAAGGCGGCCCGCACTGAAAGGAGGGCAAATTCCCCCGGCTCGCGCTCCCGTTGGTCTCTCGTGCGATCATGCGGCAACAACTGCACCGACATGGCCAGCAAAGCCAGGGTCACCGCCGCCCAAAGAGCCGACAATAAGTTCAAGCTGAACGGCTGCCAGTTCGTCGGCAAAAGCCGGACGGGCCAGGTGAAAATCAAATACAACGGCTTGATTGCCCCCGACCGCCACGGCAGCGGGCCCGGGTGCCAGTCCCACCCGGTCACGAGCGAGACCAGCGGCAAACTGGAGAGCGTCAGCCAATGGTTGAGCGTTACGCCAAAAAAAAGCAGCGCCGCCACGGCGACCAGCCAAGGGTTGAGAATGATGGGCCTTAACTCAAGCGAGGTCGGCTTTTCTTCTGCTGTCATTAATGAATCCAGTTTGGCCGGGGGCGCTCGTCCTTGGCAAGGTTTATGAAGCAAAAAACCTTATGCGACCCGCCTGCACCCCTGTCCCTGGCCCGCCCAAGTCCGACGGAGAAACCCGCGCGGGAGTATCACCGGTCTTTCGGTGGGGCGGAGCTGCCGCTCCGCCCTAATTTCCGTCTCACGGAGCGACTCCACGCGCCTCGCACAATAACAGGACCGCCACCCCGCATCAGTTTAAACAGGAGACCGCGGACTCAACGGAGTTCTTCTTTCCCCATTATCTCCGCGTCCTCCTGTTCAACTGTCCTTTTTCCCCGCGCGGTCGGGCGCGTTTACGTTAGCCCCAATCCTTAGCGACAAGATCAAACCTTGCTTGAAGGGGTGAGGCGTTATTATTCCGGGGAGCGCGGTCGTCTCGACCGCAGCCGTCGGCGTCCCGCCGACGGAACTGCCGAGCGGGACGCGCGGCAGAAGTGACCGGGACGGTCGCGCTCCCCGGAAAGTTGCTAAGGATTGGGGTTACATTAGCCGAAGGCCCACTTTCCGCTTTGCACCGCTGCGGGGCGCGTTTATGCTGGGCGCACTGTGCGCACGGTTGATGTTTCATTGGGCAGTCGGAGCTATCCCATTCTCATTGGGGAGGGAATTCTGGCGGATTTGGGCAAGCACTGTCAGCAGCTAGGGTTGGGCAAACGCTGCGCGATCATCACCGATAAAAAGGTGGCGCCGCGTTATGGCAAGGCCGCCCTGGGTTCCTTGCGCAAGGCGGGCTTTGAGCCGGTGCTGCTGACCGTTCCGTCTGGAGAAACCTCCAAAAGCCTCGACATGCTCCAATGGTGCTGCGACCAACTTGCCCGGCACCGGCTGGAACGGAAATCCTTCGTTGTCGCTCTAGGCGGGGGCGTGGTCGGCGATCTGGCCGGGTTCGTCGCCTCGGCCTATTTGCGCGGCGTCGCTTTTGTCCAGGTCCCGACGACGCTCCTCTCGCAGGTGGACAGCTCGGTCGGCGGCAAGGTGGGCGTCAACCTCAAGGCGGGCAAAAATCTGGTGGGGGCGTTTTATCAGCCGCGTTTTGTCCTTTGTGATTTGGCCACGCTGCGGACTTTGCCCCCCCGCGAATTCCGTTCCGGGCTGGCTGAAGTTGTCAAGTATGGGATCATTTATGACGACGCGCTTTTCGCCCGGCTGGAGCGCGACTTGCCCTTGCTGCTCAATTTGGACGCGTCAGTTTTGGCCGAGGTTGTGGCCCGCTGTTGCGAGATCAAGGCGGAAGTCGTGGGCCAGGATGAAACCGAAAGCGGCCTGCGCGCCATTCTCAATTTCGGCCACACCATCGGCCACGCTCTCGAAGCCATTTCCGGCTACGGCAAATTTTTGCATGGCGAAGCCATTTCCATTGGACAGGTGGCGGCGGCCAAGCTCTCGGAGCGGGTGACGGGCTTGCCGGCCAGCGAGACCGCGCGCATCCAAACACTCCTGGCGCGGACGGGGCTGCCGGTTGCGGTCAAGTTGTCGCCCGCGCAACAAACCCGCCTCCTCTCCGCCATGCTGCTGGATAAGAAAGTGAGCGGCGGCCGGATCAAATTTGTCCTGACGCGAAAAATTGGCAAGGTCGAGCCTGGCCATGAGATTCCAGGAAAATGGATTCGACAGGTGCTGGCGGAACTCGCCCGACCGCAGCCCGCTCCCTCATGATATGTCCGCCGTCAGCGAAACCATCGTCCGGGAATTCTTTGAGTTGCACGGTTTTCTGGTGCGGCAGAGCCGCAAATTCATGGCGCGGGAAAAGAAGGAGCGCGATGGGATTGATTTTTTCGTCTGGAACCCGCATCCCCTGGAAAGGGCGGAGCCATTGCCTTTCATTCTCACGTCGGGGGCGCTGCAGGGCGTGGTGCGGGCGGTGGTGGTCGTGCGTGGCTGGCATTCGGAATCATTTGGCCCGGCCGTTTTGGAAAACGCCCCCGCCATGTTCCGCTTCGTCGAACCGGAGATCTTTCAGCAAGCGGCGCGCCGTTTCAGCCCGGACATTCCGCCGCTGAAAATCCTGATTGTCCCAACTCTCGCGCAAACACCCAAGGCCCGCGACCAAACCATTTCTCTCCTCCTGGCCAAAGGCGTGGACGCGGTAATTCCCTTCCGCACCCTCCTGGCGGACCTGATTGCCGAGGCGGAGGTCAACCGCAATTACGACAAATCCGATTTGCTGCAAATCATCCGCGTCTTCAAGACGTACGACTTCTTCAAGGAACCGCAACTGGAGTTCTTCCACCCCCGCCGCCGGGCAAAGTGAGAATTCACACGGTCGCCGGCAAACGATTAATGACCCGAGCGGCCAGATCAGCAGGACGCAGACATTCTCAGAACGAACCTGCGGCTTGAATTGATGATTGGCTTAGAGCGTGACTGAAAAATAGGAGGGGTTCCGTTTTCGCGCCAAAGGCCCTATGGCAAGGCGCGACGAAGGAGAATATCCCTAGTGGATCTTCGACTGAGGAGCAACGCAGCCAGAGGGCCTTTGGCGCGAAAACCCTTCGGGCGGCAGGTCTTTTGGCCGCAGCCGTCGTTGGCTCGGCGCTCAAAGCCCGCGACGGGGATTCTCGTGCCTCACCGCCTAGGCTGCGGCCAAAATCCCGTGCCGAGGAACCCCTCCTATTTTTCAGTCACGCTCTCACGCGCAAAAACGGCAGACGGTAAGGCATGACGGTTACGTTATCCAGTAAAGGCCAGGTGGTCCTGCCCAAACAGGCTCGCGTGCGATTACAATTGCGTCCCGGCACCCGATTTGTCTGCAAGATCGATGGGGACTCCATTATCCTGACGCGTGAACCTCGTGGTCGTGAACGTCCAAAGCTCATCCTCGATCCCGCGACCGGCTTGCGGATGACGAAATCTCCTGCGGAAGTGCGGGTTTCAAGCGAGGATGTCCGCGCGGCGCTGGGGGATTTTCCATGAGAAGACCCGCTTGAGTTTGGAACTTGGATTCCCGGCTTGCTCCGGCCAACATCTCCCTGATGAGCAAACGGTTTTACATCACCACGGCCATTGATTACCTCAATGGCCAGCCGCATTTGGGCCACGCCTACGAGAAGGTTGTGTCCGATGTGATCGCGCGCGCCCGCCGGGCCATGGGCGGGGAAGTGTTCTTTTTGACAGGTTTGGATGAACACGGCCAGAAGGTGCAGCAGGCCGCCCAGGCGGAAGGCAAGGAGCCGCAAGTTTATTGCGACGAACTCGCGGCGAGCTGGGAGGAGTTCACCCGCAAACTCAACTTGTCCAATGACGATTTCGTGCGCACGACCCAACCCCGGCACAAACAGGTGGTGCAGGCCATCCTCGCCAAACTGCACGAGGAGGGCCATTTCTACAAGGAGACCTACCGGGGTTTTTACTCCGCCAGCGCGGAAACATTTTTGACCGAAAAAGACCGCCTGCCCGACGGCACCTTTGATCCTTCCTGGGGCAAAGTCACGGAACTGGAAGAGGACAATTATTATTTCAAGCTCAAGGCCCACCAGGACTGGATGATCGCGCACATCGAAAGCCACCCGGAATTCATCGCGCCGGAAATCCGCCGGAACGAGGTGCTGGGGTTCCTCAAGAATGAGCCGCTGGAAGACCTTTGCATCAGCCGTCCTGTCACCCGCCTGAAATGGGGAATCCCGCTCCCGTTCGATCCCGGTTTTGTCACCTGGGTGTGGTTTGACGCGCTCGTCAATTATATCAGCGTTCCCCTCTCGCTCGGCGACCCGGTGCTGGCGGCAGCCTTGCCGACCGCCGCCACCGCTGTCCCCACGCCCCTGTCCGTCTGGCCGGCCGATTTGCATGTCATCGGCAAAGACATTTTGAAATTTCACGCCGTCTATTGGCCCATCATGCTCAAAGCCATGGGCGCTCCGCTCCCGCGACAAATCCTCGTCCACGGCTGGTGGCAGAAAGACGGGCAGAAACTGAGCAAAAGCACCGGCAACGTGGTGGATCCCGTCGCGGTCATTGACGAATGGGGCGTGGACGCCTTCCGTTATTATTTGACGCGCGAATTGGCCATCGGGCCGGACGGCAATTGGACGGACCCCGGTTTTCGGGCTCGTTACCAGGCGGAATTGGCCAACGGCTTGGGCAACCTCGTCAACCGCTCGCTCTCCATGCTCAAGCGCTATCGCCAAGGTTTGGTGCCGGGCGGAAGCAATCAATTGGCGAAGGAGACCGAGGAAACCTGGAACCTGGTCTTGGCGGCGTATCGGGCCAATGCATTGCAGGAGGCGTTGCAGCACACCGCCGCGCTGGTGACGCGGGCCAATCAATACATCGACCAAACCAGTCCATTTAAAATCGCCAAAGACCCGGCGAGGGCGGGCGATCTGGACAGCATTCTGCGCACATTGGTCGAGGTCTGTCGCGCGCTTGGCATCTTGCTCTGGCCGATCATCCCCGGAGCGGCGGAAAAACTCCAAGGCCAGCTTGGTTTCCAAAAGGTGAACACCAGCCTGGCCCAACCGCCGCCGCCGCTGGCCGAAGGCCACCCCATCGGCGAGGTTTTCCCCCTCTTCCCCCGCAAGGACGAGAAATGAGGGATGCCTCGGCGAAGCGGCCCGAAATTGAAATTCAGAGGACTCAGGACAATCCACTGCGCTTTCTCGATTAGGCCTTGCTGGCAAGCTGATCTTTGGGGCTGTCGGACTGCTCGATTGAGAATGGGTCATTGCGAATCTGGTATTGGTTATTGGTTGAGGGTGCAATTTCCGCGCATGACAGATAACAAATCCTCAATGACCATTTTTCAATCGCCCCGCTCAATGACCATTTCCCAGTTCGAACAGCCCCTAAAATGTGCAATCCAGATGCCTCCGCACCCTCCCCGCAATAAAGCTTGGCGCGGCCCGAAACCTGATGGCATCCTACCTTGCCATGTTCAAGTTCAGTCTGAGCCGCGTAAGCGGCCTTCTCGCCGGGTCGCTGGCCGCCGCCGCTTTCCTCTGCGCCGGGGCGGAGGATCGTCAGGCTTCTGTTGGATTTAGCGGCACCGAAATCTTTCCCATGGACGCCCAGACCAGCCTGCTGCATGCGGCGGACCTTGATGGGGACGGGTTGAATGATCTGATTGTGGTCAACAACGCGCGTTCCAAGATTGATTTGCTTTACAACCAAACCGGCAAAACCAACACGACCGTCCGCCCGCCAGGGGGCAAGCCGGAGATCAACCAGCTCCCGCCCGACGCCCGTTTCCGCCTCGAGTCCATCGCCTCGGAGGCGCGGATTTCCTCGCTGGTGGTGGAAGATTTGAACGGCGACGGCCGCCCCGACCTGGCTTACTACGGCGACAAACAATTGATCGTGCAATACAATCTCGGGTCAAATAACTGGAGCCCGCCCAAACGGTGGCCCATTGAGGATGGCCAACTGACCCCCAACGCCCTGGCCACGGGCGATCTCAACGGCGACCATCGCACCCATTTGGTCTTGCTGGGCGAAAGCGCCATTTATTTCCTGGCGCAAGACGCCGACCATACTCTGGCGGAGCCGCGCAAGATTCCCTTTTCCGATTCCGTCCGCGCGGTGCAAATTTTGGACATTGACGGCGATGGACGGCAGGACCTCTTGCTCGTCAACTGGGAAAGCTCGCAACCGTTTCGCTTCCGCCTGCAGAACGCGGCGGGGGAATTGGAACCGGAGATTTATTTTGGCCTCCCGTCCATCCGCTCTTATTTGGCGGCGGATTTGGCCGGCGATCACAAGACGGAGATTGTCACGATCGCGCTCAATTCCGGCCGCGCCGCCGTTTCCGAATTCACGCGCAAACCGGCCGAACCGCTTTCCGGCCAGTTTCGTGAAGGGCAATTCCAGGTCTTGCCCTTAAACAAAACGACCCTCTCGCGCCGCGGCATCCTTTGGGCGGACGTGAACGGCGATGGCTTGCCCGATTTGCTGGTGGCCGAGCCGGATAGCGGCCAACTGAGCCTCTATCTCCAAGAAACAAACGGCACGCTTGCCGCCCCCAAGACTTTTCCCACGCTCACCGGCGTCACCGAGCTGGCCGTCAGCGACTGGGCGGGCGATGGGAACGCCATGATTTTTCTTTTGAGCACCGACGAGCACGAGGTGGGGGTGACGCAGTTGGACAAAAAGGGCAGCATGGCCTTTCCCACCATTTTGCCTTTGGACGGCAAACCATTGACGATGGCGGTGGGCTCCTTGCAACCCGGGGCCAAACCGACCCTGGCCGTGATTCTGGATACGGAGACAAATCGTGTCCTTGTCACACGGACGGCCGATGGGAAAACCCGCACCCAAAAATTGAGCGACAGTTTTAAGGAGGCGCCGGCCTCGATGACGATGCACGACGCCAACCAGGATGGTTTGACCGATTTGATCGTCCTGATTCCCTACGAGAAGATTAAAGTGCTCATCCAGAAATCGGACCAAAGCTTCGACGAAGCAGACGTTTTGCCCCCGGGCGGAAGCATTGGGACCCCTTGGTTGAGCGTGGCGGACGTCGATGGCGACGGGAAAAAGGAATTGCTCCTGGCGCAGAAAAATTTTGTGCGCGCCGTGGTTTTGCAATCAGAAATGGACCGAGGCACCAACGGCAAGCCTGTTTGGTCCTTCCATGTCAAAGAACAAATCAACGGCCCATCGCGCGATTCCCAGATCAGCGGAGCGACGCCTTTGCTCAACGGCGCCAACAAAGCGCCCTCCCTCTTCCTCCTGGATGCCGAGCATAAAGAACTGTCCTTGAGCGAACGCGACCAGGCCGGCGTTTGGCAGATTGTGCGCACCATTCGTCTGCCCGTGGGCGGGTTCACCTCCTTGCAAAGCATCGGTCTCGGTTCGACTCACCCCAACAGCGTCGCGCTCCTGGGCCTGAACCAGGTCGGCACCATCGCCACCAGCGGCCCAGTCTGGCAATTGTCCGAATTGGACAGCTACGAAACGCCCATTAAAGACGGCCATCTAACCGACGTGGTGGACGGCGATTTGAGCCATACCGGACGGAAAGACCTGGTCTTTCTGGAGACGGCCAAAAATTATCTGGACATCGTGGCCTACGAAAAACCCCATCACCTCGTCCCGGCCAATCGCTGGCAGGTGTTTGAGGAGCGGACTTTTCGACCCCGCCGCGATTCCATGGAGCCGCGGGAAGCGGTCGTGGCGGACGTGACTGGAGACGGCAAGGCCGATCTGATTGTCCTGGTGCATGACCGCATCCTGGTCTATCCGCAACAGTAATTATTTCTTCACCGCCCCCGGGCCAAGCTTGCCGTTCAGACAATCGCGCACCATGCTGGCCAAGCGGGTGGGGGGGTAAGGTTTGGCTAGAAAATTGAAGCCTTCCAGCAAGGCGATGTCTTTGCCGGCCATGCCCGGGCTATAACCGCTGGTGTAGATCACTTTTAAGCCGGGGTCCTGCGCTTGCAAACGTTCGGCCAATTGCCTCCCGGAAATGCCTTCCGGCATCACCATATCAGTCAACAGCAGATCTATCTCCTCCTTGTGCTCCTCCCAGACTCGCAAAGCCTCCACGCCATTGCGAGCCTGACACGTGCGGTAACCGCATAGCTCCAGCACACTGACCACCAGCTCGCGCAGGGCCGGCTCATCTTCCACGACCAGGATCATTTCACTGCCTCGCGCCAGCTCGGGCGTGGCGTTGGTGGAGGCCTGCTCGGGAGCGGAAGAAGGCGCGGCCGCCTTGGCCTGCGCGGCGGGCACGGGAAAGAAAAGAGTAAAAGTGGAGCCTTCACCAACCGTGCTGTCCACCACGATCCACCCTCGGTGTTGCTTGACGATCCCGTAGATCGTGGCCAAGCCCAGGCCGGTTCCTTTGCCCGGCCCCTTGGTGGTAAAAAACGGTTCAAATAGATGGCTCAACACCTGCGCCTCCATGCCGCAACCGGTGTCCGCCGCCTTGAGACAAACAAAGTGACCGGGCCGCGCTTCCGGATTCAGCACGGAGGAGACCGGTTCTAGAACCTGCTGGGAGGTGGAGAGGGTAATCCGCCCCCCGCGCGGCATGGCATCGCGGGCGTTAAGCACCAGGTTGACGAGGATTTGTTCCATCATTCCCACATCCACGCATAGGGCGGGCAGGTCCGCCAGGCCTTCAAACCGCAAAATAACCTGCTCCCCAACCAAGCCGCGCAGCATGGGCAGGAGGTTTTGCACGATGTCATTGAGGTTGAAAAGGCGTTGCTGCATGACTTGCTTGCGGCTGAACATGAGCAACTGTTTGATCAGTTTGCTGGCGCGGTCCGCGGCAGAGGCGATTTGCCGGGCCGATTTTCCCCCCTCTTCCGGCATGCCGTGAAGCTGGCTGATCAAATCGGCATGGCCCTGAATGATAGTGAGAATATTATTGAAATCATGCGCCACCCCGGCCGCCAATTGGCCGACCGCTTCCATTTTCACGGAATGGCGCAATTGCGCCTCCAATTCAAGACGCTCCGTGATGTCGCTGGCGTAGCCATGCACCACTCTGCCTTCCACAATGGGAATAAAGGACCAGGAGAGGGTCCGTTTGCGGTGCTGAGTCTGCAGATTAATCAGATTTTCGCCCGTGCGCAGGCAATCGGCGATCAAGGCCGGCGTTTCCGGCGGTAAAATCTCCAGGGGAGAGGCGGCGTCGAACGATTCCGCCAGGCGGCGCGCCGCGTCGTTGCAATAGGTCATGGTGCCGTCCGCCGCCAATTCCAGCACCGGGTTCGGGTTGGTCCGGGGAAAAGCGGCCAACTTCTGCATTTGCTCTTCGGTGCTCACGGCCCAATTCACGAAGACGGCGCCGAGGCGGCCAGGGGGGGGGTCGCTTTGCCGGCATCGAGCGCTTGGCGCACCGCCTGGACCAACTGCGCGGGACGGTACGGCTTGGCCAGAAAGGAGCAGCCGGCCGGAGCGTCTCGATCGGCCAGCAACGCCTCCGCGCTGCAACCACTGCTCAATATAACCGGCAGGTCCGGGGCCGCTTCCCGCAATTTGGCCGCCAGCGCCAGACCGGTTATGCCGTCCGGCAGGACATTGTCTGTCAACAGTAATTCAACCCGGTCCGGATTCTCCTCCCAAAGCCGGACGGCTTCCTCTCCATTGCCGGCTTCGAGCACTTGATAACCGTTGGCCGTCAGGATCTCCCGCAACATCTCCCGGAGCATCTCCTCGTCCTCCACGATTAAAACTGTTTCCTTGCCGGCGGAAGACGCGGAAGCGGCCGGTTCGGCCTCCACTTTTCTGGCCGGCCGGGCCGCGATTGGGAAATAAATGTCAAACGTGGTGCCTTTGCCGACTTCGCTTTTTACCTCGATCCAGCCCTGGTGTTGAGTGACCATGCCATGCACGGTCGCCAGTCCCAGGCCCATTCCTTTGCCGACCTCTTTAGTCGTGAAAAAAGGCTCAAACAGATGTTGGACAACCGCGTTATCCATCCCCGAACCGGTATCGCTGACGCTGAGCCGGATAAAGGGGCCGGCCCGCCGTTCCGCCTGGGAGGAAACATCCGCGGCGGTAAAAGCCGCCTGTCCGGCGCGGATGGTCAGTTGCCCGCCGCTGCTCATCGCATCGCGGGCATTGACCACCAGGTTGACAATAATTTGCTGGAACATGTCCGGATCAGCGAGAATAGGGGGCAAATCCGCCGCGACTTCAAAACGCAAGGTGACTTGGCGTCCGAGCATCTGGCCTAACATCTTTCCTGTGTCCGCCAATGTCTCCTTCACCTCAAGGAGCTGCTGCCGCATTACTTGCTTGCGGCTGAAGGCGAGCATCTGTTTGACGAGCCACGCGGTCCGTTCGACGCTATCGTTGATGATGGCCAGCGATTTGATCGAATCCTCATCCAGGTTGGGATTATCCATCAGCAACGAGGCGTGCCCTTGGGTGATGGTCAAAATATTATTGAATTCATGGGCGAGTCCCGCCGCCAATTGGCCGACTGCGGCGAGCCGCTCCTGCCGCATGACAAATTCCTGGCTGGCCTGCAACGCGCGCTGCGCTTCTTTCCGTTCCGTGACTTCCTGCTGCAAACTCTTCACCAACTGGAGGATTTCCTCAGCGCGCTCTTTGCGCTCCCGCCGCTGCCGGAGCAGAACCCAGCGATAGATTCCCAAAGCCGCCAGAACCACGGCCAAGGCGCTCAGATACAGTGTCGTCCGGTCGGCCAAGGGCTGGGAAGAAGCCGCCACGTCCGCCCCTCGTGCGGGCAGGCTGGCAACAAAGACAAGAAACCAGTCTCTCTTCAGGAGACGGCCTGTCAATAAAGAACCAACACCGGTTTTCATTTACCCGTTCACCTTGGCCGCGGCGGATCATCCATCGTGCGCCATTGGAAAACGTTAAAAATTCAATGAGAATTCCTCACTTGAACGCCCAATCTGTCACAGTCACAAAGATGGTCTCAGTCCTTGCTATTCTAACAGAATTTACGATTCATTCAACGGAAATCGCTCGAACACTTGGCTTCTAGGTTTCTCAGCTCCGAGACCCGGCTAAAATTGAGTCGCTTTCTCCAACGCGCGCACGCGCTTTTCGATGTCCGCGCGCGAGAGGCGGTTGGTCGCCGTCACCCCAAAACCTTCGCAACAATATGAAGCCACGACGCTTCCATAAATAATGGCCCGGCGCAGGTTGCCCTCCACGGGACCTTTGGCCGAGGACAGATACCCCATCATTCCCCCCACGAATGAATCCCCGGCCCCAGTCGGATCGACCACCTGCCGCAACGGAAAGGCCGGCGCCACAAATAGGCCGCTCCGCGATGAAAGAACGGCGCCATGCTCTCCTTTTTTGATAATAACGCAAGAGGGTCCCAGGCGATGCAGTTTCTCCGCCGCGCGAAAAAGGTTATTCTCCTTGGTCAACTGCCGGGCTTCGCTGTCGTTCACCACGATCCCGTCCACCCGTTTAAGCAACTTCAGCAGATCCGGCAAGGCGATGTTCAACCAAAGGTCCATGGTATCGGCTATGACGAACTTGGGGCGGCGCATCTGGTCCAGTACATGGTGCTGCAAGCTGGGGGCGATGTTGGCCAGAAGCACAAAGGGCGTGTCGCGATACGCGACCGGCAGGCTCGGACTGAACGTTTCAAAAACCCCCAATTCTGTCGCCAAGGTGCGGCGGTTATTCATGTTGATCTCGTACTCCCCGGACCAATGAAACGTTTTGCCGGGCAGAATCTGCAAGCCCGCCAAATCAATGCCGTGCTTGCGATAGAGGTTTAAGTAGCGCTTGGGAAAATCTTCCCCCACCACGCCGACCATTCGGACCGGGGCGAAGAAACTGGCCGCCACCGCCGCATGGCTGGCGGACCCTCCCAGAAGCCGCGGATTTTCCGCCGCAGGCGTTTTAATCGAATCCAAAGCTGTCGAACCAACAATGAGAACACTCATTTTAATATGAAATTAAGAATACGGGGGCGAAGCTTAAAGGGCCATCCCCCCGGTGCAAAGCTTAAAATCACTCTTTTGCCAGGGGGTGTCCGCGAAAAACCTTCTTGACATAACAGATTAAAAATTCTCGATGACCGATTTACAATGACTCCACTCATGCCGCGCATGGCTTCGGCCCCTCGCCCCGCGCTGGCGGAGGGAGGGAAAGGGAGAGGGGTACGCCCCCTTCAGAGGCTCCCGAATTTACCCCTTGGCATGGGCCGCCCTGCTCGGATAGCCTCCTTTTTTTATGACGGATCCGCGCTACGCCAAGCTCTCTGATTTGTTGGTCAAGTATTCCACTGGCCTCAAGAAGAACGAACGCATTCTCCTGGACATGATCGATGTCCCCGATGAATTCACCATCGAATTAATGCGCGCTGTGCGCCGGGCCGGCGCCCTCCCGCTGGTGGAAACGCGCCACACCCGCGTCACGCGCGAGATCATCCGCGGCGTCAATGATGCCCACGCCGACTTGGTCCGCGAGGTGGAGTTATTCCGCATGAAGCGGGTCCAGGCCTACATCGCCGTCCGTGGGGCCGCCAATGCCAGCGAGTCGGCCGACGTGCCCAGCGGCCTGATGGCGCTCTATTCCAAGGCCATCCGTCCGGTGCTCGACCAACGCGTCAATAAAACACGTTGGTGTGTTTTGCGCTGGCCCACTCCCAGCATGGCCCAGGCGGCGGGCATGAGCACCGAAGCGTTTGAGGATTTTTATTTTGACGTTTGCACGATGAATTACCCCAGGATGGCGCGGGCCATGGTTCCTTTGCAGAAGCGGATGAACCGCGCCGACCGGGTCCATCTCAAGGCGCCCGGCACCGACCTGCGCTTCAGCATCAAGGGCATCGGGGCCCTGCTGGCTGAAGGCAAGCGCAACATCCCGGATGGCGAGGTTTTTTCCTGCCCGGTCAAGAATTCCGTCGAGGGGGTCATTCAATACAACACGCCCACCCTCTACGCCGGGACGAAATTTGAAAATGTCCGCCTGGAATTCAAGGCCGGCAAAATCGTTCAGGCCACGGCCAACAATAATAACAAGCGCCTCAATGAAATCCTGGATACGGATGCGGGAGCCCGCTACGTCGGGGAATTTTCTCTCGGCTTCAACCCGTATATCCTCAACCCCATGTGCGATATTCTCTTTGACGAAAAAATCGCCGGCTCGCTCCACTTTACCCCTGGCCAGGCCTACGAACAGGCGGACAACGGCAACCGCTCGGCCGTGCATTGGGACATGGTCCTCATCCAACGCCCCGAATGGGGCGGCGGCGAGGTCTGGTTCGATGATGAACTCATCCGCCAGGACGGCCTTTTTGTCCCTAAAGATCTACAGCCGCTCAATCCAAAAAACCTGAAGTAGGCCCGGGGGGTCTGCCAAGGGAGTTGTGCTTTGGTTTAGCCAGCTAAATTAAGGAACTCACGAGTGGTACGTTCTCCCGCTGAAAACAGGCTTCACGGGGTCATTTTTCCAATTCCAATCGGGCCAGTTGGAGGGCCGAACCGACCCATTGATCAGTCAAGCGGCGGAAGCGCT
>Ga0182016_10005041_pt1 | contig 14374 bp, 13 predicted proteins | sample 712S2MmetaG_FD_120491 | JGI IMG/M metagenome (GOLD analysis project Ga0182016, IMG submission 120491) | Permafrost microbial communities from Stordalen Mire, Sweden - 712S2M metaG | ecosystem: Environmental > Terrestrial > Soil > Wetlands > Permafrost | place: Sweden: Stordalen | collected...
GGCCCTCGTACTGCGGCGTGAGCCCACACTTGGAGGCCACGTTGACCACCAAAAGAACATGATTCTTGAACTCGCCCAGCGATGTTTCTTCGCCGGTAATCTTCTTGACGGGGATGTCTAAGACGGATGCGCTCATGATTTTCTCCTGACTACATTCTGATGATAACCACCTGCGGTGGGGCGGTCTGCGCTTGCGAGCCAAGGTGCCCCTCATGAACAAGGCTGGTTGAGGGCTGAGGTTTCCGGCCCTTGCGATAGAAAGAAATCCGACCCAGAGGGTACCCCGACGGGGCACGGAGCTTTTGAAGCTAATCGAGCGCGCGGTTCATCGCAGATTTTCCGATACTACGGTTTGGTCGCAAGGATCAGCGGCGACGGCCCGTGAGTCGGGATGGTCCTGGCATCGATGAATCCGGCTTCAGTCAGCCATGCGCTGATTTCTTCAAATGAAAAAGTATCGCCGCAGTCCGTGTTCACCAGCATGTTTACAGCGAAGGTGAGGCCGTTCATCGGGCCGGTTCTGTCCGCATTCACCAGGAATTCTGCGATGGCAATAATGCCGCCTGGAGCCAGTGCCATGAAGGTCTTCTGAAGCAAAGCCTTGCTGCGCTCCACGCCTTCGCTGTGCAGAATGTGGCCGAGCGTGGCGATGTTGTGCTCGCCGTGAAAATCAGCTTCGCGCAAGTCGCCCTCCACGAAGGAAAAGCGGTCTGTGAGTCCAAAACGCGCAACGGTAGCTTTGGTAACGGGAATCACTTCCGGCCAATCCACGGCTGTGACCTGAACTTGCGCAGAACTCTGCGCGAGGGCAATTCCCCAGACGCCGGAGCCGGCAGCGAGGTCGAGAACGCTGACCAGTCCGCTGGCGTCGTAGAGCTTGAGTTCCTGCGCCAGTTCCTGAGCCACGTGATAGCTCATGGGGAAGATGTCGTTGACGAATTCATGGAAGAACGCGCTGCCAGGACCTTGCTGATTGACAGATTCCGCGGGTATTCCAGTTTCGACAACGCGGTTGAGCTGAAGCCACTTGGGCAGCAACTGCTCGCTGGTGTGGCGGATGAGCCCTCCCTGAAAGCCGGGCTTGGTGCTGACCAGAAACGCGGCGCTTTCCGGGGCGAGCGAGTAGTTGCCCTCGGCGTCCTTGCGCAGGAAGTCGAAGCCGACGAGGAAGTTGAGAATGGCGGAGAGCCCGCGCTCCGATGCGCCGGTGGCTTCGTGAATCCGGTGAAGCGACAAGGAGCCGGCGTCCAGCACATCGAAGACATGGTGGCGAATGGCAGCTTCAAGGACAAGCGGAGGCGCGTAGCCCCAGGCAAGTTGGTAAATGCGTTCGGGCGTGACGGGGGCGCTGGGAGTGGTGGACATGATGACCTCGTTGGATTGGATGCAGATGGGAAGACTGCGCGGGAATCATAGCAGAGCGGGGATTTGGGATGGGGGACTTCTTGGGTTATAGGCCCCAAAAATGCGAGTCCCCATTCGACTACGCTCAAGGCAGGCTTTCGGCTCCGCTGAAGTACGCTTCGCTCCCTATGAACAAGACCGGTTGAGGTTCGTGGTCTCCCACCCATTCGCCAGAAAAAAGTCGAATGGATGGGGCACGGAGCATTTGTGGTGAACGACGCTGGTTGAGGGCTGAGGTTTCCCGCCCTTGCGTCGCAAGAACGGGGCACGGAGCATTTGTGGAAGATACGGTTCGGTGTTCATTGCCGAGGTAACTTGCTGAAAGCGAGTCGAACTGTTCAGGACGACAAGTCTAATTTGGATGTGACCAATGGAGCCAGAACACTGAAAAACCATTGTCCCCCGGGTCAAGCGAGCAGCTGCTTCGCTACCTGGATGTAGAGGTCGACGGATTCGAGCAGTTCTTTTTTGGAAAGCCTCTCAAACGGCGTGTGGGCCACGTGGATGGAACCGGGACCGAGCAGCAGAGGCTCGCCCCAGTTGCTGAGTTGGGGGATGTCCGTGGTGAACTTGGCGATCATGGTGGGCAGGCCTTCGACAGCGCGCAGACGGACGAAGGGGATCTCCAGCGTGAAGTCCACGTCAGCCAAGCCGGCGGCGGCTTCAACCAGGGCGGCGCGGACCGGGGCCGAGTCCCCTACCAGGCGTATCAACACCTGCGCTTCAGCTTTGTCGGCGATGACGTTGGGAGCGTGGCCGCCGTGAATCTGTCCAATGTTAAGGGTGCTGGGGCCTACATCTTCAAGGGACGGCAGCGGCAGGGCAAGAACTTTGGCGAGCGCTTCAACAAGCTTGTGGACGGCGCTGTCGCCGAGTTCGGGATAAGCGGAGTGGGCCATCTTGCCGGTGGACTTTAGAACCGCGCGGAGCGCGCCTTTTGAGGCCAGGGCGAGGCGGTTGTCGGTGGGTTCGCCGTTGATGAGGAAGCGGCTGCGTTTGGGATTTTCGTTGGCGGTCTTGGCACCGGCGGAGTCACGCTCCTCGCCGGAGACGAACAGGACTCCGATTTTATATCCCGCCGCTCGAAGCGCTTCAGCAGCGGCCACTTGCGCAGCGATGATGCCTTTGGCGTCGGACACGCCGCGGCCATAGAGAAAATCCGCGTCTTCAGTGGGAGGGATGTAGGGCGGGACGGTGTCCATGTGCGTGGAGAAGACCAGGTCAGGGGTCTCCCCGGCGGTTCCAGCGTAGACGTTCCAGCGCGGGTTGGCGCTGGCGCTCTCGGCCGGCTGTTCTACGGGCGTCTTCTCGACAGCCCAACCGCGCCCAGTGAGGAAGTCCGCCAGAAAATCGCCGACCGCTCCTTCGTTGTAGGTGGTGGACTCAATTTGGCACAGCGCGATGGTAAAGCGGACGGGATCAAGGAGATCGGCGAGAACAGGATCGGACATGATGCTGCCAGAATACCCTACGGCGTAACGGCGCTGTGGCAAGTTCACCGCATCCCCAGTAGTGAAACGATTTGCCTCGCGACCGAAGTAAGCAAAAACGGAAACCAAAAACCCCACGCAGGTAACTTTCGGGGGACAGGAAAAGCTGCCGCCGAGGCGTAGAATCAAGTGTGGAATGTCTGTCCCAACCGCACCCGCCCGGACCAGCACGATTTCAACGCCAGCCATTCATGCGGCGGCCAGGGTGCGCACCGTGGATTTGAGCGGCCCGGCCGGCAATCTGGAAGCGGTTTTGAATGAGGGTGCCTCCCCTGCTGAGTTTGCCGCCCTGGTTTGCCATCCCCATCCCAAGGGCGGCGGAACAATGCACAACAAGGTCGTCTACCACGCCATGAAGGTGTTGAACGATCCCGCCTGGGGCCTGGCGCTGCCGGTATTGCGATTCAACTTTCGCGGGACGGGGTTGAGCCAGGGTACGCACGACGGCAAGGCAGAGAGCGAAGATGTGCTGGCTGCGATGGAGTGGCTTGAAAACGAATACAGGCTGCCGTTGGTGGTTGCGGGATTCAGCTTTGGATCGGCCATGGCGCTGAGGGCCTGTTGCGGCTCAAGCGGAAGAGAAATCAAGATACGCGCGTTAGTTGCGCTTGGCTTGCCTACCCAGGCTGAAGGCCGTGAATACAAATATAGATTTCTTGCCGAATGCAAAATCCCCAAGCTTTTTCTCAGTGGAGACCACGACCAGTACGCGCCCGTCGCACAATTGGCGCAGGTAGCCGCCTCTGCTGCCGAACCCAAACAACTGAAGCTGATTCCCGGGGCGGATCACTTCTTTGCGGGTCAACTGGCGCCGATGCAACAGGCACTTTCCGTTTGGCTCAAGGAGCAACTGCAATGACGCCGGTTAGCGATTCCGCACTTGAAACTCTGCACGCCAGGGCCACCGAGATATTCAAAGACGCGGTTGCAGCTTGCAACATAGCGTCGGCATTCGATCGGCGGTTGCGGTTCGAGGGCAATACGCTGCATCGACTATTACCGGACGGCAGCGGCCCGTCGACTATCAATCTCGGCTGCTATAAGAAAGTATTCGTGATCGCGTTGGGCAAGGCCGCAGGGCCCATGCTGGATACGCTGCTCGACAGGATGAAACGACGGCAGGGGCTGCGTGGGATTTGCTGTTCGAACCAGTTGCCGCCAAAGCGCAACTGGCGCTTCCGCTATTTTGAAGGCGGTCATCCGCTGCCCAACGAGGAATCCTTTGCCGCGGCGCGCGCGACGCTTGCCATGCTGAAGAAGGCGAAGAAAGACACGCTGATTTTCTTTCTGATCTCCGGCGGCGGTTCGGCCATGTTTGACCTGCCGTTGGATTCGCAGATCACCTTGGAAGAGACGATCGAGTTTAACCAACTTCTGCTAAGCTCGGGCGCGCCGATCCAAGAGATGAACACACTACGCAAGCATTTTTCGGCAGTGAAGGGGGGACGGTTGGCGATGGCTGCGCCGGAGGCAGCGAAGGTGAGCCTGCTGGTGCCCGATGTACCGCTGCGGTCGCTGGATGCACTGTCGTCGGGACCTACGTCGCCGGACCACTCGACAGTGGCTGACGTGCGCGAGTTGCTTGCGAAATACGATCTGAATTCCAAACTGCCGGCTTCCATTCGCAGTTTTTTTGAACGCGAAGATTTGCCTGAATCGCCTGGAAACAAGGGATGGCGGCCGCCGTTCTTTCCTCGCATCGGCAAGCCGGAAGCGGCACTGGCACGACGCGTGACTGCTGCAGCCTCAATGAGCGGCGAGGACCCGGCCTTTCGCGATTCGGTTTTCGAGATTCTGCTATCGAGCCACGACCTGGTGGAGAATGCGCGCACACTGGCGCAGAAGGCCGGCTATTTTGTGGCGGTGGATAATAGCTGCGACGACTGGGACTATGCCGATGCTGCCCGCTACTTGCTGCAACTCTTTCATACGCTGCGCGCGACCCACAAGCGGCTGTGCCTGATCAGCGTGGGCGAGGTGACGGTCACGATGGACCGCGCACCTGGCGCGGGCGGACGCAACCAGCAGTTTGTGATGGCGTGCGCGCTGGAGTTGGAGCAATACACGGGTCAGCGGCTCAGTGTCTTCAGCGCTGGATCCGATGGGATCGACGGCAACACCCGGTCCGCGGGGGCCATCGCCGATCCGACGACGGTGGCCCGCGCTCACGCCTTCGGGTTTCACCTCAAGTCATCGCTGGCCAACTTCGACGCTTGTCCCATGTTCACCGCGCTAGGCGACTCCGTTGTGACAGGGCCTACCGGGCAGAATCTGCGCGACCTGCGATTGCTGATTGCCGAAGCGGACTGACGATTACCCGCTGTTTTCATCCCGACCAACAAGGACGCGATTGAGGTTCGGGATCTCCCACCCTTCGCTAGAAAAGAGGCGAAGGATGGGGCGCCCAGCTTTAGTGGCGGACCGGGAATTAAGTTCATCGCAGGTGTAACTTGCCGCGCAAGCTGAAATGACAGCGTTGGTGAAGAATGCGGTCAATGCGTTAACATGGCTTTCAAATCCGGGTGAGGATGGACTGTGGTTCGAAAAGGTACGCGCAAGACTGTCGCTAAAACGCCTGACATTCGCACAGTGGCTGCCCTTGCGAAGGTTTCCATCGCCACGGTATCGAGAACCATCAATAATTCTCCGGCAGTCAGCGACCGGCTATCGAAGCGCGTTTGGCAGGCGATCGAGCAGTTGAATTACTTTCCCAACACCCACGCGCGCAGCCTGGTCTCGGGCCGCAGCCGCATCTTCGGCATCATTGTTGAAAACATTACCAATCCGTTCTTCCCGGAACTGATCCAGAACTTTGAAGAGATTGCCGTGACCAATGGGTACGAGATCCTGGTGAGTTCTTCCAACAGCGACCCCGCCGTTCTCGCCACCTGTGTTCGCCGCATGCTGGAGCGCAAAGTTGAAGGTGTTGCGGTATTGAGTTTCGGCGCGGAAGAACCGGTGCTGGATCAGCTTGTGCATCGAGATATACCGATGGTGCTGGCTGAGTTTCGCCTCGACGATCCCAAAGTCAGCACGATTCTGCTGGATTATTCAACCGGCATCCACGAGGCTATCCGCCACCTCGTCGAATTGGGCCACAATAAGATCGCATTCCTGGCAGGCCCTCACAAGTTGCATTCGGCCATCACGCGCGAAAACGACTTCCGCACAGCGATGCAGGACGCGGACCTGGCCATACAGAAGAAGTGGGTCATCGAATGCGATCACACGCTTAAGGGCGGTGTGGCCGGCTTTGGGCAGTTACAGGCGCTGGGAAACCGGCCTACTGCGATTCTCTGCTCGAACGACATGACGGCTATCGGCGTGTTGCGCGCGGCTTACATGGATGGGCTGCGCGTACCCGACGACGTCTCGGTCATTGGCCTTGACGACATCGACTTTGCAGAGTTTACGCTGCCGCCATTGACCACTATCCGCCTGTCCCGCGCAGAACTGGCACGCTCTGCTTTCGAGGCGTTGCGGCAACAAGCCGAGGATCCCAAAAACCCCAAGATTCAGCGTGAATATCTGGTCTCAACAAGCCTGGTGGTGCGGGGATCGACGGGTGCTCCGGCGGTAAATTCGTGAAAGGGCAACCCACATGGAGAAATCTAAGAAAGTCCGAATAAAAGGTCTCGTCGCGACGGCGCTCTCCATCATTGGCCTGCGAAATGGAACCGGTTCCTCGAGCCCGTATTCTGACGTTCAAAGCGCCGCTGACGAACTCAAGCTTCCTGCCGACGTGAACGAATACGAAAACTCGCATACCATGACCAACCCCTCCATCGCGCGCGGTGGCTTTGGCCAGAGCGGCTGGAGCGGCGGCGGATAAATGCAGCGCCTGGCCCACAATCCGCGCCAAGACTGGCAATCACGCGTGGAGAAAGTCGGCCTCATTTATCACACTAACTCGGACGGTTCGCCGTACTGGGATGAAACTGCTCACTGGGAGTTCAGCTCAGTTGAGATCGACCGGCTGAGAGCCGCCGCCTCTGAGGTTCAACGCCTAGCTCTAAAGGCGGGTGTTCGAATCCTAAGCGGACAAATTCTCAGCATGATGGGGATTCCACAGGTGTCGCACGCGGCTATTCGCGCCGCTTGGAATGAGAAACCTCCCGCACTGTACGGACGTCTGGATCTTGCTTACGACGGCAATTCCATCAAGCTGCTCGAGTACAACGCAGACACTCCTACCGGTCTTGTTGAAGCGGCTGTGGCCCAGTGGTATTGGCTCAAAGATTGTTTTCCGGACGCTGACCAGTTCAACTCCCTGCACGAAAAACTCATCGCGAAATGGAAGGATCTGAAGGACTTCACCACCAGCCCGATTTACTTTGCGAATGCCGGCAGCGATGAAGACCGCATGACCGTCGCGTACTTGCAGGACACGGCGCAGCAAGCGGGGATTCATACGACGCACATCGGAATGGCCGACATAGGCTGGGACAGCGAGCGGCTCTGCTTCGTCGATCTAAACAATCATCCCATCGGAACGCTGTTCAAACTCTACCCGTGGGAGTGGCTGCTGAACGAGCCGTTTTCCGCGCAGGCTCTTTCAACGCTACCGCCGCAATCTCCAATGCAGCAATACGGACCGCGCAAGGATCGGCGCATGTGGGGTTCGACGCTGTGGATTGAGCCGATCTGGAAGATGATGTGGTCGAACAAGGCCCTGCTTGCGATCCTGTGGGAATTGAATCCCGGTCATGAGCTGTTGCTTCCGGCGTATCTAGACGGCCCGCGGGATCTCAAGAGTTATGTACGCAAGCCGTTACTCGGCCGGGAAGGATCAGGAATCGCTGCGGTTCAGAACGGCGCCTGCGTAGAGGGCTCGATGAGCGCCGACAAGAACGAGGGCTTTGTTTATCAGGCGATTGCACCGATGGCGAAGGCGGACGGAAAGACTGCTGTGCTCGGGTCGTGGCTTGTGGATGGAGAACCGGTGGGGATGGGCGTTCGGGAGTCGCGAGGACTGATCACGAATAACACGAGTTGCTTTGTCCCGCATTTATTTCGGTAGGGCATTCAGGCGAGTTAAGAGCGGGTCCCCTTCGACTACGCTGAAGTATGCTTTGTTCCCTATGAACAAGGCCGGTTGAGGGTTAAGGATTCCCGCCTTTGCGATAAAACAAAATCCGACCCAGAGGGTACCCCGACGGGGCACGGAGCCTTTTTGAGCGGATACGGTTCGGTGTTCATTTCTGATGTAACTTGCTGAAAGCGAGTCGGGATGCTCCCTATGAACAAGGCCGGTGGAGGGTTGAGGATTCCCGCCCTTGCGATAAAACAAAATCCGACCCAGAGGGTACCCCGACGGGGCACGGAGCCTTTTGAGCGGATCCGGCACCGAGTTCATTCCTGAGGTAACTTGCTCAAAGCGAGTCGGGCCGCTCCCTATGAACAAGGCCGGTTGAGGGTTGAGGCTTCCCACCCAGCTTTTGATGCGGATTGAGATGTGTTCATTGGAAACGTAACTCGCAAATGCGAGTCGGGCCGCTCCTAAGAAACGGGGTTCGGAGCTCATTCGTCAGGCGGCGCGGGTTGGTTCAGCGACTGCGGGCTTGCCCTCCGGCCCAATGCTGATTTCGCGATAGATCAGGACCGTGAAGAGCAGGCCCAGGAGCGCGTATAGGCCCATGAAACCTAAAAGCGTAAACAGGCCGTTGCTGGCGGAAACGGTGTTGGAGTACCCCTCGCTGGTTCGCATCAGTCCGTAAATCAACCATGGCTGCCGGCCTAGCTCTGCCGTCATCCAACCTGCGGTGTTGGCAATGTAGGGCAGCGGGAAGCTTAGCAGCAGTGCCCACAGCACCCAGCGCGAATGGTAGAGACGCCTGCGCCAGAGGAGAAATGCCGAGACCGTCATCAGGAGCACAAACCATGTTCCGAGGCCTGCCATGATGTGGTACGCATAGAAGAGAAGCGGCAGCGCGGTTGGCCACTGGTCGTGCGGAATCTGATCGAGTCCTTTCACTTCCGCCTTGGTGGTCCCATAGATAAGGAAGCTGAGCAGATCGTTGACCACGATGGGGTTGTCGATTTCGCCCGTCTCCTCGTTCGGCTGGCCCATCAGGATCATTCCCGCGCCGGTTTCGGTTTTGAAAAGCCCTTCCATGGCGGCGATGGCGGCGGGTTGATTCTTTGCCACGTATTTGCCGTGCATATCGCCGGTGGGAAAGACGATGAGGATCGTGCTGATGAGGCCAGCAATTACGCCCACCTTGAGAAAGATGCGTGCCGAATGACCGCGGTGCCCTTCGAGCAGGTAGAACGCGCCCACCGCGCTCATCACGAAAGAGCCGGTTATCACCGCGCCGGTCATGTTGTGCGCGTATTGCAGGAGGGCCCACGGGTTCAGCAGCAACTGCCAGAAGCTGAGCACTTCAAACTGTCCGTTGGGCAACCGGTCGTAGGCTACGGGATGCTGCATCCATGCGTCGGTAACGATGATGAAGAAGCCCGAGATCCACGATCCGACGAAGACCATGACGGCTGAAAACCAATGCAGGACTTTTGAGATTCTCTTCTCGCCGTAGAGGAAAAGGCCGAGAAATGCGGACTCAAGGAAGAATGAAAAAACGCCTTCCATGGCGAGAGGCTGGCCGATCACGCCGCCGGAAAGCCGCGAGAAGCGGGCCCAGTTGGTGCCGAATTCGAACTCCATGGGGATGCCGGTGACTACGCCGAACACGAAGTTGATGCCGAAGATGCGGCCCCAGAAGCGGGCTGCGCGGTCCCACTGCTCGCTGCCGGTTTTGAGCGCAATCGTCTTGAGCACCACAATCAGCAGGGCAAGCCCCATGGTCAATTGAGGAAACAGGTAGTGGAATGTGATGGTGAAGGCGAAGTGCAGCCGATGGATCAGCTCAGCAGTCATACAGTGCCTCCGGTTTAAACGCGCGGACAGGGGATGGCGTTTGGGAAGGTTCAGTCCGCAGGCTGCAACGATTATAGGCGTTGCAAAGAGGGGAAGTCGTGGGATCGACCCGTCTCTGAGTGTGATTTAAATCACATAAAAATTGGGGCATGCGGTTGATCCTATTGATGTGGGGCGTTGGGTTTTGTGCTCCATAAGCTTCCGGCTTCCCAGGTGCAGAGTTACCGGAAGTACTCTAAGATGTTGTGGGGTCAAACCATGAGAACGGCAATCATTGGCGGAGGTATTGCGGGACTGGCGGCTGCTTATGAGCTGGAAAAGGCGCGCTCGGCGGGAGCGGCTGTCGAATACACGCTATTCGAATCGCGGGACAAGCTGGGCGGCTCGCTGGCTTCTGAGATCGTCAACGGCGCAGTGCTGGAGCGGGGACCGGACTCCTTTCTGACCGAGAAGCCGGCGGCTATCGAGTTGTGCCGCGAACTGGGATTGAGCGATGAACTGGTTTCGTCCAACGACGCTGAGCGCAAAACATACATCCTGGTAAAGAACCGGCTGGTCCCCATGCCGGACGGACTGATGTTCCTGGTGCCGACCAAGTTGATCCCCACGGCGATGACGCGGCTGTTCAGCCTGAAGACCAAGATACGCATGGGGATGGAACTGCTGCACCCGCCGCGGCCTATCGGCGACGAAGACGAGGCTGTAGCGGATCTGGTCGAGCGGCATTTTGGGGCTGAGGCTGTGGATCGGCTGGCGGACCCGCTGCTGAGCGGAATCTATGGTGGAGACGCAACCCAACTGAGCGCGCGCACCGTGCTGCCGCGGCTGGTGGAGATGGAGAGCGAGTTTGGCTCGCTGACGCGCGGAATGCTTGCCGGGCATAGCAAGATGAAGGCGCGCGCCAAGGAAGCTGCGAAGAAGAATGGGGCGGGCAATGGTAACTCAACCCCTGCGCCGCGGTCGATTTTCACCACGCTACGCAATGGATTGCAGCAGCTTGTGGACGCGATTCAGTCCCAGCTGAATCTTTCATGGGTGCGTGTGGGAACGCCGGTGAGCGCTCTTGAAAAGGTCGCGAATGGCTGGACGGTTGAGGCTGGGGGTGTGCAAGAGCACTACGATTCGGTGATTGTCTCTTCGCCGGCGTGGGCTGCGGGTGTTCTGCTCGGCCCGGTAGACAAAACGCTGGGCGAAGACCTGAGCGCGATTCCCTACTCTTCTTCAATTACTGTGAACCTGCTCTACGATGAGGCTGCGCTGGGGAAGCTGCCGGATGGGTTTGGATTTTTGGTGCCTGCCAGCGAAGGACGGGCGATGCTGGCTTGTACGTTTGTGCATCGGAAGTTTTTGGGACGGACGCCACCGGGGAAGGCTGTGCTGCGGGCGTTTCTGGGTGGCATGAAGAATGAGGCGCTGCTGGCTGAGCAGGACGATGTTCTGGTGGCTACGGTACGCCGCGAGCTGAAGGAGATTCTGGGGATCGAGGCGGAGCCGGAGCATACGCAGGTTTCGCGGTGGCGGAGGGCCATGGCGCAGTACGCTGTGGGGCACCAGGTTCGCGCTAAACGCGTGGCTGAACATGTGACGGCGCTGCCGGGACTGAAGCTGGCAGGGAATGCTTATGACGGGATTGGGATTCCGGACTGCATTCGACTGGGACGGTTGGCGGCGAAAGAACTGATTGCGGCGAGTAAGTCGGCGGAGCAGTTGGTCGGGTAGTAGGCGGGGTATGATCGTATTGCGGAATTGGACGGTTTGAGGTTCGTGGTATCCCACACAGCTCAATTGATATCGGCCTGGTTGAAACGGGGGTGAAGAATTGACACACTCTGACAAGAAAAAGTACGAGGGCCTATCGCATGAGGACTTCGATGCAATTGTCACAGGCGAGCTCGCTCATTACACCATTTGGTTTGATGAGGCTTTGGTGAAGATAATCTCTGATTTCCTTGGTCAACCGTCGCGAGAAGATCTATTCAAAAGGCTTTTGCTCCGTCGAGAGGGCCTGACGGTTCAGGACAAGATCGAAATCGTGAGTGCTATGATACCCGAGTTTTCGGATTCCACCGTGGCAGGCGAGCTCAAGCAGACGCTGAGAAAGATTGAGAAATTCAAGACTGACCGTAACGCCTTCGCTCATGGGCTTGACGTGACCCCCAAGCCGCTTGCGGCCAATGCCATACACATTCAGACTGTCACTAGGGCGGGCAAAGAAAAGACAATCGTCATAACTCCTGAAACACACGTGAAGACTATTGATGACGCAGAAAAGTTGCTAGAGGCGGTAACGTCGATCAGCAAGAAATTGGAGAAATAGAACCGGGTGTCGGGTACCACAGGTTTCGCGTTTGAGACCTGGGAGACCACTAATCCCTACCTCCCCACAACCGGCAAAATCAACGCGCTCGGATGCACCGCACCGGCCTCTTTTCAGAGCGTGACGACGCCGAGGCCGGGGATGCGCTGAAAGTGTTTGACATTGATGGTGGCCACTTCGAAGCCCAGGTGCAGGGCAGTGGCTCCGATGATAAGATCCGGAAAATCGATGCCGATGCCGCGCCCCATCTGTTCGGCGTGAATGCGGCCCGCCAGCCGCGCCACTTCCAGCGTCAGCGGATGCACGGCCACGGCTTGATAGAGTTCCTCGGCGAAGTGTTGCCTCCACAGACGCTGGGCATCCGTCTTGGCCCGGTAGATGCCATGCGTCATTTCGACGGCGGTTACAGCCGAAAGCGCGGCCAGAGTCGTTCCACACGCGGCCTGCAATCGCTCCAGAACTTCTGCAACGCTGTCTTTGCGCCGCTCCCCTGCAATCAGGATGCTGGAGTCGATGATTATTCCCACGAGGGCGGATTCCAGGGCTTGCGGCTGTCAACGATCTCTTGCAGATCGGCGGCGAACTCCGGGTCCATCCTTGGCTCGTAGCCCAGTTCTTGCGCGTGCCGCTTGGCCAAAGCGATGGATTCGGAGAGCAGGCGAGGCCGGAACTCGCTGCTGGCGGGACGCACCACCGCCACCGCGCGCGCGTCGGACTCGATGATGACCTCGACACCCGCGCGGATGCGGGCCATCAGACCGGCGAAGTCGTCGGCGGCTTCGGCTTCCGAGATGTGGATCGTTGCCATACTCACGATCATACCTCGATTCTTCACCCCATCGACGAAGGCCTGTCGATGGGGGCCCCGATTCCGGTTTCTGTTGCGCCGATCCCTATCTTCCCACTACCGGCAAAATGAGCGCGCTGGGATGTTGAGCATCGTGCAGGATTGTGTTGGTTGCTGGAACCATGGCTGCGTCGGTACTGGCGTCTTTGCCTGTGTTGAGGTTGCGGTCGAAGCGGGGGAAGTTGCTGCTGCTCACTTCAAGACGGATTTTGTGGCCTTTCAGAAACACGTTGCTTGTGGACCAGAGGTCGATTTTGTATTCGTACACCTGGCCGGGCGTGATGGGCTGTGGCGCGGCGGTGGTGGATTCGTGGAAGCGGGCTCTCAGGATTCCTTCGGTCAGGTTTTGTGCGAATCCGTCGGGGGCTACGTCGATTAGCTTGGCGGTGAAGTCGGTGTCGGCGGCGGAGGTCTTGGCGAACAAATCCAGCATCACTGGACCGGTGACTTCCATATCCTGTTCGAGCGGGGGTGTCGAATAGACAAGCACGTCGGGACGGGCTTCCACTTCCTTCTGGTCGCGCGGGCCACCCGCAAGATGCATCGGATCGCAGCAAAGCGGTCCGCCTACAGTTGGCACCGGGTTGGCTGGGTCATAGGTGTAGCTATCTTCCGCCGCAGTCGGCGAGGCCGTCGAGGCCTTGGTGGAGAGAGCGCCATCGCCTGATACGCTATTGGCTTTACCGGACGACTGAAGCAGATAACGCGTGTCCTTGGCGCGCTTCAGCGGCCAGTCGTCCTCATAGCGCCACTCATTCCGGCCCATCACAAAAATCTTTACCGGCTTGTTGGTGGCGAATTTGTTCTGCTTCCCTTGCAGCAGGTAGTCGTACCATTCCAGGGTCGCGAAGTCTTCGTTAAACTCCGCAGCTGCTGGACCAAAGTCGACTGCGCCTATCTTGCGACCGTTTCCCGAGTGGCCACCGATGGTGATTAACAGCTTTTGCCCGTTGCGTGCGGCATCTGTGCCTCCATGCGCCTTGATGCCCAGGTAATTGCGCAGCGAGCCGCCCTGAAAGATGTCGTACCACGCGGCAATGGTCAGCGCGGGCACCTGGATATTCTGGAGATTCTCTTCGATCGACCACTGCTTCCAGTAGTCGTCATAGGTGGGGTGCTTCAGCCAATCAAGAAAGTAGGGGGCCAGTACACCGGTCAAATCCGATCCGGTTTGCGGCGCGGGAAGATTGAATACTGGATACTGGATAATCGGCAAAACGGAGCTTCCCACGCGTGCATTGGTGTTATCGCGAATGACGTGGTCCAGCGTGTCCTGCGCGAGGCCGGAAGTCCACGATTCGTTGAACCACTGTTCGAATGCGCCGCCCTGATAGGTCCAGTTTTCGTGATAGTTGCTGGCGGTGACAACGGGGCAGATCCCAGCCAGATGCGACGGATGGCTGATGGCTGCAAGCATTTGCGTGGCGCCCACGTAGGAC
>Ga0182016_10005044_pt1 | contig 14366 bp, 14 predicted proteins | sample 712S2MmetaG_FD_120491 | JGI IMG/M metagenome (GOLD analysis project Ga0182016, IMG submission 120491) | Permafrost microbial communities from Stordalen Mire, Sweden - 712S2M metaG | ecosystem: Environmental > Terrestrial > Soil > Wetlands > Permafrost | place: Sweden: Stordalen | collected...
ATCCGGAAAGCCAGGAAAACGCCGGTCGCGGAAACGCGCAGTTTCTTCTCGCCTTTACCGGCCCGCTCGCCAACATTGCCACCGCATTGGTGCTGGCCGCAACGTTTGTCGGCGCAGGGGGCAACGTGCATCTGCTCGACCAGCCGCTGATTACCTCTGCCTATCTGCTGCGCAGCATCGTCTGGATGCAGATTGGCCTGGCCCTGATTCATCTGCTCCCCGCCTATCCGCTGGATTGCGGCCGGCTGCTGCGCGGTAGTTTCGCCCGCAAGCACGGCTTCGCTCCCACCGGCCGCGCGACCTCCGGCATTGGACAGGTCCTGGCTCTCTTAGCCATGGTCAGCGGCATGTTCCTGCACAATTACTGGCTCATCATCGCCGGCTTTTTCATCATGATCGGCGCGCAGATTGAGGACCAGGGAGTCTTCTTCCAATCGGTCGTCGACACCGTCCGGATGAGCGAGGTGATGCTTACCGATTTCGCTACGCTCTCGCCATCCGACACGCTTGCCGATGCTCTCGTTCGCTGCGTCCACTCTCTGCAGGAGGACTTCCCCGTCGTTCGCGGTCCGCAACTGGTTGGCATTGTCTCGCGCCAACGCATTGTGGATGCATTGCGCAACGACGGCAACGGTTATGTGCAGTCGGTGATGTCCCGTGCCTTCCAGGTGGCGCGCCCCGAGGATACGCTCGGCACCACCATCCGCCGCCTCACCGCCGGTCACGGCTTGGCGCTCATCCCAGTCGCTGAAAGCGGTCGCGTGGTTGGCATTGTGAGCGTGCAAAACCTGATGAGTTCCATGTCGCTGCTGGCGGAACAGCGCCGCATAGAACACGAGGAAAAGGGAGAATAATCCCCTTCATGGATGCCGGCCCCATCGCGGATCGCGACCAGTCGCCGATAGCACCGGGGCTCTACCTTGTTGCCACGCCGATCGGCAACCTTGGCGACATCACCCTGCGCGCTCTCGATGTGCTGAAGCGCGTAGACCGCATCGCCTGCGAAGACACGCGACAAACACAGAAACTGCTCAACCACTTCCAAATTGCAACTCCCACCATTAGCTGCCACCAGCACAACGAACGCCATCGCGCCGAAGAATTGGTGGAGGCTCTCAAGGCCGGCGGACGCATCGCGCTTGTCTCCGATGCGGGAATGCCGGGCATCAGCGACCCCGGAGCATGGCTTGCGGCGGAAGCAATCGCGGCGGGCGTTGCGGTAATTCCAATCCCCGGCGCCAACGCCGGACTGAGCGCCCTGGTGGCCTCAGGGCTGACGGTTGCGGAGTTTCACTTCATCGGCTTTCTGCCGGAGAAAGCTGGTGCGCGCCGCAGCAGGCTGGAAGCGCTGGCAGCAGAAGCTGCTCATTCGGAAGCAGCGCGCACATTGATTTTTTATGAAGCTCCGCATCGAATTCTCGAAACTCTGGCGGATCTTGAAGCGGTCTGGGGTCCGGACTTGCGTGTCGTAGTCGCCCGCGAGCTGACCAAGATTCACGAGGAGTTCCTGCGCTCTACCGTGGCCGAGACTCGTCGCGAACTCGCCGGGCGCGATCGCATTCGAGGCGAAATTACGCTGCTCATCGAGGCGCTGCCAAAAACGCACGCTCAGTCCGCAGCCGGGTCCGCGAATATTGCGGCAGAGAAGGTATCTGCCCGCGTTTTACGGCTCCAGACGGAGATGGGAATCGACGAAAAGGAAGCTCTCAAGCGCCTGGCGCGAGAACTCGGCCAATCTAAAAGCGACCTTTACCGCGAACTTCAGCGGGAGCGAGCGCGGCTCAAAATAAGCTCACGCTGAGCATGCCAGACTCGTAACCAGAAGAAGCAGAATAAAACCGACATTTCCACAATCGTCATCAGGCCGCAGCCTCTTCATTCCCTGCCGATGTAAGCATCTCCTTGAGCATGGGCATAGAGCTGCCAAACTGCGGAAATAGCTCGGCCGCCTGGGGCGATAGACGCTTTTGACGCGCGGCCACCGCGGTTGCGGGTGCTTCGTCCGAAACAGGCAACACCGCGCCCTCTTGAATCCTGTACGGAAACACCAGCACGCGGGCAAGGAAGAACCACGGGTACCGCGTCAACTCAATTCGTTCCACTTCCACTGCATTCGAATGCTCGCCCACGCGCCGAAGCGCAAGTTTGAGCGCGCTGGCGATGGCCTGCTGAGAGGTATCGCCCACTCCGCTCCGCAATGCCCCATCGGGAAACTTGATCAAGTTCCAACCGCGTGTTTGAACCTTTCTCTCCAGGCGGTGCTTGCCCCCTGACAGCATCCGATTCCAACCGTCGCGAAACTCCTCTGTCGCCACCTTGAAGCCGGCGGGCAACTCAACCTGCGCGCGTAATAAAACATTCGATTCAGCAATTATGCACATAACCACAACTCTTTTCTTCTTTCAGTTGTTGAGTGTTTGCCGTCCGCAAGGCTGTCTGGTTGACGACCCGGGAATACGCGATCGAAAACTCCGACGGCGACACGGGTACGTACGCATGCCTCGGTCTTCATCCCGTCATGCCACGAGGGGCGACAATCCCGTGGGAGGCCTGGCGCGCCTGAGTTCGTGCCACGGCAGGTTTTCAATCATTCGAAGCAGAGACGACAGACTGCTGCCTTTTTGATAAAGCGCGTCGGCGGCTACACCCGAGGGCACCTCGTTGCCGCAGAAAGCACCGCTCATGGCAATCGTATGGGTGGCTGGAAACCTGCGGCGAACCTCGGCCAGCAATTCGAAGCCCGACATACCCGGCATGTTCAGGTCGGAGAGAAGAATATCCGGAGCTTCGTCGCGTATTGCCCTCAAAGCGGAGACGCCGTCTTCAGCGGTGCGAACTCGATAGCCGATCTCGGCAAGCACATACGACAACGTCGTCCGAATCGACGGCTCATCGTCCACAATCAAAAGCTTTGCTTTGGCCTCATGCATCTCTCACCCCTCCACACGCCAGCATTAGGGAATTGAGGTGAGTATCCCATTCAAAGGAACAAGGGGCTGTTCAATTTAGAACAAAGGAAATAAAAACTATTGGCCGGCACAGCGCAATTCCACTCAAACGTCTTGAATTTGAGGCTTTTGCGCTTCATCCCCCGGCAGGTTGTCGTGCAGAATCACATTGAGCAGCGACTTGTGAACCTTGATGCGGCCGTTATATTCGATCAGGCCAAGCTTGCGAAAACGATTCATGAAGAAGCTAACGCGCGACCGCGTGGTCCCAATCATCTCCGCCAATGTTTCCTGCGAAATCTTGGGGATATATTGCATAGGCTCGCCCGGCTTGCCAAACTCCGCCATCAACAGCAAAATCCGCGCCAGGCGTTTTTCGCTGGAGTTGAAAAGCTGATCCACCAGGTCGGCCTGAATGCGCATGCTCCGCTCCAGCAGAAACTTAAGGAACATGTCTGAAAACTCGTGTTCCTCATGCATCACGCGGATCATCTCTTCGCGCCCGATCTTGAGCGCCGTACATGCCGTAATGGCTGTGGCCGTAGACAATCGCAACCCCGCGCCAACCACCAGCGCACCCTCCCCGACAAACTCACCGGGGATCACCAGCGAAATCGTGGCTTCCTTGCCCGCTTTCGAAACGACGGTGATCTTTGCGCGGCCTCTTTGCAGATAAAAGACTGCTTCCGCCGCGTCGCCCTGGGTGTAGAAAGCCTCTTTTGGCGCTAACTGGACGATTTTTCGCCCCAGCCCGGCGCTGGCCAGGAATGCTGCTGGATTGAACGCTGGCTTGTGAAGCTCAAACATCGGACTTGCCTTCTTCCCGCCGCATGTCTCTTCTCAGGTGGTTCATGAGGATGCGAGACTGCATCGCCAATCTGTTGATTGAGGAAGTGCAACGATGAGCGAAGAACAAAAGTTCATCGGCAAAAAGGTTAAAGCGTTCACCGCTTGCTGCAACTTCAAAAAGACATCGACAAGTCTTGTCCGGCTGAACGGATTTTGCAGCACTGTACCTGAGAATTCCATCCCTGCGGAATGAAAACTGTTCAATTTTGCTCACTTTTTAAGAAAATATTCAACACGGAAACACCGAACTGGCCGGGCGTCCCGCTTCCATATCCGCCACAAAGCTCGTGTCCCGTCGGGGTACCCTCTGGGTCGGCCTTCTTTCTGGCGCAAGGGCGGGAAACCACAACCCTCAACCGGGACCCGATTCACGATCCTCTTCCATATCCGCTATCAGTTGCGACAGCTGGGTCGTCTTGCGCTCGCTCAAATTCAGAAACTTGACGCCCACATGCCGCCGATCCTCAACCGACTGAATCACGCCGCCGAGCCGGAACGGCAGCCCCTCCGCATGAAACTCAACCTCTACGCGTGTGTAGGCCGCCACCGTGCATCGAGCATCGGTTCGGATGCGGCAGCCCGTCTGGCTCAGTTCCAGAATCATTCCCTTCAGCTTTGTTCCCCCGGGGATCAGGCAAATGGCGGCGGAGGTATCGACAGATTGCTGAAGCTGGACCCGACGGTCTGGATTCTCGAACCCCACAATTCGATCTGCCGAAGGACCGGGGGGCTCAGGGGCTTCGTGGTTGTTTCCTACAGCATGAATCCAAACATGTTCTGCGCCACCCTCAGCAGATTCCTGTTCGAGGCTGTCCGTGACCTCTTCCGTCCGCATCCCCTCCTTTGCAAGCATTTCATCCGGGGGACCATCCATGGCCATCATTTCAGCCCGAGCCGAAGCGTCGGCTTCCACCTCGCCAACCACCTCAGCCAAGTCTCTAAGCCGCCTCGGAGGAACTTCAATGAACTGGATTCCCACCACATTCCATTCATTCGTCCATTGGGTCATGCCAAAAAAGCGGAAGGCGATTCCGTTCACGCGGAACGTGACCTCGACGCGTACATCGGTTCCAGCGTCAAACAGGTCTTTGGTTCGTAAACGGCACCCCTTCAGGCTCAGGTCCAGCACCCGTCCCTGCACCTGTCGACCGTCGCTTACCAGCAGGAGGGAAGCGTCGTCATCGACCTGAAAGCGTGGCCCTGCCCGACGCTCCGATCCCTGCGCTTGAAAATCTTCCGGATTCCGATCCTCTTCCATGCTCGGCTCCAACGAGTCTCAGCGAGCCTCAACTAAAATAAGCCTTGCAACAGCCCTCCAACCGCAGAGCCGACCCGCGATCGATGAAACTGCTCCGTGCCCCGTTCTTGCGATTTTTTCCATCGCAAGGGCGGGAAACCTCAACCCTCAACCCGCCGCATCTTCAGGGCATGGTTCCGACCGATAAACAGCTTTCCGCCCGACAATTAGAGCTCTTCCGCAACCTCTCAATGGCCCTCCGCCGACGCCCAGGGCTGCACCGATGCCGGCTCTGCCGCTTCCCGGCCTTTCAAGCGATCGTATTCATACAGATCGCTCGTAGTCCCCAACCCCTCGTTATAGAGGCTCACAGTACCAACCAGTTGGCTCAGTTCCTCGCTGAACAAGTGAATTGCTTGCAATTGAATAGCCGTGGCGGGAAGCTCGAACTTTGCGGTCTTTAGAAACTTCTGATAGCCACGATCGAGCAGCCGCGCCACCTGGCCACTGAACACGGCCCCCGGGCGCTCCCAGAACTCCACCGGCGCAACCTTGCCCGGCACCAGAATCGCACCCGCTCCATGCTTGCTTACCAGCACGCCGCCCGCAACTCCAGGGTAGGGTGCAACATCGAAGGAGTGCGCGCGCAGCGTCTCTATGGTTTGATCGAAGTTCGGATTGCGGGATTTTCGGGCCATAATCGCCTTCCAGTCTGCGAGGATGGTAATAAAGGAACAGGGCGCTTTTCTCCCCATACTCGCTTCACTCAATCTCGCACAATCGGAGCGCCTGCCGCAATTCCATGGAAATCACACCGGCACATTCAAACCCCGGCTCAACCCTCGGCATAACCGTTGCCGAACGCATCGGCTCGACACCGCTGATCCGGCTGGAGCAGCCTGTGCGGGGTCTGGAAGGCATCACCTTGCTAGCCAAGGCGGAATGGGCCAATCCCGGCGGCAGCGTCAAGGACCGCGCAGCCGCCTCCATGGTTGCCGACGCCCGCGCGCGGGGCCTGCTGATCCCCGGCAAAACCCTCCTGGATGCCACCAGCGGGAATACGGGCATCGCCTTTGCCATGCTTGGAGCCGCGCTCGGGTTTCCGGTACACCTCGCCATGCCCACTAACGTCTCCCCGGAGCGCAAGCGGGTCTTAAGAGCATTCGGAGCCAAGGTGGATTGGACGGATCCCGACAAAGGCTCCGACGGAGCGATTCGACGCGCCCGCGAACTGGCCGGCAATGAGCCTGCGCGTTTTTGTTACATGGATCAGTACTCGAACGACGCCAACTGGCTCGCCCACTACCGCACCACCGGCCCCGAAATCTGGCGGCAGACCCAGGGACAGATCACGCATTTTGTTGCCGGGTTGGGCACCAGCGGCACGTTCATGGGCACCACGCGCAAGCTCAAGGAAATGAACCCCGCGATTCAGGCCATCAGCTTTCAACCCGATTCGCCTTTTCATGGGCTGGAAGGATTGAAGCACATGGGAACCGCCATCGTTCCCGCCATCTACAACCCACACCTTGCCGACCGTGCATTGGAAATTGAGACAGAAGCGGCCTATGAGACGGTCCGGCGTTTGGCGCGCGAAGAGGGCCTGCTGGTAGGAATCTCCGCCGCGGCAGCAGTTGTGGCCAGCGTCAAGATTGCCCGGGAAGAGGCTACGGCAGGCCGCAAAGCCGTGATCGTGGCCGTGCTGCCAGACGCTGCGGACAAATACTTGTCGGAACGTTTCTGGGAGGAGGATGGATGGGCGTACTCAATATGACCCGTGCCGTCTACGAAGCCATTCGCGCGCACAGCGAGCAGACCTATCCGAACGAGTGCTGCGGAGCGCTGCTGGGAAACTCTGCGCAGGACGGTTGGAATGTTGTTGCCGCCGTCGAAGCAGGCAACACTCGCACCGACTCAGCGCACAACCGTTACCAAATTGCCCCGCTGGAACTGGTAAGGATTGAGCGCGATGCGCGCCGCCAGGGCCTTGGGATTGCCGGCTTTTACCATTCCCACCCCGACCACCCGGCGCAATGGTCGCAAACTGACCTGGCCGAAGCCCACTGGCTCGGCTGTTGTTACGTGATCACAGCCGTTGCGAAGGGCAAAGCCACGGTGACCAACTCATTCCTGCTCGCAGGCGCAAGCGAAGAAGACAAGCACTTCGAATCGGAAACGATCCTGGTGAGCGATTCGTTGCGGCGACCGCAATGAACGCTTAGTCGGACGCGCCAAAAATGCTCCGGGCCCCGTTCTTGCGATTTCTTCCATCGCAAGGGTGGGAAACCTTAACCCTCAACCGGCCTGTACATGAGTACGGACGCGCACTTCAGCCTAGTCGAAGGAGACCTGCTTCTACCCTTCCCAAGTCTCGCATCGAATAACGGTCCAAACGAATCAAAACAAACACGGGCGAGGAACCCTGCACATGATTATCTACATCCCCACTCCATTGCGGGTCTACGCCGGCGGCAACGACAGCGTCGAAGTCGAAGCGCTCACCGTTGCCCACGCCCTCGAAGCCCTCACCCAGGCTCACGCAGAACTGCGCAAGCACTTGTTCACTCCCGAGGGCAAGCTGCGCGCTTTTGTTAACCTGTATTTGAACGACGAGGACGTCCGCTACCTGCCGGCCAAGGAGGCAACCGCCGTCACCGCCAGCGATACGCTCTCCATCATCCCCTCCATCGCCGGCGGGGACTGATCGCAACGGACTGCCTTCACTCGTTCACTGTTTCACTCATTCACTTTTTCACCCGTTCACTGATTCACTCGTTCACCCGTTCACTCATTCACTCCCAAGGACCCCATGCCGACCGTGACCGAATCCGCCGCCCTGCCTGAACTGACCACCGACGACCTCTCCCGCTATTCCCGCCACCTCATCCTGCCCGAGGTGGGCATGGAAGGCCAGCGCCGCCTGAAGGCTGCCCGCGTTCTCTGTGTCGGTACCGGCGGACTGGGTTCGCCCCTGGCGCTCTACCTGACCGCGGCCGGCATCGGCACCCTCGGCCTGGTTGATTTCGACGTGGTCGACTCCAGCAATCTGCAGCGCCAAATTATCCACTCCACCAAAGACATTGGCCGCAAGAAAATCGACTCCGCCGAGGAGAAGCTCTCCGCACTCAATCCCGCGATCAACATCGTCAAGCACGAAACAATGCTGTCGAGCGCCAACGCCCTCGAAATCATGAAGGACTACGACATCGTTGCGGACGGCACGGACAACTTCCCCACCCGCTACCTGGTCAACGACGCCTGCGTCCTCCTCGGCATCCCCAACGTGTATGGATCGATCTTCAGGTTCGAAGGCCAGGCCAGCGTCTTTGCCACCGAGACCGGCCCCTGCTATCGCTGCCTCTATCCCGAACCGCCGCCTCCGGGACTTGTCCCCAGCTGCGCAGAGGGTGGCGTGCTGGGCATTTTGCCCGGCCTGGTCGGTGTAATCCAGGCCACCGAAGTCATCAAGCTCATCCTCGGCAAGGGCGAATCGCTGGTGGGGCGGCTGCTCCTCGTCGATGCGCTCAACATGCGCTTCCGCGAACTGAAGCTGCGCAAGAACCCCGACTGCCCGGTGTGCGGAACCAACCCCACCGTCACAGCCCTCATCGACTACGAGCATTTCTGCGGCATCGTCCCGGAGACTCCACAGGAGAAGAATGTGAAGAACGGAATCCCTCAAATCACCGTTAAAGAGCTCAAGGCGCGCCGCGATGCCGGCGAAGATGTGTTTCTCCTGGATGTGCGCGAACCGTACGAATTTCAGATTTCCCAAATCGGCGGCAAACTGATTCCGCAAAACGACGTGCCACAGCGGCTAGCCGAAATCCCTCGCGACCGCGAAATTGTGGTCCAGTGCCGCTCCGGAGCGCGTTCGCAAAAGATCGCCGAGTTCCTGAAGCAATCCGGATACACGCAAGTTGTCAATCTAGCCGGCGGCATTCTAGCCTGGAGCGACGAGATCGACCCGTCCGTGCAGAAGTATTGACCAGCCTCAAACACTCGATGTTTCATCCCAGAAGTGGGATAAACAATGACAAGGTATCCCGTACCAGGGGAAAGGCCGCTTTACTGGATCGGGTCATCGATCAGAGACATCGCTAGGTTCCCTTCGGCGGTGCAACGGACGGTTGGCTTCGCGCTAAGCGCTGCCCAATTTGGCGGCAAGCACCGCTCGGCGAAGCCGTGGAAGGCCGAAGGACCCGGAGTCCTGGAAGTCGTGAAGGATTTCAAGGGAGGCACATACAGGCGATTCTATACAGTTCGATTTGCCAACGCAGTTTATGTGCTGCACGTTTTCCACAGGAAATCGCCACATGGAATCGCCACCCGTCAATCCGATGTCGCTCTCGTCAAGGAGCGTTTGGAGGTTCCTCAATGGGACTATGAGGAAAGACATGGCTAGAACAGCAACAGACCAGGTGATCCGCAGCAGCGGCAATGTTTTCGCCGACATGGGCCTGCCTGACGCAGCCGAACTGCACACCAAAGCCCGCCTCTGCGCTACGATCAACCAGATTGTCGAACGCGAAACGCTTACGCAGGCTGAGGTGGCCTCAAGGCTGGGAATTAACCAACCAAAAGTCTCTGCACTGCTTAACTACAAACTGGAAGGTTTTTCCGTCGAACGTCTCCTGCACTTTCTGGTGTCTCTGGACCAGGATGTGGAGATTCACATTAAGCCCAAACCGGGATCCCGCTCCGCCAGAATTGCGGTCAAAGCCGCTTGAATTCACCGCAGGCTGCTTAGTGCGCCAACTCCACCGGCCCCGGCCGGCTCGTCTCGCCACCCCTGCCGTTCTCGTCCAACTTCCCGAAAATCATCTTCCCGCTGGCCGTTTGCAGCACGCTGGTCACTGCAATCTCGACAGCTTTGCCGATCAGCTTGCGCGCATGATCCACAACCACCATCGTGCCATCGTCCAGATAACCAACCCCCTGGTTGAACTCCTTGCCTTCCTTGAGAATGAGCACGTTCATCTTCTCGCCCGGCAATACCACCGGCTTGAGCGCGTTGGCCAGGTCGTTGATATTCAGAACCTCGACATGGTGAAGATGCGCCACCTTGTTCAGGTTAAAGTCGTTGGTCACGACCTTGGCTTCCCACTTCTTCGCCAGCTCGAGCAACTTGAGATCCACCTCGCGAATCGACGGGAAATCGTCCGGCACAATCTGCACCTGGATATGAGTGCTGGACTGCATGCGTTGCAGCATGTCCAAGCCGCGCCTGCCCCGCTGCCGCTTCGATCCGTCCGTCGAGTCCGCCACCACCTGCAATTCCCGCAGCACGAACTCCGGCACCACCATCATGCCGTCGATAAACCCAGCCTCTGCAATATCGGCAATGCGGCCATCGATGATCACGCTGGTATCGAGAACCTTGGCGCTCTTGCGCGTAGGCTTTTCGCCGCTGAAAATAGTGCCGAGCGCCGCCGGGTTGAGCAGATCCCCCTTGCTGGCTCCAACCAGCAGGCCCACATAAGTCATCAATAGCAACACAAAAATCTGCAGCGCGGCCGAACTGGCGGGATTCAGGGGAGCCGACTTCAGCACCAGGCAAAACAGAAACGCGCCAAAAATGCCCAGCACGCTGCCCGCCACCGCGCCAATCAATCGTCGCAGCGTCAACGCCCGCACCCGCAGCTCGAACACAATCACAGCGCCGGCCGCCGCCGCACCCGCGCCTGCACTCACCCATCCATCCAAGCCAAATGGGTGAAGGAAATAACAAACCCCGGCAAGAAGGGCTACAAAGAGAAGACGTACAAGAATGAGGTCCATAAAATGCCTACTCCCGCTTGCGCTGGACAAAAAAGCTCCGGCCTGGGCACAAGTCGCGAGTATGCCCACTTCTACTGAGAGTCGTCAAGAGCAGACTGTTGGCGGCGAGTGAAACCCTAGAAGATAGAGACAATGAAAGCGTTATCAAATGAGACAAGAAATGCAGTCTGCTCTCATTTATCTCAGCCAGCCTTCCCCGCCCCACCCTACTGCTTATTCACATCGATGTAATAAAGCTCCGTCGCCACCTTGAAGTCATCCTTGCCCAGCGGCGTCTCCAGCGACTGCCATTTCGTCGTCGGATGAATGATCTGCCAGTGGTCCGGCGTCCCCACCCGCACCGGCATCGCGAAGCTGTCCTCATCCGCGTCCCACTTGTACATCACCATCCCCGGAGCTTCGCCAAAAAGAAGCTCCAGCCGCGGAATCGCCACATGACGCAGATACTGGTCGAAGATCGGAGTCAGGTTCATGCCCGTATGCAGGTTGAACCACGCCACCACATCTTCCGTCATGATGTTCTGATACTTGAAATGCTGATAGAAGTCGTGCAGCAGCGCCCACCACTTGGCGTCGTCGTTCACCACGCTGCGCAGCGTATTGATCATGAGAGCGCCCTTGAAATATTGGTCCTGCGTAGGGTCCGCATTCACCCCCCGCTCCGCAACAATCGGCCGCATGCCCACCACCTTCGCCTTTAGACCACCCATATACTTCAGCGCGTCGTCATGACCCCAGCGGTACTCCACATAGAGAGCCTCAAGGTACGTCGTCCACCCTTCGTGAATCCACATATCCGACGAATCGGCCGCCGAAACACTGTTCCCGAACCACTCATGCCCGCTCTCGTGAATGATAATGAAGTCGAACCGCGTACTGATTCCCACCCCCGTCCAGTCGCGCCCCATATACCCATTCTTGAACCCGTTGCCGTAAGCCACCGCACTCTGGTGTTCCATGCCCAGGTAAGGCGCCTCGACCAGCTTGTACCCGTCTTTAATAAACGGATACTCGCCAAAATAATGCTGGTAAGCCTCGATCATCCCCTTGGCCTGCGTGAATTGAATCTTGGCCTTGTCCAGATCCCCCGGCAGCACATAAAAATCCAGCGGCATCTCCCCCACTCGATCGGAGAAATGAACATAATTGCCAATGTTCAACGCCACATCGTAGTTGTTGATCGGATAATGCACGTGCCAGTCCCAGCGCGTATAGCCGTCGCCCAGGTCGGTCTTGCCCACAAACTTTCCGTTCGACACATCGACCAGGTCGTTCGGAATGGCGACGCTGATATCCATGCTCTCCACTTCGTCCTTCCACTGATCCTTGCCAGGCCACCACATGCTCGCGCCCGTCCCCTCGCAAGCGGTGTTGATCCACACATGCCCTGAAGGATCTTTCTTGAACGTCATCCCGCCAAATCGCCCCGTCTCCTCCGGATGCCCGGAGTAATAAAAATCGATGGAGTAAACCTGGCCGGCATGCAGCGTCTCGGGAAAGTCCATGAAAACCGCGCCCGTGTCCCGCTCGAACTTGAGCGTCTTGTCCCCCATCAGTATCTTGTCGATGTTAAGCGTCTCGCGCAGGTCCAGTTGAATGCGCGTACCGTCCTTCAGCATCTTGAAGCGGATAGTGTTCTTGCCGCTCACCCACTGCTTCTCAGGATCGACGCGAATATCCAGGTGGTAATACAGCAGATCGTTGTTAGCGCGATAAGGCCCATACGCCCCGCGCAGCATGTCATAGCGCGTCGGAATCGGCGCACCCGCGTCATTAGGGCTAATCCGCTTCTTCTGCGCGGTAGCGGCTGGCGCGGCAGCAGCAGGTTCATCCGGCTTGGCCGTCGTCTGCGGAGTTGCCTGTTGCGGCGTGGTAGCAGACGCAGCAGGAGTATCCGGCTTGGTTGCCGCTTGCTGAAGCGCGAGCACCGGGATCGAGGTGGCGACAGCCGCGTAGAGAACCAGCAGCCTGGATGAGCAAAATAGCGGGTTAAGGAAACGCATGGGGCTATGCTAATAGCCGAGGCCAATTCCAGCGAAAACTCGCCGCAGGCCCCCGTGCAATCGCCCGAGGGGCAGTCGCATTTGAACTCTCATGCGTGGCAACCTTTTCAGCCTGCCGCGAACACTCCATCGAGACGAGCTTTGTAACTGTCATCCACCGTCGTAGGCCGGGGATTCACCCCCCGGCGCAAACTCAATCGATTGGATGCCGGCTTTAGAGCTTATCCATCGTTGCCGACCCCTGATCGATGAAACCGCGCCGAAGCTGTTTTCCGCGGCGAAGCTGTTTTCGGCGGCGATGCTGTTTCTCCGCGGCGAATGCAAGAAGCTGTCGATTTCAAAGGTGCAGGTTCTCCCGGAGGGAGAAGTGATAATAGCCCAGGACAAGCGCAGCGCAGTCCTGGGTCGGAGTCCAACAAAAGCCCACAGTCCCGTAGGGACGGTGTGAAATCCGCGTTTAATGACCTCGGGTGAAGGGTACGGGCTTCAGCTCGAACATAAACGCTTCAATATCAGCGCTGGCTTTAGCCACCGAGGGAACTTTCTTCCAATTCTGCCCAAATCCAAGCCTTTTTCCGTAGCCTGTTCAGGGCGGGTGGCGCCGGTCCCGGTGAGATCTCCAGTCCACGCCGAGGGACCGGGGATAGCGCCAACCTTAACGCCGACTCAATCGTGACGGCAGATCCGGACGCATGGAAACAATCTCCAATTTTTTCCCAAAGTTTGCAGTCTAATTCGCCGAAACGCGCACAATCGATTCATGACCTCGAAAAGCCGCTATTCGCGCAATCAAATCAAGTCCCGCGCTTCAACTCGTCAGGGATATGCCCAGTCCACACCATCCGCGACTACCCCCCCACCCCTAAGAATCTTTGGTACCCAAAAGGACAAAGTGAGGTAACAACGGTAACTTCATCCAACGCCTTCACGAAGCCGCGGAAGAGATTGGCCAAACTCTCCCTGCGCGGCTTCCCCAGCGCTTACGACGCGACCGCCAACTCCTGCGTCGCTGACACGCGTACCGAGCCCTTGCGGGGCCCGCGTTTGCGCGCGCTCATGATCTTGATCCGTTCAAGAAGTTCCTGCGCCGAGCAGTTCTTCTTCGCAACCAATGCATCCGCCGCGTGAATGTCGCTGCCCATCTTCTGCGGATCGCCCAGCAGCAGCATCGGCACATGCGGGGAAATCTGTTTCAGCCGGCCCACCAGCTGGTTTCCGTTCATCTGCGGCATGGTGAAGTCCGCCAGTACCAGGTCCACAGGAGTCGCGGCAAAAAGCCCAATCGCCTCCTGTCCATTCAAAGCTACAAGCACGCGATAGCCGTTGGTTGCCAGCATGAACGCGAGTACAGACAGTTCCTGTTCGTTATCGTCTACACAGAGAATTACTTTCTTCGGTCGCATCGTTGGGGTGAACTCCTTCATTTCCATTTCAGTATTGGTACAGTCGGCAACACTTCGCCCTTGCTCGCTCGTTTGGCGAGTCGGGGAACATGGATTGCCTTTTCCGGCAACCGGAAACAGCGCTGGCCTCTTCTGGTTGATCTTG
>Ga0182016_10005046_pt1 | contig 14363 bp, 11 predicted proteins | sample 712S2MmetaG_FD_120491 | JGI IMG/M metagenome (GOLD analysis project Ga0182016, IMG submission 120491) | Permafrost microbial communities from Stordalen Mire, Sweden - 712S2M metaG | ecosystem: Environmental > Terrestrial > Soil > Wetlands > Permafrost | place: Sweden: Stordalen | collected...
CGAAACGCTCAACGAACAACGCGGGCTCTACACGTCGACCAACGAATCGAACGTTCCGATGCAACGCCTCCTCGAAAAGCGCGGCTTCGTCCAAACGGGCCGGCTCGAGGGACTCGATCCCGGTGATCCCGAGATCTTCTATTTCAAGCCCACGTAGCGCCAAGGGCGAAAGAGAGAAGCTCCGCGTCGTCGCGGGGCTTCTCTCTTTTTTCGCGCGTTCGCGGTGCTATTCGATGACGATCGTTCCGTTCGACTGACAATTGACGCTCAGAATGTTCGTCACCGGGTTGGGATTGTTGCCGTTGTGATAGTTTGGATTGCCTGCGACCTTGTCGCCGGTGGCCAGAACGCCCGCGGCCGGATACGTGCCCGGCGCGTACGTGAATCCGGTAATCGGCGTCGTCGGTGCGCTTTGCGTTGTCTCAAGCCCGACCGTTCCCTGGCCGACCTGGTTGCATTGCACGTTGAAGCTCTGTCCGTACGTGAAAACACCGGGAACGTAGTACCCGCCGCTGGGTCCGGTGATCGCGGTTCCCGGATCGCCGTACGGTCCGGCGTTGGTCACCGTGAGGATCGGCGTAGCCGTCGTTTCGACGACGGTGAACGACCCGTTGTCGAACGGGACGTTGCCGGGTCCATAGGGATTGGGCTGTTGCACGATCGGAAACCCGTCTGCGTCGGCCGCGATCGCCGTGAACGTGTACTGGCCCGTGGCCGGGTTGAAATTCGCGTAGTTGTTGCAGTTGTTGCCCGCGGTAATCTGCGCGTCGGTCGCGCATTCGATGTACGCGGTGCCCATCACGCCGTTGAGCGCGAGCGTCGCCAGGTTGGTGTTCGGTCCCGGCGCCAACGTGTAGACGCGCTGGCCTTCGGAGAGGACGTAAGCGGGTTTATTGCCTTGAATGACCGCACCGATGAGGTGCTGGCCGGGCGTGGTCGTTACGGTCAGCGTGACCGTGTACACTTGGCCGGAGGTTTCGCCGTTATACGTGATCGTCGAGCCGTTGGAGGTCGGCGTCGAGATGGTTTGGTTGGTCGTTTGGTTCACGTACAGCGCCGTCTGACCGTCGATCAGGAACGTGAACGTGTTTTGTCCGGGCGAGATGTAGTCGGGACGCGAGTGACCGGAAGAGCTGCGACGGCCGCTGCCGGCGATCGCAGACGCCTGGGAATCGTGGGCGGGCAGTTTGAGTTTAATCTTGGCGGTTGCTTGGTGCGACTGCGGGGCCGAGGTCGGAGTCGGGTCGACGATCGGGGGTCCGCCTAAGTTCGCCGTGGATCCGCCGCCGCCGCAGGCCGTTAGGGCAAACGCAAATACCAGAGAGATAGAAAGCAATCTGTTCATGAGCGCCGCGCTTCTCCGCGAGGTCAGCAGGCGCCTCCTCGCCGAGCAGGGCCACCGAGGGGCCGGGGCGCGGAAAACGGAGCGCAGGGCTATGGTTGGCCCACGCGAACGTCCCTCGCCCACCCAAACGGAGGAGTGCAAGACATGACCGCAACCCTCGCGGGCCACGAGCTCTACGACCTGAGCCGGCTCGGTATCGACAGCCCCTTCAAGAAGCGTTACGACAACTACATCGGTGGCAAGTTCGTGCCGCCCGCCAAGGGACAGTACTTCCCCAACATCAGTCCGGTCGTCGGTTCGCCGTTCACGGAAATCGCGCGCTCGACGGCCGAAGACGTCGAGCTCGCGCTCGACGCCGCGCACGAGGCGCGCGAGCGCTGGGGACACACGTCGGCCGCCGAACGCGCGTTGATTCTCAACCGCATCGCCGACCGGATGGAAGAGAACTTAGCGAAGCTCGCGCTGGCGGAGACCATCGACAACGGGAAGCCGATTCGCGAGACGACCGCGGCCGATATTCCGCTGGCCATCGACCACTTCCGGTATTTCGCCGCTGCGCTGCGCTCGCAAGAAGGCAGCATCAGCGAAGTGGACCACGACACCATCGCCTATCATTTCCACGAGCCGCTCGGCGTCGTGGGCCAAATCATCCCATGGAACTTTCCGATCCTCATGGCGACGTGGAAGCTGGCGCCGGCTTTGGCCGCCGGTAACTGCGTCGTGCTCAAGCCCGCCGAGCAGACCCCAGCCTCGATCATGGTCTGGCTGGAGCTGGTCGCCGACCTCTTGCCCCCGGGCGTGCTAAACATCGTACACGGCTTCGGACTGGAGGCGGGCAAGCCGCTGGCCTCGAGCAAGCGCATCGCGAAGATCGCGTTTACCGGCGAGACGACGACGGGACGGCTGATCATGCAGTACGCCTCGCAGAACTTGATTCCGGTAACGTTGGAGCTCGGCGGCAAGTCGCCGAATATCTTTTTTGCCGACGTCCTCGACAAAGACGACGATTTCTTCGACAAGGCGCTCGAAGGCTTCACGATGTTCGCTCTCAACCAGGGCGAAGTCTGCACGTGTCCGTCGCGCGCCCTGATTCAGGAATCCATCTACGATCGGTTCATCGAACGCGCGCTCGAACGCGTCAAGGCGATCGTCCAAGGCAACCCGCTCGACACGAACACCATGATCGGCGCGCAAGCCTCCAGCGAGCAACTCGAAAAGATCCTGTCCTATTTCGACGTCGGGCGGCAAGAGGGCGCCGAGGTCCTCGCGGGCGGAAAGCGCGCCGCCATCAACGGCCAACTCAAAGACGGCTACTACGTCGAGCCGACCGTCTTCAAGGGGCACAACAAGATGCGCGTGTTCCAGGAAGAGATCTTCGGTCCGGTCGTCTCCGTCACGACGTTCAAGGACGAAGCCGAAGCGCTCGAGATGGCCAACGACACGCTCTACGGGCTGGGCGCCGGCCTCTGGACGCGCGACCTCAATACGGCGTACCGTATGGGACGCGGCATTCAAGCCGGTCGCGTCTGGACCAACTGCTATCACGCCTATCCGGCGCATGCGGCCTTCGGCGGGTACAAGCAGTCCGGCTTCGGGCGAGAGACCCACAAGATGATGCTCGACCACTACCAGCAGACCAAGAACCTGCTGGTCAGTTACAGCCCGAACAAGCTCGGCTTCTTCTAGGAGCCCATGCAACGCGTAACGCGCGTGGAGGCAACGCCCGCGGCGCTCGATCTGATCGAGCGCCTGCGGGCCAAACACGGCGCCCTCATGTTCCACCAATCCGGCGGCTGCTGCGACGGCAGCAGCCCGATGTGTTTCCCGCTGGGCGAGTTTCTGGTCGGCACGTCCGACGTGAAGCTCGGCGAGATCGGAGGCGCGCCGTTCTACATGAGCGAGTCGCAGTTCGATTATTGGAAGCACACCAAGCTGATCATCGACGTCGTCCCGGGCCACGGAGGCATGTTCTCGCTCGAGAACCCCGAAGGCGTCCGGTTCCTCACGCGATCGCGCGTCTATTCCGAGGACGAAACCGCAAGGCTGGCGCCCGTCGAGACGGTGCCTGCGAGCTAAGCCGAACGCCCTCCAAAATGTATCCCGATGCGCCCGGCGAAAGCTCGATGAGACGTCGCGATGCCGCGGCTCTTTGCGGTCGAATGCGCGAACGTCAAGGAGTTCCCGCATATGATCGGACGATTCGTTCTCGCCGCCGCATTCGTCGCCGCGACGTTTTCTTCCGCACCGCCGGCCGCCGCCGCCGACACGACCACGGTCTACGTGCCGCCTTTCTACGAGTCGGTCGCGGCAATGGCCCCGGTCGGCAAGCTCGGCTCGGTGATTAAAGAAGAAAGCATTTCCACCACGATTCCGGGGGCGCGTGCTTGGCGCATCGCCTACATCTCCTCGGATCAGATGGGCAAGAAAACCATCGCGACGGGGATCGTCGTCGCTCCGGCCGGCGCTGCGCCCAAGGACGGACGGCCCGTCGTCGCGTGGGCTCACGGCACGACCGGAACCGCCCAGAATTGCGGGCCGTCGCAAGAAGTGAATCCGGCGCAGCCCCTAAACGAATATTTCCTCATCGGCGGCAACTCGACGACCGACTACGGCTTGCCCGCAGTCCAGCGATTCATCAACGACGGCTACGTGGTGGTCGGCACCGACTACCAGGGTCAAGGCGGGGGTGGGAACCATCAGTACATGGTTACGGGCACCCAGGCGCACGATTTGATCGATTCCATTCGCGCGGCCGGCGACATGAAAGAGGTCGGCGCGGGCAAGAAGGCCGTCATCTACGGCTGGTCGCAGGGCGGCGGCGCCGTCTTGACCGCGCTCAGCTTGCCCGAATACATCGCGCAAACCGGAACGGCGTTCGACGGTATCGAGCTAGTCGGCGCCGTCGGTCTCGCGCCCGCCGACGTGGCTGCGACGGTTCCGTCGCCGCCGACCGACGAGGCATCCGCGGAAAAAATGCTGGCGCAGCAAAATGCGACGTTCGGGGACAACGTATTTCAGTTCGCACATCTGGCAATGACGCTGTGGGCGTTGCCGGGGGTTTATCCCGATCTTCACCTCACCGACGTGTTCACGCCCGAAGGCGCTCAGGCGATCGATCGCATCATGACGGGGAAATGCGTCCACTCGGCCGCCGACACCATCAACTACGTCTACGGCGCCTCGTTCATGTCGCTGATGAATCCGCAGGCGACCAACGCGCTGGCCTGGTCGAAGGCCATCATTGCTTCGAGCGTCCCGAACGTCAAACCGGTCGCTCCAATCATCATCTATTGGGGAACGGCCGACGTTACGGTGCCGCCGGTCATGGGCGAGTTGTACCGCAAGCAAATGTGCGCGATGGGCGCCAACGTTGCCCGCGTGCAGCTGCCCGGAAGCCAAACGCACTACACGACGCCGCCCGTTGCCGAGCCGCTCTACGTTCCGTGGGTCGAAGATCGCTTCGCGGGCAAGCCCGCCCAGGACGGGTGCGCCGCGCCATAAGCGCTATTCGGCGTGCAGAGCGGCGATGGGATCGAGCAGAGACGCTTTGCGCGCCGGATAATACCCGAACCCGATTCCGATCGCGGCGGAGAACGCGAGAGAGAGCGCGATCGTGGGGAACGAGACCGTGAACGGAAAGTGGCCCAGGACGGCCGCGATCGCGGAGAACCCGACGCCCAGCAGCACGCCGGCGGCGCCGCCCAGCATCGAAAGAACCGCCGCCTCCACCAGAAACTGCAGGAGGATGGCGGCGTTGCGCGCTCCGACGGCCATGCGCAGCCCGATCTCGCGCGTTCGTTCCGTCACCGAAACGAGCATGATGTTCATGATGCCGATGCCGCCGACCACCAGCGACACCGCGGCCACCGACGCGAGCAGCACTTGCAGCATCACGCCGGTCGAGTTTGCGACTTGCGCGATGTCCGCAAGGTCCCGGACCTGGAAGTCGTCGGTCTGCGGAGGAACGATGCGATGGCGCGTTCGGAGAAGCTCCGAGACGGCGGTGATGGTCGAGGCGATGTTCTTCGGATCGTCGATCGAGATCATCAGGGCGCCGACGACGTTGGGCCCGTTTGCCGAGGTCGAGAGACGTTGTAGGAGCGCGCTGTAGGGAATGACGACCGTATCGTCTTGATCGCCGCCGAACGCGTTGTGTCCGCGCGAGACGAGCAGCCCGATCACGCGGAAGGGAACGTTGTTGATCCGGATCGTTTGCCCGATGACGGAGTCCTGACCGGGGAAGAGTTCGCTCGCGACGGTCGTGCCGATGACGGCGACTTTGGCGCTGGTCGCGACGTCGGCGTCGCTGAAGAACGAACCGGATTGCAGGTACCAGCTGCGAACGTACGGCCACGCCGGCGAGGCTCCCGAGACGGTCGTCTGCCAGTTGCTGTACTGCGAGATGACTTGCGCCCTGAGCGTCACGACGGGCGTGACCGCGGCGGCGTGCGGCACTTGCTGCGCGATTGCAAGCCCGTCGGAGAGCGTTAGCGTTGACGCCGCGCCGATGCCGGCGTTCACGCCTCCGGCGTTCGTGCTGCCCGGAAGGATGACGATCACGTTGCTTCCGAGGTTTGCGATGGAGGCCTCGATCGAGGCTTTCGCGCCCGCGCCGATCGCGACGGTCACGATCACGGCGGCGACGCCGATGATGATCCCGAGGACCGTGAGGAGCGAACGCTCGCGATTTCGCATCAGCGCGCGAAACGCGATCGTGATCGCGAGAGGCAGGTTCACGTCGCGGAACCGGCCTTAGCTCGGACGACGGGCTCGTCGTTGACGATGTGGCCGTCCAAGAACGACACGATTCGATTGGAATACCGCGCGATGTCGAGCTCGTGCGTCACCATCAGTATCGTCATTCCGCGCTCCCGATTGAGGCGCAGGAAGAGCTCCATGAGATCTTTCGACGTCTTCGAATCGAGCGCGCCGGTCGGTTCGTCGGCAAGAATGAGGCTCGGATTGTTGACCAGCGCCCGCGCGATTGCGACGCGTTGCTGCTGTCCGCCCGAGAGTTCGTTCGGCATGGACCGGTGATGGCGTTCGTCCAGCCCGACGTCGTCGAGCGCTTTACGCGCGGCCTCATGCCGCTGCTGGGCAGGAACCGACGCGTAGACCATCGGCAATTCGGCATTTTCGAGTGCCGACGTCCGAGGCAAGAGGTTGTATTGTTGGAAGACGAACCCGAGTTTGGTTCGGCGGATGTCGGCGAGCTCGTTGGAGCTGAGCGCCGAGACGTCGGTCCCGTCGAGAAGATACGTCCCCGACGTCGCGCGATCGAGGCAGCCGACGATGCTCATGAACGTGGACTTGCCCGAACCCGAGGGCCCCATGATGGCGGTGAACTCGCCGGGCTGCAGTTCGAACGAGACGTTTTCGATGGCCGCGAACGTCGTTTCCCCGGTCGCGAAGAGTCGCGTGATGCCGTGAGTCTGCACGGTCGCCGTCATGGCTGGGCGGTTGCGTTCGTTCCGGCGCCCTCCCCGGTCACGACGGAGTCGTTGACGGTCAGCGTTCCCGCGACGGGCGCGATGCCGACCCTGACCCCGTCGATGGCGAGAATGTTGACGCTCACCTCGTGCAACTCGTTCCCGGCCAAGACGAAGACGTGCCCTTGGCTGCCGATGGAAACGGCCGCACCGGCCAGCGCGCCGGTCTTTCCCCACGCCGAGCGCGCGGCGGTCGCGGCGCCCGCGGCTTCGGGCGTCGCGGCGACGACCTTGTAGCTCTTCTTGACGGCGGCGCTCGGATTCCATTGCAGCGCCGCCTGCGGCACGACGAGCGCCTGCGGAAAACTCGCCACCGCGATCTGCACGTTCGCGGTCATGCCGGGACGCAGCGCTCCGTCGAGATTGCGGGGGTACGCTACCGTGTCGTAGGTCGTGACGTTGTTGACGATGGTTGGATTCTGGCGCACTTCGCTGACGGTCGAACGAAACGTGCGACCCGGGTAAGCGAGCACGGAAAACGTCACGGCTTGGCCGGCGCGCACCGCGCCGACGTCGGGCTCGCCGACCGCGATGTCGAGCTCCATCTTCGCGAGGTCTTTCGCGATGGTAAACAGCGTCGGAGCCGCGAGCGCGGCGGCGACGGTTTGTCCGACCGAAACGTTGCGCTCGATCACCGTTCCGTTCACCGGCGAGGTTATCGTGGCGTGGTTGAGATTGATCTGTGCCGATCGCACGGCCGCTTGCGCGGCGCGGACCGCGGCGTCGCTCGCCCGCTCCGATGCGAAGGCGCCTGTGGCCTGCGACGCGGTGCTGCCGGCTTGATTGCTGCCCGCCGCACTATTGAGCCGCGCGCTCCGCGCGTTGGATTCGGCCGCGGTGACGCCGGCTTGAGCGGCGGCGAGGTTGCTTTCATCGTTGTCGACCACGTTCTGCGCCACGTAGCCTTGCGAGAGGAGCGTACGGTCGCGGCGCGCCGTGATGGCGGCGAGTTCCAGAGCGCTCTGCGCTTTTCGAACCGCTTCGTCGTTCGCCGCGATCTGCGCGCTTTGGGATTGCGCCGTCTCCCCGGCGGCGGTATTTGCATAGACGGCGCTCGAGGCCGACGATGCGGCGACGGATCGTTCTTCCTCCAGCTGCGAAAGCGTCGCGCTTGCCTGGTCGAGGGAGGCTTGAAACGTGCTCGGATCGAGCCGCGCCAAGATCTCGCCGGTACGGACCTGGCTGTTGTAATCGACGTAGAGGTTTTGGATCGTGCCCGAGACCTGCGAACCGACGAGAACGGTGTCTTGCGCGGCCAGCGTTCCCGAGGCCGTGACGGTGCGCGAAATATCCGCCCGCACGACCGGGGCGGTCTGGAGGTCCCGGCCACTCCCGCAGGCTTGCATCGCGATCGCCAGCACCAGCCCGGCCAGACCGCGGGCGACCCGGCGTAGTCCCATAGGCCTATGATAGCGACCGGTCCTTAGGTCATGAAGAAGGCGCGGCGCGGGCCTTCTTGAGTTCTTCGCCGGACCTTCCCGCGTGACGTCTAAGATAGGGGGTGCAGGGTCAAGGCTGCAGATCTGAGGGCTACGATATGAGACCGATAGGGGTTGACCCGCTCGAGCGCGCCCGCGCGATCGTCTACGACTACGCGCTTCGCAACGACGCTCGAAACGACGAAGGCCGCCGCCGGCCCGGCTTGGTCGCATACTCGTCCGTGCGGCAGCGCTTCACGCCGCTGCCCGGCATCGCGCTTTTTGCGGTGGCGACGACCGTCGCTTCGGCGCTCGTGGTCCTCGCCGCGATCGTCTGGTTCTTCTCGGCGTAGCTAACGCCGCGTCAGGAAGCGGAATGCAGTCCTTCGCGCATGGCGGTTTCAAGCGGCTGATCGATTCGTGCAGAGATCTGGCGCCGTTGATCACGGCGGTCGTGCATCCATGCGACGGGCCCGCTCTGGAAGGCGCGATTGCGGCGGCTCGCGCGAACCTCATCGTCCCCATTCTTGTCGGAAACGGAGCGAAAATCCGGCGCGCGGCGGCCGACGCCAAGATGAACGTAGACGGTTTTGAGATCGTGGATGCCGCGCATAGTCACGAAGCGGCCGCCAAAGGCGTCGCCCTCGTGCGCGCCGGCCGCGCGCAGGCGCTAATGAAGGGGTCGCTGCACTCGGACGAGTTGATGCACGAAGTTGCCGGCGAGGAATCCGGGTTGCGAACGGATCGCCGCATGAGTCATGCGTTTGCCATGGCGTTGCCGCAGTATCCGCACGAGGTGCTGGTCACCGACGCCGTGGTCAACATCTACCCGACGCTGGACGAGAAGCGCGACATCGTGCAGAACGCGATCGATCTGGCGCGCGCGCTCGGCATCGCGACGCCCAAGGTCGCCATCCTCTCCGCGGTCGAGACCGTGTCGGCGAAAATCGCGTCCACCGTGGACGCGGCCGCGTTGTGCAAGATGGCCGATCGCGGACAGATCACCGGCGGGATTCTGGACGGCCCGCTCGCGCTGGACGACGCGATCGACGAAGCGTCCGCGCTCGAAAAAGGCATTCGTTCCGAGGTCGCCGGCCACGCCGACATCCTGGTCGTCCCCGATCTGGAATCCGGGAACATCCTGGCTAAAGGCCTGATCTTGCTTGCGCGCGCGGACTCGGCCGGTCTCGTGCTGGGCGCTCGGGTTCCCGTCATTCTGACCAGCCGTGCCGACTCGACGAGCAATCGCGTCGCGTCCTGCGCGATGGCGCTACTCTACGCGCATCGCGGCGCGCTCGCATGAATCCCAGCCCGGAAGGTGAAGCACGCGGCCGATGGGCTCGTTGGATTTTTCGGGGGGCTTGCCGCTCGTCGTCGGCGTAGCCGGCCACCGCGACATTCCCGCCGAAGCGGAGGGGCCGCTGCGCGCGCGCTTCGCCGAAGTGCTCCGCGACATCGGCCGCGCATATCCGAACACGCCGCTTTGCGTTCTGTCGCCGCTGGCGGCCGGCGCGGACGTCCTCGCAGCCGAAGTCGCCTTCGATAGCGGCATTCCCGTCATTGCGACGCTGCCGATGCCGCCCGAGGCGTTCCGTACGGACTTCTCCGCGCAAGAGGGTGCACGCTTCGACCGCGCGCTGGCGCGCTGCGCCGCCGTTCGCGTCGTCGGGCGCGGGGAGAGCCGCGAAGAGGACTATGTCGAGGCCTCTATGTTCCTTGCCTACTACTCGTACGTCTTAGTCGCATTTTGGGATGGCGACGAGAGCGGCGGACCCGGCGGAACCGCCGATCTCGTGCGTGCGCGTTTAACCGGGATCGCCAGTGCGACGAATGCGGGGGCCATCCGTCAGCTCGACGCCGGATCGGTGCTGCAGATCGTCGCGCCGCGAGCCGGTCGCCCGGCGCCACCGGATTGCTACACGATACGACGGCGCTATCCGGCTCGCACCGGAGACGGAGCGGCGTTCGAGGCCGATCTCGGATTGGCGGCGCAAAACGTGGATCGCTTCAACGGCGATCTGCGCAACGAACCCGGCGGCGACGGGAGCCTCTCCGCGCTCATGCAGCGCGTGGACCGCATCGCCAACGGGCTGCAGCGCAAGAGCCAGATCGACGTCAACGTGATGTTCGCGTTCGCGTTCGCCGCCGGTCTCGCGCAGCTCGCGCCGCTCGGTCCGTACACCATCGCGATTCGAGTCGGCGCGCTGGTGCTCGCGTTTCTCGCGTTTCAGTTCGCACGGCGCAACGATTATCAAAATCGGTATCAAGACTATCGCGCGACCGCCGAAGGGCTGCGCGTGCAGACGGCGTGGTGCGACGCGGGCATTTGCGACGAACCGGTCGAGGCTTCGTACCTGAGCATGCAGCAAGGCGAGCTGCAGTGGATACGCCTGGCGCTCCGGACGGCGTATTTGATCTGCCATCGTGTCCACGACGCGGGCAGTCCACCCGATCCCGCTCTGGCCCGCGCTTGGATCGAGGACCAGCGAACGTTCTACGCACGTGCGGCGCGGCGCGACGCGGACAAGCTTGCCGCCGTCGAGCGCGTCACGACCGTCTCGCTGGTTGGCGGCATGGCGTGTCTGGTCGTGTTCGGAGCGCTGCTCTTTTTCACCAAGGGCGACGCGCGAACTCAGGAGTGGCTGGCCTTTCTCACCACCGCGCCCGTGACGCTTGCCGGCCTGCTCGCGCTCTTGCTGGGCGCGTACGCGCAGCAGCGCGGATATCTCGAGAACTCGCACCGCTACGAGCGCATGAGCGCCGTCTTCGAACGCGCGCTCGAACATCTCGACGAGTTACACGACAGTCTCGCCGCCGCGCAAACCATCGTGCGAAGACTCGGCCGGGAGGCGTTGGCCGAACACGCCTACTGGCTCGTGTTGCGCCGCGAGCGTCCGCTGCGCGTGATTGCGAGCTGAGAAGGACGCGCGGCCGAAGCCGCGGAAGCCGCCAGCCATGCAAAATGCGCGCGTTTCATTTCTTGGACTCGTCGCCGTCGCGGTATTGAGCGTAACGCTCGCGCAGTGCGGGGGAACCGGCGCCGTCGCAAACCTTCCGACGACGCCCGCGACCAACGCCGGCGGTCAGTACACGATTCAGTCAGCGACCGACTCGCTGCTCGGATCCTCGACGACGTGTCTGAGCGCCACGTGCCCCACGCTGACGCAGAGCGGCACGGCGGTAAACGGCTCGGTTGGAATCGCATTTACGGGTGCGAGCGTTTTGTTTGGACCTTTCACGTGGACGCTCGTAGGCGGGAACAGTTCGTTTAGCGGAACGATGCCGGGAGCGGTGACGTCCGGCGGCGCCACCACGAATTGCACGTTCAACGTCAACGGAAATTTCAATCAGAACGCGGCCAACGTCGCGTCGAACTTCAACGTCTCGTACGCCGGAACGGGTTCGTGCGGCACGCAGTCGGGGACGTTCGTCCTCCAGCAGCGGTGCACGACCAACAACACGGCGGCAGCAACGGCCAGCGACCGGCGAAGGGCGCGGACGGATCACGTCGTGGCGCCGTGCTGAGGTTCTGGTTCCAGGGCGTACTCTACCGCCTGGTCTTCGTTCCAAGCGGCCCCCTCCTCTAAGAGAGCTTTCCATTGCGCATCGGAGAAGTTGGCGCGCAGCGGGGCCCGCAGCCGTGCGTGAATCTTTCTTTCGCCGGGCGTATCGGTCCGTTCCAGGGCGGCTAAGCGCGCCTCCGCATAGCCGAGCAATCGCGCTCCGCGTTCGGGCCGATCGTCGTGCAGCACGACGGCGATATACGATATGGCGATCGGAACGAGCATCGGGTTGCGCGCTTGCGCGGCTAGCGCAAGGGCTTCGCGTGCGTACCGACCGGCGTTCTCCTCGTCATCGAGTGCGAGTGAAAAAAATGCGAGGTTGCTCTTGAGAACCATGTCCGCGTCGCTCGTAACGGCGTACGCGAGCGCTTCGAGGGAAAGATCGCGGGCCTCACGATAGCATTCGGCCTCTGCTTCGGCGCTCGACCACCAGATTAGAGCGCGCGCGACGTCGTCTTTCGTGCCGGCGATTCGGAAAATGCTCAGACACTCGGAAAACTGTGCCCGTGCCAGCTCGATATCGCGAGGCTCGAAAGCTGTAGCGCATCGCTGCAGGACGGCGGCGAGAAGGCGCTCGTCCCCCAGCGCTCGCGCTCGTGCGACGGCCCGCGGCGCCAGGGCACGCGCCTCGTCTCCTCGCGACACTCGCTGGTAGAGCTGCACCAGCTGCGATAGCGCCCGAGTGTCGCCGCGCTCGTCCGAGGTTTGTTCGTAGAGGGCGGCGGCGCGTTCGGCGGCGTCCACCGCCCTCTTGGTCTCACCACGATTATAGTGCAGCATCGAAAGGACGTACTGCGCGCGCGCCTGGATTTGCGGCGGAGCGTTCGGCGCCGCGAGCAGCGCGCGCTCGCACCACTCGATCCCTTCACGCAGCAGCGACATCCGCAGGAACACGGGTCCGAGAGCCGCAGCCGTCCCGAGGCCGCGTTCGGCGTCGCCGTTGCCCTCAACGTCGAACGAGAGCGCGGCGCGAAAATTATCGAGTTCCGGCGAGAGCTGCGAGAGCCACTCGGGGCGCGGCGCCGTATCCCATTCTTCGTACGCCGCGCGGGCGATTTCGGAAAACGTGACCGCGTGCCGGGGGGCGATCGCTGAGAACTCGTTGCCTTCGACGAGCCGCTCGCGAGCGTATTCGCGAATGGACTCCATCTGATCGTAACGTTTGCGGGACCCCCCACTTTCGACGACGAGGAGCGACTTGTCGGCGAGCGACGCGAGCAGGTCGAGCACGCGCCATTCGTCCATGCTTTCGTCGCTGCAGACGGCGGTTGCGGATTCGAGCGTGCATCCGCCGCGGAAGATCGCCATGCGACGGAAGAGCGTTCGTTCGTCCTCGTCGAGCAGGTCGTAGCTCCACGCGATGAGCGCGCCGAGCGTTTGCTGGCGGGGCTGAGCCGTGCGGCTTCCGCCGGTAAGGAGTTTGAATCGCTTGTCAATCGACGCAGAGATCTGCTCGAACGAAAGCACGTTGGTTCGCGCGGCGGCAAGCTCGAGCGCGAGCGGCAAGCCGTCGAGCCTCCGGCAAATGTCAGATACGGCGGCGCGGGCGGCCGGCGATTCGAGGGAGACGGGCGCGATGGCCGCGGCACGCGCGAGCAGAAGGCGCGCGGCCGGCGACGATTCCAGCTCGGCGACCGTCGGAGCACCGTGGGCGGCTTCCGGAAGCGGAAGCGGCTGCAAGCGCACGACGAATTCGCCGGGAGTTCCGAGCGGGGCGCGCGTGGTGCAGAGCACGCGAACGCCGGGGCATTTTCGCGCGATGTCGGCGACGATGCCGGCGGATGCGTCGAGCACCTGCTCGCAGTTGTCCACGACGAGAAGAAGTTTCTTTGAAGCCAAGTGGCTCAGCAGTCCCTCGGAACGGTCTTGGGAAGCGCTCTCCGTAATGCCCAGCGCGTCCATGATCGTCGAGGCGACGAGCTTTGGGTCGACGATCGCGGCGAGTTCGACGAACCAGGCTCCGTCCGGAAAATCGCTCAGGGTCTCGCGCGCGGCCTGGAGCGCAAGGCGCGTCTTCCCTACGCCGCCCGTGCCCACAAGCGAGACGACGGGGTGGCTTCGCAGGTCGCTCTTTAGCGATGCGAGCTCGCTCTCGCGTCCGACGAACGCGTTGGCTTCCGCCGGAATATTGCTCGGCGCAACGGTTGCCTTCATGCGCTGCGGCGGCTCCGGGGGTTCGCCGCCGGGCGCCGACCCGCGGACGCGTTCGAGCAGTTCGTCGATCTTGCTCTCGCGGTCCGGTCCGGTCGCGTCGAGCCAGTGCAAGCCGGAGAGCAAGTATCGCAGCGCACCCTTCGGCTCGACCGGCTCGACGCGGAACGGAATGACGAGCTTGCCGGGAACCGCCTGCGCGATGTGCACCTCGCGTGCGACTTGCTGCGAATCGTTCGAGCTCGGCGACAGGATCAGGATGAAGACGGCACATTCGTCGATTGCCGGCGGAATCGACGCCGACCAGTCTTGTCCCGCGCCGATGTCTCGCGGGGCGATCCAGCAGCGGACGCCCCCGTTTTCGAGGCGCTCGACCACGGCGTCGGCAATCGCTCGA
>Ga0182016_10005051_pt1 | contig 14355 bp, 21 predicted proteins | sample 712S2MmetaG_FD_120491 | JGI IMG/M metagenome (GOLD analysis project Ga0182016, IMG submission 120491) | Permafrost microbial communities from Stordalen Mire, Sweden - 712S2M metaG | ecosystem: Environmental > Terrestrial > Soil > Wetlands > Permafrost | place: Sweden: Stordalen | collected...
TAGCTAGATCACGCGGGCACGATGTTAAAGTTATAAACTATGCTAAATGTTACGTTACTCTAGAGAGCGGTAATCCTGTCGTTAACTACAAAGAACAGGAAATATGGAATGTAGACGCTATTATTCCAAGAATTGCATCAAGCCTTACTAAGTATGGTTCATCCATAGTTAGACAATTTGAAATGCAAAATGTCTTTACTGTTACCACTTCGATTGCTCTTGTCAGGTCTCGCGATAAGCTACGAAGTATGCAATTGCTAGCCAAAGCAGGTGTTGGGATACCAAAAACAGTCTTTGCTAGGGAAACCGCTGATTTTGAAGACGTCTTAGAGCAAGTTGGTGGCGCACCGGTAATTATTAAAGTAGCTAGAGGTACCCATGGTAATGGTGTGGTATTAGCTGAAACCAAAAACGCAGCTAAGGCTGTAATGCAGGCATTTTATGTTGAAGGCGTGAACTTCATAGTTCAAGAATATATTAAAGAGAGTGCCGGTCAAGATATTCGTGCTTTTGTAGTCAACGGCGTAGTCGTAGCAAGCATGAAACGACAGAGCCTGGATGATGACTTTCGTTCCAACCTTCATCAAGGTGGAGAAGGTAAGCCTATAAAATTAACTGATGAGGAACGTAAAACTGCCCAAAGAGCCGCTAAGGCTATGGGACTAGCTGTTTGTGGTGTCGACATGATGAGGTCTGATAGGGGTCCGTTAGTCCTTGAGGTTAACTCCAGCCCTGGATTTGGTATTGAAAAAGTAACTGGGCACAATGTTGCTAGCCACATTCTTGATTACGTTGAACAGAATTTCAAGGGCAAGCGTCGTAAAGACAAAATTGGTGCTTAGGCCATAACTCTTTTAAAAAGCTCATGCTATTATTAAAAGCATGACACCAGCGATAATTATTGGTCTCTGTGTGCTGGCCCCAGCAATGCTGGCATTTATGCTTCGGGTCAACGCTGCTATTCTGTTCATGAGTCTCTGCGTTGGTGAGGTGCTAGTTATCTTTGTCTCTAACAACGCTACTTCCTACCTTAGCCCGCTATACCCAACGGGGCATATTAGTTTTTCATCAATGCGACTGGTGTTACTACTACTTCCGCCGATTTTAACAGTACTTTTAATGTTTCACAGTGTGGTTGGTAAGTCTAAGTTGATACTGGACTTGATTCCGGGCATTGCAACAGGCCTGCTGCTTGCACTTTTACTTGTACCCATTCTACCTGCGGGCCTAAGCCTAAACATACAAGGTAGTAGTATTTGGCATAATTATTATCATTATCAGACCGTAATAGTAGTTTTTGGAGCGCTTAGCAGTATTGTTTTTATGTTACTTGGTCGTCAAAGCGGCAAACATTCTCGCATCGGCAAGTCCAAGCACCATTGACTTATCCACAAAAAACAAGATAATGTAAGGAGTTATTTCCTTCATGATAGGAAAAAAGCAGCCATATGAAGGATTGGTAATTCGTATGGCTTTTGATAGATTCAGTCAAACTGAATATCACGGGCCCATAGCTCAGCTGGTTAGAGCACCTGCCTTTTAAGCAGGGTGTCGTGGGTTCAAGTCCCACTGGGCCCTCCAAGTATAAGTACTTTAAGTAGTGCTTTTTTATTTTGCCCAAATAGGTTTGGTTTTCTGGGTTATCTTGTCAAATTCATTATAGTTATTAGTGAGCTCTTCGCCCTTGGTAATGTCTCTGTTTGCAACAAAATAAGGTTCTGTGGAGATAGATTTATCAAATGCTACCGAAAGATTACTGTCATTACTGTGGTTGGTAAACTGAGCCGGGTCATTATCTGACGGAAAGACCCAGAAGCCAGTCCAGGGTGAAAGATAACCCGTTTTGTCCATTTTCTGCTTTTGTAATGAGCTTAGAGAATCATACTCTTTTGCGCTAAGTTTAATGTCATGTTTCTCTTTGAATATCCAAGCAATAGTACCTTTCGGAATGTCTTCAATGGCGAAAACTCCTTGACCATCAATATTAGATTTATCTACCTTCACTAAGACTGCATACATATAAATCATTATAACCTGCCAGAATTTCAGTTGCGATAGTAGTCACAGTAACCCCTCCAAGTTTTTCTTTAAGATACGAACCTCGTTCATAAGCAAGTAATTCTTATATAAAAATATTTATTTATGTCTGTTAAAAAGTTCTAGCCCTGCGTAGTCTAATTGTTTTATTCATATAACTACTGTAACCTGAAAGCATTAGTGTGATAGATCAAGGGTCTCAACTGTCATGGGCGTAAATAAAAAGATACAGTCTATAGTAAAGAAACTAGTATTTCTGTCTCCTATAGTATTTCTCGGCATATCTTTATCAAGTGGTACAGCTCATGCTCTTTCTGGACCGTACCCAGCGAGTGAAGTTTTAGGTCAATCTGATTTTATTAGCAATACTCGAACTGCAGGAACAGATGGCCTAGATGCTCCTTGGGGCAGTACAGCCCTTGATAGTGTTCACCACCGTTTGTTTGTTTCAGACACGGGCAATCAACGGGTACTGGTATACGATCTTAGTAACACGAATGACATCATCAGTAGCTCTGCTAGCTATGTACTGGGACAGACTGATTTTTACTCTACTAGTTCTGGCTATAATGCCAATCAGATGAATGATCCTACCGGCCTTGCCTATGACGCTGTGAATGACCGATTATTTGTTGAAAACGATGAAGAGGTAGATGTCTTTGATCTGGCTAGTGGCATATCTGATGGCATGAATGCTAGCTATGAACTAGGACAGCCTAATGGCTTTGGAAATGATAATTGCTCTACGACACAAAATAGCGTCTGTGATATGTATGGTGGTGTGGCTTTTGATCCAGTTAATGAAAGATTATTTGTTCAAGACACCGCAAATTATCGGGTACTCGTCTTTAATGTTAATCCATCATCAATTACGAGCGGTGAGAATGCTGATTACGTACTAGGGCAACAAACCTTTTTTACTGGCACTGCAGGCACTCCCCAAAATAGTTTTTATGATAACGAGTATGGTGGTCTTGCATTCGATAGTGTCAGACAAAGACTCTTCGTATCCGACACCTATGGTAATAGAGTAATGGTGTTTGATCTTTCCAATGGCATTACCAGCGGCATGAATGCTAGCTATGAACTAGGACAAACTAGCTGGAGCTCAACTTCATATGGAACCACCCAAAACACTTTCGAATATCCAACTGGACTTGGTTACGATCCTGTCAGTAACACCTTGTTTGTTGATGACGGACTAAATAATTGCCGCATCATGATTTTTAATCTGTCGGCAGGGCTGTCAAGCGACATGAATGCGTCGGGAGTGCTTGGTGCTACTGACTTTACAAGTACTGACTGCGGACTAAGCCAAAGTCAATTTAGCGATAGTTACTCTGACGACATTGCGGTTGACGGTACAAATGGTCGACTGTTTTTACCTAGCTATGGGGGCAGTCGAGTTTTAATCTATGATTTTGTTCACATTACAACCACTTCCTTGCCAGTAGGCTCAGATGGTGGGAGCTATAGCCAAAGCTTAGCAACTTCCGGTTACCAGGGAACATTAACATATTCGATAACTGGGGGTAGCTTGCCACCTGGACTTAGCCTAAATGCATCAACTGGTGTTATTAGCGGCACCGCAACCACTGCTGGGTCTTATACGTTTGAAATTAGCGTGTCGGATAATAATGGTATCTTAGGTATATTTACGGAAGACCCAAGTTATACGATTACTATTAATGCTGGTGCGAGCACTAAGACTCCAGTGTCAGCTCCAGATACTGGTTATGGTACGCCCCATTCCATCGCTCCTCTCGCTATGTTCATCGGAGGGTTATCGGTAACCTTAATTGCAAGTGGTCTACTATTCTTTAAACAGCAGAGAAAATCACGAACTACCCGCTAGCTGCTCACTAGACTCGTATAAACCACAAGACGCTCATTAAACTCACTCGTACCGGGCATTACTTGGCCAGTGCAGGTCATGAGGTTTAAGCCTGGTGTGCCTGCTTGTATAGGTTCCAATACTGTATTCATCGGTACATTATTGTACGGATATATCTTCAAGCTGACCACTTGATACGTATAGGTCGTGTTATCCCCTCGCGTTATAATAATTTTGTCACCAGCTACCAGTATTTTTAAGTTGTAGAATATTCCGTCAGCTGTCCAACTTGAAACGTGGCCGTAAATAAACATAGCTCCATTCTGCCCAGGCGTACTACTTCCGTCATACCATCCGGTATCGTAAACATTATCTGGTGTTCCTATGGCTCCTGATTTCAGCAGCCCTAATTTGAGTACTTTTGTAGTGCTTATGTCTATTGCTGGAATAGAAATATATTTAGGATCATTGGGTGGAACCGAGTAACTTACTATCTCTTGTGTAGTAGGTTTAACGGAAGAAGGGGCAGAATTCACACTCACAGACTTTGGGTTAGATACTATTTGTGGCAGTCTCGGCTGACGTATATATAGAAAAAAACTTAAGCTAATTCCTAAAACACCAATAACTATTAATGCTACGGAAATACGTTTTAGAGTCAGTATTTTCTTAAGCTTCTTCATTTGGTAAGTGTACTATAAAAACATCTAAACTATTATGAAGTCTGGTTGCGATAGCTTTACAGTAGGACCTCCAATACACTTATGCTTATTTTTTTGATTGACTTTCTATGTAAATATTAATATAGTTAACTAATAGGTTAACTATTATGAATATTTCTTATGACTCTCCACAGCTTGATACAATTCTAGGTGCTTTAGCTAATCAAAAACGCAGGCATATTATTAATATTCTTGCTCTTAATCCAGGTACTATTAGCAACTTAGGACGACATACCGAATTGAGTTTACCTGCTATTCATAAACATATGCGAATCTTAGAGTCTGCTGATTTAATAATACGCAAAAAGTCAGGTCGAACTAATTTCATAGCTCTAAACTCAAAAACTCTTGGTCTCGCCCAAAGCTGGATAGACCAATATAAAATAAACTGGGGCAGCCCCGAATCATCTTTATCAAATTATATTGCCAGGATGCAGGAATGAATTCTGGTATTTTCAAATAATTAATAATAAGGAGTACAAAATGGGTAAATATGTATATGTATATTACGCTGGCGATGCAACTGATGCAGGTGACGATGCAGCGTGGGGTAAATGGTTTGGAGAGCTCGGCGATAAAATTATTGACGCTGGCAATCCTTTCGGCCCAGACGGTAAAGCCGTTCACATCGGGGGAATTATGTCTGTAACCGAAAAACCGGTAACCGGTTATAGCATTGTCACTGCATCAGATATGGATGAAGCAACAGAACTTGCAAAAGGATGTCCATTAGTTGCCTCAGAAGGCGGTGCTGTATGTGTTTATGAAGCTTTACCGATGTAAGAGTTTAGCTAGTATAAAACGAAAACCATTAGCGACCTTAGGGTCGCTTTTGATTTGATAATATAGTTGCAAATGTATGCACTATAGATCTCCATAACACTTATGCTTAAACTCCGCGTTTTGAGTAATTTTTATTTTGGCTTGTTTATAAAAATTTAAAATATACCTAGACAGTAATATTGAAATATCTTTCAATTAACAGGGTGAGTTCTTTATATATAAATAAATTAGATAATATAATCGGATTGTTGTAAATAAGACCTTTTTTATATATTTATAAATTGTATAGTTCTTTGATTGAGAGCTTATTGCAAAAATTATAGGAGAGCAAGTGAGCACTTTAGAGAATAGACAATTCGAGATAATTGAAGAGCAGATAACTAAAGCAAAATATTATCGGTCCTTGCTTAGATGTGGATACTGGATGGATTTTATGCCAGTTATGGATGGGACAGTAGAAATACTGAACCATTCTTTATCGGCTGGTCTTATCGGAACTATAGGTGGTGTAGCTTGTACATTAGGTACGGCAACCGGGGTAAGACATTTTAATAATAAAATAGATGGCTTAGTAAAAGATTTAGCATCGCAAACTGATAATCCCTAACTAAAAAGAAGTAAAAGAAATATCTTTGCCAGCTCTAAGCACGGTTGCAATAGCTCCCACATAGCACCTCCAATTTGACCTTAGAGATGACCCTAGAGGGGAAGTCTGAACTAAAGAGCCACATGCATGGTTCTTTGATGTTACTATAATTAAATGAAGATAATAAAACGTTCACATTCAGACATTCCAAAAGAAGAAGCTCATGGCGGAACCGGTGCAAGAAAAGTCTATGCAAGTTCTGACCATTTAGAAAGCCAGCACTTTGAAGCTATGACTTACGGCTATCTACCTGCGGGAAACGTATTTGATTGGCACGAACACAAAGACACAGAAGAAATCATGGTTGTCCTTAAAGGAGAAGGCATCGTTTCTGACGAAGATGGCGAATACGGCTATACACCAGGAGATGTATTCATTTACCCCGCAAATATCCAACATAAAATCACAAATAACACTGATGAAGAACACGAGATGTTATTCGTCAGGGTAAAACTGTAATATAAAGCCCTCTATTTTCCAGTAGTTCAGTTGCAATAGCTTCACAGTAGGCCCTCCATGAACTGTATTTCACTTGTTTTTGCTAGAAAAACTATACTTTTACATCTGTTATTCAGCAGGGGTAACTTTTAAAAAATTAACAGGCGTAAAATAAACACATATTTTTAGTATTGGTTACCCCCAATTCAGGAACTCACAAACTAACCGAAATAAAGTATTGACATAAAAATCTAGTGTATATACAATAGATTATATGAAAACTGCTATTGTAAACTTTAAGACTGATGATGCTACGAAGGTCAAAGCTCAAGCTGTTGCAAAACAGATAGGTATACCTCTGAGTAACCTACTTAATGCTTACCTGTATGAGCTTGCTTCTACTGGTAGTGTTCATTTCACTGCTTCTGAGCCTATGACAGAGGAAATGGAGAGAGTGATTGAGCAAGCAGAAAAAGAAATAGCTGCCGGAGAAGTTAGTGGTCCTTTTGAAACATTGGAAGAGATGTTTGCTCACCTGGATAGTTTGTAATGATTATTGAAACTACTAAAACTTTTGATAAACAATACTCAAAGCTAAATGATAAGACAAAAACTATCTATAAGAGTCGCATAGCCATTTTTCAAAGTAACCCTTTTGATTTCAGATTGCGCAACCATGCCTTAAAAGGGAAATACCTAGGCTTTAGAAGCATTGATATTACTGGGGATGTGCGTGCGCTATATACAGTCAAAGGCAATATTATTATAATCTTTGGCTTTATTGGTTCGCATAGTCAGTTATATAGATAAAGACCTTTCGGACAAAATGAGACTCGCTGAAGAATGGTGTACGTTCCGTGCCCGACAGGTTATCTTACAAGCTATTGATGGTGGTGATATAAAAGCAGCTCAATGGTGGTTAGAGCGTAAATCAAAAGCAGAGTTTGCTTCAAAGTAATGCTGCATAACGCGCGTAAAACCAAGCATACTCTGAAATATACAGACTCCTGTGTCAAATCCAAGAAGTCGCGTTATATCGCTTGTATGAAGCTCAAACCACATAATTAATGATAGGTGATAGCTATCTGGTGGTATCATAAGTTTATGTCAAAAAATAACATACGACTCAACTTACCATACATTGAAGATATTGAGCGTTTCCATCATAAGTATGCACCAAACGAAAGAGTCTACAGTTTAGTTTATGGACATTGTCAGGTAGTATCTGAGATAGCTTTATGGTGTGCCGATAACATCTCTATTGACACCAAGGTAGATAAGCAGCTACTACAAACTGCTGCGTTACTACATGATGTTGGTAGCTATGCTTTCTTTGACGATAATGGCAAAAGTTTAAATGACCGCTTATATCCCCAACACGCCATACTTGGAGCTAAGATACTAGAAGATGAGGGCATTGACCGCCGAATTACAGACATAGTATCATCGCATGTGTTGCTTGGGTTAAGCAGACAAGAAATCGTTGATACGCCTTGGTACTTACCAGAACATGACTACGAACCAAAGACGATTGAGGGTGAATTGTTATGCTATGCAGACCGCTTCCATTCCAAACACCCAACATTTAATGCGTTTGATACTTTTCTAGACAGGTTGAAGAAAAACTTACCTATACGGGGTAATAAGTTTGAAAAGTGGTCGAAACGATTTGGTGTACCTGATATACCTGCTCTAGCGAAAAAATACGGACAGCCGGTAAGGTAATTATAAGAGTATGGCAGATTCACAAATTGAAAAATTAGACCAAACTAAAAGTGCAATACCGGTAGGGAGAACGCAGCATATCTGGTGCAGCGTATCAATTACAAAGAAAATGGAAGATGTATTTACGCGCTTCATACTAACTCAGGCTCAGAATAACGAGAAAATATCTGAATACATAGTTTATTTATCAACTACTGGCGGAAATCCTTTTGCTGCAATTAGTTTATATAACTTTATTAAATCAATTTCGCAAAAAACTACCGTATTCAATATGGGTAATGTATCTTCAGCCGGTGTACCATTTTTCTTGGCATTTCAAAATAGATTTGGAGTGGCTGACTGTAGTTTTATGGTTCACCAGACAACTCTCCCAAGAACAGTATTTTCTGAGAACGTAAATGTCTTTGAGCTTGATAGACAAACAGCTAGCTTAGCTTCTACTGATAATAAAACACAGAAAATTATCCTTAAAGAAACCACTTCTAAAGCAAGTAAGCCATTAACAGCTTCGGCAATAAAAAACGCATTCTTAAAAACTGCAACCTATGACGAAAAAGAGGCACTTGAGGTTGGGTTCATTGAAAAAGTAGAAAGTCCGAAGATACCAAATACACCAGACGTTTTATTTATAACTGACCAGTATCTAGCTACTCTACCGGGGTAAACTGAAAACGCAAAAAGTCTCCTATATAGTAGTTGTACTTTTACACTTTCAAATCGGGTAGGCAGTTAACTAGGGGTAGTATCGTAAGGAACCAGCGAACTATCCCTTTTAACTATTAAGGTAAGCCTAGTGAACAATCACAATCTTCCCTTAAAAGCCCGAACAAATTAGACTTTATATGTAGTCAAAGCGTGCTAAGGAGTACTCTGCAGCTATGACAGTACGCCAACGTGTTATCTCAGCCATTAATTGTGGTAACCCATGCTCGGAGTCGTCCTCCAAGTATATTCAATAGATATAATTTAGTTCGTACCTACGCCTCTCCAACTTGAGAGGCTTTTTATATCTGTTAAATAGTTCTGATCCCACTAGGTGTTAGATACGCACTAGCACTGTGGCCTCACTACTTGACAACAATTCAATAATCACATACAATGATTGTATGAAGTCACAAACATTTAATATATCAATGCCGGCTAAACTTGTTCAGAGGATTGACTCTCAAACCAAGAAACAAGGTTACAGTCGTAGCGATTTTGTTCGTCAAGCTGTACGAAAGCAACTAGCTACGTTGGAGCAATGGGAAAATCTAACTGACTCTGTTAGAGGCGAGTATAAGGGCAAGGACCTGAGCGAGACTGAGGTTGCAAAAATAGTCAGTAGTCAAAGGTCATAGATAATGCGTTTAGTTCTAGATACTAACGTCATTATTTCTGCTTTGCTGTTTGATGGACAGCCAGAGAAGCTGTTGCTTAGCACTATGGGCGGGGCACATCAATTGGTTCTATCACCCTATATAATTTCTGAAACTAATCGTATTCTAGAAGAAAAGTTTAAAGTTAGCCCCAAGAATTTAACAAATCTGACTAATCTCTTAGGAGAAAGTGAGATTTTATACTTTGAGCCTTTTCTAGACATACTAGCCGATAAACCAGATAATCGGGTACTAGAGACTGCGGTTAAAGGAGATGTTAATTATTTGGTAACTGGAGACAAGCAACTTCTAGACTTGAGAGAATATAAGCGAATAAAAATAATAAAAGTCACTGAATGCTTAAAACTACTCTAAAATTATTCTAAAGCTGATGGATATTAAAAGCACCGTAGCCTAAAAAGATGTAATAAACACGGTTGGATTTTCTTTGAGCTTGGTTGCAATAGCTTCACAGTAAGACCTCCATAACACTTATGTTTATATTATTTGACGAATAACCCAATATATGGTAATATCTTGTTATAAAATATAGTATTTCCACTGAGAAAACTGTACCCACTGACGGCTACGGTTTTGACGCACGTATAGTAAAAACTCAAATATGGGAAGGCGATCATATACCTAGTGATACAAAAATAGCTGAAGTAGCATCTTCGCAAGCAGAGGACACAGTAATAATTACCATACAACAGCAAAGATGGTTACATCTAGGCCAGAGAGCGATCCAGCATCTTAGTGTTAATGAGATTAGTTCGTAGTTAAATAATAGCTATTTTATTGTCTAAGTTCGATATTTTAGTTCAATTCCATAATATTTGGTTTGCTTTGACAAAGTACAGTTACAACAGTATCACATACGGCCCTCCATAGTAATTATTTTTATCTCTACCTACGAGTAGGATATAATCGATATATGAAAAAATCTATGTCGCTCGTATTAATACTTAGTTTATTAGTGGGAATTATAGCAACGGTTGCAACTAGTCGTGTTAATACTGAAAGTGATCAGATTCTAGGACAAAGATGTGGCTCTAGCTATAATAGTCAAACTGGCTTACACACCCCCCTAAGACCCTGTACTCTACTAACTTATGGCTGGCCAGTAACTTATATAACTAGTGGCGTTGCTGTCAATTTGAATGATTACCATACTGTAGATTCTGCTAATCCTGCAAATATTACTAATGCTATCGGATACACATCTATTAGTAGAATCAGGTTTTTAACTGACTGGGTGATATGGTCTGTTGTTGCAGGTATAGTACTTGTTGGATTAAATGCGGTTAGTAACTCTAATAGTAAAAAGTTACCTAGAAGCAAAAAATAAACGGTTTTTCAGTAACTAATTCGGTTGCAATAGCTTCCACATAACCCCTCCACGAACTGTATTTCATTCATTTCTCTGTTTAAGTTGGGTAAGTTGTATCTGTAAATAGGGCCAATTTCTTGGGGGTAAACTTTTTCAAAACCTGACCCTTAAAATTAACCACATATTTTGTAGCTGTTTACCCCCAACAGATTAATAATTTATTTTGTTATTGACTTGTAGTATCTCTTAAAGTACAATGTAAAGTACTATGAATGTTACAACTATATCAAAATTCCGTAAGGACGCTAAAAACTATTTTGACAAAGTTATAGATGACCAGGATACCCTACTCATTACTCGTAATGACGGCCAAACCGTAGTTGTTATGTCTTTGTCACAATATAATTCTCAGGCTGAAACTGACTATCTTAATAGCACATCAGCTAACAGAGAGCACTTACGTAAGTCAATACAATCATTAAAAGCTGGCAGACTAGAGAAACACGAGCTCATAGAGGATTAATCTCATGCGTAGTATTGTTTTTACACCTGAGGCGTGGGACGACTATCAGTATTGGTTCAAGCAAGACAGTAAAACTATAAAGAAAATCAACAAGCTTATTAACGATACTCGTAGAGAACCATTCGAGGGCTTAGGTAAGCCCGAACCGCTAAGAGAAAATTATAGTGGTTTTTGGTCTAGACGTATTAATGATAAAGACCGACTCGTTTATGCGGTAACTGCCAGCGAAATAAGAATCATTACTTGTCGATTCCACTACCAATAAACACCCCCCTATCTCCGTCAAATGCAAGCAATCACGTTAAATCGCTCGTATGAAGCGTAAAATGCGGATTTAATGAGAGGTGTTAGCTATCTGGTGGTATCATTAGTTGATGAAGGTCTATATTGCTCGTCACGCCGAGACAAATTACAACGTACTTGGTCTTTGTAATGATGACCCAAAAGTTAACGTGCACTTAACATCTAAAGGTAAAGAGCAAGCCGAATTACTAGCTACTACACTTAAATCTGTTGATTTTGAACTTGTAGTTATTTCTGAGTTTCCTAGGACAAAAGAAACCGCAAAGATTATAAACCAACATCATAATACACCGACTATTGTTGATTCTAGGATTAATGATTTATTGACTGGTTTTGAAGGTAGACCAGTTAAGGATTTTCGTGAAGCTAGACGTAATGCAGACAATAGATGGACAGTACGCTTGAATGGTGGTGAATCATTTGAAGACGAAAAAGTACGAGTACAGGCATTTCTTAATGATTTACGAAAAAGACCAGAGAATTGCGTACTTGTTGTAACCCACCAAGCAATCACTAGGCTAATTTATGCAATCGTAAACCATATACCCAACGATAAGGTTAATGAAGTAGAGGTTAGCAATACTTATTGTTTTGATTTTGAGTTTTAGAACTACAGTAGTCCCTGAAACTGCAAAAAGCATATATAGGTACTGCACTTTTACACTTTCAACTCGGTAGGTAGTTAACTAGGGGTAGTCTCGTAAGGAACAAACGAACTATCCCTTTTAACTTTTAAGAGCTTTTAATTAAGGTAGATTCGGTGAAAGCCAATAAGTCTACCTTAAACAGCCCGAACACATCAGACTTTATATGTAGTCAAAGCGTGTTGGGAGTACTCAGCAGCTATCACAGTACGCCAACGTGTTATCTCCGCCATTAATTGTGGTAACCCATAGCTTGAGTCGTCCTCCAAGTCTTTGCAACAGATGTAATTTAGTTCGTACCTATGCCTCTCCAGCTTGAGAGGCATTTTTATATCTGTTAAAAAGTTCTAATCCCACAAGGTCTTGGTGTTAATGATGTTGGCTGTAATAATATAGCTATGGTTAATAGTTTTGAAGGGACTTCTGATACGCACGGAGAACTAACGTACCCTCCGGACGCATTTGTTCTAGAGTCTTCAACCGAACCCGTTTTAGCTGATAATGCTGAACCTAGTATTACAACTCTAACTCCAGGTGCCACTCTACCGCCAAGTAAATCACATAAAAAAGTTCTTGGTATAGTTGGGATTTTGCTTCTAATAGCTGTCGCCTCAATAGGTGTCTATTATTTTAAGTATCATAAGAACACTCCATCAGTGGCTTCTTCAACTGCCAGTGCTAAAAACGTAAATAGTAGTGTGTCGTTAGCCAATGATAATTTTGGAATAAACGCTTTTAATTACTTAGTTAAACAATCTCCAAATAATAACATCTTCATTTCACCAGCAAGCATATCTATGGCCCTATCTATGGTATACAACGGTGCTGAGGGTAGTACGCAGTTTGCTATGCAAAAGACCTTAGACTACCAGGGACTTAGTCTAGCTACTATCAATAGCTCAAATAAGGCACTTATCTCAAGCCTTAGTAATCCTGACACTAAGGTCACGCTGTCAATAGCTAACAGTGCTTGGTTAAGGCAGGGTTCCCCTATCAACAGTGGGTTTCTTAGCACGGTCAAAAATGACTACATGGCTAAAGCCGAATCGCTTAACTTCAATGACCCGTCTGCGCCAAACACTATAAACGGTTGGGTTAGTAATGCAACCAATGGCAAGATACCTACTATTGTTAATAATATTCCATCTGATGAGATTTTATATCTAATCAATGCAGTTTACTTTAAAGGACAATGGCACACTGTTTTTGACCCTTCAGCTACCCAAGACTATCCATTCACTACAAGCACTGGTTCTCAAGTACAGACACCTTTAATGTTATCAACTTCAAACTATAACTATTATGAAAATAATACCGTGCAGGCTATAGAATTGCCATACGGTAAAAATCAGCGTCTCAGCATGGACGTTTATTTGCCGACAGACATGACATCATTCTTGAAAACATTAAGCTACAATCAACTCTCAAGTATATCTAGCAAGCTCACACGGCAGCAGGGTACTATTTTGCTACCAAAGTTTACACTGAGCTATAGCCAAAACCTGAATGACGCGCTTAAGGCATTAGGCATGACTGTAGCTTTTGACCCTTACGGAGCAGCTAACTTTAACGGTATTGCTAAAAATGTTCATATATCAGATGTTGAGCATAAAACGTATATAAGCGTAGACGAACAAGGCACTACCGCGGCTGCCGCTACTAGTGTGGGCGTCCAAGACACTGCGGTTAGTAGTGGTTTTACTATGCAGGTTGATAAGCCGTTTGTGTTTACAATACAAGACAATTCAACTAAAGAGATACTTTTTGTAGGTGTTATTCAAAACCCTAACCAGTAGTTCGCACGGAAGCTATAAATATAGTTTGATTTTCTTGCAGCTTGGTTGCAATAGTTTCCACATAGTTCCTCCAAGTATAAGCATTTTTGACACTGTACTAGATCAGATACATTCCGTACACATTAGTCTCTAGATTAAGGAGGGCTAATGCGTTACGGTGTTTCTATGAATACATACGGATCAATTGTTCCTAAGCTGAATAGTATCAGGGAGACA
>Ga0182016_10005053_pt1 | contig 14354 bp, 10 predicted proteins | sample 712S2MmetaG_FD_120491 | JGI IMG/M metagenome (GOLD analysis project Ga0182016, IMG submission 120491) | Permafrost microbial communities from Stordalen Mire, Sweden - 712S2M metaG | ecosystem: Environmental > Terrestrial > Soil > Wetlands > Permafrost | place: Sweden: Stordalen | collected...
TTCCAGTCTTGCTGCTGGAGGGCAGACTGCAATCCGCGCCAGTCACCCAACGCCAATTGGCATTGGGCTATAAGTAAAGATGCCGGCTGATTTGTTCTGGTTTGAATTGGCAGGCTCTGCAGCCAACCAAGTGCTGCGTTCGTTGAAATCTGTTTCATTTGCCAATTTGCCAGACCGAAAAGTATTGCAGGGTTGGTTGCAGCCTCACTTTGATACAAGCCGAGCGTGGGTTTGAATTCATTGCTGTTGCCTTTCAAAAGCACATTCAGCCGCAACAATTTGTCATCAAAAACTGAATTGGGCTGTTCTGCGAGCTCCTTCGAGAGAGTTAAGGCCGTTGTTATATTATTAAAGCGCATCGCATCATTGATCAGTTCACGTCGCGCCTGACTACACAGAGAGGCGTTTGTTGAGGTCATGATGACCCGTTGCAAAGCGATGCGTGCCTCCGCCATGTCAAGAGCGTTGTTTCGGTGAAGCCGGACAACAGCCAAATTCATCTGGGGAACTGGATTTGATGGATCAAGCCGGATCGCCTCGCTGAAGTGCGCCTCGGCATCGTCGAGATGTCCTTCCACCAAGGACACATTGCCTGCGATGTAATTGTAGGCTGCTGTTTTTCTATCTGCGCCCGTTACGCCCGCCAAAGTGTTTGAGGCGAGTGGATAGTCCTGAAAAATAATCGATGCCTGCACCAAAGCTAGACGATCTTCAAACGACTTGGGGTTAAGTTCCAGAACCCTCTCACGCCAGACCAATGCACGCTGATCACGCACTGATTCTGTCATGCCCGCAATCATCCGACAAGCATCAATGTTTCGAGGGTTTGTGTGGAGCACTCCCTCCAGTGAAATGATGGTATTGCGGGCATCCCCTTTGGCAAAATATGCTCTGGCCATTGCCATGCCGTGGCTTTGCTTCCATACCTGATAGCCACGATATCCAGAATAGCCCAGCAAAAGTAAACCAACACAGCATGAAAGAACGATAATTGTTTTACGCATACTTTTTCCGTGAATATTATTTTCAAAAATGTTTATGCAACTCAAGTTGCTGACAAAATCACCTCATGCTCCTCAGGCTGCCACTCGCTTAGTTTTACTCCTGTCCGAGTCGCGATTTCACATATGGCTGCACGGCTTTCCGGCAGCAAATTCGATACAATGATTACCCGGCTGACTCTCTGCCGTTCAATCAACAGCGGGAGTTCTTTGAGACCACCCAGCACAAGAAACCCATAAACCCACTGGAAATGCAACCCCTTTTCATCATCAACAAATCCAAGTATCTGGCGTCCATCCGGCTTTTTGGAGATCGTCATCGCGCGATCTTTCAAAAACAACTGCGCGCGAACCCCCGCCCCGTAAAGCACGACTCTTTCCGGTTCACCAGCCGCGTCGCCCTGACGCTTCAGCCATAATACAAGCTCCTCAATGCACCGGTCAATTAATCTGGATGTCACGATGACAGGATGGCTTATTCCGGCAACCAAAACCGCCCGCAGAAGCCACGTTGAACCCGATTCCGGGTCAATGATCAAGGCCAGGCCCAGGCTGAAAATAATTCCCGTCTGTAACCAGAATAGAACCATTAACACATCCCGCAGTCGCGCCCGCGGCCAATAAGTCACGTAGGTGCGCGAAAGGGCCAGCAGCGAAAACGTGGGCGTCACCCAGATCGGCAGGTCCACAAACCAAGAGTGCCAGAAATCCACCCGCTGTCCCTCGACAGCCCACATGATCAAAGCCAGTGAACCTGCCAGCCAGATCATGTCCCATGCGGGGTAGGCCAGCGCCTTTAACGTCGAGTGCGTGGGACGGCGCAAGCCCGTCAAAATCGCGCTACCGGTCTCGCGCAATTCGATCACGGCAAGCTGCCGCATCAAAACATACACGCCAGCGAGCAGCGCGATCAGGAAAATGCCCGCCGCGTGCGACTGAAAAAGCATGATGGCCAGACCAAAGACCACCAGGCCACCATTGAGCAAGTAGAGAAATGTAGCCACCCGTTTAGTACTTAAACCTGATTTAGAAAGACGATGATGAAGATGCTCCACGTCCGGCTGCATGATGCCGCGTTTGGTTCCACCATTTTTGCCGCTCACCCAAGAGCGCACTGAGCGACGCCAGATCGCCAGCAGCGCATCATAAATCGGCACGCCTAGAACCATGATGGGAATGGCCATGGATATTAGAAATGTGTTCTTGTTGAATGTCTGCAACGAAACCACCCCCAACGTGAACCCGATGAACATGCTGCCCGTATCGCCCAGAAAAATGCTCGCCGGATTGAAATTATACCGTAAAAAGCCGAGGCATGCGCCGATGAAGCCGAGGAGCAGCAACACTTCCCCGGGACTCTGCTGCATCAGCAAAATACCGCACAGTCCCACAGCGGAAATGATCGCCAGACCGGATGCCAGACCGTCCAGCCCGTCAATCAGGTTGAAGGCGTTGATGATTGCGACCAGCCAGATTACGACGAGCGCACAATCCACCGGCGCAGGAAGATTGTATCCCAGCAGCAATCCAAACCGGGTTCCCGAAAACCACATTATCAGCGCGGCGGCCACCTGTCCGCCGAGCTTGATCAACGGCCTCATCCCGCGAACATCATCAATCACCCCGACCACCAGCAGGACAAGCGACGCCATGGCGAATTTCTGCCACCACAGCAAGTCAAGCGCACCCGCCAGCATGGGGCCGGAAATCAAAACCGCCACCAGACATGCCGCATGAACTCCAAAAACCACCGCCACTCCGCCGCCACGCGCGGTCAGGCTTTTATGCGGACGTCGAGCGTCGGGCAAATCAACTACGCCAAACCGGATGGCCATGCTCCGCACCACCGGCGTGAGCAGATACGTCACGACCAGTCCGACTAGGAAGACCACGATATATTTGTCCAAATCACCAAACATAGGCAACGTGTGTGTTCTAAAAAAATAATTCGGCCATAGGAGTCAAGTCTTGCGGCCCGGCGATTCAATCAGGCCAGCCAGATGCGGCAATAGAGCCGCCTGCGAAAAATGAGCTTCAACTTCGGCCAGCGTCCGGCGTTCATGGCCTGCACTTTCCCGACGCAATTGCGGAATCTGTTTTGCCAGTTCGCCTGCCTCGCCATGCCTGATGCCAATCCACGGATGGCGAGGCTTCAATCCCGCGAGAATTTCCGTGACATGGCTCGGCTCCGGCCCGATGTAAATCAACGGCGCGCCCACTGTCAGGATATTATAAATCTTGCTCGGATGCACCAACCCCAACATGGCGTCGCCCATTACGACCACCTGTGCGTCCGCCGCCGACAGCGAGGCGGACAATTTGTCCAGCGGTTGATATGGCAGGCAGATAACTTGCGGATTTTTTTTTGCCCATTTTTTTACGCGTGAAAATTCGCTTCCGCCGCCGATGAAACAAAAAACGATGTCTGTTACCGCTCTCAATTGATCCGCCGCTTGCATCAATGTGTCCAGAGGATGCACCGGGCTGTGATTGCCGGAATACATCACGACATATTTGCCTGCAAGCCCGTGCGCCAACCGAAACGCCTCCCTTCCGACTGCGTCAAATTTCACCTGCTTGTCAAGAGACCACGGCGAAATCACCGCGATCTTTTCGGAGGCGACACCCTTCGCCACGATGCGGTCGCGCATGAACCGGTCGAGCGCGATGATTTTGTCAGCGCGGCGCAGGCTGAACAGGGAAAGGCGTTCCAAAAATTTTGCCGTGAACGAATCCGCCCGCAGCCAGCCGACGGCGATGGCCTCGTCCGGGTTGAAATCCATGACCCAGTAGCAAAATCGCGCGCGCCATAATTTCGCCCGCCAAGCGCCAAGAAAAGAAATCAGCGGCGGCGTGGTCAAGGCAACGACCACGTCCTGCCGGGGCAGGAACAGCAGCCGGACGCAACTGAAAAAAAGGAAGCTGGCAAAATCCGCCGCGCGCTTCCATTTGGTGCCTTTGCCGAAGCGCGTGGAAAAAATGCGGAGAATTTTCACGCCGCGCCAGGTTTCGCGCGCGGGGAAAATGGTTTCCGGATGCTCGTATGCCCGCCGGCCGCTGACCACGGTGACCTCGTGGCCCCGCTCCGCCAGCGCCGCCGCTAAGTCGCTCAAGTATTGGGCGGTGGCCACGACATCGGGATAAAAAACCTGGTTGAGCAGGAGTATTTTCACAGCGCGACAGGTCAGACATGCTTCCGGCGGATTTTCAACTGGATGGCCCCGGGAACCGGCTGCCGGCTGACCAACACCAGATAGCCGCCGCCGCCGGCACCCGACAATTTCCAGCCGAGCGATTTTTTCCCATATTCGCGGATCATTTTATTGATCGCGGAGCTGGTCATTTCCGGGAACATCCCAACCTGCGCCTCATACGAGGCCCGGAAATGACGGCCAAACGCCTCCAAGTTCATTTTTTGGATGGCGTTCCAACAACCGTCCGCAGCGGCGGCCAAGGCTCGGACTTTGGACAGCGTGATGATTTTCCCCTTGAACACGTCAAAACCAGACGGTCGCGGATCAAGCGGTACGAGGTATAAATGTTGTTCGATCCACGCAAGAATTTTTTCGTCGTGCCTGGAGGTGATTTTTTCCGGCCAGTATTCGCCGTTGTAATCGAGCCGGTTTAATCCGGGAAAAACGATGCCGATTGAATCCTGCGAACCGGCGAAAATCTGCGTGCCCGGCGGGTTCTCGAATGCAAACAATATTTTGGCGAGCTTTTCACGATCTTCTTCAGGCAGATCAGTTTGCCAGAGTTCAATCGCACGGCGACGGGAACTTGAGGCCATGCCGCTGCGCTCGTTGAATTCAATCACCGGTTCCAGCGAAATGGTCAGCACCGCGCCTGCGCCAAGTTTGGAAACGAACGGCTGATCCAACCAGCCGCCGGCGAGGTCAAGCCGGTAGGGGATCAGGCATTCCTTGCGCAGGCTGGTGGTGGAGCGCGCCGGCAGATTTGTTTGGGGGAGCCGTTTCAACACGATGTATTTGATGCCAAGTTTGCGGCACAGTTTGGCCTTGGCAGGCGTGTTGCCATCCTCATTAACGATGAAAATGTCCGGCGACACGCGTTTCAATTCATCTAGAAAATCCAGGATGCCGGAGCCGCTGTTGATGTGGCATTTCTTGACGTGACGCAGGGCTTCAATGAGATATTTTCGTTCCGACTGTGTGTTGACGGGTGAGCGTCCCTTCAAATCCCGGATCGTCTGGTCCGATCCGAGGGCGACATAAACGTCGCCGTAGCCCGCAGCCTCTTCCAAAAAGCGGACGTGCCCGCTGTGCAGCATGTCAAAACAACCGCTGACAAAAACCTTTTTGTTTTTCATGTGTGAATGCAAACGCGAAACAAACGGCTTAATCTTCCACTTTTATCAATTTATCCAGTTGTCGCAACAATGCCTGCTTGGCCAGGTTTTGGTCTTCGTAGCCCGTGATGATAATTTCCAATACCTTTTGTCCTTTGTTGCCTCTGCCAGCCCAAATTCCACGGATGAGATTATATCGAGACGATTCATCCGCCGTGTAGCTGTCCTCACCCATGCCAGCCTGCCAATGACATTGATAGACTTGCAGCGGGCCGAGGGAGCTGTCAAAAACATAATGACGCATCGGCAATTCTACGTTATGCACCTTAAGCACCAATAGTTCCGGTCCTGAGATCATGTTAAATCCGCTCGCCGTGATGCAAATATCCGGCGTGTGCCGTTTGGCCAGATAGCCCGCTACCCGTCCTGGCAGCCAGTTGTAATAAAATGCCTGCCAAAGCGTGCCATCGGGTTCGCGCCATTGTCCTTGCTGGCCCTGATCAAATCGAAGCAATTCATGCTCATCCACAGTCAGCGGCAAATCTTTATAGGTAGGATTATCCTTGGGATAACTCACTGTCCATCCAGGGCCGGGCTTCAAGTTTGATTCGCGTATTCGATACCAAAGGCTCACCGCACTCTCTACCGATAAAAGCCAGATTATCATTATTATGCCAAAACGATTCATCCCATGACGAATTTTATTTCCTTTATCAACATCCATCAGATGAGGTTCTTCTGTAGTCTCCGTCTTACCATTCCTAAGAGGAACACTCCAGTGGTTCAACAGCCACCCTGCTCCCCACAGCAAGGCAGTGCAAGTCAGCAGAATAGTCATGCCCGCTTCATCATGATATTCAGCAATGGCTCCAATGCCCTTTTTTTCCGCTATCCATGTGAGAAGCGAAGTGCGGCAGAGGTTTAACATCATCGCCAAGGCAAGGCTGATGGGTATCAGCAACAATCGCCGTCGCCAGCCGAACAAATAAAACTCTCCCAGAAAAAATGAAATCATCAGGCTGGATTGAATGGACCGGATGCCGCTACAGGCGTCATTGATGCCGACACTTCCCGTGCTGACTTCAATCACATTGCCATGCTGGATCGCCGGCACGTTCAGAATTCCCATTACATTCACCACCATCGCAGCATTAACGCGGCTTAAATCTTGGATTATTGGATGCTCAAAGAGCGTTGGCCATGGAATCGCCACCAAAATGAAAGCCACGGGGAATGCGGCTTGACGTAAACAGCTTTTACCACCGGCGAGATATATGGCGTATAGAGTCAACACGACTGTTTGAATGCCCAAAGACCATTGTATGGGCCGCCACTCCGGCGTTGCTTCTTCAACAAGCCGGGTGGGTAGGTAAAGAAAAGCGATAAAACCGCAGAGCAATATGACCAGCCAGGGATTTTCGGCTTCTGAACAAGATGGGCGGCCCTCAAGATTTTGCCAGCGGCGCATTAACAATCCAAGCATAAGCAGCGGCACGACCAAGCCGTAGCTGTACTGGGGATTCGTCGACCATTCTAGCCGGAGGTTATCAATCAGGTGGAACCAAAGATAGCCCAACGGCAGAACCAGCAACCCCCATTTAAGAAGATAGTGTTTCTTTCCAGCAGTTGCCGGATGTCCCGGCAATGGGATTGATGCCGCACCGGATAATTCTTCAGGGTTGTCCATGTTTGACATTGTTAATCAAATGATGTGTCAAGAAATGATGCGCTGTTTCTCCAGCACGGCGGGATTGCCACGGAATACTCCGTTTGCAGCCAGAGTTCTTGTGGCTGCGGAACCCAAAGTCAAAACCGAATGCGATCCAATTGTCACACCCGGGCCGACCCAGCAACCAGCCCCGATCCAGACGCCGTCCTCCAGCTTTATCGGCCGGGTGATCAGATCAAATGTCCTGCGTTTGTAATCATGACTGCCGGTGCAAAGAACGGCGCGCTGTGAAATGCAGACGTTGCTGCCAATAACTACATGCTCCAGGTTCAACAGCCAGCACTCTTCACCCAGCCAGACATTGTCCCCGACCGTCAACTTCCACGGAAATGTAATTTTGACTTGCGGCTTGATGGTGACATTCCGTCCGATGCTCGCCCCCAACGCACGCAGAACCGTACATTTCAGCTTGGAAAAACCAAACGGACAAAGCCGGAACAAAATCAAACTGACAACCAGCCAAAGCCCTTCTTTTAATACACCGGCACCACGGTCAAATTGTCCCGGATTGTAGCACGACAAATCCACCGGAATCGAGCGGCTTTCCTTTTTCAGCACGGATTGGTCGGCGCCAAACTTGGCTTGTGATTCACTCATGTATTATGTCACGTCCTCAGATGCCATTTTAAACATAAATATTTTTGCCGTCACGTCTTATGTAAAATTTCGGTCGCAGGTGCTTTGGCTAAGTTTCACTTGCGTTACTTTGTCCGGTCGCCAAACATACGGACGAAATTTATGGCCAAACGCGCGCTTATCACCGGCATCACGGGTCAGGACGGTTCTTACCTGACGGAACTGCTTTTGTCCAAGGGTTACGAAGTTCACGGCATCATCCGCCGCGCCAGCACCTTTAACACTTCGCGCCTCGAACATATTTATGCCGACCCGCATCAAAAATCGAAATTAAAACTTCACTACGGCGACTTGAGCGATGCGAGCGCACTGGCGCGTTTGATCGGGAAAATTACGCCTGATGAGATTTACAATCTCGCCGCGCAAAGCCACGTGCGCGTGAGCTTCGACAGCCCGGAATACACCACGGATATTACTGCGACGGGTGCGGTGCGGTTGCTGGAGGCCATACGCGAAACAGGCATCAAGCCGAGGTTTTATCAGGCGTCGTCGAGCGAAATGTTCGGCAAGGTTCAGGACATTCCGCAGCACGAGACAACGCCTTTTTATCCTCGCAGTCCGTATGGTTGCGCCAAGGTTTATGCCCACTGGATTACGGTGAATTACCGCGAATCGTATGACCTGTTTGCCTGTAGCGGCATTTTGTTCAATCACGAATCTCCTCGTCGCGGCGAAACGTTCGTCACGCGCAAGATTACCCGTGCAGTGGCGCACATTAAGGCCGGATTGCAGGAAAAAATTTATCTTGGCAACCTCGACGCGAAACGCGATTGGGGTTACGCGAAGGAATATGTCGAAGCGATGTGGCTGATGTTGCAGCAGGTCACGCCGGATGATTATGTGATCGCCACCAACGAAACCCACAGTGTGCGGGAATTTCTGGAGGTCGCTTTCGCACATGTTGGACTTGATTGGCAAAAGCATGTCGAGATTGATCCGAACTATTTCCGCCCCGCCGAAGTTGACATCCTTATTGGCGATTATTCCAAAGCCAGGCAAAAGCTGGGCTGGGAACCCAAAACGACGTTCAAGGCGCTCGCGGAGCTGATGGTGGACGCCGACGTAAAACTGGTCCAAGACCACTTGTCCGGCAAAGGCCGGGTCGCGAGTTGAATTATCGAAGCTGCTTGGAGAGGAAATCCTCGTAGGCCATGCGGATGCCAGTTTCCAGATTGACCTTTGGCTTCCAACCCAGCGCGAACAGACGTGAACTGTCCATCAGTTTTCTCGGTGTGCCGTCCGGCTTTGATTCGTCCCAGACGATCTCACCTTTGAAACCAATGATACGTTTTACCAGTTCCGACAATTCGCGGATGGTGATTTCGCTGCCGCTGCCGACGTTGATGAACTGCTCCTCGCTGTAATGCTGCATCAGGAAAACGCACGCGTTGGCCAAATCATCTGCATATAAAAATTCCCTCAACGGCGCTCCGGTTCCCCAGCAAGTCACGGTCGCGGCGAAACTGGTTTTTGCATCATGAAATTTTCGAATCAGCGCCGGGAGGACATGTGACGACTCCAAATCATAATTGTCATTTGGCCCATACATGTTTGTGGGCATGGCGCTTATGAAGTCGCATCCGTATTGCCGGCGATACGCCTGACAAAGTTTTAATCCGGCAATCTTTGCGACGGCATACCATTGGTTTGTGGGCTCAAGTTCGCTGGTGAGCAAATATTCTTCCTTCAACGGCTGCGGCGCGAGCTTGGGATAAATGCAGGAACTGCCTAGAAACAAAAGTTTCCGTACTTCCGCCTGATATGCCGCATGGATGAGATTGTTTTGAACTTGCAGATTTTCAAAAAGAAACGCCGCCGGCTGCGTGTTGTTTGCGTGAATGCCACCTACCTTGGCTGCCGCCATAAAAACAAAGTCTGGTTTTATCTCCGCGAAAAATTTCTGAACTGCTGCGATGTCGAGCAGATCGACTTCCCGCCGTCGCCGCCCGATGAGATTTTTGAATCCCTGCCGTTGCAGCTCGCGCCAGATGGCGCTGCCCACCAGCCCGTGGTGTCCAGCCACATAAATGCGTGAATCTTCCTTCATAAACATGGGTGGCTATTAATCATGGCCCGTCGGGCAAAACCGGTTTAAATCGTTGCAATGAAAATACTAGCTGGTTCGAGGTAAAATGTTCAAGACTCGAAGATGCAATCTGGTTTTGTTCCGCCGCCCAAAATCCATTCCTGAACCGCCTGCAATTGCTGCCCAACCCGCGGCCATGTGAACCGGTCCATTACCAAGCCACGGCCGCTGCGTCCCATCATAATCCGCTCGGAATCGGACATGCGTTGCAATTCGTTCAACCCCACAATCAAACCGGTCTCGGTTGTTTCCACTTTGATCGCCGCACCGGCTCGGAACCCTTCCGGAAGATTGCATTCTGGCGTCATGATGACCGGTTTGGAATGGGCCCATGCCTCCAGCACCACCATCGGCAATCCTTCGCTGAACGAAGGCAGGACAAAGGCATCACAGTAATGATAACATGCGGCCTTGTCGGCGTTAAATTGCGGTCCTAGAAAAAGCACGGAGCACGGAGGTTGGTGGTGGGAATTGGGAGTTGGGAGTTGGGAACGGGCATCTACATACGCCAATCCCAGTTCCGTCGCCAGTTGCTTGAGATCCTGCTCATGCCCGCCTTGATCCCACCCGGCGATCACCAAAATCCATTCTTGCTCCCTGTTCCCTGCTCCTTGCACTTGGCTCCACGCGCGAAGCAGATTGACCAGGCCTTTCTTTGGATGAATCCTGCCTAAAAACAACAGAACTTTCTTTTCAAATCCAAAATTTTGCTTCCATGAAGGCGCTGAAGGGACCGGTGCAGTCGGCAGATCAATGCCGTTTGGTATGATCGCGATGTCATTTTTGAGTTTTATCCCCCGGATGGAATGCGCCTCCGAAGCGCATAATGCGCGGAAACACCGCGCACCGTGCAAATGTTCGCGTTCGAACATCTGATAGGCGATCCATTTTTTCCAACGTGAATTTTTCAGCGCCCAAGGGTCAAGCATGCCGTGCGGAGAAATGAGATAAGGCCGCTTTTTCGCGCGGCTGTATTTTTCGGCGGCGATGCCGGGATAAAGCCAGAGGCCGTGCGTGTGACTGATGTCCGGCTCAAAGTCGTATAATTCTTCAAGAAATCTCGGAGCCCGGCCAATCATTTTTGGCCACGATGGCTTGAAAACCGCGACCGGCACTGGGTTCCACGCCGCGAAATCGGTGTCGGAAAATTCATCCCACAAACCAAACACCTTCACGTTCATGCCCTGCTTCTCTTGCGACTGGGCAAGACGTAATACCGCATCAAAAAGCCCGCCAGCTTTCCGCGAAACCGAGCCCGTCAGATGAGCCGACTTGATCATTTCAAAAACTGAAATCTGAAATTGCTTTATGCTTTCTATTTTCCAAACTCACAATTCACGTTTCTGGACGTCACCGTTGCAAAAGCAGTCGCAGCAGCAGCCGGTCCAGCACTCCCAAACGCGGCGGTGAATTTTTTAGGGATTCCGCGACAGCGCCGTATAGGCCATTCGCAAAATGTTCCGGCCCCCAGGCGGAAATAATTCGCTCGCTTGCAGCGCCAAAATCGGAAATCGGAAATCGGAAATCAGAAACCCGTAACATCAGATTCGCCAGTTGTTCGACGTTGCAGGGGTCAAAGGTGAAACCGTTAACGCCCTCCTGCAGCAGATCTGCGGCACAGCCGCAGCGGTTTGAAACAATCACCGGCAATCCCGATGCCATTGCCTCGTTCACTACAAGCCCCCACTGTTCCGTCGTGCTTGCATGGACAAAAGCGCCGGCCAGCCCGAAATACGCCGGCAATTCGTCATACTGCTTGAAGCCGGGCAGCAGCACATGGTCGCACAGATTGAGGGTTGTGATTTGAGACTTGAGGCTTTCGCGAAGCGGCCCGTCACCGAGCAGAACCAGTTTCCAAATTTCCGATTTCCGATTTCCGATTTCCAATTTTTCCGTCATTTCGAGGTATCGCGCATACGCCTCGATCAAACGCGGCAGGTTTTTTTTTACAACGAAGCGTGCGCTCGCCAGAAAATATTTTTCAGGCAACCCGTGCTGGTTTCTGACTTCTGACTTCTGACTTCTGACTTCTGCGGTTTTTGCCGCAAAGTAGTCATTATCCACGATGTCATAGCCATTGAAAATGCGGCCTCGAGGCAGTCCGAGCTGCGCAAGATAATCTATGTGTGGCGTACCGCCAGCCAGTCCGGCGCCAAACATTTTCACCAGCCGGCCTTTGATCCATTCCTTCCAAAACATGCGGGGGTCATCCCAGGCCGTGCTTTCAGAAGTGATCACCGCCGGTATGTTCGTCTCTGCACACCACCGAATCGCGCTGAAGGCATCGGTGGACGACCAGCCATTGACTACTACGACTTGTGGTCGGATCTCATCCAGCGCACACCACAGTCTGCGTTGAAGTTCCCGTCTCCAATGCCGGCCGCCGGTATCGCGGTTTGTCAATGTCACCCTCGTGAAGGAGGCCGCCCCCTCCACCTTGGACCATGCATAGATGTCATCCATGGCGCAGGCTTCCAGTCCCCAGACCGACATCAACCTCCCGGCAGCGTTCAGGCGCGCATGATGATAGGGGCCGAATCGATAAAACAAGACTGCCACCCGGATATCCTTTGGCAGCTTCACTTCATTTTGAGTGGCCGGAAAATTGACAGTTGAATTCACAAGGCAATTCTAAAAATCTGAATTCAGAATTCCAAAATGGGAGGGAGAAAATGGAAATGATTTCAGCATTTGAGCTTCTCAATTTCTGCTTTCAGCATTTGTTTTCGCATTTGTTCTTTTTACAAATCCGCCCGAAGCCGCGCGCCGGGCAAATGGCGATGACGGCCTTCTGGACGGGCGCGGACGCCCTGCTGATTGAGCCGCTGCCGGTGCAGGTGCCCGCCCGGCAACTTCTTGTGGCCGGTGGCGATCCAGCCACCAGACAGCCAGCGCGCCAAATAAAAACGGATAGATTGTAATCAGCGTGATATCACGGCCCAGGTTGAAAGTAAGGATGATCCCCAGGCTATACAAGGGCAACCGCCCCAGCGCGTGAATATTCAAGTCCAGCCGGGCCAGCGCAGTCACCCAGAGGCACATCAGCAGCGCCGCCGCCATGGGCCCCAGAACACGGCCAAAGTTGACCACCCCCTGCCCTATGAAGCCGGTGGAAACGGTGGCAACAACTCCCGCCGCATCCGTTCCGCTGCCATAACTCATGCCGCGGGCGATGGAGTAGTCTATCCCGATCAGCGGTTTGCCGGGCCAGATGGCGCGCGGAATCGGATTCACCAGTTCCGCGAAATAGCGTGTGCCCCAATTGACATGATAGGTGCCCTTGTCTATGAAGGTGCTGATCCAGCACAATTCCTCAAACATGTTCAGCCCCTCATTATGGACTTTTTTCTGGTCGGCAAGGTTCAACCCCTTTTGTTCAAAGGCGGCGGTGATGTTCATCGTTCCGCGGTTGGCGATGACAAACTTCATCCATGTGTTGATCACAAGAAAAACCGACAGAAGCACCACTACTTTTTTCCACATCCCGCCGCGCAGCCGCAGAAACACCCAGCTCAACACTCCGGGAATTATTATCGCCAGCATCGAGTTGCGCGTGCGGTCAAAAATGAAATAGGGCCATGTCAGCAGGACCAAAAGCAGGGCGTAATTGCGGACGCGACGGTCTGTGGCCAAAGCCGCCACCACGCCGAACATCGAAGCGACCAGCAGTTGCAGATAGACGGCAAAAATGTCTAAAAAATCCAGGCCGGCTCCTATCCGCCCATGGGACCATGGACTGGCATTGTGGCCCAAAAACGGGAATAGGAAGAAAATGACCTCCGTCTTGAGCCGGACGATGGCTACCAGAAACAGAATGGCCCAGACCGTGGTGCAACCCCGGAACAGCGAGTTCAACGATTTTTGTATCTCCGGTTGGTCAACGCCTTGTTTGAAAAGTTGCAACACGCCGCTGCTGCGTTGCAGATAGCGGCGGTTGAGCCGCTGGTGGATGGCTGGCGTCATCACAAGAAAAACCGTCAGGAACCATGCCACCTGCCACCAGGCATTTTCAAGGGTGACGGTGTCGAACAGCTTGACATGACGGTGGGCGTAGTCATTGTAGAAAACGTCGCCCACATACCAGACCGCCGTAGTGACCAGCACCAACAGCATGGGAAGCCCGATCCCGTCGTTCATCCGCCTGAACGACCAGACGCCGCCACCGACGAGTATTGCAACGACCACCCAGAAGGACAGCGGCAATATGGACAATGTTTCAGACACAACAAATCAAAAGCTGAAATATTGAAATAATTCCAAGATTTTTTAAAGGTCTCCTCGTTTGCGTAGCTTCGCGACCATTGTGGTAAAGATGGCCATAAGTTCATCTGCTTCTCGCAGCAACGCGTCAAGATTTTCATCGTGTATGCAGCAATCATCCCGCAATAATTCCAGCCAGAGCTGAGATTCGTCCGCCTCCTGCAATAGGCCGTCTAACTTTGAAGCAAATTCGGCGTTTGACCGTGCGCGTGATACTTCCCGTGCATGAGCCGCCACCGACGTGCCAGAGCGGAGCAACTGTTTTCCCAATACTCGCACTTCTTCCCGCTCTTTCGGCAACAAAACGTAAAGCCGGATTACTGTCGAAGCAAA
>Ga0182016_10005054_pt1 | contig 14352 bp, 6 predicted proteins | sample 712S2MmetaG_FD_120491 | JGI IMG/M metagenome (GOLD analysis project Ga0182016, IMG submission 120491) | Permafrost microbial communities from Stordalen Mire, Sweden - 712S2M metaG | ecosystem: Environmental > Terrestrial > Soil > Wetlands > Permafrost | place: Sweden: Stordalen | collected...
GAAATACTCAATGCAGTTCATGAAGCAGGTTTTTGACATCGGTGAACTTTTTGATGCCGCCACCGATGTCGGTGCCGTGCGTGCCGCCTACAATCAGGTCTTCGCCGCCGAGAACAGCTATCGTGGCGGAAAATTTACAACGGAAACAGCCTTGGAGGACGCCTTCAACACCGCGTATCGCATCGCCCAAGTTGGCTTCGCCTCCGCGCCAAAAGATGGGCGTGATGCGCTGCTCGATGCCGGCCGCAAACAAATTGAAAGCCATCTTGTCGGCGCAAAGTTTCGGCGGGAGGAAATGAAAACTGCTGCTGCCAAGGCCGCGTTGCTCACGAGTGCGCTCCGCGCCACCGTGCCGCCAGCTTTTGGAGGGATGCGTTACGACGACACGAAACTTGCGGGTTTGAAAGACGCAAAATTTGACGCGGCTTATTCCGCCGTCGGCAAGCTCAAACCAATTCCCGAAGCAATGTGGTTTTGGGCCGAGGCGTTGCGATTGCGCGGAGTTAAATAATTGGACGAATCTAAACGCGGTTTGCGGTGGTAAACCCATTGTGCCTTCCGGCTTCGTGAATTGCGCCGCCCATTATACCGCTCCGTTGCGCTTGGTCAGGATGCTACGGGTCGGCTCGAAAAAGCTCGCCGCTTCCGTTCCTCCTGGCCAATGCTCACGTCGCAGGCTGCGGCTGGTTAAGAATTCACGAAGCAGACCATGAAGCCTTTGGCTTTGTGATTTTGCGTTATGGCAGGCAGTTCACACACATTTGAGGGAGTTTGACATTTTTACACCATCGTAAGCTTGCCTTTGGTGTCGGACAGGTTCAAATTTTTGTGGTTAGGTTGCGTGGAGCGTATGAAAAAACTGCTTTGCATTTTCGCAGTGGCACTCATCATTTTTGGTGCAATCTTTGGCTGGTTTGAATCGCAGTCGGATACCAGCGCACAGAAGGCCGTGGAGGAAACTCGGCAAAATTTACGGCAGCAAGGTTTTAAAACCGATCTTTCAGATTTTGATTTTTCAACTTCGTCCGAGATGCGCGCCCGCGAGGCGATTTTGAAAGCCACGGCTCCGGACTTTCATTCCGAGCCATTTCACGATCATCCAAACCTCATGGAAATCGTTGGCAGCAATTCTGTGATTGTTGTTTGGAAGCAAGATTCACTTGAACGTGCCAATACATCATGGCCGGTTAATAATGACATGCTCACATGGGCGGAATTTCGCGAAGCCCTGCAAATAAATCAAACGCAAGTGGACGCCGCCTGCGGTGCCGTCATGTCAGGCCCCATCGGTTTCAACTTGGATGCGCGCGGTGGCAATGCCGTTAAGCTTCCGCATCTAGCCGTGCTAAAGAATCTCACCCAGATGCTCGGCAGCCGGAGTGTCCTCGATTTGCACGATGGCAACCTCGATGCCGCGTGGACAAACCTGATGGTTGCAACACGCCTCGTCACGGCTTGGGAACCTGAACCAGCCGAAGTTTCGCAATTGGTCCGGTTTGGAAACACCACTCTCGCGTTCAACGTCATCTGGCAGGCACTCCAAACGAATGACTGGTCTGATGACAAGCTGGCTCAACTTCAGCGGGAATGGGAAGGGCTGGATTTTTTTAAGCACCTGCCGGAGACAATGGCCTTCAAACGTGCGAGTTCATTGGCGGCTTTCGAGCAAGAACGTAATCCGCCAGCAGATGAAAGGTTTTCGCTGGCAGAATTTTCAAAGGAAATGTTCCGTCATCCATTGAATACTTTGTCTGAATTGAAATATATTAGGAAACACAGCAGCTATCTCAAGCATGGCATCTATGAAGATGAAACTAATTCGCTTATTTTCTACCGGGATCGTGAAGTTGAGCTTCGTAATGCAATTCAAGCCAAGACCTGGTTACAGATGCGCCAGCTTCCCGGAGTGACTAACGAAGTGCTATTTCAGTCAACAAATCATTCGCGGACACAAGTGATGATGAATTTGCACCACGCAGGCATGCGTTTCCAAGAAAAAGGTGCCGGATTCCTCGGCCGAGCCGCTGATGCTGAAGCACGTCGCAGAATCCTGATCACCGCAATCGCCTTGGAACGCTATCGTCAAAAACTTGGATCGTATCCACAAACACTGGCCGAACTTGAGCCGGACTTTCTAAAAAATGTCCCTGTGGATTTCATGGACGGGCAACCGTTGCGCTACCGGCTGACGGCTGACGGCCATTTTCTTCTTTATTCTATTGGGCTGGATTGCGTAGATAATGGCGGAATCATTCAGACGCGTGAACAGCGCATTAGAGCGAACCGGGAAGCCGGCTTGATTGGAATCCCGCCCGAAGCTGATATAGTATGGCCGCTGCCGGTGCCAAACGCCGTCGTGGTGGCATTGCGCCAGGAACAACTGGCTGCCCGTCAGAATAAAGCTGCCGAAATTGAAGAGTTGCAGGCGCACGCCCAATGGGAACACGCCGCCCACCATCAGGCCGATGTCGAAAAACTTCTGGCCGCAGCCACAGTGCAAAGTTGTCCGGATCTAAACTATCATGGCCGTCCCCTGAGTGAAATTCTTCGCAACCAAAATTCCACTGGAACCAACCGATTGACGCTGGGCCAGATGCTTGCACTCAAGCAAATCATCACCGGGGATGAACCGGAAACAATCACTTTTGAAGTGGCGGTCGCCTACGATGTCGTGACCAATCTAGGCAATCTTTATTTGTATATAGACCCCACAAACAATGATGATTCCATAGATGGTTGTAACGTCCAGCAGATGGAATACACCCGCGCTGACAATGGTGACTGCCGGCTGGCTTGGAGCACGATTTATGAATCACCCGGCAAACACGCATTGCAAATTGGCCTGCTGTTAAATGACATGCAGACAAACGACACGGATATTAGCGGTCCTTTGTTGCCATTTGTAATCACAAACCTTTGTCAGTTCAGTCTGACATCAGCACATTTTGATCAGGATACCGGCGCGACATTTCACGCCAAACTGCCGGAGGCGAACGGTAACTTTACAATCGAACTCAACACCACCAACGGCACGCGCCTGAAGACCATCACCGGCAGCACGACCAACGGCGTCATCAAGGTGCATTGGGACTTGATAGACGAGCACGGTCAGCGTTTCACTAACGATTTTTTCAACTCCGTTTTCCACATTGAACTCCCAGATTCAGGGCGCACGCAGACATTAAAAGGGCCGTGATAATTAACAGATTCCGCCCTCTCATCTTCGAGCAGAGAAATAATTGTAGCGGACACCAAAACGGACACCAAACGGATTAAAAACGATACGGTCGGATAAAACAGTTTTTGCTTGAATACCCAATGAAATCAGGCATATTTGAAGTGCAACGGCGGGAAAATCAGGCCGATTCCGACCCTCGCCTCCAGCCCTTTTGTGGGGATTTGTGAGGAAAAAGAGCGAAAAAAGGCCGAGTTTCAGTGAAAGTTTCAGTAGCCGCACTAGGCGGCCAGAATCCGTAACGAACTCGCCCACTACTCGCTAACGGTGGCAGATCGAGTTGGTTCATAGTCATAAAATGAAACATGACATGAAACAACGATACAGCGTATTCCTTCGCCCGTGGGGTGTTTATTACTGCCAAGACAACACCAGCGGCCAACAAGAAACCCTCAAGACCCGCGACAAGGACGAAGCCTTTCGGCTCGTCGCGGCCAAGAACGAAAACGAGGAAGCCCCGGCCTTCAGCCGCCATCTGGCGCGGGTGTATTGGAAGGCGGGCGACCCCACCGGAGCCACCCGGACATGGCAGCACGTCATGGACGAAATCCCCAAACTCAAGACCGGCGAAACCCGCCACCGCTGGCTGACCGCCATCAAAGACAGGGCGTTTGATTCCATCCGCAACCTAGTGGTGCTGGAAACCCAAGCCGAGCATTTTATGAAAGTGCTGGAAAGCGGTTCGGTGTCCACCAACATCTATTTGCGGCGGGTTTCCAACTTCGCTTTGGACATGAACTGGCTGCCGTGGCCGGTGCTGCCCAAGAAACGCTGGCCCGCCTTCAAGTTCAAGGAAAAGCGCGGCATCACCTTGAAGGAGCATCAAGCCATCGTCGCCCGCGAGTTGAACCCCGAACGCCGGGCGTTCTATCAACTGGCCTGGCACCTAGGCGCGTCGCAATCCGATCTGGCGTTTATCGAAGCCGAAAACGTGGATTGGGAAAGTCACGTCATCAGCTACCAGCGCATGAAAACCGGCACGGTTGCCATTATGCGCATGGATGAAGACATGGAGGAAATCCTGCGGGACTTGCCGGGCAACGGCCCGTTGTTTCCCTATCTGCGGACGGTTCGCGCTGGCGACCGCGCCACGGAGTTCAAGCAACGCTGCGTCGGGCTTGGCATCAAAGGCGTGTCGTTGCACAGCTACCGCTACGCATGGGCGGAACGGGCAAAAACCGCCGGTTATCCCGAACGGTTCGCGCAGGAAGCCCTTGGCCACAACAGCAAGGCCGTTCACCGCGCCTATTCGCGCAAGGCCAGGGTGGAATTGCCTTCGCTGGGCGAATACGAACGGCAACGCGCACAATTCAAAGCCACGCCGGTTGAAACTCCGGCCATCGCCGCAGCCGTGTAAAACGGCAAGGCGCGGGCGGAGAGTCCTCCGCCCGCGCCTTTGTTTGGATCAATCGGATTTAAGCCCGCTGCCGCGACAATTGCTCATCAACCGGCGAATCTTGCTTCCGGCCATTTTTGTAACGCCAGTATTCCTGAATCGCATCCCGCACCTTACCGTGCCATTTTTCGTCGCGCTCCAAATCTTTCAATGTCGTTGTTAAAAAGAATTTTGGCCCGTTCGGTGCAGGATGTCCCAACGGTTTCAACAAACCTTTGGCGACAAGGATGGGGATTTCATGCGGAGAAAGATTAAGTTTTGCCGCCGTCTCCGTGGCCGTCAACTGATCAGGCAGATGCCTCAAATTCAAGAATCGTTCCATGTCTGGATTCATACGCCCTCCTTAAATGCTCATGCCCCGGTTGTGGCCTTGCTTGTTGGAATTTGTATGCCCCACCGATGGCGTCTGCGAAATCGTTTCCTCATCCGCGACCGCCAACCGGCAACGCTCCGAAATCGCCGCCACCAACCGCTCCGGGCGATGTTCGTGAAATTGTCCCCAGATCACCCGCTGCGCCGTGGCGACCTCATTGCTCGCCATAAATTCCAGCGTGTGTTTGGCATTCTCATTAAATGCCGCCGCCACTTGGCGCGGATCATTCCTTTCCAGCAAAATCTCCGCGATGCCATTGGCTTTGGCGTAAGGCACGTTGTCGCGGAACCGTTCGATCACCGCGAAGTCATTTTGCTTCTGGCAAAGCAGAATGTTGCTTTGGCCGAGGTTCAACAGGGTTGAACGAACCTGCCAGACGCCGAGCTTTGAAGTGCAAATTTCCTTTTCGGGCGAGGCCACGACCGAGGCCGGTTTCTCCAACTGCTTTCGCAATACACCCAATGATTCAAATTCAGGGGCAATGACGCTGAAGGCGGCGCGGTAGCCCTTCATTTCGGAATCAGTGAAACGCCCGGACTCACCGCCCGGCACACTGTATTCCTGATGTTCACCAGCGCGCCTCAATCCGCCATAAACGTCTCGTTTGATGCCCAAGCGGGCGTCAGACAAAACCGTTTCCGGTTTGTCTGGCGGAATGGCCAGCGAATATATGGACAGTTTTGAGAGCCGCTCCAGTTCACTGATGGGAATGGCCATTTCACCCAACCACAGCCTTGTGGCGATGATGTCGCCCGCTTGAATGCGCGAGAGCAAGCTGAACTCGTGAATGCCCAAGGCGGACGCGCTTTTACCAATCGTCAGCGCGTCAGACTCCGTCACATCATTTTTTATTTGCATAGTTTTCCTTTGGTTTTTTAGACCAAGTTTAGCCAAAACCAGAAATGAAGGTTGTGATGATTTCATAACAACTTTCAATTTCTTTTCATGGCCAGCGGGATGCCCCCTGCCGTCAGGCGGCGGCAGCCGTTGCCTGCAATTTATTTCCATGCGCAACCGTGTCAACCGGCAAATGCTTTCTGGCAGAGAAACCCCATTTGTCAGACCGGATGCTGGCACATTTGGTCGAGTGAATTGCGCCATCCTGGGCGCAATCGGAAACGGCAATGATTTTTTCACGACATAAGTTTGCCGGAAGAAAATGCGATGCCTGTGCGATTTCCGCACAAGGAAAAATGAAGTGTGTAGCGCAAAAGTCGCCCGCCGCGACCAACGCGCGTTCCGCCACGGCTTCACGCGCGCTCGTCGCGGACGGAAATGAAAAAACGTAGTCGCGTTTGCTTCCGTCAGCGGCACGGCGGCGGTCGTTCCGTTCCGGCTCCGTTCCAGCCGTCTCTCCGCCTGCACTCCACTTTTCCGCCCGCCGAACCGCTGACCGAAGCAGTTGGCTATTTTTCAGCATGTAGCCACGCAATGGAAACCTTCAAACATTTGGCTATCGCTGCTACTTCGTAGTCCATCAGATAACGATCCTGCCGCTCAATCCGTGAAATGGCCGTCTGATCGAGAACGATGCCCTTGGCAGCCAAGCGACCCGCGAGGTCGTCCTGCGAAACGGGCGGCTTGCATTTCAGACGCGCTTCCCGAATCCGTCGGCCAACGATATTTCTGCGGGGCAGTTGATGTGTTTTTTTCACAGCTATGTGAAATGCGGAATTCACATACTTGACATCTACCTGGAAAATGGGTCTAATTTATGTGAACTCCACATAATACGATGAATGGCGAACAGCATGGCAGAGCGTCAAAAGTGAAATTTTTGATCGTCGCAGACCAAACATCGGTGGCGATGATAGTGGCATTTTTGCTGCATCGCGCCGGGTGCGGGGTGGAAACGGCGCGGGACGCCGGGCGTATTGGTGAGGAAGACAGGCGGTGCGGCCTTGAACCCGGCGCGGTGGATTACCGGCCGTTTGACACGCTGAATTTTGCGTCACGGCTTCTGGCCCAAGTCAACCGGCAGTCAGAATTTGCCTGAACGTCACATCAAATGACTTGCAAAAAAAATGCGGCGTTCAAAAATGGCTGCACGCCTGAAAAGGTGAACATGAGAATCTGCCGTCGGAAATTTTTCGCTTCAACGGGAGCGCGCTTTGGAGGGCGGCAGGATTTCTGCGGCTTCCACCTTGAGCGCCCTTGCCAGAATGACCAATTCCGCGTCCGTGACGCAGCGAAGCTGCGCCTCGATCTTGGAAAGCGTGCCACGGCTCAAATCCCAGCCGTGCAGCGTGCAGCGGGCGGCAAACATCTCCTGCGTCAATTTCTGCTGGTAACGCAGCTTCCTGATTTGCGGCCCGACAATGTTTTGCGGTTTCGGTTTGGTCATGCTCCAGAAACGGAGCTTGACTGTAGAGAAGGCAACGAATTGAATTGCTCCAATATCAGAGCGACATAAACATCAGGGAAAAACCCAATTATGACAACATCAAGACTTGGAAATTTTTCGCTCTGCGCGCTTGTCGTCGCGGGCTTTTTGTTTGGCGCAATCGGCGCACAAGCGCAACTCAATCCAGGCAATGGCAGTGGCCCCACCAACATTGTGCTGGAGACCTGGTCGTTTTATGACCACACCAACTGGTTTGACGACGACGGCTATGCGCCGGTTTCGTTCACCAACCTCGCCTATTCTCAACTCGGCGACTTTCAAACGCTCGTCGTGGACACCAATGTCCCCGCATGGTTGCAATATAACGTCGTTGAAAATGATGGAACGACAAATCTGACGGTTCAACAAGGCTCCGCGATCTTCTGGTTCGCACCCGGAAGCTGGGCGTCCACAAATGCCGGTGGCACCGGGCCGGGCGAATATGGACGCTTGATTGAAGTCGGCAGTTGCACGCCCAATTCTAGTTATGGACTCTGGAGTATTTATGTGGATAGCGGCGGCAATAATTTGTATTTCTCGGCGCAAACCAACGACCTATCGAGCAATCTCACCACCTACGTTTCCGCCCCAATCTCTTGGACGACCAATTATTTCCATTTCATCGCGCTGACGTATTGCGCCACGAACACGACATTGTATTTTGACGGGACAAACGTGGCCAGCGGCCCCGGCGTGACGGTCTATCCTGGATCGAACGCGCTCTCGAATGGCTTTTGTATCGGCAGCGACATCAGCGGCGTCTATCAGGCGCACGGCCTGTTCGATTTGGTGGCGACTTACAATTATCCGCTCAATTCCAATGATGTCTGGCTCAACTACCAGTGGGGATTGCCTTATTTTGAAATGAATCCGTGGAACATAATTATGCAATCATCCATCGTTTCCGCTCTTTCCAGTCCGTCCACGAGTTTCGTTGTTCCCGACGTGATCTCCGGCTCCGGCAATTTGACGTTGGTCGGCACGGCCACTCCGGTCTATGGCACGAACGCCTACAATGTTTGGATCACCAACGTCACCGCATCTGCGGCGAGTGGCGGAACCGTGAACATCACCTTCACCATTCAGGGCGGGCAGGCCGGATATTATTATGATGTCTTCGCTAATTCCTTGCTGTCGTTTGGCACGAACGGCGTGTCATGGGCGTGGATGGGTCAGGGCACCAACAGCGGCATTTACACCCTGAACATCAACAGCCAGGATGCCTTTCTTATTCTCGGCACGCCCCTCGATTCCAACAGCAACGGACTCACCGACGCCTACGAAATGCTCGTCAGCAAGACGAACCCCTTGGTTGACGATCAGAACGGCGCGGGGATTCCCGACGGCTGGCAGGTGTTGCTGGGGCTTAATCCGCTGATCAATCAATTTGCCCAGCCGGGCACGCGGTCGAATTACGGTTACACGCCGGCAGACTGGTTGAACGGCGTGTCCGGCGTCAAAACCGGCTCGGTCGGTCTGGACAACGAAGGCAACGTGCTTTCCGTCTCACAATAATCAAGAAGGAAATAACAACATGAAAATCATTCGATTTTTGTTTTTGGGGTTACTGGCGACGGTAACAGTTTGTCAGGCGCAAATCACCAGTCCCGGCTGGTTTCGTTCCAGCAATCAGGCAATTGCCCAAGCGCGTTCCAGTTTTACCAACCAATCAAAATTTATGGGCGCGATGTTGAGCCAGCCTCAGCCCAGCGTTCCCGTGGCCGAGGCCATCACTCCGCAGATTCAGGCGCTGGCCAACGGGTTGCAGAATAACCCGCAACAGATATTTGATTACGTCCATGACCACATCAAATTCGTGCTTTATTTTGGTTCCAAAAAAGGGGCGCAACTGACTCTGCTCGAAAAGAGCGGCAACGATTTTGACCAATGCGCCTTGCTGGTGGCGTTGTTGAGCGCAGCGGGTTATTCCAACAATGTCGCCTACCAGTTCGGCTGGCAGTGGATTCCCTACAATGATCCCTACGGCTACAATTATGATTTACAGCATTGGTGGCAATTGACGTTGAACAACACCAATTGGACAAACACTTACACCTATCTGGGTGATTTGTGTGGCAAGCGGGGCTATCCGATGACTTTTTACCTTTCAGATGGCAACACTTTCGAGATTCAACGGACTTGGGTGGCCCTGACGATTGGTTCGACGATCTATAAACTTGACCCGGCGTTCAAGATTAGCCAGCAAGTGTCAGGAATTTCCCTGACCAATGCAATGGGCAGCGGCAGCATCAGCAATGACCTGCTGTCTGCCGCCGGTGGCACGGACACCGGCAATTACGCGCAAAGTTTGAGTGAATCCGCCGTGCGAAACAAATTGACGACCTACACCACCAACCTGCTCAACTATATCCAGAACAATAAGCCGAACAATAGTGTGCAGCAGGTTTTGGGCGGCTGGCAAATCGTTCCAGCCTACAACCCTTGGGATTACACCACCAACACCGAGTTTTATGTGGACGATTTTGGCGGGCAGATGCCCGTATTGAGTTGGACTTACGAACCGACGAACATGATGTCCACGCTTGCCGTCAGTTTTGCCGGGACAAATTATCAATGCTTCATTCCGCAACTGCAAGGCCAGCGGCTGTCTTTGACGTTTAGCAATAACGGGGTGGCACAGCTTTGGCAGGACGATACCTTGCTGGCGCAAAGAGCCACGAGCGGCTCTAGCGGCTCGACCAATGTGGTGCTGACAGTCACGCATCCGGTCGGTTCCTGGGATTATGTCAACAACTTGTTTGTTCCCAATCCGACCAACCTCGCCAACATGACTGTCACCAATTCTTATCAGCGCACCAACTCGACTTACGCGATTATGTATGCCTTTGAACCCGATTGGGGCTGGTTGCAACAGCGCGAAAACAAGCTGGACGCTTATTTGCAGGCGGGCTTCACCAATAGTTCAAGGCAGGTGACGAGCGAAACCTTGAATATCATGGGCTTGAATTGGATGCTCCAGACCGAGCAAGCAGAAGGGATGCTGGCCGCGCAGTTGGGCATCCTGCCGCAATACTATCATCGCCTAGGACGCATGGCCCAGGAAACGGGCAACGGCTACTATGTGGACATATACATGCAATCGACGGGAGAATATCCGAGCGGTGGCGACGACGCGACGCATCTTCAACTCGCGAATGCGCATTTTGACTTGGTGTCGTTATTTGGCAGTTCGCTCGAATATGGCATTATTGAGCAGTTGCAAAACACCAATCTGGTGGCGGCTTCAACGGTCAAAATGCTGCAAATCGCCAACACCAACGGGCAGGCGGTATATCTCGCTAGTAGCACCAACTGGACGACGGCCTTCAATGTCCAAAGCCATTTGACTGCGGGCAGCTATTCTTCAACCACGCTGGCCGTCATCGGCAACTTGATCAGTTCCGGTTACTATGTGTTGTTGCCGCAGAACGGTTCCAATCATGTGGCTGGAACGACGGGTTGGGCAGGTTATGGTTATGAAGCACGGCAGGCGGCGAACGGGCAGGCGACGGATTCACAAATGATAATTGCTGGTGGCTATCATGGCGGCTATGTGTCCGACCCGACGGCGGTTGCCAACACGAGTTACACGGAAGCGACCGGCGACGACCAGCCCACCTACTTTGATATTACTCCGATTCTCACCCCGGCCCCCACCATCGCCGATCCGGTTGACACGGCGGCTGGCACTTTTCAGGTGGAAAATACCGACCTGTCGCTGGGCCAAGCCGAGCCGCACGGAATCACTTTATCGCGTTATTACAATGGCACGCGTCGGTTCAGCAACCCGGCGGGCATGGCGGGCGGTTGGATCCATAATTATTTGGTGACGGCCAACAATGTCGCCGCGCCACAAGCCTGTTTGGGCGGCAGCACCCCGGCCCAGGCGGCTTCCATGTTGACGGCCACTGCCGCCGCCATCGCCGTGTATAACGGCGGTTATCCCAATCCCAAAAACTGGCTGGCCACCGCCTTGATTTCCAAGTGGGGTATTGACCAGCTCACCAAGAGTGGTGTGTCCGTGTCTCTTGGCAAAGACACGGTTCAGTTCGTCAAACAGCCCAACGGCGCATTCACGCCGCCCGCGAATTGCACCATGACGCTCGCGCAAAACGGTTCGGCTTACAGTCTCCAAATGCGCCACGGCAACACGTTCAATTTTAACTCGCTCGGATGGCTGAACACCATTGTTGACCAATACAACAACACGCTGACTGTAACCTATACCAACGCCAATGTAAAAACCGTGTCCGACTGGAAAGGACGTGCGCTGACGTTCAATTACACCGGCACGCCGCAACGGTTGACTTCCGTTTCCGACGGCACGCGCACCGTCAGCTACGCCTATTCCACAACTTACAATCCGCAAGGCGACTTGGCTTCATTTACCGATGCCGAAGGCAAAGCCACCACTTATTCTTATGATACCAACCACCAAATCACGGCGACAATAGACGCGCAAAGCCGGTTGGTAGTCAGCAATCTGTATGACAGCCAGGGACACGTCACCACCCAATACACCCAGGGCGATACCAATAAAACTTGGAAAATTTTCTGGTCGGGTTGGCAAAGCATTGAGCAAGACCCGGCCGGCAGCCAGCGTGTGTTCTCCTATGACGATCAGGGGCGTCTGTTCAGCCTGCGGGATCAGCTTGGCAATCTCGCGCAGACATTTTACGACGGTCAAAATCATGTCGTGACGAGCATTTCGCCGTTGAATGAAACCAACCGGTTCATTTTTGACGGCAACAACAATCTCCTCTACTCGATTGACCCGCTCGGCTTCACCAACCAGTTTGTCTATGACAACCAGAACAATTTGACCCGCTCGATTGACCCGCTTGGCAACCCTAGCACCTTTGGTTATAACAATAGTTTTTCGCTGACCGGCCAAACCAACGGCGCGGGCGATTGGGTGAATTACACATACAACGGCGACGGCACGCTACACACGCGCGTTGATGTTGGTGGCACGACCACTTTTGACACCTACGATGGTTACGGCCAGTTGACTCACATCACTTATCCAAACAGCCTTGGCGGTGAAACCTTCGTGAACAGTTTGGCGGGCGACCCGACCAGTCACACGGATGCCAACGGAAACGTGACGACTTTCGCCTATAACAGCCGGCGGGAATTGACCAACTCGGTTGCGCCGACCAACGTGACGGTGAAAGTCAGCTTCGATGCCGTGGGAAATGTCAACAGCACCACCGACGCACGTGGCAATGCCACCAGCTCCACTTGGAGCGCGACCCGTCACTTGCTGGCGACCACCCTGCCAACCACGCCGCAAGGCACGCCTATCGTGACCAACATTTATGACAATCGCGACTGGCTGACGCGCACTGTTGACCCATTGCAAAATCCGACGCTCTATACCAATGACCTGACCGGTAGAGTGATTTCGTCAACTGACCCGGTGCAGCGGACGACCTTGTTTGGCTTCGACGCAGATGGGCGCAAGATTGCCACCACCAATGCAGCGTTGGAAGTGACCCGCCAGACCTGGGATGCACGCGGCAACTTGCTCAAGTTGACCGATGGCGCGGGACATTATTCCCTGCGCGCCTACGATGGTGCCGGAAACCAGATCATACTCACCAATCGCAACGGCAAGAAATGGCAGTTCCAGTTTGACGGCGCTAACCGGCTGACCAACACCATCACGCCGCTTGGTCGTTCTACTTCGCTGACTTTCAATCATCAGGGATTGGTATCTACCACGAAAGACCCGGCTAATCAGCCAACGTCCTTTTATTACGACGCCAAGGGAAGGTTGACCAACCGCACGGACAATATCGGAACTACTCTTTACGGCCACGATGCCAACGGCAACCCGACAAGCGTTGCGGAAAATGGAAACACGAATTCATGGACGTTTGACGCGTATAATCGGCCTTCAACCTACAAAGATGTCTTCGGCAACCTGATTCAATATCGTTACGACGCGAACGGGAACCTGACCAATTTGGTCTATCCGGGTGGGAAGAACGTGTATTATAGTTTTGATAGTCTGAACCGGATGACCAATGTCACTGATTGGTCGGGCCGGAAGAGTAGTGTCGGCTACGATTTGAATAGCCACATCACCAGCATCGTCCGCCCGAACGGTTCTTACCGGACGATTGGTTACGATGCCGCCGGACAGGCCACGAACATCATGGAGCAAATGGCCAACAGCCTGCCGATTGCGATTTTTGTGCATAGCTGGAACGCAAACGCGACGATGCAATGGGAATTTGCCGCACCCTTGCCGCACTCGACCAACGTGGCGACGCGAACGATGACGTATGACGATGACAACCGGCTATATCAATTTCAGGGGCCAAGCATGGGCAGCTTGCAGAATGTTGGCGTGGACGCAGACGGAAATTTGACTTCCGGCCCGCTCACCAATGACACATTTGTTTCCTACACTTTCGACGCAAGAAATCGTTTGCTCAATGCTGGCGGAGTTACCAACGCTTACGATGCGGCCAACAATCGCATTGGGCAGACCTACGGAACAAACTTGACGGTGTTTGTGGTCAATCCGAACGCGAAGCTTCCGCAAGTGTTGATGCGGATAAAGAATGGCGTCACCAACTATTACATCTACGGGGCTGGATTGCTTTACCAAATTACTGAAACAGCGACCGCCACTAATACCCGCACCTATCACTATGACTTTCGAGGTTCAACAATTGCTTTGTCCGCAGATAACGGACTTGTCACCGACCGGATAGAATACTCGGCTTATGGTCTTACCACCTACCGCACCGGCACGACTGACACGCCGTTTTTGTTCAATGGACGCTACGGCGTAATGACCGACCCCACTGGCTTGCTCTATATGCAAGCGAGATATTACAACCCGTATCTGTGCCGGTTCCTGAATCCTGACCCGTCAGGCTTTTCCGGCGGATTGAATATGTATGCGGCGTTCAACGGGAATCCCGTCAGCTACATAGATCCATTTGGCC
>Ga0182016_10005057_pt1 | contig 14349 bp, 9 predicted proteins | sample 712S2MmetaG_FD_120491 | JGI IMG/M metagenome (GOLD analysis project Ga0182016, IMG submission 120491) | Permafrost microbial communities from Stordalen Mire, Sweden - 712S2M metaG | ecosystem: Environmental > Terrestrial > Soil > Wetlands > Permafrost | place: Sweden: Stordalen | collected...
ACGCGCTCGACGAGCAGGTCCGCCGCTACGAGGCTGCCGGCAAGGTACACAAGTACGAAGGATGGGAGTTTCTCTCCGCCGTCATCGACTCCAAAGGCATCGCGCGCGGAATCACCGCTCTCGATCTGCGGACGATGGAGCTTCGTTCCTTTCCAGCCGACGCCATCATTCTGGCTACCGGCGGCAACGGGGCAATCTTCGGCAAGAGCACGAACTCTGTCGTCTGCACCGGCTCCTCCAACTCCGCCGTCTTCCAGCAAGGCGCTTATTATGCGAACGGCGAGTTCATCCAGGTCCATCCGACATGCATTCCCGGCGAAGACAAGCTGCGGCTCATGTCGGAGTCGGCTCGCGGCGAAGGTGGGCGCGTGTGGGTTCCGCGCAATGCCGGCGAAAAGCGGCCCATCAAGCAGATTCCCGACTCCGATCGCTGGTATTTCCTCGAAGAGTGGTATCCGAAGTACGGCAACCTGGTGCCTCGCGATGTGGCGACGCGTGCTATCCACAGAGTGGTCTATGAGTTCGGCCTAGGCATCGACGGGCAACCCATGGTCTATCTCGACCTCACCCACATCGATCGCGCCACGCTAAATCGCAAACTCGAAGGCATTCTCGAGATTTACGAGAAATTCGTCGGAGACGACCCGCGCGACGTGCCCATGAAGATCTTCCCGGGCGTGCATTACACCATGGGTGGCCTGTGGGTGGATTTCAACCAGATGACGAACATTCCCGGCCTCTTTGCCGCTGGCGAGTGCGAATACCAGTACCACGGCGCCAACCGCCTGGGCGCGAATTCGCTGGTCAGTTGCATCTTCGGCGGATTCATCAGCGGCCCCAATGCTCTCAAGTACGCCCAAAACCTGGAAGGCCAGGAAGGCGACGGCGGACATGCCGCGGAGATCGCCCGTCAGGCTGAGATCAACGCCAAGCTGCTCAAGAACGAAGGCAAGGAAAACCCATTCAAGCTATGGCGCGAGCTGGGCGCAACCATGACCGAGCACGTCACGGTGATCCGCTACAACAAGGGCCTGATGCAGGCGGATGAGAAGATCGTCGAGTTGGTGGAACGCTACAAGAACGTCAACCTGTCCGATCGCAGCCAGTGGGCCAACACCAGCTTCGCCTTCGCGCGCCAGTTGAAGAACATGCTGGAACTATCGCGTACGATTACACTTGGCGCGCTACTCCGCGATGAGTCGCGAGGCGCCCACTACAAGCCGGACTTCCCCGACCGCAACGACGAGAGGTTCCTGAAGACCACCAAGGCCAGCTTCACCGGCGCGCCCGAAGGCCCAAAATTCGAATACGAAGAAGTCGACACCCAGTTCATCAAGCCGCGCCCGCGGAGTTACACAGCGTCCAAGTGAGCTTAAATCCCAGGGAGCGGTTGCCATGCTAGCAAAGATCACATTTCGGGGTCCTCAAAGAGGTGGTAGAAATACACCGCCTCAAACAGGCGTGCGCCCTACCGTTCGTCTTGGAGATGAATTCACATCCTGCAAGATCGAAAGTACTGAGGGCGTTGAGGTGTTCGAGTTCGATAGAGAATACAACGTCCGTCTGACATTGTTTTTCCCGGATAAGTACCAGAGCCGACTTCACACTTGCGATGATTTGAATTTTTACGAAGGCGCCAAACAGGTTGCTAACGGAAAAATCGTATCGGAATAGACTGGATCAAGAGTTTTGGGCTTTAGCCCCCGAGGGACCAAAAACCATCATGGCAACCAAAACCGTATCACTCGAAATCAAACGCCAGGCCAGCCCCGACGCCCCCGCCGTATGGGAGCGCTTTGAACTCCCCTGGCGACCCGGCATGAATGTCATCTCCGCCATGATGGAGATCGCCGCCAACCCAGTCACCGCGGACGGCGTCGACACCACCCCGATCACCTACGACTCGAATTGTCTTGAGGAGATCTGCGGGTCATGTGCGATGAGAATCAACGGCAAGGCACGCATGGCCTGCTCTTCCCTGGTCGACAACCTGGAACAACCCATCCGCGTCGAGCCGCTCTCGAAGTTTCCGCTGGTGCGCGATCTGCAGGTCGATCGCTCCGTCCTTTTTGAAAACCTAATGGCCGTCAAGGCCTGGGTTCCGGTTGACGGGACTTACGATCTTGGCTCGGGCCCGCGCGTCTTCCCGCAACAGCAGGAGGCCAGCTATCCGCTGTCCAATTGCATCTCCTGCTGCTGCTGCATGGAGGTCTGTCCGCAGTTCAATGACGACACCGGCTTCGTGGGCGCAGCCACCATCGCCCAGGTCAAGCTCTTCAATAGCCATCCCACCGGCAAGGTCTTCAAGGAAGAACGCCTGCGCGCGCTGGCCGGCGACGGAGGTATACAGGAGTGCGGCTTTGCGCAAAACTGCGTCGAAGTCTGCCCCAAGGGCATACCGCTGACCAATGCCATCTCGGACATAAGCCGCGATGTGCTGATCCAAAAGGCGAAAGATTTTCTGCGCGGTTAGAGAGCGGGCATGAAGGGACGGTGGGTTGAGCGCATTCCGCGAGAAGAATTCAAGCGGCGCGCCTCAACGACTGCGCCACGATTTCCGGATTCCGGTCGATAACTATCAGATAAGCTCGCGCCGGCGCATCCGGATTCTTGCGACCCTGTTCCCAGTCGCGTAATGTGCCCACTGGAATTCGATAAGCAGCAGCGAAAGCCTCCTGCGTCAGCCCCAGCCGTTCGCGGAGTTTCTTCACATTGACCAAACGGTGCAAGCCAAGCTTTTCAAGCTCTTCGTCCGTACCTCGAGGAATTGGCTGAGCATCCGGGTCTGCCAGCGCCGCTGCAGTCAACTCTTCGTCTGTAAGCGCATCGATTGCGTCCCAATCAGTATCCGTCTCGGGGAGAGGATCGCCGGGTTCATGTTCGACTATGATCATATTGTTCAACTTCATATTTGTTGCCCTTTCTAACAGAGATGATTCGGATGAGATCCTTTTGTGAGACGGCAGAGACTACATACAGAACTCGCCTCCTGCCTAGCCCTAGCGTAGCAATTCGCTCCTCACCATACTCAAACCGGTCATCGATCCAGGAATCTCGGCTCGGGTCTTCGAGCGCAAGAATTCCCTCTTCCAAAGACATCCCATGCTTGCGACGGTTCAGGGCATCCTTGTCAGAATCCCGTGTATACCGCATGGAAAGAGCATACGGCTAAGCCGTAGTCGAGTCAATCTCATTTGAGTCCTTGCACCCGCTCCAGGCGTCCAATAGCCGGCGTCGATTCACTCGGCCCAAGGAGCATGAATGCAATACAAAACCTTAGGTGATACTGGACTTCTTGTTTCAACCCTTTGCTTCGGCACCATGACCTTCTACGGCCAGAGCTTCTGGAAGAATATCGGCGCCGTCGATCAGAATGGAGCCGATGAGCTTATCAAGGCTTCCCTCGAAGCCGGCATCAACTTCATCGACACCGCCGACGTCTACTCCGAAGGCCATAGCGAGGAGATGCTCGGCCAATCCCTCAAAAACCTCGGCATAGCCCGCAAAGACGTTGTGATCGCGACCAAAGTCTACGGCCGAACCGGCCCCGGCCGGAACGACGTAGGAGCATCCCGCGGTCACATCATGGATGCAGTCGATGCCAGCCTTCGCCGCCTCCAGACCGACTACATCGACCTCTATCAGATTCATGGCAATGACGTTATCACGCCCATCGAAGAGACATTGCGCGCCCTGGATACACTCGTGAACAACGGAAAGGTCCGCTACATTGGCGTCTCCAACTGGCAGGCCTGGAAGATCGCCAAGGCTCTCGGCATCTCGCAGTTCAAGAACCTCGCCCGCTTCGATACTCTTCAGGCTTACTACTCGATTGCCGGCCGCGATCTTGAGCGGGATATCGTCCCGCTTCTTGAAGCCGAGAAAACCGGCCTGCTGGTTTGGAGCCCTCTTGCCGGCGGCTTGCTCTCAGGCAAGTTCAGCCGCGAGAACCCCAAGCCTGAAGGTACCCGCCGTTCCGAGTTCGATTTCCCCATCGTCGACAAGGAGCGCGCTTGGAAGATTCTCGACGCTATCGCTCCCATCGCCAAGGCGCATGACTGCAGTCCGGCGCGCATTTCCCTGGCGTGGTTGCTGGCCAAGCCCGTCGTAACCGCAGTCATCATTGGAGCCAAGCGCCTGGATCAGCTCATGGACAATCTGGCTGCTGCCGACCTGACACTCAGCGCAGACGAGATTAAATTGCTCGACGAGGTCAGCGCTTTGCCGCCGGAATATCCAGGTTGGATGCTTCCGTTCCAGGGTGCAAACCGGCTCAAAGATGTCCCCCGTCCAACCGTCAAACCATAGCAACGCGCAAGTGTGTGCGTGAGAATCCCGGGGAATCCTTACGCACACCTCGCCTGGTTTAGGTCTAGCGGACTCCGTGCTCATTCATGAAGGGCCCGTATTCCTTGTCGGCGCCCTGGATGTGATTGGTGAGCCAGTCGCTCAAGAAACTGAGCAAGTGATTGCTGACGGTAATATCGCCCTTCTCATAGCGAGCGACAAAACTCTCTACTTGCTTGGTCAATTCCCTGTGCTTGATCCGATGGGTGGGCAACGACGGATAATTGGCCTTCGCCATCATCGCTTCCTCCGCATCGAAGTGGAACCGAGTGTAGGACAGAAGCGTGCGAAGCAGATCGCCGACCACTGCTTTAGACTGGCCCTTCATCATGGCGGCGTGAAGATCGTTAATGGTGTTGAACAGAATGGTGTGCTGTTCGTCGATGGACTTGACTCCGACTGAGAGTTTGTCGGACCAGGCTACCAATGCCATGTGACTTCTCCTTGCGAATCGAATTGGCTAGGTAGTTATCGGTAACGAAGGCAAGTAAGTTCATAGCGCTTGCGACGGAAAAGCGCCGAGAGCGATAGTAATCACAATCGACGCCTTTCGCCTAATTCGACCGCATCGGAAAGAAAGCAGGGGACTACTTCCCTGCTCCAATTCCCCACTGAATCTTGAGTCCCAGGCGGATGCTCGCCGGCAAGCTTGGATAACCGATTGGCGCGATGTGCTGGTTGTTGGTCAGGTTCTCCGCCTGGCCATAAATCCCCAGCCAGGTCAGCAATTGATAGCTTGCGCCCAAGTCCAGCTTGGCGTATCCATAATCGAGATTCCGATTCGGAAGCAGCAGGCTGTTCCCGCCGTTCAGGTCGTATCCGGCCAGGAAGTCCGAGTCGTCCGAGCGGCTGGCAAATGCGGAGGTAAGAATTCCCGTCAGCTTGCCGGTCGAATACGTTGCCGTAAGAAAGCCCGTATGCGGCGCACGCCGGAAAGGCCGTGCTCCTTGAAGCGGAGAAACTTCCCCGATGGGAATACCGTTGAGAACGCCGTTGTACGTGGGGATGGCAACGCCCGTCGATAGCTCATCGTTTGTGAACGACCGTTGGATCACCGCGTCCAGGTAGGTGTAACCACCGCGCAAGAAGATGTTGCGCCCAATGCCACCTTCGACCGTGGTCTCAACGCCAAGGGCTCGGTACGCCTCCGTGTTAAGGCTGAATTCATAAGCTCCTTCTTGCTGGAGGGTATTCGCGAGCGCGTTCTGCTGTGCTGGAGTCAGGTTGGGCAAGAGCGACGGAGCCAGCGCAGCGCCAACATACTCGATCTGGCGGCCAAATTCGTTATGGAAGAAGCTGGTGCGGAAGACCAGCCGTTCCCCGAAGAAGGCCTGCTCGACTCCGCCTTCATAGGTGCGCGTGGCGGGCGCTTGCAGCGGCGAGATATTCAACTGCTGAATCGTCGCTGCCCCGCCGTTATCCTTATTGCTCTCCAGAAAGCTGTAGAGCGAATAAAACTGATCCGTCAGCCCCGGTTCGCGCACCGCGTCGCCAAAATTGAACAGTACACGTGTTCCGCTGAAGATGCCACTGCGCGGCCGCAGCACATAGTATGAGAGCCCGGCCCGCGGCGAAGTCTGCGTCCCAAACAGCGAATAGCGCTCCAGGCTTCCGCCGAGCGTGTAGAAGAAACGGCTCTTGAAGTCCCCGTGCACCGCCGCAAGGTAGACGTAGTTGGTCCGCTCCACCGGCGTCAGGTAGGTGCTGTTCGGTGCGGCGCCCCGCTCATCTTCGTAATGGAACCCCGCCGTCGCAACAATGTGCGGCGTAAACCGGTAGTCGCCCTGATACACCAGTTGGTCGCGGTTAGAGACGATCTGATGCCCTTCCGGATAAACCCCTGTGTAGTTCGCAAAGTCCAGCAGCGCCTGACCCGTCACCGAGTAGCCATTGGCGCCTGTAATCGTGACCGGGGCGCCAAAGCTGTCCAAATACGCGTCGAATGTCCCGCTCCCGCATTGCTGCCACAGGTTGTATTGCTCGCGCTTGCGGGTCGACCCGTAACGCACGGTCTGGTGGAAGTCCGGGGTGGTTTGGTTGTCGATGGATCCAGACAGGAACAGGTCCTGGTCCTTCTCCGTCGCGCTGTCCGCAACGTGATAGAAGTCCCAGGCATTCGGCACGCCTGTCCCATCCACGCCGTAGTGCAAGGTGGCTCGAATCTGTGTGTTCCCGCTCAGTTGCCAACCCAGGTTGGCCGCGGTCGTGGCCACATGGTACTCATCGTTGGGCAGGTCGTTCCCTGTCTGCAACCAACTGAAGGCGCCCAGATAATCCAGTTTGTTTTGCGCTCCGGCGACCTCAAGTTCCTCGCGCGAGGTGTTGAGGTTGCCTGCGTCTCCGTGAAACAGCAGAGACGGAAAGCTGGTGGTCCCATGCGGAGTCGTCAAACTGACCACGCCGCTGGCTGCATCCGCGCCGTAAAGGCTCGAATTGGGGCCGCGATATACTTCGGCGCTTTCCACCGCAGTGGTGGAGAGCGGGCCGAAATCGAAACGCCCGCCGAGGTCCCCTCCGCTTACACCATCCACGAGAATCTTGTTGGAGTCCGAATCCCCGCCGCGCACAAACAGCGAGCTCTGCCCGCCCATTTGGCCGTCTTGCACCACAAAAGTCCCCGGCATGAGGCGAAGGTCGCTCACCAGGTCGCTACGCAGCGCCAGATCCTGCGGACCGATCACGCTGGTTGCCGCGCTGGTCTGGGCCTGGGGCGTCGGCGTCCCCGTAGCGGTCACCACGATCGACTCCCGCACCCACTCCGGCTCAAGCACAACGTTGCGCTCGATGCTATCCAACTGCCCGGCATAGAACCCAGGGGTCTCGATCTGGCGAAAGCTTTTGGCTGAAACCACGAGAAAGAACCGGCCCGGTGCCCCAGTGAGAATCTGAAAGCTGCCATCGGCGGTAGAAATGGCCGTCGCGATGACTTTGCCGTTGCTCAACACTGTGACGGTTGCGCCCGTAACCTTGGCGCCGGATGGATCGGTGACCACGCCGCGGATGGACGCAGCCATGCATACCGCTGCTTGAGCGATAAAAAGGAGGGCGATGAGTAGGGTGAAAGGCACGCGGCTCAGTCGAGCGCGCGAAGATGCGGAAACAGGCATGATGGCTCCTTCGTTCCCCTCGGAACGCAAGCGGGTAAAAAGCGCCGAGGACCGGTCTCCTGACTTGCGCCTTTTTCAGCCACCTTCCCAAAAACGCGCCCTTGCGGCCCGTTCCCAGTGGTTTATTGGGTTGTTTCGCGTGCAGCAAACAAGCCCTGGCTGAAATCCTGCCTTCCCGATAACCCAATACGACGGGCTCCGAAGCAGGGGCGCTCACAGTTGCGGGGCAGTAGCGGGTTTTCACCGCTTTCCCGAGCATCCTGACGATTGCCGTGGTGAACTGCGCTGCCCAAGAAGTTCGGGTAGCCGGTATCTCATGGAACCATTTTCCATGACATCAACTTTTATAGACGGATCAGGCCACGAAGTCAAAAGCCGCGGCGTAAAACAGTTCCCGTCATAGCCTTGTCGGTTTCCTGAAGGACCGCGAGCCAGAGGAGTGGATTCAAGACCGGAAGAGAAGCTTAAGGAAGAGTGGTGACCCCGGGAAGATTCGAACTTCCGACCTGCGGTTTAGGAAACCGTTGCTCTATCCACCTGAGCTACGGGGCCACATTTATAATCAATCACTTACAGCATACATCGAAACTCCTGCTTCACCTTAACTCACTGCAGTTTACTCGCCTTGCTAATGGTCTAGGAAGGAAGAGCGAGTTGAAAACAAAGCGAACGCGGTATCAACAGGGTAGCATTCAGCGAATACAACGTGCGAACGGCTACGCGGGGAGGGTACGGTTCTCCGACTTGAAGTACGGAAAGAGTCCGAAGTCCGCAAGGCGATCGAATCTTCCGTCGTCCAGCAGAACCGGGCTTCTGGACGTGCGAAACGGCACGTCATGTTCCGCCATCGACCGGAAGACACGAGGAGAGTGGCGCGAAAATAACTTGACATTTTCCGGGAATTCTCAGGTAGAGTTAGCAAGAGAATTTCCTCACTGTTCCCCATAGATCTACGAGTCGCATCCCTCGTTCGGATAGCAAGGCTCTCAGCCGTTTCATGGTCGTTCCAACCTTGCCCTTTTGCTCGTTTGCACGCGGAATCCAAGCCTGTCTCGAACAACGCAGGCGGCGTCATTTCGGTCTTCAACTCCACGGGAAGCGCGGTGTCGTCAACCGCCTACAGCCAGCGGCAACAGTTCCGTCAGCAAGGTTCTCGGCGCGGCCGAACCGTAACCTGGAGCGAAAGATGCTTCTTCGTTCTATTGAATGCAGCGCAGGCTGTCAAATTTCACCAGGAGCAAATACGATGAAATCCATGATGAGCGGCAAAACACGGGGCGATCGAGCCGGAGTACTGTTGCTTCTCGCCTCTTCAGCCGGAGCAGCCCTGCTGCTCAGCGGTTGCGGCGCGCCCGCGAAGGTCACCAGCGCCCCTGCCGCTGCTGCAAAAGGCGCGGTCCAGGGAGGGCAGCAGCCTGTCGCCGGAGTAACGCTCCAACTCTATACGGCTAACACCAGCATCCTTGGCCCCACCGGCTACGGCTCCCTTGCAAACCCCTTTGGACCCCAGCCCACTGCCACGACCAACCAGAACGGCGGTTTCAACTTCCCCAGTCTTCCTGCCTGCCCTTCGAGCAATTCCGAAGTGTTTTTGGTGGGCACGGGCGGAACGCCCTCCACTGGACAAGCGAACCCCAACCTCGCCATGATGGTCGGACTTGGCCCCTGCCAGGCATTGGTCAATGCCATCGCAGTTCCCACGTATCATGTGGTCATGAACGAATTGACAACGGTTGCCACGGTCTGGTCGCTCTCCCCTTTCATGTCCGGCCCTACCATCGCCAGCCCTGGCTGCACCGCTTTTACCTGCATCAGCGCTCCGAGCACCAATACGACCGGCCTGGCCAATGCCTTCGCCTCCATCAACGAGATCGTCAACACCGCCACCGGTACGGTGTATAACCAAACGACAAGCCAGTTCACCGGCCCGGCCCTGGCGCCCGGCGCCAGCTTCAATTACCAAGAGATCAACTCGCTCGCCAACATCCTGCAGTACTGCATCAACTCGGTCCGCTCGGTCCCGACGACCGTCTCAACCGAGTGCAGAACCCTTTTCACCGACACAGCGACTTCAACCACACCCACCGACACCATCACCGCGGCGTTGAACATCGCGCAGCACCCCAGCGTGAATGCCGGTACTCTCTATGGTCTGCCGATTCCCAACGAACAGACCTTCTTGCCCCACCTCACCGCGTCCCCAACTGACTGGACCGTCGCGATCAACTACACGGGAGGAGCCTTGAGCTCGAGCGCCCCGCAGTCCATTGCCGTGGATGGTAATGGAAACGTCTGGGTCACAAACAAGCCGGCTAGCGGCACCGGCAGCGTCATTGAGCTAGCCATCAACAACGCCGCGACCACGACGCCACTCTACACTCCCACCACCTTTACCGCCAGCGGAAACCTGAACGCGCCTTACGGCATCGCAATCGATCAGAATGGATACCCCTTTGTCACAAACTCCGTTGGTAACACGATAACCAAGCTCAATCTCGATGGGTCGTTCAACACCCAAATCAGCGACCCCGGGCTCAACACCCCCGAAGGCATCGCCATCGATGGCGCAGGCAACGTCTGGGCCGTCAACAATGGAAACAGCACGATCAGCGGTTTTAGCAACACCGGCACAAAGCTCACCGGTACCCCGATTAGCAGTACGCAACTCAACGGGCCTGCCAGCATCGCCGTCAATCCCAAATAGAATTGTTTTTCCAGGTCACTCTCAAAGGAGCTTCCCATGCGTAAGACTTATCAGCCCCGCAGACTCAGTCAAGAACTATCGATTCAGTGCGTCGGCGACGAAACACTTATTTACGACGAACGCCGTCACGTCGCCTTCTGTCTGAACCAGGTCTCGTCCGCGGTCTGGACGCACTGCGATGGCGCTCAGAGTGTGGCGCAGATTGCCGCTGCTTTGCGCAGCAAACTTGCCCAGCCGGTGACCGAAGAGATCGTCGATCTCGCGCTGGCGCAGATGGAGGAAAACGGTCTGCTTGAACCAGACACTGACTCGCCTTCGGAGGCCGGTCTAGCGGCGCATGGCCCCATCTCCCGCCGCAGCCTGATGGCCACGCTGGGCGCGGGAGCCATGATGATGCTTCCCGCGCCCGCAATCGCCGCCGTGGTGGCTCCCAAGGCTGCCGATACCGGATCCGTCACCTCCTACCATGTCCCCGATCAGGTCGATAGCTTCCTCCCCGGATTGGGCCGGTTCCGCCGCACCCCGCGGCAATCAAGCGAGGGACAGTAAGTCCACGCGCTTCTGCTGACCAATGGAAGGGCTACAGCAAAACCAGGGAAGAAGTATCCCGAAACCAACCAACTCAAGTCGACGCGACCAACAGAGAGCGGCGATCTTCAACGATGCTCATCGGGCTACAGTATCCCTGGTTTTGCTCTGAGGGACGGATGCGCTTCACTCATTCATCGCCGGAGATCCCCCAGCCAGCATTCCACTTGCCGATTTTGAGCAAAGCCAGGGATCTGTAAGCCAGGCGCATCCTGTCGAGGATGGGACGGACCCGGTATCGAGGGACAGTCAAATCTATTTTGTGCGCTTCGCGTTGACGACGACGACACCGCCGTGGAAGAGCGTGCAGTTCCACGACTGGTCACATCTGTAGCGGACATCGGCCGGGTAGTCCAGCCAGGATATCGTCCTGCCTTCGCTCGCTCTCTTGTCCAGAGCGAAAGTCTCTCCCTCGTATGTGTCGACAATCCCGTTCGCGGCGTCATAGTTGGCTATAGAAACGCTTCCTTCAACCATGAAGGTGAATGGCGCTGGCGCCGGAGTTCGCGCTAGCGCATCGGCGAGTTTTGGCTTTGCGACCAGGCCGAGCAATTTGGTTGGAACGGCCGCCCTCAGGTGTCCGTGCAGTCTGTGTCTTGGATGAAGCTTCCGCCAGGCCACATACTTCGCCTTTGCAGCCAGTTTGCGAGCCAACCGGCGCTTGTGAGCAGCAGAGACCTTCTGAGCAACTGCCATTTTGGCTGAAGTTGCAGGTTTGGTTGATGCCGATGGCTGGGCTACGGTTGAGGTCTTGGCCGTGTTTTCTGTCTTGGCTGCGATAGCCGGGTGGGAGGGAGTTGAGGGTTTCGCAACTGGAGTCATTGCGGCCGGGGTAGATGTCCTGGAAACGGTTGAAGCTGCTGCTGCGGTAGAAACGGGAGCCGCGGCTGAAGGTTTTGTGGCGTCGGGTGTTGCAGCTAGGGACGATGTTATGGTTGCGGAAGGCTTCTGCGCAGCCGCTTGCTGGGAGCCCCCCTCGATTGCCGCTTGATGGACCGGGGTCGAATTCTGGGCGGCTTGCGTACCGGGACGGCCAGCCACCGCTGGCGCACTGGTTCCGGCCCGCACCAGTTGGTGGGATGCAAGTGGGTTCATCGACCGCCAGGACCCGTCAGCTATCAAAGTCCCTACCACAATCCCGAGGGCGACTCCGATGGTGCCGTAAACCATGGTCTTCAGCTCTGGGCCGCGTGCGGGTCCAGAGCCTGGAAGTTGGCGGTAGCCATAAGTGGCCTGGTCGCCGGGATTTCGATGGAAAGCATCCGCCATTGGCTTCACTCTCTCCGGGGCTTCCACAGTTCCGCTGTCCGGAGTCTACCTTATTGAACTACTCTTCGGAGTTATACACAATCCGCCGAATTGGGTATTGATTACTATGGGTACCTCGGGGGTACCCTGTCAACACGGAAATTGAGTTACCTCGCGAAGAAGACTAACGGCACACAAGCCGCAAATGATCAGCGCAAATTCCACAGGCGAACGCTTGCTGCCTTTCTGGAAAATTGGCGCTCTTCCCAATCTGGCCGGGGACAGGGAAGGCTAAAGTAATTCATTAATTATTTCCGGCTATCTTGCTCATGGTTAGCGACTTGCCGTATGCGCGATCAACCCGTCTTCTCTCCTGAAACCTTCGAACTCACGGAATGCCCTTTCAAAACAGGACCTCTGCCACAGGTTGTCAGGGAATCTCGGTCAAAATTCCGGTTTCAGAGGGGCGCTCCTCCGAAACATCCATGACGCAGTCGTCCATTGAACGCCAGTCCCCTTCAATGATAAAGGCTCCCCAGTAGTACGGAGCCCGCCAACGCGCCTGCTTGCGCATCTCGATTTGCGCCTCCCGCAACGACGCAGCCGGAGATTCGTGCTGTTGAAAAATGCCCTTGTAAAACCACTTCATAAACTCGCTGGTCGCATCGTCGTCTACGCGCCATAAAGTTGCAACAACCCGGGGCGCGCCCGCGTACATGAAGCCGCGGGTCAGGCCGACGATTCCCTCCCCCTTTATGTTCTTCCCTAGAGCAGTGTCACAGGCACTCAAGACGACAACGTCCGCGGACAGTTTCATGCCGTAAATATCTCTGAGTCGAATATAGCCATCCTCAGGACTGCCGTCATGGTTGAAAAGTGAGAGGATCACCCCGGAAGACTCAGGGTGCTCGTCGTCAAACACGCTGTGAGTGGCAAAGTGGATGAAGCGATATTTCTGGAGTTCCCCGCTTGTGGCCCGGCTGCGGTTCGCCTCGAAGCCCAAAAGGATCTCGGCACTCTTCTTGGGAGCAACCTCTTCGATCGCTTCGGCTTCCTGGCGGGATCCTGGAAGTCTCGGAAACTGTTGGGGTCTAATTGACCGATCCTCCCCGATACCGATCGCGCCATCCCGATTCGCCGGGGAAGATCGCATCGGCTTTTTGCCGCTTGCAGGTTCGATCCTTGGATCGTCGCTTTCAAACACGGGATCGGCAAACAACAGGAGCCCCTTTGTCGGTGATCCATTCCGATTCCGGCGGCTTCGCAGGGCAGAAAGAGCCGTCATCGAGGGGAGATTCGTAACCTCATGATCGTCGGCAATTCGTTTCGTTTCCGCCGATGAATCGTGGTCACCTGGCTTTGCGATCAGGACCCCGAAAGGCAGGTACTGCAACGCTCCGTCCGCCACCACAACAATGCGTTTGAATCGATCCAGATCCGGAACCGGTGCAAGAAGCATGCGTCCGAGTTCCGCAGCGAGGCCCTCTTCGTTCTCGCGGCCTCGCGCAGGTTGGCCCGCCTCGCGCTCTGCATGGAATGGAGAGCCAGGGGATACGACAGCCTGCCGGAATCGTCGAACCACGGACTCGATCTCGTCCTCTGGCGGGAGCACGTAGCTCGAGAATCCTGTCTTGCTTATTGCCCAGAGGTAACTATGGCTGCTACCCAGCGAATATTCGAGTACTATTTCCTCCTCTCCAATCAGCGACTGGACCTTGTCGACTCCAATTGGATCAAGTTGCATATGAGAGAAATCCGGATCTTTTGACTGAAGCAATGACTCTATATCCACCGCCCGGTCGTGTAAGTCCGATATCTCCGAGGCAACCTTGCGCACCGCTTCGACGTCGTAAGAGCCGCCCAGCAGCCTGCTTTCGTCCGCCGTTTTTTCGGCTAGCAGGCGGCGCACCGACGCGTCCTCCCAAATGAGATCCTGGCTGTTTCCCTTTTCAACTTGCGCTTCATGCAGTAACTCAACAAAGGATCGAGCTATGCTCTGCTCGGCTATCTGAAAACCCTCACGAGACAAGCTCGCGTCAGCCTTTTGCGATGAAAGCTGCATCAATACATCGATGTAGAGCGTGTAGATCGAACGAAACGAGGCGAACCAGAGAATCCGCGTATCGTCTGCACTGACCTTTGTCCTCAGAGACTCGACAAGGGAGACCGAATTCTCTATCTCGGGCAAAGCCAGGTCCAGCCGCCCTTCCACCATCTCCAGGCGCGCAATGTGATATCGCGCATCGGCTTCAGCCCTCATGGAAAGGCTCGAATGGCTGAGCGCAGCGGCGTCTCGATACGCGTCCAACGCCTGCTGCGTCCGCCCAAGACGTTCCAGCGCACGTGCAACTTCAA
>Ga0182016_10005058_pt1 | contig 14348 bp, 18 predicted proteins | sample 712S2MmetaG_FD_120491 | JGI IMG/M metagenome (GOLD analysis project Ga0182016, IMG submission 120491) | Permafrost microbial communities from Stordalen Mire, Sweden - 712S2M metaG | ecosystem: Environmental > Terrestrial > Soil > Wetlands > Permafrost | place: Sweden: Stordalen | collected...
AATGCCATGGACATGCCGTTGCCGGTGATCGGCGGAATCATGGTGATGGCGTCACCCACACAAATCTCGGCGCGCGCCGAGGCTGGTTGCGGCTGCATTGAAAGTCCGGCGACGGCGCAAAAAGAACTTTCATCGAACTCCGCACAGGCAAGCCGCAGGCGCAAAGGTGAATCAGGCTGGCCGCGCAACAGGTCGTGCCGGTTCTTTACTTCACCATTTTCACCGACACTTTTGCGGAACAGGCCGCAGACGTTCACTTCGCCGCCATTGATCCGGCACAAACCAACGTAGCCGCGAGGCGAAACGTGCATTTCCAAATCGGCGGTGAGCGCAACGTTGCGGGCGTGAATTTTCAGGCCGAACCAGCGCGAGCCGCCGGCTTCCGTCTGGACGCGGCGACCGGTGGCACGGATGATGCCTTCGCCAAAATCCCCGGTGAAGCGGTCACCTTCGTGAAATTCGCCACCGAGTTCGCGAAATTTTTTCGCCAGCGCAGCGTCCAGCGTAAAACGTGAAAGGCAGACGGCCGCAGACGGCAGCGGACGCGGAGCGGTTGATTTGGTTGTCGAAAAAAACGCGGCGGTCTGCGCGCGGACGGCACCGGCACGGTCAAACAATTCACGCAGTCCCAGGCGTGCGAGTGTGGCATGGCCGCAGCCGCTGATGAATTCACCGCAGACGCGGTGACGCGGATAAACTCCGGCCTCATGAATCACCACCGGCACGCCGAGTTGCCGCAGGCCGATGCCGAGCGTCAACCCGGCCACGCCGCCGCCGGCAATCGTGATGAGTTTGTTTTCGGCCATGATTCAACGGATTTTCTGCGCGATGAAAAGGTGGCTGAACATCCCGGCGCGCTGTTCCGTGAGCCGCCAATCTGGCTTGTCCGGCCAGAGTGCAGAAAGTTCGCCGCCGGAAAAACCCGCACGCACGCTGACCACGGCGTCGTGGCGCGTCACTTCGTTGCAACCAATCGCCCACAGCAGCCGGCTGCAAAACAACGGCCACGCCGCGCGACGCGGTTCGACGGCGATGAAAAGACTGGCGCGTTCCGCAATGAGGCGCAGCAGTTCGGCAAGCTTCGCGTCCTCGAAGTGGTGCAAGAACAAATTGGTAACGGTGACTTCGCCGGCTTCCTTGCTTTGCGGCCAGTCGAAAACATTTGCGACGACGGCCTCAGCACGCCAGCCCAGCGCGGCGAAGCCGGCGAGGGATCCGCTGGAAAGGTTGTTTTGCAAGTCAAGGAGCGTGGCCCGCACGTTCGACCAGCGCGGGCGGATAATTTTTGCGAGCCGGAGGAGAAAGGTTCCGTCGCCCGCGCCCAGTTCGGTGATTTGCGCGGGCGCGGCATCGCCCAGGTGTCGTTCCAAAGCCCGGGCCATGAGACAATGGTTCCACATCCACCGGTTTAGACGGCGCAAATCCCGCCGCGAGCGGGCGGCCCGCGGATCTTCCGGCGGCAGCGCGTCGAGGAGTTCGGGTTGGACGATGCGTTTCACGCGGCACTCACTTCCAAAAATGCGCCGTGGCAACTGAAGCCCGCGCCGAATGCGGACATCCACCAGAAGCCGTCGGGCACGGCATCGGCCAGGGCGCGTTCGAGGACGAAATAAACGGTGGGGCTGCTGATGTTGCCGAATTCGCGCAGCACGGCGGAACTGTGGCGCACGTCGTCCGCGCTTAATTTGAGCTTGTCGCGCAGCGCCAGAATCACGTTGCGGCCACCGGCATGCAAAATCCAGCCGGCAATCTGCCGCCGGGTCAGGCCCGCCGCGCCGAGGGATTCTTCAAATAATTTCGCAGCCAGTTCGCTGGCGACCTGCGGGACTTGCGGCAGCAAAATGTTGCGCAACATTCCGTTTTTATGGCCAAACCGGAGCGTGTCGCGTTCGGCGGGAACGAGGCGCGAGTCGGCGCATTTCCATTCGACGCGGCGGCGGCCGGGCAAAGGTTCATTCGATAAAACGGCCGCGCCCGCGCCGTCGGAGAACAGGCATACGCTGATTAAAACGCCGGGGTCGTCATCTATGAAAAAGGCGGCGCTGCACACTTCGACGCAGATGGAGAGAACTTTTTTCGCGCGCCCGGCGGCGATCATGGCCTCGCCCGCGCGCAGGTTCGGCAATGCCGCGCCACAGCCCTGGCCGACGAGGTCGAGGGGGAAAATGTTCTGGCGCAGGCCAAGCTGTTCGCTGACGTAGCTCGTGAGGCCGGGACATAAATAGCCGGTGCAGGTGCTGATGATCAAGGTGTCAATCTCCTCCGGCCGGCAGTCCGCACTTCTTAACGCGCGGCGCGCGGCTTCGGCGGCCAGGGCTGGTGCGTGCCTGGCGAAACGGGTTTGCAGCGCATCGGGCGTCTGGTCGAAAACTTCGGCCAGCGTTTCTACGACGAGATGCCGCGCGTCAATGCCATTGTCGCCGCCGAGGACTTTTTTGAGGATGGACCTTGAACGGGGTTTGAGCTGCGAAAACTGCGGCCAGTGCTGCAATGCGTTCCAGGAATCCTGCTGTGTGTAGCGTTGCGGCGGAACGACGGTGCCGAGTCCGGTGATAAACATGGTCAATCTTGTTGTTTTTTTCGAGCCTCAAAATTGTATTGGAACAGCAACCCGACACTTTGCGCACCGTCTTTGCCGTTCCGAAGCGCGTTGAAACCGTAGCCGTAGCGCAGCACAATCTCAAAATTTTTATTTTTGGGCGCAAACGACAGCCCGCCGCCCACACCGGTCTGCCAGTCGCTGGGCTGTTCGTAACCGGCCAGATAACTGAGATGGGCCGTGGCGGCCTCCAGCCGGAAATCCCAGCGGTGCGCCGGATCCAACGGCACGTCATAGCCGGCATAAATGTGCTGAAAGCTCGTCGCCGTGAGTTCCTCATAATAGTAGCCGGGCAGTGTCAATGGAAATTCCGACACCAGCGGCAGCACGCCGCCCAGCCGATAGGCGCTGAACTGGTCCGCACCGGTCGAGCCGCCCGCCGTGAATGCGAGCGACATTTTTTGCCCGCTGTTCGTCCAGGCATAGTTCAAACCGGCATAGAGCCAGTAGAGGTTCACGTCGGGGCTGATGCTGCGGTCATCGCTGTAGCCATATTGCTGGCTGTCCAGGCGCCATTGCCGCTCAAACCAGACGGACAGTTCCAGGCCCAGATCGGGATACAAAACCGGTTCCTTGCCGGCCACCCGGATGCCGCCTCGCGTGTAACCGCTGACCTGGTTGCCGGGCAACGTGAAATTATCCGCCGTCTGGGACGTGTCCGTGAAGGTTGAATCCCGCATTCCGCCGCGCGCAATCACGCTCACCGGAATCAACATTCCCGGATTCAACAGTTGATAGACGCTCAGGGAAACCCCGCCGCCATCCCCGTTAAAGCTTTCGCTCTTGTAGTATTGGCCCTGCCGGACTTCATAATAATTGGCGCCGAACAGTCCACCGTTAAAACCGAGGCCGACGTCGGTATAAGGTGACAGCAGATGTTTGAACCCGATTTCGCCGTCCACATAAGCCGGGGCAATGGCCAGCCTCAAAGCCGTGTTGGTGTTGAAAAAATCCGGGCTGTTGTAGTAATAATAGGCATAGACCGCCTGCGGCCCCTGGCCGGCGAGCGGCTGGTCATAGCCCAGCTCCAGCAGATTGCGATGTTCCGGGTCAATTTGTGCGAAACAGTTGAAACTGGCCGGCAAACTGACGGCCGCGATCAGAAAAAGTGGAATTCGATTTGAAAGAGGCATGGCAACTTTAATCAAGGAGAGGCCAGATGCGATTACATCAGTCTCATAACCTTCATTAAAGTTAAAATAGTCTGGAACAACCTGTGGTTGCCATGGGGTGTTTTCCCCATCTGCGTTTTGTGGATTCAATCCGGAACACCTTCGGATTGGAGCCTTAATGGTCAGGACACCCGGCCGGGAGTTTAAATCATCAGGCCCGCAAACCGACGGCTGACGGCCGGCTTTGCCAGAATGATGGCAGCGCGAACAAGGAGCGGACTCCATCGTTCGCAAGCAGAACATTTCTCACGATGGCCAGAAACTCCTCCACCGCATAAGACTTGGGCAACATGGCCTCAACATGCAGCCAGGGTTGCCGCTTTAATTCGTCCGTTGGCATCGTTTCCGAAACCATGATGACCGGCACGGACATTTTGGCGGCAAAGATTTTCCTGAGCAGATCAATCCCGGACAGCTTCGGCATGGTGTTTTCCGTGATCAGAAGATCATAATCGTTTGGTTGCAGCGCGTCCCAGGCAACCTCCCCGTCTTCGGCGGCGTCCACCTCGTAGCCGGAACCCTTCAACAGTTCGGTGCTGAACCGGCGCACGGCATGATTGTCCTCCACCAGAAGAATCCGCTGGCGTGGATGCGCTTCGTATGGAAATCGTGAACCGTCCGGCCTTCCCGCGTGTAAAATATGGTTTTTATTCATGGGCTGATAATAAACCCCGCCTCCCGTGGTTGCCATGGGGTGTAACCCGACCGGAATTTCATCAGGCCCGTAAACGATTATCTGGCGGCAGGCGTTGCCAGTTTAACGGCAGAGTGTTCTGTTCGCGCTCAACGTTGGCCGCAACCAGAACTTCCTTCACCGTTTTAAATAATTCGGCGAGCGTGTAGGGCTTGAGCAGTGTCGCTTGAATTTGCAACCAAGGGTGTTGTTCCAGCTCTTCCGTCGGTATCGTTCCCGACACCAAGATTACCGGCAGCATCATGTCTTCGGAGCGCAGTTTTTTGACCAACTCCAGCCCCGTCACAATGGGCATGTTGATGTCGGCGATCAGTAGATCGTAGTTGCTGCGGTTCAGCGCCTGCCAGGCGGCCACCCCGTCTTCGGCGGCGTCCACCTGATACCCGGATTCCGTCAACACTTCCGTATTAAGCTGGCGGATGTCGGCATCGTCATCCACCACGAGGATGCGCTCGGGCGGATTGGTCCGGCATTGCAGCGCGGCGCTGGCCGACGCTCCCGTTTGCAAAATTATATTAGCTTTCATAACAATACCATAAGCCATGAATCCTTGCCGATGCCATGGGGTGTTTTCCCCATGATAGATTCGGATGAGACGTTGGGAATTATGATGCTGACAGGCAATTTCCGACCGGGGGAATTTGAGCGGGCGGGCGGGCTAACTGCGCTGCTGATTGGATGCCGGCGGCGGAGTGTTTTCCTTCACAACCGCAATCATCGCGTCCATCCCTTCCTTGATCTCGTTGACCTGGGGATGCACTTCCTTGATGAGGTCATGTTCAACCTTGGACAATTTTTCGATGCGTTTGCCCTGCTCACGAAGCTGGTCCAAAAGGGCGTTTTGCTTGATGGAAAGCCGGCGCATCCACCAAAAGCAAAATCCCCAGCAGACGGTTCCCGCCAAAGTCATCCAGAAAGCAATGCCGTTTTCATTCATAACCAGTCAGGCGCGACCACCATCCTAGCTGAACCGCACCGTTTCATTGCCATCAAGTCGTTTGGACAGGTCAATGGGATCGTCCACGGAGACCTGCAGCGGATTCACCTGGTAAGCCCAGACTTGGAAATGGGTCAGGCAGGCCTCGCCGTAAATGGTTGCAAACGCGCCATCCACCGCGTCCGAACCGTGCGCGACCTTGACGCGGCCGATGCGCGGAACATTGAAACGCGGATCAAAGGTGAACCATTCCTGTCCCAGATAGACTTCGAAATAGGCGTGAAAATCCATCGGCGTGCCCGGATCAATATAGCCGATGTCCGGCAGATGCCCGGTCACATAGCGGGCGGGCAGATTGAAGGCGCGGCACAGCGCAATGGCCGCATGGGCGAAATCACGGCAAACCCCGTAACGCCGCCCAATGACTTCGGAAGCGGAAAGGTCGGGCCGGCCGGAACCAAAGCGGTATTCAATGTTGTTGTGGACCCAGTCACAGATGGTTTGCACCCGCTGCAGCGCATTGGTGATCTGGCCGAAGTTCTGCCAGGCCAGGTTCAGCAGCTTGTCCGAGTCGCAATACCGGCTCGGCAGAGTGTAGCGCAACACCTCGGGCGGAAGCTGGCCGACGGGAACGATCTGGTTGGGCACGTCCCGGCTGTCCGGCTGGGAAGAAACGGCGACCAGCGCGTCGTGGCGGACTTCATTGCGCCCAGGCATGAACATCGAGCGATAGGTGATGTTGCCGTGGCTGTCCTGAAATTCATACGCCGGCAGGCCGATGCCGAACGAAAGTTTTTCCTGCATCACCAGCACCCGGCCTTCGAGCCGCGGCTTGAGCACGAACAACACCGGCGTCGGCACGCTGGTTTCGTAGGCCAGGTTGCAGCCGACGCGGACAGTGAGATTCAACGGGCCTTGGTTCATGGGCTCTTGCAATTTTTAGGTTTAAATGCCTTCCTGCCGGCTGGCTTGATTTGCCTGATCCAGTTCCGCCTCGGCAATGCCTTCGTCCACCAGCCTTTCATTGTCACTGCGGCCTTCCTCATCCTCATCGGCGCTGGGAGCAACGGGCGCCTTGTGGCCGGGCGATCCGGGCACCGGATCCCAGCGTTCAGACTCGGGCGCGGCATCAAGCACCGCCTCTTTCGGGTCCGGCTCCGAATCACCCGTTAATTCCCGCCGGGCCTGCTCCCGGTCGGATTTTGACATCTGCTGCGCGGAACGACCGTTGATGACCGCCAGTTCAACCGCCCGCTCCCGCACCATTTTCCGGGTGACGGTGCCGATGCCCTGGGAATTTTCGGTCAAGGTGCCTTGCTTCAATGGATTTGTGTTCATAAGTCAAAAATCAGCGGGCATGATTGGTTTGGTCGTTATGCGACGTTTTCATTTCGCGCGTGCCGCGATCCTCCCGCGTGTCGCGGGATTTGGAAAAGACGTTGTCGCGCTTAATGGCTTTCGCCGCCGCCTTCGGGTTCGGCCGCAAGGTGTGAAGCGTTGGCGGAAAAACCGGCGTTTGCGGTGTGGCCGGGGATTTGGAGCTGAATGGATTCATGGATTTTATATGCCGTCGGTGATGTGGTTGGCGGATGGCAATTGCTTTATTCATGGCCGAAGCTCGCACGGTCGTCGGCTTCCAGCCAGTCGAACGTAGAGTTCGTCTCCGGGTTCAGCTTGAGCTTGGTGCAGTTCTCGATGAAATATTCGCGCTTCTCCGGATTCTTCATCATGCTGTCGGCTTCCGTTGCATCCGACCAGGCCTTGATTTCAACCGGCGATTTCCGGGTGCCGTTGGCTTCCAGCCAGACACCGACGTCTTCATAATTTTTCGCGGCCTGCACGGCGGTTTTGAACTGTACGCCGGTGATGCCCTTGAAACTGAAGAGCATGTTGCCCAGCGGACAGTCGTAATGATATTCGCCGGGATGGCCCGCGATGGTGGCGCGGCATTTGTCAACCGCCCGGCTTGCGATGGCGAATCCGGCGATGCGTTCACGCGGGCTGTGCGGGGCTTGTTTGGTCAGGTCTCGGTCAATGATGGGAGTGTTCATGGTTTTAATTTTTAAATCGTTGGGTCTGGTGCTGGATGTTTTGAAAATTTATTTCGCCGCCTGCGAATGGGCTTCCACAAACCACAGCCACTTGTCAATGCTGCGCGAAATCTCGGTGAACAGATCCGCCGTGTCGGCATCGTCCAATTCGTTCGCATCATCAATGGTGTTGCGGGCTTCCTGCCCGAAGGTGGACAGCGCGCGGGCCACGGCTTCGACATGCGCCATGCCCTCGGAAATCTCCGGTGAATATTCGGTGAGGCGCGTGCGGGACGCCGCCGTGCGCACGGTGCCTTCGGCCACGCCGCCGAGCTGGACAATGCGTTCGGCAATCTGGTCCACATGGCCCTCCACCGCCTCGGCCACCTTGTCGAACAGTTCGTGCAGGCCGATGAAGCTGGGCCCTTTCACGTTCCAATGCGCCTGCTTCATCTGCATTTGCAGATCCACGGCGGACGCCAGCCGCTGGTTCATCAGCGCGTTCAGTTCCGTCCGGTTTTCCTTGGAGATGTCATTTTCGGTTTCATACATTTTGGGCGCTTCCGCGCGCGAGCCGTTCGTGGTGATCATATAAGTGCGATGCCTTTATTTTGGTTGTTGTTTTGAAAAAATATTTTATGTCCGGTTGTGAAAACCGTGATGGCGCGTCTTATTGCGTTCCGCGATCAAATCCGCCTCCGCCTTCAGCCAGTGCTGCACCTCTTGGCCGGGCCGCGAACCCTGGTTCACATAACTGAAGTAGGCCCGTCTCGCCACTTCGTCCGGTGCCGGCGTGAAATTAATTTCGTCGAGGTTTAATGCCGCCGCCATAGCGGGCCGGGCCGCAATGTCCGGCGTTTGATCTTGATGCTGGGGATATTTGTTATGTTTCATGCTGGAGCATAGGCCGGACGACGCCGCACCCGCCATGGGGTCTTCACCCCAGAACATTTTTGCCGGTGAATTAACGCCGCCCCTGCCCTTCACTAAACACCTGCATGGCCAGTAAAGCGGCGGTAAGGACGCTTACAACCGGGGGGGGCGGCGGCTGCATGGTATCTCCTCCCGGTTGAACCTTAAACATTGGCGGTGACAATGTGAATGCCCTTATCACCAAAAGAGCCGGAACGGGCAACTGTTCCGGCTATTATATTTTGGCGGCGGGAGAAGCCGGCTTCAGTCCGGCACCAGTTTGCGCAAATCCTTCGGCAGCCACCAGCGCAGCAGCGGCCCGCACATCGCCGTCGTCAGCAGCGCCATGATGACGAGCATGGTGAACAGTGCCGGCGTGAGCAGCCCCAGATCGAGGCCGATGTTGATGGCGATGAGCGCCATGAGCGCGCGGGTGTTCATCAGCGCGGCGATGCAGCCGGCTTCGCGCGGCGGCTGGCCGGTGAGCCGTGCGCCGAGGTAGCAGCCACCGAGCTTGCCCGCGACGGCGGCGACCAGCACGAGCGCACAGGCCAGCCATGCCTCGGGCGTCGAGAGCGAACCGATCCGGGTGTTCAGGCCGGTGTTCGTGAAAAAAATCGGCACGAGCGCGACCAGCACCAGACCGGAAAGCCGGTCGCGCCAGGCCTTCACCAGGGTTGGTTCCTGATGCAGGCACGTTCCAAACAAAAACGCGCCGAAGATGACGAAAATCCCGAGGTAATGAGTGATGAGGCTGCTGGCAAAAAGCCCGATGAGAAGCACCGCGAGAAAGGAATTGGGCATTCCCTTTTCATGCGCGTCATGGACATTTTCCCGCCACAGTTTCCGCAGCCACGGGCCGACAAAAAATTGCAGCGCCAGAAACAAAACGGAAATCTCCACCAGTTGCAGCAGCAGATGACCAAGATTGAACTGGCTCGTCACGAGCGCGGTCGCCACGCCGAGCAGCACCCAGCCGATGACATCGTCAATGGCCGCCGCGCTGATGCCCATCGCGCCGATGGCGGTGCGCTCCAGTTTCATCTCCAGCAGAATCCGGCCCATGATCGGCAGCGCGGAAATGGAAAGCGCGATGCAGAGAAAAAGTTCAAAGCCGAGGCGCGGCGTGTTCGGCGCAAAGGTCGCGTGCAGCCACGGCGCGATGGCGAGGCCGCACAAACACGGCGCAATGATGCCGAGAACGGAAACCGCCGTGACCGTTTTGGATTTTGAACGCAGATGGCTGTAATCAAATTCCATCCCGACCTGGAACAATAAAAAAATCAGACCGAGTTTGCCGAGGAGCTGCATGGAAGTCTGTGTCTCTTTCGGAAACAGCACCGGCCAGTCCGCCGGCCAAATCAAACCGAGCGCGGACGGCCCGAGGAGAATGCCCGCCGCGATTTCGCCGACGGCGAGCGGCTGGCCGAACTTTTTGCCGAGCCGCCCGAACGCCCACGCGGCGGCGATGATGATCATCCACTGGATCAAAACCAGCACGAGATGTCCTTCGATGGCGACGGGATTCATAAACGACTGCTGGCAAATAATCGGTGGACAACGATGAAGCAAGCCAAATGATTTTGGTGGGGCGAGCATCCTCGCGAGCCGTCATCCCCGGGATTGGACGTGCCAAGGCCGGCTCGCGAGGATGCTCGCCCCACCAAAAAAATCACGCAGATGTTTTGGACATGAAGTTTCGCCGCCATTCGGCCCGGGAGATTTTCCCGCGCGCATTCGTCGAAAGCGAGTCCACGAAATGCCATTCACGCGGCACCTGCCACGCGGGCAGCATTTGCAGTAGAAAATGTTTCAATTCCGGCTCCTTCGCAGCCGAGGCGACGACGGCGACGATGACTTCCGTCCGCTCCACATCGCGGCTCGGCATGCCGAAGACAAGACACTCGCGCACCTGTGGATGCGCGAGCAGCGCGTGCTCGATGGTTTCCGGCGACACTTTGCGTCCAGCCACGTTGATTTGGTCGCCCAGTCTTCCGCGCAAATATACCAGGCCATCTTTCAGCTCCGCCAGGTCGCTGGTCTGAAATATGCCGTCGCCGAGCGAATCCGATTTCTCCGGCCAGTAAGTTTCCGCCACCGCACGGCTGTGAACCACCAGACAGCCATCATTGTTGAGCGACAGATATATATTTTGCATCGGCATTCCAACGAACGCCGCTTCGGTGCGCGGCGTTTCACTTGTGTCATAAGCAATGCCGCCGCATTCGGAGGAGCCGAGAAAATTGTGAATTTTCAGTCCATGCACCTTGAAAACCTCCTGCTCCAGATTCACCGGCAAGGGCGCGCCGGCGGAAATGGCCAGCCGCACGTTTTGCGGAATCGCCAACGCCGAGTGCCATGCGCGCCACATCGCCGGCACGGCGGGCAGCGTGATGAACCTCTCGGCTTCCGCAGCGCGGCGGATGATCTCCGGGAGCGGCGCGGGCGCAAGAATCAGCGGGATGCCATGCAAGAGCAGCGGCAAAATCAAATTGGAAAACCCGTAGGAATGGACGAGCGAAATGACGCCGAGGTTCGGCCAGTCCGGCCGGAGCCCCATTGTGGCAACGATGTTCTCCGCGTCGGCCATAAGCTGTTCCGCCGTGAAGGCAACGAACCGGGCCGAACCGCCGGTGGCGGACGTGGTTTTGAGGTGAACAATGGGTGGGGCGAGGCTGCCGACAAGCCGGCTCGCGAGGACGCCCGCCCCACCCTGCCCGGCTTCGAGCGGGCAGACGATTTTATTTTCGCGCCACGCGGCGAGCAGTTCAAAAATGAAAGCCGGCGAATGGCCCTGCGGAAGGGCGATGTCACAGGAATCTGCCGGGACGGTGCCCGGCGCTCCGTTTCGATTTTCGGCGGCGGCGAACAGTTCGCCAAATGTCCAGCGTTTGCCGGAAGCGACATCATGCAGCGCAGGTTGATTGCGCCGTTCCGCCGAAATTTGCCGCCACCGTTCGTAAAGCATTGTCAGTTTGGTAGCGCACCCTTAACTTCAGACGCAAGCGAATTGATGATTTTGGCGAAAACAAATTTAAGCGAAACCGGCGCGCGGCGGTTTGAATTCGCGCGCGACAGCTTCGCCTTTGCAAACGAGTTGGTGTGGGAATTCCAGATGGACGCGGCGACGGGCAAGCGGGCTTTGGGTTCGCGCGACCCGAAACCGGAATACGCCCATCGCTGCTTTGCCCTCGCGCGGGTGGCGCGGCAGTTTTTTTATCACGCGCGGTTTGCGGCGGACCAGCCGGTGGCGGCCGATGAAATCTATCAGCAACTCGTTCGCGCCGTCATTGCCCGCCACCCGCGAATCCCCTGCAAACCCGACGAGCAGATCATCATTCCCGGCTTTGCGGGTTTGCGGGAATTCAGCCGGGCGCAGGAAAATCTTTTGAAGATCGAATGCGGCGGCGCGTGGCGCTCCTATTTTTTGCGAAGCCATTGGCGGATGATTTTCCCGTTTTCCCGCGCGCACCAGACGCGCACCGCTGCGGCGATGACCGCCGCGCTCAAACAAAACCGCCTGCCCATCGTCCATCTGGTGAAATTTCCGGCGTTGACCATCAATCACGCCATCGTTTTGTTCGGCGCGACGGAAACCGGCGGCGGCTGGGAATTTGAATCCTACGACCCGAACAATGCCGCAGAGCCGGAGAAGCTCACGTTCGACCGGGCGTCGCAAACTTTTAATCTGGCACCAAACGCCTGCTGGCCCGGCGGCGAGCTGAACGTCAGCCACATTTACCGCTCCTGGCTTTTCTGACCGGCTTCCTTGCGCCTTGGCCGCCAGAACAGCGGGCCAAAAAAAGTCAGGCCGCAGACGTTGATGCCGCAGATGTAGCCGATTTTGTATATGCGCCCGGAATTATCCGTTGCGAAGATCTCCACATCCTGACCCATCAGCAGGCTTGGCAGCGCGAGCGGCATCAATGCGCCGTGCAACATGCCGTAGCCGAACCCAAAGGTCGTGTTCTTGGGAAAGGCCCGGGGAAATGACCAGCCGTAAAACCAGCCGAGCAACACGGAGGCGATCAAAAAATAGACAATCTTTTTGAGCCACAACTTCCGGCGCGCGGCGGGGATCGGTGAAGGGGCTGATGGTGACGGCATTTCAATCACAGCATGATTTTTAACGGTGGTTATGCGCAAGCAGAATTTCAAAAATGAAAGCAGTCATACGGCGGGATGAACTTCACCCTTGAAAAGCGCATTCCAGAAACGCAGGCTGGCGTCGCCGGATTGCAAAACATGATTTTTGAGCGGATGACGACACATACGAAAAACTGGTCTAAAGGTTTGCAAACTGTGGCATTTTTTGGAGCGTATCTCATGTTTGCAGCGGTCGGTTCGCTGGTCAGCGTGATTTGCATGATTCCGGCGGTTTTATTTCGCGGGGCGCGGGCACGCGGATTCGGGCAAAAACTGATCCACAAGCTGTTCCGCTTTTTTGTGGGCTATGTGCGCGCGTTTGGATTGGTGGAACTGGACGCGGGCGAGCTGCCGGATCTGCGCGAATCTGGCGGATTGATCGTGGCGGCGAATCATCCCTGCCTGCTGGACGTGGTGCTGATGGTTTCCCAAATGCCGCAGGCTGTCTGCCTGATGAAGGGAAGTCTGGCGCGCAACATTGTTTTGTCGGGAACAGCGCGGCTGGCCGGGTATATCCACAACAAATCGGGCCTGGGCCTGGTTAAAAAATGTGAGGAGCGGCTGCAGGAAGGGGCCAATCTTCTGGTGTTTCCCGAAGGCACGCGTACCGTCGGCGAAAGATTGCTGCCCTTCAAAATGGGTTTTGCCCTTGTCGCGGTTTTGACCCGGTCGCCCGTGCAAACCGTTTTCATCACGGCGGACACCAACTTTCTGGGCAAGGGCCGGCCGCTTTTTAAGCGGCCCGTTTTTCCGCTGCATTTTTCGCTGCGACTGGGCCGGCGATTCCAACCGGAACCGGGCGAGGATGCTAAAATATTTGGCAGCCGGGTGGAAAATTATTTTCAAGAAAGACTTTTACGCGCCAGTGAGAATAATTTATCAGCGAACCAAACAAAATGACGCCGAGCTCAACGCATCTGGTCATCATCCCCAGTTACAATGCGGGAAGCAAACTCGCCGAAACGGTGAGGCTGGCCCTGGCTTGCTGGCAGCCGGTGTGGGTCGTGCTGGATGGCAGCACGGACGGCAGCGCGGCGGCTTTGGCAGAAATTGACGGAGCCGGAACCGGGTTGCGGGTTTTAACCCTGAAACAAAACTCCGGCAAGGGCGCGGCGGTGTTGCACGCAATGCTCGCGGCCAGCCGCGAAGGTTTCACTCATGCCTTGGTTTTCGATTCAGACGGTCAGCATTCGGCGGCCGATATTTCCCGGTTCATGTCGGCCTCGCAGAAAAATCCCGCCGCCATGATTTTGGGTGTGCCACAATTTGCCGCCGATGCGCCGGCGTCGCGCCGGCACGGCCGGCGCGTGGGGAACTGGTGGGCCAATCTGGAAACTTTCTGGGGCGGGATCGAAGATTCACTGTTCGGCTTCCGGGTTTATCCGATTCAGGAATCGGTGCGTATCTTGCAAGGCACCCGTGGTGCCCGGCGCTTTGATTTCGACACCGAACTGGCCGTGCGACTTTTTTGGGCCGGTATCCCGCCGGTCAATCTGCCCACGCCGGTCCACTATTTCAAACCAGCCGAAGGTGGAACTTCCCACTTCCATTATCTGCGGGACAATTTGCTGCTCATCCGGCGGCACACGCTTTTGGTGCTGGAGATGTTGCCGCAAATGAAACGGATTTGGAAATTGCGGCAGCGTGCCAAGCCTGAACGGAAAACCGCCTGACCACTCACCATGTCGCCGGACAAAAACATCACTGCCGTGCCTGATGCCAATCTGAGCAGATTGGGCCGCTGGTTTTTCATCCGCCGTCGGTTGGCGCTGATTCTGATTCTCGCCGTGGGAGTGACCACGCCCGTGCTCGTGGCGCTCAATTGGAATCACAAACTGTTTTTCATCCCGCTGGAACT
>Ga0182016_10005059_pt1 | contig 14348 bp, 11 predicted proteins | sample 712S2MmetaG_FD_120491 | JGI IMG/M metagenome (GOLD analysis project Ga0182016, IMG submission 120491) | Permafrost microbial communities from Stordalen Mire, Sweden - 712S2M metaG | ecosystem: Environmental > Terrestrial > Soil > Wetlands > Permafrost | place: Sweden: Stordalen | collected...
ATTTTCGCGGGTCTTGCCAAGACCTCTAGAGCGTTCGCAAGCACCTCATCTCGATTCCGAGTTGCGTGCTGGTATCGAAGCGCTGCTTCGGCCGACGAGTGCCCTGCACGATGCATGAGTTCTGCGGTGGTTGCGCCAGTCGCTGCTGCGAGCGTCAACCCCGTATGTCGAAGATCGTGGAGATGGAGGTCTGGACGTCCAATTGTATTCCGAGCGTTTGACCATGCCTTCTGGAGTACGCCTACCGCCAAGGGGTCTCCACTGACTCCAGTAAACACAAGAGCGTCGGGATCAGCTGACGTGTACTTTCCCAGATGTTCCACGATAACTTCGGTCACGTTCGATGGAACTGACAGCGTTCGACGCCCAGCTGCAGTTTTTGGAGATTTTGTTAGCGAACTGCCGTTTCGAGTGAACGTTCGACTCTGTTCAATCCGAACGAGGGAGTGCAAAATGTCTATGTCTCGCCGCCTTAGGCCAAGAATCTCGCCTCGCCTCAGTTGACACCACGTGGCCAGCAGGATAACCAGTCGCAACCGTCCAGGCATTGCATTGGTCAGCTCGCAGACCTCCGCGACAGTGGCCGTCGGTCTCTCTGCCGCGTGCTCCACACTCGCGCCACTGACCTTGCACGGAGAAGTAACAATGAGTCCGTCATCGACCGCGGTACGCAATATCGTCGAGAGGAGTCGGTATGCCTTTGAGGCAGTGCTGGGGTGGCGAAGCGCCAATTCCGCGTGCCAGCCTCTGATCTTTGACGGCGTCAGTGCGGCAAGTGTGGTTCTTGCCATTGATGGAAACACGTGTTTACTCAGAAGGTGCTCGTAGAGTTCCCGAGTTCGAAGAGCCAAATCCGGCCGATGATCGAGCCATTCATTGGCGTAAGCGTGAACAGTAACTTGCCCTGCTCGAGGGTCGATCCACGCGCCGCGACGAAGGTCAGCTTCGATCGTCGACAGATATGCAAGTGCGTCAGCCTTAGCTTGAAAAGTTCCAGACGAATGTCTTTGACCCTCAATTCGATAGACGGCCTGCCATTTTCCAGACGAGCGTTTTCGAACATATCCAAAATGCCGGCGTCCTGTCATTACGCAACCTCAGCTTTCACCGCTCACAACGGTCGCTTGGATATGCCAAAACTCGTCGAAGTCAGTTGAACCCAACCAGGCATTTAACGACTCGGGACCTCGTTTATCCCGATTTTTTGCCTCGTTCTTGCCGATTTCAAGTTTGCTCCGAGACCGTTGGAAATCACATTCCGGAACAATTCGATTTGAGGTGAGCCATTTTCAAGGTTCAAAGATTCCCATTATGGCTTCGCCTCAACGCGTTGGCCGGCGATCCAATGATCAAGGTCCGAGTCCGAGAAACGCACTTTGGTTCCCCCCAGCTTTATGAATGGAATACGTCGTTCCTGAACGAGACGTCGAACAAATCTTTCGGAGCAACCCAATTTGTCTGCTGCCGCTCGGATGTCTAACAACGGATTGTCGATGTCTTTGGCCCTCGTCAGTTCGTGAGGTATCAGGAGCTGCGAGACGCCCGTCTTGTTATTCAAGAGAATCATTCCGTTCAGGATTGGAATGGAGTCCAGTCGGAGTCTGATGCTGCCCATAGTGGAGAACAGGCGGAGGACAATTCTCCCAAGCGCGAATCAAGCCCTTCACCTCACTACCGCGTAGCGTTTGTAATTTGGTTCTGTCTTGTCATGTCGTTCGCCTGGGTGACACCTGCCGGTGCCAGCTACGTGAAACGAAGTGCCGTCGACTCGATCGCCAAGTCCTACCGAATCTCCATCACCAATCCCGAAGATGGACGGACATTGCCGAGTCTGCTGCGTGTCATATCGGCCACGATCGACACCACGAATCCCGTTAACTCGCACCTGCACGCCGCGAGCGGAAAGATCTTCCTGTCCTTGCAAATGACGTCGGGTCCGGTCCGGCGCAACTACGGCGATCCGCTCTGGGGCGACTTCTTCTCTGGAATGACTCCACTGCCGGCAACGGCCCTTCGCTACGTCGCGGCTTCGGGCCGTAGTTACCCTGTGACGAGATTGCACCCTATGAACGCAGGGAGCGATCCCAATGGCGGGGAAGGTTTGGTCGACGCCGACTATTACTTCGTCGTACCGATTGCCAATCGCCGGGGCACACTCATGATCTCGCCGACGCGGACCACTGGAGTTGAATACACAAACTTCACCGGATTCTCTCCGGTGGAATTGAAAGTCGGTGGACCGACCAGGATTGCGTTGAAGTTCCCAGAGAAGTTGACGGTGACCGTACTGCCGCCCGTAAAGACAGTGCCAGTGCCTGGCGAGGAAGCTGGCAGCGTGTTCAATTTGTTCGCAGTGATATTGGCGGGCCTTCTTGCGGGATATGTCTTTCTCAAGCGGCGTCGAGCAAGCCGCGATTGTCGTCCAGTCCCAGTCTTCGTCGTAGGTAGCCCAACGGCTCGAGATGCTCCGATTCGTGAATTCGAACAAGAGCCGGCGATACCTCCACGGCCTGTGGCGCCAGCGGTTGCGAAGGTTGTCGAACCTGCCACGACATTGCGAGTCGACGTCCTCGGACCGCTTTCGATCTCGCCTGTCAACGCCCCGGCGAGTGATCCAGTTCGGGCCATTGTGGCCTATCTCGCCATGAACACCGGACGACTCTTCACGCTCGAGGAGATTCAGACCGCAATCTGGCCACTGACCGACGCGGGCACCGACATCAAGAAGCCGGCGATGCGCAACTACATGGTTGACGCTCGGAGAGTCGTGGGCGTCCGGCACTTGCCGACGGCATCGGGACGAGCTGGCTACCAACTGTGTGATTTCACCACCGACTGGTCCGAATTCCAGGATCTGCTCAACGGGGCCAAGAAGGTTCCGAAGGAGATGGCTGTGGTACTGCGCCGGCGAGCACTCGAACTCTCTAAGGGTCCTCCCTTTACGGCCGACAGTTCGCGATACTTCACGTGGACTCTGACCACTTCGGTGGTCTACAAAATGGTCGAAGCCGTGACCACGCTCGCTCACGAGCTCGGAACCCATTACGTTCTTGCGGGTGATCTCACCAACGCCCAAGTCGTTCTGCGACAGGGCTTGGAGGCCGACCCAGCGTCCCTGACACTGTGGGAGGACCTCACGGACGTGCTGTTGGAGTCGGCCGACCAGAGCCTGCTGGAACTGCACTGGAAGGCGGCCAATGCGTCGTTGCGAGTTGAGGATGTCGTACTGCTTCGGAGTCGCTCGGACGGGTAAGGCGTTCATCGAACCGAGTCCTTGGCGAAAAGGTGCCGGCGGAGCTTCCGCTCGGCGCGGTTGCGCCGCTTCTTCACCGTCTCATACGAGTCGCCCGTCTCCCTGGCGATTAGCAGCATCGACGTATTGGCACCCCTGGTTCGTTGGATAATCAGCGACTCGTCGCTTGTGAGGATGTGCCGTTCCACCGCCAATGCAAGCAGCTCGACGGAAGCGCCGAAGTATGCCACTTCGGGCTCCTCTTCGTCGTAGCCGGAAGGAATCGCAACGGTGGGAACGTTGTGGCGAGCCATTCTTCGTTGTTCCGAGCGAGCCTTGCTCTGAGCGTGAGCGAGAACGAATTCGATCCGCTCGCCTTCGGCGAGTTCATGGGTCCACCGGAGAGCGACCGTCGCTTGAGTGAGGACCTCCGAGACGGTGTCGTCACTTGGTCGACCCCAAGAAAGGCGACTCGCAGTTCGCTCAAGTTCCGGGGCCAAGGCCACCAAGGCAATGAGCAGGAAGTCATTGTCCACCGCCGTCCATTCGAGGAGCTCTTCGAGCGTCTGTCGATGGTGCGAATCCGAACCTCGTAAGAGCTGCGCGAACTCGAGAGCCTGTTCGGCGCCGAGGAGATCCACGCAGTACTCCTCGAGCCTTCGAACGAGATCCCGGCCCGATGAGCCCGATGAGCGGGCCTCGAGATCGCGAGTGAGCTGGGACATGGGTGTGCTGGTTGGTTTCATGTCCCTAGAGGACCAATATGAGTTCACAGAAAGGCACCGAGACTTTGTCATGTGAACTCATAACCGGTGCAATTACTGGAATCTGCAAGCAGAGAAATGTGAGTTCGGGCCCTAATCATGAGTTCATATCGACTCATGACGACGGGTCCGATGGGTGCAAAGCGGCCCTCCGTCGAGCTTCTGCACTCTCAATTCGCAGTTCTCGCTCCATCGAGAAGAACAGTTCGGCGAGTTCGGTGGCTCTGGGGTCGTCGTAGCCGCGGCCTTCGTATTGAAAGGTTCCTTCGACTGGATCGCCGACGTTTTGACTCGACATGTACAGCGCCCGGGCCCCTCGAAGCGCTGCAAACGTGGTCGAGTAGTCCCGGGACTTGGTGATGAGTTGTCCGGTGAAGCCAAAAGCGTGAGCGTGGTCTCGAAGACGCAGCGGTTCCCAGGTGGCACAGAGATCGAGGTCCCAGGCGGTGAGCGCCAAGGTTCGCGCGTGGGAATCGTCAATCAAGGCTTGAATCTGACGCCGAGAGTGGAACTGTCGAGCCAGCTCCTTGGTGCCGTCGGTGGTCTTCGTGGCGTACTTGGCGACGTACGAAGGGACCTTGGTGGTGTCACTTCCGGTGACTCCAAGATCTTGAATGTCGAACCGCTGGCCCCAGCGAATGGTGCGACCATCGAGTCCGGAAGCGCTCGATGTGCGAGCCGATTGTTTGACCACCGAAGTCAGTACTTCCGTTGACAACCATGGGGGCGGATCGGCGTTCACCGACCCGGGACCGTCAGCTCGAAGGATGGCGTGAAAGTGAATGAGGCCCCGCCGTTGCATCTCCGCGACCTTCAAATAGTGCAACTGCGCCGTTGACTTCAACTCCTTCTGGCGAAGTCCTCCGGCACCGGCCAGCGAGCGGCGAATTGATTGGACCGTGTTGTTCCAGAGCCTGGAGGCGTGCGCATTCCAGAGCACAGCTCCCTCGTAGTCGAAGCACTCCGCGCAGAGCGGTCGGCCGAGTTCTGGGCTGTTCTCGTCGTGGCGCTCCCGACAGGACCGACTCCGACCGTGGCGACATCTTGGTTTAGCTCCGTCGCGCGGTGCAGACCCCAGGTGAGGCACGCACCCGCCGCGAAGCGTAATTGTGTGCACAGCGCCAAATGACGGCGCCGTCAGCGTGAGGAACAGTCGAGGATGAGTGCGTACTTCTTCGGGCGTCCCCTTGCCACCCAGGAGTCCGGTGGACACCAAGATCCAGGCATCGGCCTTGTAGGTGTACGAACACGAGGGACAGATGACGGTCCGTCGGTCCTTACACGACACGTGCAGTGAACTGACCTCAACCTCACCGGTCATCAGGTTGACCATCTCGCCCCTGATGCGAATCGGATTCGAACAGTTGCCGGCGAGATTCACTTCGCGCAGCAACCTGACTCTCTCTTCGGCGTTCATAAGCCGCGTCGTAGTTCGTGAGCTCGATACGCGATGAGCTCGATCTCTTCGTCATTGAGATACGGCGTCATGACGAGCGTCGGAACGCCGCCCTCGGCGAGGAGATAGCCCACACCGCGCATCGATGGGTTAATCGTGGCCGCGGAGTATCCCTGGCTCGCCCAGCCCTGACCGAGGATCGTGTCCGAGGAATCGGAACTGGTGCAGCGCATCGCGAGCCGATACGAGAACAGATCGCGAATCCACGTGGGCACGATCTCGTGGCTCGGCTTCTGGGTCGTGGCAACGACGATGATGCCGGCGGCCCGCCCTCGGGACACGAGATCGCGGAGCAGTTCGGCGAACTGGTCTCGAAGAGCCTTTTGGCCACCGCGAAGGTAGAAGGCCAGTTCGTCAATGACGAGTACGTGCAAACCCTCAAGGTCTTCGGACGTCATCTTGCGTCGGCGATGGTGGGCCAGCAACGCGTAGCGATCGTCCATGACGTCGCGAAGATCCTCTAACGCTGCGACGGCCGCCTCTTGGTCGGCCCCGACAAACTCTTCCGCCACGCCGGACCATGCAATGAGTTCCACCTGTTTGCCGTCGAGCAGCGTCAGTTGCACCGATGGGTCAAGGGCAGCCGCGGCGACGATGGTCGAGAGCGCGACGGACTTGCCGGAGCCTGGTTCTCCTCCGATCAACAAGTTGTGCTCGGGCAGACCAATCGAGATTGCCAGTCCGTCGTGTCCCACGCCGAAGAAGAGGGGCTCCCAAAGTGACGTCTCTCGTTGATTGACGAGAGGAGAAGCGAGGTACTTGGGAAAGGCGTTCGATCGGATGACTGCTAGCTCGACGTAGCTCGCGTTCACGGGGGAGACCCTGACGCGCACTTCGCGGGCTCCGAGGGCGGCGGCCAGTTCGAGTGACGAGCGTTCCAGCAACGCTGCGTGGAGCCCGATCGGCAATTGAAGTAGGAATCGCCGGCCCACCGGAAGACTGGCAGAACGGACGACCTTGGGGATCGAACCGTTTCGACCGATGATTACGCAGTTCCACAACGCGGCGTGAATCAGACGATGGTCGCGATTCGCACGCATGTGATGGATCAGTTGCCGTCGAATGTCGGGACGCAGGCGAATGACCGTGAGGACAATCGCCGCCACTAGGAATGGACCAAAGGAAGCGACGCGCGCCGCGAATGCGAGCACGAGGAAGGTGCCTCCAGTTAAGAAGAACTCGAGACGCCACCCCCAGATGGCAGTGGCCATCCAGGGGCGACGCGGCGAGGCGGATGACGGGCCATTAGGCATGGTGTCGTCCGCTCCACAGACTCCACATCCACCAACTGCATGCGCCGAGCAAGATGATTCCGTAGTGGGTCAGAGCCCAGACCAGGAGATATTGGATCAACACGACGATGACGAGGAAGATGAAGAGCCGGGTCATTAGGCGGTCGCCTTCACCACTTCTATGCGGTCGGCTCGAAAGCTCACACCGTGGTTGGAACCAACCTCCCAAGTCGTCGCGATCAAGTTGGTGACCTTTACCAACGTGAACTCGCTGAGACCCTTCACATCCCCTGCGACCTTCACCGTGATGGAGTCCTTGATGCCGGCTCCTGCGGCGAAGAGCGGAACGGCGTACAGGGGCGTGCCGTTCTCGTCCACCTTTGGCGCTCGAGTCTCGTAATCCAGGACGGGTTCTGCGGGTGCGGCCGCCGCGAACTTCACGGTTGCCGTGTCAATTGGCAGTCTCATGGTGCTCCTTACAGAGGAGCGAGACATTCGCCCTCTACTTAAGTAGCCACACTTTTTTCGCGTTTCGGGACACAACTTTTGGCGATGAGTTCAAAAGACTTTTGAATTGCAGGTAGGACAACGATTTTGATGATCACTCAGTGAGCCCGTACGGACGGCCTGGCGCTTTGCGCCGGCCGTCCTCGGGCTGGAGGACTTGAAGATTTCAGGGACTCAAACAGCAGTGCGTGATGAACTCACATATACGTCAATCAAGTGAACCTTCGCCGCATGGGCACTTTCGATTCGACCCCAACCGGCATTGATTCCGACTCGATACGTTTCATCTGAAGTGCTCATCGCCACGGCCCTTTCGTGATCAGGTGTGTTCCACCGACAAAAGATATTAAGTCGTGATAGCTGTCTGTGCAGTGCCTTTGTTCGTAGTCGAACGACGTCTACGGCTGTGTCGAAACTCATGCCAATTGACCATTTGATGGAACCTAAGGGCCAGATCAGAACGAGAACTTTGCCAATCAAATCGGATCGCGGCAGGATTTGCGAATCCTGAGGCTCGGATGGATCTCGGTGGTCGCTTCATGAGCCATCCCCGTGATGATTCAAATTGGGAGAAACTCGGGGTTACTCTGACGGCACTTCCAACCCATGATTACCATGGTTGGAATGGGGAGCGACACAAAAGTGACTGCGCAGACGAACGTCAGAATTCGATCCACTGTTCTCTTTAAGTTCGTGCGCTTCTTCACATCAATTACGCTCACCGCCCTCTCGTTCATCCTTGTAAGCGCCGACGCGAGCGCTAGTTCACCGACAGTAACTACCCAACAATTTGGGAGCACTGTACTTAATAGCGTCGGTTGCTTGGGCGACGGCACATGCATCGCCTTCGACAGTGGAGTACGGGGGGACATCTATGAAATGTCCGATGGAACTTGGGCTCAGGGTCCGAATCTCCCCAACGATCAGTACGGCCTACAGATTTGGCCCGAGCAAATCAGTTGCTCCCAGGACGAGACGTGCACGATCATTGGGAATGACCAGCAGTCCATCGTCAGTGAGGTTTGGCAAAACGGGTCTTGGCAAACACCGGTCATAGCGGATTACCAGGCTCCCGACAACGACAACTTCCACTTTCAAGGTATCAGTTGTTATTCCGTCGGAAATTGTTTAGCAGTTGGTTGGGTTCCATATCTCTCTACCACAAAATCTTTTAGCATTCAAGAGCTGAACGGAGTTTGGGCTGCTCCAATCGCGGACGGGAATCTTTTGGAACAGTATGAGTCCGTGAGTTGTTGGAGTAGTTCGGACTGCGAAGTCGCCGGATTTGATGCGCTGAGCCTTTCAGGTGGGTCGGCAGGATCGACCGTGTGGCCGGTGCAAGGTACGCAGTGGGGCCTGCCGTCGACTATCTACCCAACGGGTTGGCTGACGTCCATTTCTTGTCCAGCTAGCGGAGCGTGCGTCGCGGTGGGCTCAAGTGAACTCACCAAAGGCGGAGCTGGTGCATTTCCCATTGAATCCACACTTACTTCAGGGACGTGGAGTACTCCTACCGAACCAGACTTGGAAAACATTGACCTCGGAAGTTGGTACACGTCGGTCTCCTGTATGGACGTTGGCGACTGTCTCGCCGTGGGGGTGACATACGGCGAAACTGATGGTTTTTATTCGATCTTTCAGAACGGTCAATGGGCCACCCCGGTGGCAACGTCTCCCGCAGGCTCAGCGGGGTCCGTAACTTCAGAACTTTACGGCTCTGCTTGCTCGTCGAATGGATTTTGCGTTGGAACTGGGATGTATGGACCCGCCGAAACAGTGACGTCGGAATCTTGCCTTGCGGTAATGGTCGCGTTCAGAACCCAGCTCGCCGATACTTTGGCCCCAACCGTAACCGGCAAACCCTCAATAGGAAACACACTGGTGGCCGATCCAGGCACCTGGACCGGTGATCCGACATTCACATATCAGTGGATGCTCAATGGCTCTCCCATTTCCGGGGCAACTTTAGATTCGTACGAAATCGCGCCACAGGACGTCGGAGCAAATCTTGCCGTTGTCGTGACTGCCACTGACGGCTCTCAATCCTTGAGCGCAGAGTCGTCAAATATAGAGGTGACGAAGAGAACTCTTCATCCAGTCTTAACACTCAAATACAAAGCTCCGCTTAAAATTGGATCTGTTGTGACCGCAAGGATCGCCGACGTTCCATCCGACGCCGTCATCCACTTTAAGTGGCTGAAAAACGGGCGCATAATTCCTCACGCGTCGCAATCCTTCCTGAAGATTACGTCAGCACTCTCAGAACATATTATTTACTTCAAGGTAACAATAAGTTGCGCCGGTTATACGACCGTTTCGAAAGGAAGCGGCGCGTTTCTTGCGTGAAGAATACGGTCAGTGTCTTCCGTGGCGCCACAGTATCGGCCGAGTTGCCTTGAATAATCGGTGTGGAAGTTCGTTAGGCGGTTGGAGGCTGACTACTTAAGCCGCCAATCAAAGGTTGCACTCTTGTGGAGTCGGGCCTCCGACACCACAGGTTTGCTACCGGGACGCAATCCAACCTCGTCATAGGTCACTCGGATTGGTGGTGCGCCGACGACCTGAACCGATTACTGAAGCCCCACGGATCGGTTCTCTCTCGACACTCGCTTCTTCAATTGCGGGCGACAATACTCTTTTGCCGGTGTCGCCGTTCTGACATCCAAATCCGACCGACCGTTGACACGGATGGCTCAGTCAATCCAGCTTGCTCAGGATCCACTGAACGAAATATGGAGGTTTCTTCTTGTTCCAGTCAGCCGGTTTATATTTCTCGACATCGTTAATAAAGATTCTCGAAAGGTCACCGTCTCCGAGACCAATCGGGGAATAGCCAATATCCTTTCGAATTACTTTCAGCAGACCCTCCAATGCGATCGCATTGTCCCATTCATTCTCCTTGGTGAAGTCTCTCGACCAAAACACTCCCCACCTCTCGCAGACTTCATTTGATGCCCACGTCAAGAGCTCGGGTTTGGTATCGCTCACGAATCTTGAAATGTCATCCCCGCTGGGTTTCGGTTTGCCCGGTATGTCCGCTTCGAAGACCCTCATTAGCATTGTGAAGATTCCTTCATAAAGTTCCATCTTCTGAATTCGAACTGATTGTTCAAGTGCGCGCTTCTGCTCAATACCCCTGGTGGTGCCGTAAGTGACCACGGGGACCGCCAACAAAGCGGCCGCTCCAATAACTGCAGTGCGTACATTTTGATCCTGATGGTCAATCCAGTGGAAAAGCGCAAGTCCCAAATACCAAATCAACGCAATCGCCACCACAACACAAGAGCCCACTACAAATCGCTTCCGAGCTCTATTTGGTGTCACACAACTGAATCTATCTCGCCGCTTTGGAGCGAACTCCCAGCATTGAACATGGTACCGGGCCCCGAATTCACTCGTCTATTGACATCATCGAGTTCATGATCTCCACCTGGAGACTTACGATCCGATGTGTCCCAATTCCAAACTCGTCACACACCCTCTCGGCAAGCCAAGCAACACATGCACCTGCCATTAGCACCGACATTGGATCTATCATGCGCTGATTCGTAATCTCTCTGGTCGAAAATCGACCGGTTTCAGTAATTACATATCCCATAAGTGATCCGATTCCAGCGTGAACATCTACATGCGATTGACGACGATAGAGAAGGTCATACATCTGCCTTCCGTAATTCACTTCACTGTCCATTCCGGCTTCACGAAACAGAGTTCCGACTCTTCCTGCCAATGACGACCAATCGAGCCTTTTTCGATCGAATCCAAGCTCCTTCGCGAACTCGCCCAGGTGCTCCCATCCGGCGTTTCCCATCGTCGTCAACTGATACGCATCGGCCTCGTGCAGTTTCTGCATCGCCTCGTTAGGGGCCAAGAGTAGATATTCCCCGATCAGCCAACACTCCAAGACCATTCGCTGCAGCCCACCAACGACATCGGTGAATCCTTCATCCCGAAGACACAACATCGCCGCGAGAAGACGATTACTCCGAGCGAGCGCAGCCGCCGCGAACTGACGTGCATGAGCTTCCGGTAGCGAACTTAGAAGGTGGATTATCGACTTCTGAATGTACCGCGAAAGGTCGCCAACTGGATCCGACCGACCCTCCTCTTCAGACATACAGGCGGTATAGCACGATAGGGCAGTTTTGAGCATCAATCTAATGCAGAGATATCCGTTCCAGACGTCGACTGTGGCTGGCCGATAGTTTCATTGGTGACATGGCTCGAATCGACGACCTTCTTCTACGAGTAGCAGATGCACAACTGCGTGCAGATCTCATCTCGGCCGTGGCCGAACTCAATCGGACAAACGATTTCGGTCTGGTGTTCGAATCGCACCTACCCGAGATTTGCAAACTTCCTTCTCATCCAATCCGCGAAGGTGTAAAGGTGAGCAAAAGGAGCTCGAAGGATGATTCGCTTTATGTCGTCGCATCGATAGAAGGATTGACAGCCAAGGTCGTGTTGGCTCGGGACGCGGCGGGTGTCGCCGTCAGCACGGATGATCAGGAGCTCGCCATATTTTCTACGAGCGACCTCGTCGTGATGGCCGAGTTCGGCGATCCAATCTTTCCGGGCCTGAAGCGACTCGGCTCTGTGGATCGCGGTGGTGACGAGCCAGCTCACGTTGTCATCAACGGTGAGAACCACCACGTTCTGGAGGCACTTCAATTCACGCACGCAGGCAAAGTTGACTGCGTCTATATCGATCCGCCGTACAACGCAGGTCGTCGCGACTGGAAGTACAACAACAACTACGTAGATGAAGCGGACATATACAGGCACTCGAAATGGTTGGCCTTCATGGAGAGGCGCCTGAAGCTCGCCAAGAAACTTCTCAACCCTGAGCATTCCGTTTTAATTGTCACCATCGACGAGAAGGAGTACCTGCGGCTAGGACTGCTCTTAGAGCAGTTGTTCGAAGACTCCTACGTTGAGATGGTCACCAGTGTCATTAGTGCCAAAGGTGCATATCGGCGGGGACATTTTTCTCGGGTGGAAGAACATATTTTCTTTGTCAGCGTTGGCTCCGCGACCATTCATCCGTGGCTCAGCAACATGTTGCCTTCGTACAAAGAGGAGGAGGAACTCGATGAGGAAGAACGAGAAGAACTAGATCTGGTCGACTTGGAAGATCCTTCATTAGTAAGCGAAATTTCCGAGGAGGACGAAGCCGAACATGTCCCAATTGAATGGCTCGGGCTACGGCGACGAGAACCGTCGAGTATCCGCGGAGCTCGCCCTAACCAGTTTTATCCAGTCTTCGTGCTTGAAGATAATGGTGCTCTCCACTCCGTGGGAGAAGCAATCAACGATGACATCGACAGGAATTCGATAGACATACCTGATGGCGCCGTCGCTCTATGGCCGCTGAAGCCCGACGGTACAGAGATGCTTTGGGGGCTAACGCCAGATGTATTGCGACGTAATTGGTCCGCTGGATGGGCACGAGTTAACCGTTGGAATAAAGCGAGGCAGAATGGGACGTTGCAATATCTTCCCAGCGGGACGATTGAGCGCATCCAATCGGGTGCAATAACCATCACCGGCCGCGCCGCGAACGGGTCAGTCATCGGTTACGTAACGCCTGAAGTTAAGCAGGGAGTTACTCCCAAACGAGTATGGCACCTGCCTTCGCACAACGCCGAGACGGGCGGAACGAATATCGTAACTGCGCTCGTTCCCGGAAGACGATTCCCGTATCCGAAGTCTCTCTATGCCGTTGAAGACGCTCTTCGCTTTGTTGTCAGTGATAATCCGGAGGCGGTGATCCTCGATTTTTTCGGAGGATCCGGCACGACGGCTCATGCGGTCATGCGCCTAAATAAGCAGGATGACGGGCATCGTCAGGCCATCCTTGTCACAAATAACGAAGTATCAGAGGCAGAAGCTGCCCGCCTGTCGCGAGCGGGGCTAATGCCGGGCGACCCAGAGTGGGAAGAAATCGGGATTTTTCAACATATCACTCGCCCAAGGATTGAAGCCGCTACTACTGGTGTCACCTATCGCGGCACCCCGGCCCGACGTCGATACAAATACGTAGACCTATTCCCGCTGGCTGAGGGATTTGAAGAGAACGTTGAGTTCTTCGAATTGACCTATCAAGACAATGTTGCGGTCGAACTTGACGCGGCATTCGATGCGGTGGCACCTCTGCTGTGGCTTAGAGCTGGTGGACAGGGACCCATTATCGACGCGCACTCCGAGGCGGGATACGCTTGGGTGGAGCGATATGGCGTTCTATGGGATACCGATCGCTGGCAGGCCTTCGTCGCAACGTCCCCTGAAACGGCAACGACCGCTTTCATCGTGACTGACTCGGTCACAGGCTTCGCTGCCATAGCGTCCGAACTGACCTTCGGAATCGAACCGGTCCGGCTGTATGAAAATTATTTAACCACTTTCATGTTCAACAGAGCCGACTCACAGTGAAGTTTGAACTTTTCGACTTTCAGCGCGAAGCGGCGGCGGATGTACTCAATCGACTTGTACGCGCTCGGGAAGATTGGCACAAATACGATGCTCGTTCAGCGTTCGCACTATCGGCAATGACTGGCTCCGGCAAAACAGTGATCGCGACTGCAGTGATTGAGGCTCTACTTTTCGGCTCGGCCGACTTAGATGTTGACGTCGATCAGCGGGCAACCTTTCTCTGGGTGACAGACGATCCCGCACTTAATCGACAGACTCGCAACAAGATGCTCGCCGCTTCCGACCTTCTAACTGGCAATCGACTGGAGATTCTGACCGACAGGTACTTCGAGCCGGTGCTCCATGCGGGTATGGTCTACTTCCTCAATATCCAGCAACTTGGAAGAAACGCATCGTTCGCCAATGTTGCTGGTGACAGTTTCAGGACAAAGACCGGATGGGAGGTCATTGGCGACACAATCAAATCAAGCAGTACAGACCTATACGTGATTGTCGATGAAGCTCACCGTGGCATGAGGGCGAACGGCGAGCGGTCGTCGATTGTGCGACAAATCATCGACGGCCGACCCGGATCAAATTTACCCGTGCCGGCGGTTTGGGGGATATCTGCGACCATCGACCGCTTTAGAGCCGCGATGGGCGAGGTCAGTGCACGAACCCTATATGAACCGGTAGAGGTATCCCTCGAAAAGGTGCGGGCGTCAGGCCTCGTGAAGGACCGTATC
>Ga0182016_10005062_pt1 | contig 14346 bp, 8 predicted proteins | sample 712S2MmetaG_FD_120491 | JGI IMG/M metagenome (GOLD analysis project Ga0182016, IMG submission 120491) | Permafrost microbial communities from Stordalen Mire, Sweden - 712S2M metaG | ecosystem: Environmental > Terrestrial > Soil > Wetlands > Permafrost | place: Sweden: Stordalen | collected...
CAACCAGCCAATAGGCGCAACGGCCGCCGGGCAGCACAGGCCCCCCTCAAACGTGTGCCCCTGCTGGCAACGCGGAACGGCTGCCGATCGATGCGCCCGTGCCCGGGGTTTTGCCCCTGTTACACTTCCAGGTCAATATACCAGAAACAGTTAGCACCTGCGCCGCACACTTAACCAATCAGCAACCACGAGCATCGATAACGGCATCCATGGAACCCGGCCCCTCGCTGACCAACCGCATCATCGGTCTCGCCATCAAGGTCCATCGCAAACTCGGGCCCGGCCTGCTGGAAGCAGCCTACAGCCACTGCCTCTGCTGGGAGCTGGAACACGCCGGCCTGGAATTCGAACGGGAGGTTCCGCTCGTCCTGATCTACGAAGACGTCCGCCTGAACCAAGCCTATTTCGCCGACATCATTGTCGGACACAGCGTTCTCCTGGAGCTGAAATCCGTCGAGCGCATCCTGCCAGTACACGAAGCACAAGCCCGCACCTACCTCCGCCTCAGCCGCTGCGAGGTCGTCCTCCTGATGAACTTCAACGCTGTTCTCCTGAAGGACGACCTGCACCGCTTCATCCCGTGAAGCTCAACCCTTCAGCGCATCCAGCGCCATATTGAGTTGCAGCACGTTGACCACCGGTTCGCCGATCACGCCGAACAACCGTCCGTCGATATGCTGCGCCACCAGTTCCCGCACCTGCGCTTCCGGCAAGCCGCGCGCCTTGGCCACCCGCGGCACCTGGAAATACGCACCGGCCGGCGTGATGTCGGGGTCCAACCCGCTCGCCGAGGTGGTCACCAGGTCCACCGGGATCGGCGTGCCCGGGTTCTCCTTCGCCAGCGTCTCGGCGTCGCCCTGCACCCGGGTTACCAGGTCCTTCGACGTCGGCCCGAGATTCGAGCCGCTGGAGTTGTCCGCAGCATACGGCACCGGAACGGTCTTGGACGGGTCCTTCGGATCAGGCTCCGTGGTCGCCGATGGCCGGCCATGGAAGTACTTGTCGGTGGAGAAATTCTGGCCGATCAGCGCGGAGCCGATCACCTTGCCGTTCTGCTTGATCAGGCTGCCGTTGGCCTGGTACGGGAACAGCACCTGAGCAATCCCGGTCATTGCCAGCGGGTAGGCGAGCCCGGTGATAAGCGTCATCACGACGATCATCACGATGGCGGGGCGAATGTGGTTCATGGTCCGATGTCCTCAGGCAAGGCCAATGGCGGAGACGAGCATGTCGATCAGCTTGATGCCGATGAACGGCACGACAATGCCTCCGAGGCCATAGATCAGCAGGTTGCGACGCAGGATCGCGGCGGCACCGACCGGGCGGTACTTGACGCCCTTCAGCGCCAGCGGGATCAGGGAGACGATGATCAGCGCGTTGAAGATGATCGCCGACAGGATGGCGCTCTGCGGATTGTGCAGCCGCATCACGTTCAGCGCCTGCAACTGCGGATAGAACACCACGAACATCGCCGGGATCATGGCGAAATACTTCGCCACGTCGTTGGCGATGCTGAACGTGGTCAGCGCGCCGCGGGTCATCAGCAACTGCTTGCCGATCTCAACGATCTCGATCAGCTTGGTCGGATCGCTGTCGAGATCGACCATGTTGCCGGCCTCACGCGCCGCCATGGTGCCGGTATTCATCGCCACGCCGACGTCCGCCTGAGCCAACGCCGGCGCGTCGTTCGTCCCGTCGCCGCACATCGCCACCAGCTTCCCCTGCGCTTGCTCATCGCGGATCAGCTTCAGCTTCGTTTCGGGAGTAGCCTGCGCAAGGAAATCGTCCACCCCGGCTTCCGCCGCGATCGCCGCCGCCGTCAGCGGGTTGTCGCCGGTGATCATCACCGTCCGGATGCCCATCCGCCGCAGTTCCGCGAAGCGCTCGCGGATGCCACCTTTGACGATGTCCTTCAGGTAGATGACGCCCAGCAGCTTGCCGTTGCGTGCCACCGCGAGCGGCGTGCCGCCGGCCTTGGCGATCTCGTCGGATTTCGCGTGCAGTTCGCGCATCACGGCGTCGCTGATCACCGGCCGCACCGCGGCGGCGACCCCGCCGCCGGCCGGCGTTGCATTGTCCATGGTGCGGGCCCAGGCCAGCACCGCATCGACCGCGCCCTTGCGGATCGAGGCGCCCTCGATGTCGATGCCGGACAGCCGTGTGTGCGCCGAGAACGGGATGAAATGCGCGTCCATCGGCGCCATCTCACGGCCGCGGATGTTATATTTCTCCTTCGCCAGCACGACGATGGACCGGCCCTCCGGCGTCTCGTCCGGCAATGACGCAAGCTGCGCCGCGTCCGCCAGTTCCGCCTCGGACACGCCGGTCAGCGGGAAGAACTCGGTGGCCTGGCGGTTGCCCAGCGTGATGGTGCCGGTCTTGTCCAGCAGCAGCGTATCGACGTCGCCGGCGGCTTCAACCGCGCGGCCGGACATCGCCAGCACGTTGAAACGCACCAGCCGGTCCATGCCGGCGATGCCGATCGCCGACAGCAGCGCGCCGATCGTGGTGGGGATCAGCGCGACGAACAGCGCCACCAGGATCACCACGGATATCGCGCCGCCGGCATAGGTCGCGAAGCTCGGGATCGTCGCGACCGCGATGACGAAGATGATCGTCAGGCCGGCCAGCAGGATATTCAGCGCGATCTCGTTCGGCGTCTTCTGCCGCTCGGCGCCTTCCACCAGCGCGATCATGCGATCGAGGAAGGTGGAGCCCTGCGCCGCGGTGATGCGCACCTTGATCCAGTCCGACAGCACGCGCGTGCCGCCGGTCACCGCCGAACGGTCGCCGCCGCTCTCGCGGATGACGGGGGCGGACTCGCCGGTGATCGCCGACTCGTCCACCGAGGCGATGCCTTCGACCACCTCGCCGTCGCTGGCGATGAACTCGCCGGCTTCCACCAGGACGATGTCGCCCGGTTGCAGCGACGGCGCGGCGACGATTTCGTAGTCCGTCGTGTGGACCGAGGCGAGGCGCTTGGCCTGCGTCTCGGTGCGCGCCTTGCGCAAGGTCGCCGCCTGCGCCTTGCCGCGGCCTTCCGCGACGGCTTCGGCGAAGTTGGCGAACAGCACGGTCAGCCACAACCAGAAGATGATCTGGAAGGTGAAGCCGAGCGAACCGCCGCCGGTGAACAACTCGCGCAGGAAGATCACCGTGGTGAGCATGGCGACGACCTCGACCACGAACATCACCGGATTCTTGATCTGCATGCGCGGATCGAGCTTGACGAATGACTGGCCGATCGCCGGAACCAGGATCGCCGGATCCAGCATGGTGGTCTGAGTGCCGCGCATTTTGTTACGGATTTCCATGACTAGCTGCCTGAAGCGAAGAGGGTGCCGGCGTGCATCGCATAGTGTTCGACGATCGGGCCGAGCGCGACAGCCGGGAAGAAGATCAACCCTCCCATGATAAGGATGACGCCGACCACCAGGCCGACGAACAGCGGGCTGTCGGTGGGGAAGGTGCCCGCCGAGATCGGGACGATCTTCTTGCGCACCAGCGAACCGGCAATCGCCAATGCCGGCACGATCATCAGGAAGCGGCCCATGAACATGGCCAGCCCGAGCGTGGTGTTCCAGAACGGCACGTTGGCGGAGATGCCGGCGAACGCGCTGCCGTTGTTGCCGGTGGCCGACACGTAGGCATACAGCGCCTCGGAGAAGCCGTGCGGACCGGCATTCGCCATCGCGCCGGTACCGACCGGCAGCACCACCGCCAGCGCGGTGAAGCCGAGCATCGAAAGCGGCAGGATCAGGATGCCGAGCATGGCCATCTTGACCTCCTTCGATTCCAGCTTCTTGCCGAGATACTCCGGCGTTCGCCCGACCATCAGCCCGGCGACGAACATCGCGACGATGACGAACAACAGCATGCCATACAGGCCGGAACCGACGCCGCCGAAGATGATCTCGCCCAGCATGATGTTGACCATCGGCACCGCGCCGGCGAGCGGCAGCAGGCTGTCATGCATGTTGTTGACGGCGCCGCACGACGCGTCTGTGGTGATGGTGGTGAACAGCGCCGAGTTGGCGATGCCGAACCGCACCTCCTTGCCTTCCATGTTGCCGCCGGGTTGCGTGGCGCTGGCGACCTGGTCCACGTGGAATGGCGCGAATGCCGGGTTACCCTGCGATTCCACCGAATAGGCGATCGCCGTGCCGGTAAAGAAGAGTACGAACATCACGGCAAAGATCGCCCAGCCCTGCCGCTCGCTGCCGACCATGCGGCCGAACAGGTTGGTCAGGCCGGCGCCGAGCGAGAAGATCAGCACCATCTGGATCAGGTTTGTCAGCGCGTTCGGGTTCTCGAAGGGATGCGCCGAGTTGGCGTTGAAGAAGCCGCCGCCATTGGTGCCCAGCATCTTGATGACTTCCTGCGAAGCCACCGGGCCCTGCGCGATAACCTGCTTGACGCCTTCCAGCGTCGTCGCCTCGGTATAGGCGCCGAGGTTCTGCGGCATCCCCTGCCAGACGAACACCAGCGCCACCACGATGGCGGCGGGCAGCAGGATATAGAGTGTGCACCGCGTCATATCGACCCAGAAATTGCCGATGGTCTGCGCCGAGCGGCGGGCGAAGCCGCGCACCAGCGCCACCGCGAGCGCGATGCCGGTGGCGGCGGAGACGAAGTTGTGCACCGTCAGCCCGGCCATCTGGGTCAGGTAGCTCATCGTCGTCTCGGGGACGTAGGACTGCCAGTTGGTGTTGGTGATGAAGCTGACCGAGGTGTTGAACGCCAGGTCGGGTGACACCGCGTCCTGGCCGGCCGGGTTGAACGGCAGCACGTTCTGCAGCCGCTGCAACCCGTACAGCACGACGAAGCCGGCGAGCGTGAAGGCCAGCATGGCGATGCCGTAACTCACCCAGTACTGTTCCTGGGTTTCGTCAACGCCGCACAGCCAGTAGGTCGCGCGCTCCAGCGGCCGCAGCACGGGGGAAAGCAGCGTGCGTTCGCCGTTGAAGACGCGGGTCATGTAGCCGCCGATGGGGCGGGTAATCAGCAGCAGCAGCACGCAGTAGAGCGCGATCTGCAGCCATCCATTGATGGTCATGGCAACAGCCTTCCGGCTTGAGGTGTTCTAGAACGGTTCGGAACGGGTCAGCGCGAACGCAAGCCAGGCGAGCAATCCGATCGAGACGAGCCCGCCCAGGAGGTCGCCGAACATCATGGCGAGGGACCTTCAGAAGCGCTCGGGCCGGACCAGTGCGAACACCAGGTAGGCCAGCAATCCGATGGTGACGACACCGCCGAGCACGTAATCGATGACCATGGCCGGATCCTCACAGAATGTCGCAGGCGTAGGCGTAGAGCACGCAGGCGCCGAGGAACGCGGCCCCCACGAGCAAGTAGATGATGTCGAGCATGACGATCGTCCTTTCGAACGGCGCGCGATGGCAGCCTGACGGGAGCAACTAATCGCAGCCGCGTATATTTTCTATGTGGCGTGCGACGCGACGGCATATAGGCGGCATATAGATCGAGGGATGGGCGTCTCCCTCGGGCACGGCTGACGGCTGCGAAGCGGGCCGATACGACTGGTGCGAGGGCCGAGAGGAAGGGCGATCGGATTGCCTCGCAGCCTCCTTGCCGCCGGCTGCCGCAGGCACGTCTTTCCCGGGGTCACGCCAAGCCCGACCGCAGGACCGTGCTGCAAGCCTGTACCATGGCGTGCGCCGACGGCATTGACCTGAATCAAGCCCGGCCGGGCACGACACGATCAGACGTCTATTGCATGCCGATAATAGCGACGACCACGCGCGCCAGCAGGCCCAACCCGAGGCACACCGCGATCACGCGGGCGATCTGGCCCAGAATCTCGCCCGGCGTCGGAAAGGACCGACCTGCTTCCATGCGCAGGCTGCCCTCCGCGTCTTGCGGGTGCGGCCCACCGAACGAACTATGCGAGATGTCGCTCACGACGCACTCCCCTCGCTGCAATGTCGTCGCGGCGGATATGGGGCAGGACGCGATATAAATGCCATGATGTGCCGGCGGCCGGCGTATAGCGGCGGCGTATAGAGCGCTTTCACCGTGCGCGGAAAACCCAGCCAACCCTGTCATTGCGAGGCGCGCAGCGCCGAAGCAATCCCCTGCCTGACGAGCCGAGATACGCTCGTCAGGCAGGGGATTGCTTCGGCGCTGCGCGCCTCGCAATGACAGGGTGTTCCGGAGATGCAGCGGTGAAAGCGTTCCACGCGGACCATCCTGTCCAACGCCCCCCTGCCCACCGACCCTCCGGCCCACCGACCATCCTGTCCAACGACCCCCTGCCCACCGGCCGCCCAGCCCACCGGCCATCCCGGCCCGCGACCGTCCGGCCTGACCCCCGCACCGGTCAGCGGCGGACGGAATTGCGTCATGACACAGCCGGGCTCGCGGTGACACAGCGACTCATCCGGCGAGAGCGATCCAGAAAAATTGAACGGCCCTCACGCGATCCGTTGCACCCCCGCGCGCCACGCCAGGGTAGCCTTTCCCCTCAGCGGGAGGGAAAGCTGCGATGAACCGCCGGATATTGCTTGCCACCACGTTCCATGCCGGGGCGGTCATGGCACTTGCGCTGCCAGCGCAGGCCCAGCCGGCGCCGAACGCTCGCCCGACCGGCGGCAGCGTGGTCGCCGGCAGCGCGACGATTTCCCAGTCCCCCGCCACCACCACCATCGACCAGACCAGCCAGCGGGCCGCCATCAACTGGCAGAGCTTCAATATCGGCAGCCAGCAGACGGTGCAGTTCGACCAGCCGTCCTCCAGCTCGGTCGTGCTGAACCGTATCGTCGGGCCGAACCCGTCGGAGATCGCCGGCCGCATCGACGCCAACGGCCAGGTCGTGATCACCAACCAGTCCGGGGTGGTGTTCTACAAGGGCTCCCAGGTGAACAGCGCCGGGCTGATGGTCTCCGCCGCCGGCATCGGCAACGCCAATTTCATGGCCGGCCGGATGGTGTTCGACCAGGCGGCGAAGCCCAACGCCGCGGTGACGAATGCCGGCACGATTACCGTGCGGCAGGCCGGCCTCGCCGCCCTGGTCGCGCCGCAGGTCGCCAATTCCGGCGTCATCACCGCCCGGCTGGGGAATGTCGTGCTGGCCGGCGCGCGGACAGCAACGCTCGACCTGTACGGCGACGGGCTGATGGCAATCGACGTGACCGGCCAGGTCGTCCACGCGCCGAATGGAGCCACCGCCCTGGTGACCAATACCGGCCTGATCCGCGCCGACGGCGGCACGGTGCAGTTGACGGCGCAGGCGGCGGACGGCGTGGTGCAGACCCTGGTCGATGCCGGCGGCAAAGTCCGCGCCGACACGGTCGGCGACCGCACTGGCACCGTCGTGCTGGCCGGGGTCGGCGGCAGCGTCACGGTCGCCGGGCAACTCTCCGCCACCGGCAACGCGCCCGGCACCACCGGCGGCAGCATTGCGGTCGAGGCCACCGGCACGGTGCGGCTGGCGCCGACCGCGCGGATCGACGTCTCCGGCCCGGCCGGCGGCGGGGTCGTCGCCATCGGCACGACCCTGGCGCGCGCCAAGGGCGGCCCGAGCGTCCCGGCTACCCGGACCGCTTCGTCCGTCCTCGTGGCGAAGGGTGCGACGATCGCCGCGAACGCCACCGCCAAGGGCAATGGCGGCCGCGTCGCCGTGCTGTCCACCGGCAACACTGCGTTCAACGGGGCAATCAGCGCCAAGGGCGGCCCGCAGGGCGGCAATGGCGGCATGGTGGAGACATCCGGCAACACGCTGCAACTCGGGTCGTCGGCCAGCGTCGATACCAGCGCCCTGCGCGGACACACCGGCGACTGGCTGATGGACCCGACAAATTGGGTGATCGCCAATTCCGGCGGCGACGAGACCCCCGGCCAGGTCATCACCCAGCTCGGCTCCTCTGACGTGACGATCATGGCCGACAACGACATCACGGTCAGCAGCGCGATCGACGCGACGACCGATCCCTACGCCACCAACAGCCTGTTCCTCGAGGCCGGCCGCAACGTCGCGATCGATGCCAACGTCACCATGAACGGCGGGTTCTTCAGCGCGACCGCCAACGACAGCGCCGACCTTGGCACTGCCCTGGCAGATCGCAGCTCCGGCATCGGCAGCGTGACCATGGGGCCAGGCGTCGCCATCAACACCAGCGTCGGCAACAGAGCGATCGAAATCGACGTCATCGCCTCGGCGACGAATACCGGCGGCGGCGGGATCTTCCTGCCCGGAACGATCGCGCTGGGCGCGCTGACCAGCGGCGCCGGCCAGATCGATGCCGGCGGCGGCACCGGCCTGACCGCGAACAGTGCCATCAGCGGTGGGCCGGTGACGCTGAGCTCGGCCGGCGCGGGCGGGGTGGCGCTGGACGCCCCGGTCACCGGCACGCGGGTACTGCTTGGCGACAGCGGCGGTGGTGGCGTGACCCAGGACGCTGCCGGCGCGATCACCGCCAACAGCCTGGGGATCATCTCGACGGGCTCGGTCGCGCTGGAGGCGGCGAACGCCGTCATCACGCTCGCCGGCACGGTGAGCAATAGCGGCGCCGGCTTCGCGTTTCGTGACGACGACGCCGGACTGACCGTCGGCACGGTCAACGTCGGCAACTCCGACCGGGAAGTCGACGTCGTCGGCATTACCACCAATGACGGCCGGATCGCCCTCGCGACGACGACGGCGGGCAACGTGACGGTGAACACGCCGATCAGCTCCGCCGGCGGCGAGATCGATATCGCCGTCGCGCCCTATTCGGACTTCATCAACAACACGGCGTTTCCCAACACGAACCTGCAAACCTCCGGCTCGATCGTCAGCGGCAACGGCAACATCGCAATCCTGGCCGACACGATGACGTTCTCTCCGGCCAGCACGATCGAGGCCGGCAGCGGAACGCTCTTGCTCGGGCCGGCGACGCTGACCGAGAACGTCGTGCTCGGCGCACTTGGCGGTGCCGGCACACTGGGTCTGCAAGCGACCGACTTTGCGACGATGAGCGCTGGCGCGCTGCAGGTCGGCTACCGCGCGGTCAACGGGACGGCCTCGCTCACCGGGTCGATCACCATCGGCGGCACCGCCGACTTCGCCCCCACTTTCCCGACTGTCCTCCTGGTCACCGGAGGGACGGTGACGCAGACGCAGCCGATCAGCTTCGCGACAGGTGGCGCGCTCGGGGTCATCGCCGGCGGCAACGTCACGCTGGGGGCGGCGAACGCGGTCGGCACGCTCGCCGGATATGCCGACAACAGCGGCTCCTTCGCGTTCACCGACAGCCGCGCCCTCACCGCCGGCACCATGACGGTGGCGCAGCTAGGCGTCGGGTTGGATGCCAATGGGGTTGCGGGCACGGCGCCCATGCTCGGGGGCGCCGGCAATCCCAGCAACCCGCTGAGCGGCGTCACTGCGGTCGGTGGCGGCAACGTCGCCCTCACGACGACGGCGGGCGCGCTGACATTGGCCGCCAACGTATCGGCGAACGGCGAAACGGTGACGCTCACCTCCGCCGCCGCGATCGACCAGACCGGCGGGGTGATCACCGCCGCCACGCTGACCGGCAGTTCGGTCGGCGGTGCGACGCTGGAGCAAGCCAACGCGGTCGGCACGCTGGGACCGTTCAGCGACACCGGCGCCGGCAACGCCACGGGGCTGGACTTCACCGACAGCCAGGCGCTGCAAACCGCCGGCCTGGTCAGCTCCACCGGCCCCCTGACGCTGACCACGACCAACGGCGGCCTGACGCTGGGCGGCAACGTGACCGCCATCGGTGAGACGGTGACGCTGGCCTCGGCCGGGCCGATCGACCAGACCGGCGGCATCATCACCGCGGCCCTGCTGACCGGCGGTTCGGATGGCGGAGCGACACTGAATGATGCCAACGCGGTCCCGACCCTGGGACCGTTCAGCGACATCGGCACCGGCAACGCCACCGGTCTGAGCTTCACCGATGCCCAGGCACTGCAAACCGCCGGGCAGGTCAGCTCCACGGGACCGCTGGCGCTGACCACCACCAAGGGCAGCCTGACCTTGGGCGGTAACCTGACGGCGGACGGCCAGACCGTGACGCTGACCTCGGCCTCCACCATCATCCAGCAGGGGGGGACGATCTTCGCCGGCACGCTGACCGGCAGCTCGGTCGGCGGCGCGACCCTCACGAATGATAATGCCGTCGGCACGCTGGGGCCGTTCGGCGACACCGGCACGGGCAACGCCACCGGCCTGAGCTTCACCGACGGCGAGGCGCTGGCGACCGCCGGGCTGGTCAGCTCCACCGGCCCGATCACGCTGACCACCACCGCCGGCGGTATCACCTTCGGCGGCGGCGTGACCGCGAACGGCCAGACCGTGACGCTGAACGTGGCGGGCGCGATCGACCAGACCAACGGCGTGATCACCGCCGCCATCCTGACCGGCAACTCGGTCGGCGGCGCAACCCTGACCGACGCCAACGCGGTCGGCACCTTCGGGCCGTTCAGCGATACCGGCACCGGCAACATCACCGGGCTGAGCCTCACCGACGGGCAGGCGTTGCAAACCGCCGGGCTGGTCAGTTCGACCGGGCCGCTGATCCTGACCACGACCCAGGGCGGCCTGACGCTGAGCGGCAACGTGACGGCCGCCGGCGAGACGGTGACGCTGAATTCCGCGGAAACCATCACGCAAGGCGCCGGCGTGATCACCGCCGGCATCCTGGCCGGCCGTTCGGTCGGCGGAGCCACGCTGAACCAGGACAATGCGGTCGGCACGTTGGGGCCGTTCAGCGACACCGGCACCGGCAACGCAACCGGGCTGAGCTTCACCGACGGACAGGCGCTGCAAACCGCCGGCCTGGTCAGCTCTACCGGCCCGATTACCCTGACCACCACGGCCGGCGGCATCGCGTTCGGCGGCGACGTGACCGCGACCGGCCAGACGCTGACGCTGAATTCGGCCGGAGCCGTTGGCCAGACCGCCGGCATCATCACCGCCGCCACGCTGACCGGCAGTTCGGTCGGCGGTGCGACGCTGGACGACGGCAACGCGGTCGGCACGCTGGGACCGTTCACCGATACCGGCACCGGCAACGTCGCCGGCCTGAGCTTCACCAACGCCCAGGCGCTGCAAACGACGGGCGTGCTCAGTTCCACCGGTCCGCTCGCGCTGACCACCACGGCGGGCGCCCTGACACTGGGCGGTGCGCTGATGGCCAACGGGCAGACCGTGACGCTGACTTCGGCAGGGCCGATCAGCCAGCAGGCCGGGATCATCACCGCCGCGACGCTGACCGGTGGTTCGGTCGGCGGCGCGACGCTGGACAATACCAATGCGATCGGCACGTTGGGGCCGTTCAGCGACACCGGCGCCGGCAATGCGACCGGGCTCAGCTTCACCGACGGGCAGGCGCTGCAAACCGCCGGCCTGGTCAGTTCCACCGGGCCGCTGAGCCTGACCACGACGACGGGCGGCATCACGTTCGGGGGCGACGTGACTGCGTCCGGCCAGACCATCACCCTGACCTCGGCCGGCGCGATCGCTCAGACGAATGGCGTGATCACCGCCGGCAGCCTGACCGGCAGCTCGGCCGGCAACACCACGCTGAACGATGCCAACGCGATCGGCGTGCTCGGGGCCTTCACCGTCAACGGCGAGACCCTGGTGCTGAACAATGCCGCGCCGCTGACCATCGATGGCCCGGTCAGCGCGCCGTTCCTGACCATCAGTGCGGTCGGCCAGATGACGCTGGCGGGCAACATCGCCACCACCGGAGCGCCGCTGTCGCAGCAATCCGGCACGCAGCCGGCGCCGGGCGGCAGCACGCTGCAGGTTATCGCGTCCACCAACGGCCAAGGAGCGAAATTCGTGCAGACCGGGACCTCGGTGCTGACCGGCGGCGCGGCGACCACGCTGCGTATCCAGCTTCCGGCAACCGGCGGCTCGGCGACGTTCAACAACCTGGTCGGGCCGGGATCCCACATCGTGCTGGCGCTCGGCAACGGCACCGCTACCGGCACCATGGACATCGGCAGCCTGCTGGTGATCGGTTCCGGCGGCGCGGTGACCCTGCGCGGCAGCATCGACAGCGTGACGACCGAGGCCGCCGCCGCGCTGGGCGACATAAACCCGGCGACCAACCCGGTGTACACCTTCAACGGCTGCGAGATCGGCGTCATCAGTTGTACTCTGGTGGGGTTCCCGGGCGGGATCCAGTCGGTGCTTGGCGGCCTGTCCTGGTTCCTGGCCGGCCAGGCACTGCCGCCCTTGCTCCCGCTGCCGACGCTGAGCCTGCTGGTGCTGGACAACCCGCCATTGCTCTCCGGGGAGCTCGCGCCGCAGGACGTGGTGCCGCCCAACATCTCGTTCGAGGACTACTGATGCGCGCACTCCTGGCCCTGCTGGCTTTGCTCGCCGTGGCGGCGGGATGCACGCCGCCACCGCCGGACGCGTATGTTGGCGGCGCCGCCAAGGGCGAGGTGGCGGTCGCGCTGGGCCAGGACGCCAGCGGCGAGGCCTGCAACCAGCTCCCCGGTGGTCGTCCGGGCTCGGCGGAGGTGTTCTGCGGCACCTGGCAGCAGCCCGCCGCGGTGGTCAGCGCCGGTCCCCCAGGCAACGTGGATGCGCTGCTGCCGTTAGCCACCGGCGGGGTGTGGCGCACGGCGCTGGACCGGCGCTTTGCCTGCCAGGCGCCGACGCGTACCAGCATCCTCGGCGACCAGCCGGCCCTGCTGCTGCAATGCAAGCGCCGGATCGGCGGCTGGCCGCAGGTCGCGCTGCTGGCCTCGGTCGATGGGCGGACCTGGCTGGCCGACGGCATCCTGCCGACGCTGCCGGTGATGGAGCGCTCGATCGGCATCCTGTCCGGCCGGATCGCCGCCTCCGCCGCCACCACCCTGCCGCCCTCCGCCGCCGACGCGCTGCTGGCCAATCAACTCGCGGCGCGCGCCTTCGGCGCCGGCGACGTGGGACAGTTCGACGCGCTGATGACGCTGGGCGCCCGCGCCAACCTGGCGGAGAATTTCGCACCCGCCGAGCAAGCGTATCGGGCGGCGCTGGCGATCCAGCAGAAGGCGCTGGGGACCAATGACCCGGACACCGCCCAACCGCTCATGCACCTGGCGTTGCAGGTCTCCGACGAGGGCCGCTTTGCCGAGGCGGACACGCTGTTCGCCCGCGCGGAGACGTTGGCGCCGGGCGCCACCGACCGGCTCGCCGCCGCCCGGCTGCTGCATTACCGCGCGCTGCACGCGCTGAATCAGAACCAGTTGGCCCCGGCCCTGGCACTGTTGCGCCGCGCCGAGGCGGGTTACGCGGCCTTCGTGCCACGCGAGATGCTGACGGCGCGGCCGAATGCCCGGGTGCAGCTTGCGTCCCTGGGGACCTTCCCGGAGGGCGGACCGCTCGCCGATCCCACGGTGCAGTCGGCGTTGATCGGGGTGGTGGAGACGCAGCGCTACCAGGCCATCGTGCTGCGCCACATGGGGCGGGCGGAGGACAGCGCGGCGATGATCGGCGCGGCGCAACTGCTGGCGGAGTCCAACGACCTCGCGCTGCCGGTGGTCACCGCGCGGCTGACGCGCACCGCTGCCACCGCTGCCGGCGCGGCTGGCCGGACGGATACCGCCGAGGCCGAACTCGCACGATCCGCTGTCGCATTCGGCGAGGTGCTGCCGCAGACCCGGCCGGTGGCGGAGACCAGCCTGTTGGATGCCGCGGAACTGGCCAGGCAGGGCCAGACGGAGCGCGCCCTGGCGCTGTGCAAATCCGCCACCGACCTGTTGCGCCAGTTGCGCTCGGGCACCGATCCCGCCCTGCTCGCGCCCTGCCTGGCCACCTACGCGACCGCAGCCGCGCACCGGCCGGCCGATGCGCAGACCCTGCTGGCGGCAATGTTCGAGACCGCCGAACTGGCGCAGGATAGCCTGACCACGCGGGAGATCGCCGAAGCCGCGGCGCGACTGGCGGCGAACGCCCGCGACCCGAAAGTCGCCGAAGCGATCCGCCGCCGCCAGGATGCCGGGCAGGCCCTGGCGGACCTCTATCGCCAGCGGGACGACCTGGCCCGCGGCGCGGTCCCGGGGACGGTGCCCCCACCGGCCGCTCCGGGCGCGCCGGCCGCGCCGGTCGCACCGGCTGATCTGGACAAGCGCATCGCCGCCGCCCAGGCCGACCTCGCGGATGCCGACGCCGCCCTGCACGCCGCCGCACCGAATTACGGCCAACTGGTGCAGGAGGTGGTGCCCGCCGCCGATGTGCTGAACGCGTTGCACCCGGGCGAGGCCTTCGTCGCCATCACCCTGGCCGGCGACACCGGCTGGGTGTTTTGCCTCCGCGATGGTCGGATCGACGCGGCGCCGCTGCCTGTCGGCGCGGCGGCGGTCCGCGATCTGGTCCGC
>Ga0182016_10005063_pt1 | contig 14346 bp, 11 predicted proteins | sample 712S2MmetaG_FD_120491 | JGI IMG/M metagenome (GOLD analysis project Ga0182016, IMG submission 120491) | Permafrost microbial communities from Stordalen Mire, Sweden - 712S2M metaG | ecosystem: Environmental > Terrestrial > Soil > Wetlands > Permafrost | place: Sweden: Stordalen | collected...
GGCAAATTTACCGACCCCGATACCACTGATGGTGCAATTACCCCTAAAGTACTTATCGATTTCTGCGGCATGATCACATTTGATGAGGGATTAGAAATCGGTGCCGTGTTCACACTACTTACTGGTCTAAACACTGGTACACTAGGAACATAATTACTGCTAGAGGATGTGCTGGTGGGAAGTTGTGGTGCTCGCGAAGTGCTCACATGTAAGTTAGAGGATGTTTGTGGGACAGTACCCTGAAATATTTGTTGGGGACGAATCTGTGGAGCGATTACGGGTTGACTCGCGGATATTTGTGGAGCTGATATTTGTGGAGCTGCGACCCGAGGTGCCGATATTTGTGGAGCTGCGACCCGAGGTGCCGATATTTGTGGAGCTGCGACCCGAGGTGCCGATATTTGTGGAGATGATATTTGTGAAGCTGTGACCCGAGATACCGATATTTGTGGTGCCAATATTTGTGGAGCTGCGACCCGAGGTGCCAATATTTGTGGTGCCAATATTTGTGGAGCTGACATTTGTGGAGCTGATATTTGTGTTCCCTGAATCTGTGATCCCTGAACTTGTGGTAAACTTCTAGGTAAACTTGATGTTGGTAAAGTGGAGACTGGTAAGTTGTAGCTCGACGTTGATAATAGAACGACAGGAAATCTAGAGGCGCGATTTTCTGCTAAAGATTGAGATGTTGGTAAAGTACCCGAAGGGTTTGGGAGCATCTCCAAAGCGCCTGGGAGAATAAAAGACGGTCCTGACTCCGAACTCCCTTCGGATCCCCATTCTGAACTTCCTTCGGATCCTGAATCTGAACTTGACTCCGCATCTGAACTTGATTCTGAATTTGACTCAGAATCGGATTCTGAATCTTCCTCAATATCTGATATATCATTATAATACTTCTCAAACGCCGTGTTCCCGGACCCGGATTCTAACATCTTAGACAGATCATTCTCATATTGATAGATTTCGGTAAGGTCTTCGGCATTCCCCTGGGATGAAATTCCTTTGCGTATAGTGGAAACCTGGGCTCGTGCTGCTTCCAAAGCACCTCCTTGTGGACTTAGCACCGCGGTTTGTCGTCGAGGTTTCAACGGGGATAGAACTGTCGGAGCTGTCATTTGTGGCAATTGGACCTGTGTGGGAGCACTGGAAGATACTACCGGTGCCGGAGGTAGAACTACGGAGGAAGAAGGTTTGGGACTAGTAGCACTTACATTGGGTGAAAACACGGGGATGGGTTTTCTGTTCACGGAAACTAGTGGAGGGCCTCTGTATCGAGCACTCATCTTTATGATCAGAAAAAAATAATCTTCTAGAGTTTATTTTTGCAGATCAAAATGGATAGTGAGTCCACTTTTTCATATGCCGGATCATATCGCAGCAGATCCTCTAATGAGAAAGCTGGAGCCGGGGTGCATGTGACTGCTGGTCGCGGTAAAGGATCTGGTAAGCCTACTACTCCACAAGTTATCGCTCTCAATAAATTACGAAAGTATTCCTCTGATCCCGACATTCAATACCTTAACGAAGGTAATGCCTATAACATAGATACTCTTTTCGAAAATTCAGAGCAGCTCCGTTTTATGGATATGCAGGTATTAGCACACGTGCTATATTACTATAATTCCATCTCGTACGACATGAAACAAATCAGTTATACGAGCATGAGTGATACCATTGAGAAGCTATTATCTAAAAAGCATAATATCAACAAAAATCCGGACAGTCAGGATAATCTCACCATCATTAAGATCCGCTTAGCCGCCACTTTTTATCGTTATATCAGGTATATCAATCAGCGCAAAGCCGAAACATCGACATGAAGACCTATGTTAGATTTTTCCCAATATACTATCCCTAATATACTATCCTTAATATACCATCCATCAGGTTATATCCCATTATATAATGTACTATATTATACTCTATAATATACTATCCTTAATATACCATCCATCAGGTTATACCCCATCATATAATGTACTATATTATAGAGTATAATATACTCTTTGCCATACAACATGTAATGTACTATACTATACTATAGAGTATAATATACTCTTACCATGTAATATATTATATTGGAGAATATCTCCAATATACTCTTTACCATATAATATATTATATTGGAGAATATCTCTAATATACTCTTACCATGTGATATATTATAGTGGAGAATATCTCTAATATACTGTATAATACTCTTTACCATATAATATATGATATAGTATACTATACTCTAATATACTCTTTACCATGTGATATATTATAGTAAGGAATAAAGAATATCTCTAGTATACTGTATAATATCACCTATAATACTCTTTACCATATAATATACTATAGTAAAGAATAAAGAATATCTCTAATATACTGTATAATATACTATATAATATACCCTATACCATAATACCACAATACCACAATACCATAATACAATAGTTGAGAATATCTCTAATATATCCCAATATACTTTCACGCGATACTATGAAAAGCCATAACAGATTTCATTGGTAATATCGGCCAAACAAACCTCCTGATGGGTTATGATATTATAGAGAGGTAGATTGATATATTGGGAAGTAGAACCTCTCTGAGTACAATCTTGGATATTAGTAGCTAAGGGCTTGAGGATAACACCGGTACCTCCACCTCCATAATATATGGACTTGGCGTTCTGATCTATTAACCAGGCGATGATAGCGTTTAGTCCGGCTAAACCCTTATAAGGTAGGGGTAGTAATAGATTGGGAAAGGTACTGAAATCGAGATCTCCGATATAGACTATTTGTTGAGGTGTGACAGATCCAAAGGTACCAGCACATGAGCAATCATCACCACTAGCACAGGCAGTAGCGCAAGCAGCGTAGTAATTGTTGGCTGTGCAGACTGCGGAATCTGCACCCGTATTGTAGCATAGGGTACAGTATTGTTCAGGCTTCATATAATCAGGAATAAGACTACTATTAATGAGCTTCCAACATGGACATCTACATAGAGAAGTGCATACGGGTGCTGCCGGAGTACCGGTGTTAACGCATAGATTGGACCCACAAGTTCCCGGACCTACTCCCGAGCAGACACCACTGCATCCCCCAGGAACAGAACAATATGTTACCGAAGGGAGAAACATCCAATCGTATCCTGGGTATCGTAGCATGGGGATTTCTATATCCACGGTTCCGGTTCCCTGAACCATTGTAGACGCTCCAGAAGTACAAGGTCCCAATACGAGAGAATTTCCCGCAATCACTTGATTTCCTCCCGTACACTCTACTGTAGATGGAACGTAAGTAGTAGTTGTGGGGGGTCCCAACCTTAGGCAAAGACCGGTTTCACGATCCAGGATCTGGGCAAATAATCCATTCTGTGGACTATTAACACTTAAGGTACGCGGATTAACGAATGGATTGACTCTAGTGATGCGGAATAATTGTTCCGACATACTCGGATCGCAAGGTTCCGCGATTATCATGCTACCAGTGACTCCTGGTCTTTGGAGACAAGTAAGATGGTCATTATTATATTGATTCACTGATACTAATGATAATTGTCCCACGCATCGGGGAACATCTTTACAGGAGGTAGGAATGATATCTCCGACACTATTATAAAGTGTCCTATCGGTGTAATAGACTTCTGTTTCATCTACTGTAGCTAAAGTACCGTCGATGCGGTAGCAACGAGCAATACCAGTTGTTCCCGTGTATCCCGTACTTCCGGGAACAAGACAAGTGTGAATAACTTCCTGAGCCAAACTCTGATCCACATCTAAACATATGGGGACTGGAAGAGGAGTTAATCGATCGATGATCTCAGGGTTGAGGGTGGGTGTCGGAGGGATAGCCGTAGAGATACCATCGATAGTAATTACTGAAGTAGGAAATTGATACATGTGACAGACGTTTCTCTCGGGATCAGGTCCTGCGCTCGAAGGTCCCCATACGGAAGGATGAGCCAAGGCATCAGCATAGGGATTGTTAAAGTTAGTGGTTATGGGTGCAGGATTACGGTTACGTATCCACAGGAAGATTCCTATTCCTAGAAATATAAGGAACAGTATTGCCGCTATAACAATGATCACTATAACCGCAACATTCATATCATATTTGTACAATGGATAAATAAATTATGGTGTATACATGAGAAACTAAATCTCACAATTCTCGGTATGGTGTCATATCTGAGTAACGGTGAAATAAATTGCACTTCAACAATAGTACGGGGTTTATAAATATGGATGAGCTTGCCGACAAGGGATTAAAGTTTTGGTTTGGTACTGATAATTTCCCCATTATGGCTCAGGTGATAACTTCGATAATTTGGGGAATCATCTTCTCTCCGTGGTCTTATGGTTTGATGTACATGATAGCATACTTGATTGCTTATGAGATTGTTTTCTTTCTAGTGAATTGGTGGTACTTCCGTAAGAGTTACCCATCAAATCGAGGATTTGTGGTATTAGCGTACTTCTTCGGTTATCTTATCGGACGTTCATTAGTTGATGAGAGTACTATTTTGCAAACGGGCTTAGAGAATGATGATGACGATGATTAACAATTCCTAGGTTATGGAAGTGTACATACATCGTAATAAGAGCACTACACAATATAGTAGAGTAATAAGAGTACTACACAAAATATTAGAGTAATAAGAGTACTACACAATATATTATAGTAATAAGAGTAATGCCCTCGCCAATTAAATAACTGACTTTTGCCATATACTATAGTACCCATTGTACCTATTGTGTATCTAACATCGTACCTTCTATAATATATAAATACATGACATATTAGTGTACACTAATATATTACTCATTAACTTTTAAGCTTTATTTCTTAGGAAAGAGGGGCAGAGACAGAGTTGCGCCTCCATCTGGACCCTTAGCCTTATCTTCCTTAGCACTAGAGAAATCACTAGACATAGCACCAACAACCTTAACATCTTCGTTTTCACTTGAAGACTTACCGAAGAAATGAGTATGGTCAGGATTGTCATTATCGTCGATTTCGGGAACATTGGTCTCCACACCGCGGCCAGCAACAGCGATCTGAGTAGTCTCAACGTTAGCACTGTCAGCTTGGACTTCTTCCATGACAAAAACTTGATTCTCCTTCTTCTCGAAGATATCAGAGTCATAGGGAGAACCACTGTCCTTGTGGCTAATGCGAGAAGATCCCGAGGACTTGTGTTCAGACTTATGTTCAGACTTGTGTTCAGACTTGCTCTCAGACTTCTTATCAGATTTCTTATCGGACTTGCTCTCCGATCTCTTCTCGGATTTAGACTGTTCTTTTTCTCCACACTTCTGACAGTCTTCAGACTCTGACTTAGAGCTACGTCCTGAGCTCTTGGAGCTTCCGGATCCAGATCCAGATAATTTGGAGCAATCTTCCGTGCTAACACGCACCCTAACGTCGTTCTTATCTTGAACATAGATTTCTACACGGGGAGAACCATCACAGTTACCGTCAATCAAGGAACCGTTGCCGCTTCCAGAACCACGAGGATATCCCGAGTCGTATCCATTGCCACCTCCATTTCCGCCGTGACCACCTCCATTTCCGCCGTGACCACCTCCATTTCCGCCGTGACCACCTCCATTTCCGCCGTGACCGCCATTGCCGCCATCATTGTTATTTTCTGCGGAGTAGGCACCCCAAACGATCAAGCCGATAGCTAATATAATGATAATAACGATTATTACAACTCCTATCCAATAGTAGGGAGAACACGATAGCTCGTACATATTTTCTATTTCAGGAATAAAAAATCTTTTTCTGGAGTTTTCAGATTACTTCGCAAAGTAATTTATCTGACCAATTTTTGACAGCCATATACCTATAGGGTCTACATTACTTTGATAAGTAATATAGTATTGTGAAATGATATGTTTCCACATATTCCAATATCTTTTTGGTGGGTTATGGCTATGTTAATTTTGTATCTTCCGTTGACCACTTCGAATGTATGAGAAATATTATATCGTGAGGACATCGTATCGGGAGTTATCTAAAGCTGCGTATACTGCAGCGGTAGGGTCGGGAAGTTTCAGATCCAAAAGATCGTACATGACACTATCACTGTATCCGCTAAGAAGCAGGCAATTAGGCACCGTGGCGCTGGGTACGGGAAAATCCTCAGAGGCACCTAAAAGATTCCAGAATACTATCATTGGTCTGCTGTATCCGGCTGCACTGTACTTGCTTTCAATGGCCTCAAAATTAGTAGAATGTTCAAGTGTAGCCTTATCGAACTGCATGTCCGAGAGGATAAGGACAATCTGCGGCATTTCTGCTTGAGGAACTGCGAACAAGGTGGCAGTGTTCAAAAGAAGATCGAAGACTGCCTGAAGATTAGTGGTCATCCCCCACTGTGCTTTCTTGAGGAAAGCGACTTGTTCGCACAAAGTTCCTTCAGGGACCCTCTCGATAGTGGGTGTACTGGAGAAGGTGATAAAGCAGTTCTTGTACTTTGGTGAAGTATTCAATGCCGCAACAAGTAATCCCATGGAAACGGCGACATCTACAGGATTCATTCCGCCATACATGGAACCGCTAACATCAACTATAGGCATAACATTGAGATGTGCGGGCCACTTACTGCGGCGGGTGTCGAGGAAGGATTTCCATTGGGCTTCGATTGTTTTATCTTCGCTGACGTCATACTTGTGAAGATAGGGAGAAACGATCTGATGAGGCATAAGCACTGCGGTATTCATTTTGGCCTCTCCCACAATAACTTTACCGAGATACTCCTTGTAACGTTCTCCATCGTGCCTGACGAAAGCATTCTTATAGTTCTTTCCAGCGATAGAAGGAACGGTGGAGTAGGAGATCTTGGACCATTGACCACTGCACATGCTGCGTTCGACAATATTCAACTTGGAACGTAGAGGAACCAGGTATTTGGTGCGATAGTTTCTTGAGGAGATACCTAGAATTTTACAGAGATCTCGCGCCACGTGGTACTTACGATCAAAGGCTCCTCCTTCTGTGGGTGCATATTTGGCGCACAAAGAAGGACGTTCTGCCGTCAAATCCTCTTGTAATTTGGCAGCAGTAAGTTCGAGAGCTGTACTCTGATAGGGAGTACCGTAGAAACAGCAGGCGATATCCTTCCAAGATCCGAAGCTGGGAATATGCTTCATATTTCGAAGAACCTCATCAACCTTACCGGTAGTGAGACAATGCCGGATAAGAGCACGGAAGAGGCTCTTCTCACCCTTACCATTACGACAGTCTCGCAAGTAGAAGATAAACTTCAAGGTACGAGTCTTATCGGCAGACCATGCTGCTTCAAAGTACTCTTCCAAAGATTTTGATGTGATACCTAGGGATTTAGCAGATTGGCTATCTGTGGAAGGCTTGGCAGCATTGTATTCCGTGTGGGGGATATCACGAACACTCTTGAAAAAGAGTTGTACCAATGGACTACCTACGGTGCTATAAGAGATAGCACCATTGGCAGTCCGAAGATCATTGACATCAAAGGTGGAGATTTGTGTATCTCGTATGATCTCAGTGACTTCGGGAGTGGTTTCTGGTGTTGTTATTGGAGTGCTATCCGTAGATGAGGAGGTGATGGATGATGAAGTGGTATCAGTTCTTGTCAGAATGTTACCCATCTTATCTTATTATTGGTATAATGGTGTCAAGTGAAATTTTCTTTCAGTTTTGTTGCCTCTGGCATCGATTAAAACTGATTTATAATTATCATTATCATACCACTTTTATTATCGATGCACTATGTTAATGATAAAAGGTGTTTGCAGCAACACCATCAGACTACGCGCAATAGTTGTAGCAAACAACTTTTATTATTAACACATGAAGCACAAGATGATAACGTTTTATTTCTAAAAGAAATTCTGAAAGAGCCCATCCGTAAATCACTTACGGATGGTGACGCTGTTGTGGCTCGGGCTCAGCTGGTCTAAGAATCACAACAGTGACTGCACCGATGAAGTTTTGAAGTTTAGTACTGGATTTTGAGATTTTGTTCTTGCATCATCGAGTCATACCATCCTCGCCTATGGGGCGCTGGGAACTCAGTCGTGAACCGGAGCGATTGTGTGCGTATGGTTCTATTGGCCATCTCTCTAGCAATAGAGAGATGGTATGAAGTAATTCATATCATTAAGGGTATTCGCAGCAATTAAAGCTCCTGAAATTAATAAGATACTCTGACACTCACCTCTACACCAGTTAGAGGTGATCATTAATAATCATCACTTATAAGGGTATTTGCAGCAATTAAAGCATCTACTTAAAGCATCTACTTATAGATACAAAAGGATACTCTGACACTCACCTCTACGCCAGTTAGAGGTGATCACTAATAATCATCACTTATAAGGGTATTTGCTGCAATTAAAGCTTCAGGGATAAAAAAAGATACTCTGACACTCACCTCTACGCCAGTTAGAGGTGATGTGATTTCACATCTAAATTGTAGAGTTAAAGTAGTAAAGGAAGGATGGTGATACAACTTCGATCAAAATACGCCTGATACACTTCACCGCCCATCTCTACGATTATTAGAGATGACTCTCAATCATCACTTAAAACCATAAGGATCTTTAGCATTCTACCATCTCTAAGGATTTTAGAGATGCTGTCGCGATAACCAGCTGCAGCTGGAGGAATCGCCACAGGCAGACACTCGCCCGGGCGAGGAGATCTGATTCATCTCCGTTTGAGTACGGAGATGATCACCGAATTATTGAATATAATAGTTATTAGTTGCAATAGCCGTCTTCACATAGCCACTTATAAATGGCGAAATGGCTAACTGTGGGAATGTTACCAGCAACTCTCTTACATGAAAGTTGCTGGGAGTGTTACCAGCAAGCCTCTTACATGAAAGTTTTGTAAGGTACTTACGGCACAACTTCAAACTTTGTCATCTTGCTAAACAACCTATACCCTGATACATCTCATATCTTATCTCTGAACCGGTTCAGAGATATTACTAATTGAATGTTATACATGTATTATTGCCCACGTTTTTGACTCCTGGATTTTTTGCAGTCACCACAGATGCCTCGTCGACGTCGATGACAACACCTCTGAGAACCATCACAATCGAGGCAGTACGCTTTTCGACGATCATGCGAACAGATTTGCGATCCCTTACATTGTCGGCACTGTTGCCGCATTCGGTTGTGCTCGCAGATTTGGGAAATCGTACGATTTTTATACTGAGATGGCTTTCGTCTATGCATACAGACTTGACAACCTTCACAATCTTTACACACTATCTGATCGCTTTCGGCGGTAGATACGGGTTCGAGAACCTCCGCAATCTTTACATTCACACTCTGACCGCTCTCGGCTGTGGATATAGATTCGGATTTGACGCGTTTCCGCGGACGCTTCGTGCGTTTTCGATGATGTTCATCCGTTTTAATGGTGGCAGCTTCGTCGTCACTGATCACGATTATCTCTGTAGTCAAGGGTGCAGTTGGTAGTGCCGCTACCTCTCCATCATTTCCGGGTGCTATACGGCACATCCTCTTAATGCTGAGTAGTAGTCGTGCCTCAAAATCTCGATCAAAGGAAATCGGACGTTCTCTCTTTTTAGTTTCCATGCCAGTGGGGTGTACGTGTAAACGAGTTAATTCCGAATTAACAAATCATTTTTATTACATATGTTAATAACTATTAACATTTCTCAATGTTCATATGGTAAAATGCCCACCCTGATATTTATCCTGTTCTGCGTTACATATATATTAGAGTATTAGAAACACTAATATATAAAGTACTATGAGGACTCAAATAATTAATTACCGCACATATATTCTTTTTCTACGTTATGTGTATATTAGAGTATTAGAAGCACTAATATATAAAGTACTATAAGGACTCAAATAATTAATTACCGCACATATATTCTTTTTCTACGTTATGTGTATATTAGAGTATTAGAAGCACTAATATATAAAGTACTATAAGGACTCAAACAATGAATTATAGAATGTTTATCCTTTCATACATTATATATATTAGAAGGTCTGATATATAAAGTACTACAGGGACTCAAATAATTAATTATAGCACGTTTATCTTTTCACACATTATACATTACATGTATATTAGACTCTCTAATATATAAAGTACTACAAGGACTCAAATAATGAATTATAGTACGTTTATCCTTTCATACATTATACATTACATATATTAGACTCTCTAATATATAAAGTACTACAAGGACTCAAATAATAAATTATAGTACGTTTATCCTTTCATACATTATACATTACATATATTAGACTCTCTAATATATAAAGTACCGTAAGGATAGATAATAATTTGCCGATATGCCACAACATATCGCTTACGCTATATTAATTCCGACATCATATACATCTCCGGCTAAAGTCTTGAAGGTCAATCTATCATATGTGGGGAACTTGCGCTTTAATAGCGCAATGAACTTTGGTTGCAGCCATGCAGTTTCGAAGCACTCTACCCTCAGAGTACCATCCATTGCTTTCATACCATCGTGAATAGCTTCGATAAGTTTGTGGTCAGTAACAACATCTTCACTCGATAGAGATGTGTTTGGATAAGTCTTCACTGGCAACTGCGGACAGGCACCCTCGAGTTGTATTCCTGAAGCAGCAGGATGACCACCTCCACCCATTTTCTCAGCAATGACAGAGACATTAACGCGATCAGCAGTAGAGCGAAGGCTGAAGTGGCTAACGTTATGTTCCATATTGTAGTGCCATATGGCCGAGAAGTCACACTCTGGATATGCTGTGAAAGCATAAGATCCTAGTTCTGATTTCAGAATAGGGCTATTGCAATAGAGGACAATACGGTATATGCCATCGATCTCATGAATGACACGATGACCACGTACCAACTCCTTCATGAGGATGTTCTTATGCTCTAACCAAAATTTTCCAATAGTAATTGCTCTATCGACCACTTTACTATATTTACTATCTAAGTAAGTTTTCCAGATGTTAAAATTTCTCTCGACACGGTCAAAGTAAGTGGTGAAGGGCTCGGTATTACTCAATGTAAATGTCCACAGATCTCGGTCTTGAATATACCGCAAGAACTCGGGTAAGGGATCAGACCCATGAAGACTATTCTTAGATAAAATATCATTATCATGAAAGTATTTCCAAGTCAATCCCACTCCCGAATATTTCATATCAAAGATCTTTAGATGAGCAGGCACGTCTGCGAGCATGCGAGCCTGGCTTGGGCGGTCTGATGATGATCGATCACTAAAAAGCTATTGCAAACCTCAATGATCTTCGACAATTCTTTGAGAGGATACGCAAAGTCACACATCAAAACATTCTTACCGGTAACCTTTTCATAATCGACAAACTCGGTACCATGATGGCAAGCAATATACTGTATATCTCTCCCCCCATCAAAATATAACCACGCGATAAAAGCGGATCCGAATCCATCGTGACAATCACCGTGATATAATACCACGTCGACCTCGTCTTTATTAAGCATCTTGGTGGATGCTGCCATTTTTATATTTGCGATTATGATTGTTAGACTATCACCTGTATATATTTGCGATTATGATTTTTAGACAACCACTTTTGTATATATTCGGTTTACACATTCATCTCATTTGGAGATTACCGAATATGTACAGAGGTAATATTATAGGAATAAAAATCTATCTCCACAAATTCTCCACACTTTAAAAAAATAAAATAGCTTTTAGAAAAGGATGTCTACACCTAGTACAGAGTTAGCTGATCTCATCAAGAGATTAAAGAAGGGGATTATAGAAAATGCCGCCTACATCAAAACCATCAGACACCCTGAACTTCTGGTGATTGCCCTGGAAGAGTTAAATACTTTGATTGGAAATGAAATGGTAAAAGATTCCGTCGCTACCCAAATCCAGCACTTGATTATGGTTAAGCACCGATCTACCAGTGGATTAAACGTTAAGGAAGATGAAGTTATGTTAAATACTGCCCTTTATGGTCCGCCGGGTGTCGGTAAGACCTTGATCGGGACCAAACTGGCAAAGATCTGGTACTGTTTAGGATTCATTAAGGGATCTTCAAGTAAACCAGACAAGGAACCCGCTAAGGGTATCTTAGAAGAATATGCGGGCATCGATCAAGAAATCGATAGTCTAACTGCTTTTTACTTATTCTATATGGCTCTCATGATTCTGGTCGTGCTATGGTGGATCGGCAGTTTCTTCTATACTGCCTTCGGAGTTATCTTCACAGTTATCATTGCGGCGTCGATTATGTTCCTGGTTCTATATCTGATTTATACTACTTATTATCCTCAAGGATATACTTCCTCCAAGAGTTCTACTAAAGAATCGACAAAGAAAGATAATACGGGCAATATTGTAATAGACACTAGAGGAAAAACGGATGAAGAGATTATAGAAGCCATCGCTGAGAAGATGGGAAAGGGCACTACCGATACTAAGTTACCCGCCGACAGTGAGCTTATCACTATTGTCAGTCGTGACGATTTTGTAGGTCAGTATGTGGGCTGGACTGCTCCCAAGACTCTGAAACTACTGAAAGCAAATATTGGCAAGGTCCTCTTTGTTGATGAAGCCTACTCTCTTCTCAATGGACCTCACGATGAGTTTGGTATGGAAGCTCTCAATACTCTGACTAAATTCCTCAGTGAACATGCTAATGAAATCATCGTCATCTTTGCGGGATATCGGGATCAATTGACTTCAGGAATATATAGTACTCAGCCTGGTCTACGTCGCCGTTTCATGTGGCACTTCGATTGTCAGGGATATAATGCTAGTGAACTCTTTGATATCTTCAGATTGCAGTTACAAAATAAGGGCTGGACCTTGTCCAATGAAGAGGAGATTCGTCCCATATTTGTGGAGAACGCTGATGCCTTCCCTTCCTATGGTGGTGACACTGAACGGGCGGCATTCTTTGCAGAGTTGGAACACTCCCGTGATTATATCAACAACAGTAAGAATATGAAGATGAATATGCTGGAGGCTCCTCATGTGCGCAAGGGAGTGCAGAAACTACGTCAGAACATCATTAAGGATGATAGTTCTAATTCTCTCATGGATATCATGAAGTTGATGAATCGCTCCAATGAGATGAGTAACTTGTACCGTCAATCGCAGTATGCTGCAGTATAAATAAAGTATATGAGCCGTTTAAATGGTATAAGTCTGTAGTTAGTTTATATAAACTATGACTTCCATAGCCTTATTGGGAGATTCGGTGCTAGATAATTTCTACTGGCTGGAAAATCCCAGCCGTGATCTCACCGTCATTCTACGAGAAAGGGGGTATGACTCAAATAACTTTGCCGTCGATGAAACTCGCTTAAATGAAATTATGGTGGGAAGATATGTTATCCCCCGATATAAAGAGGCTCGCCCCTATCCCTATCCTGAAGATATCGATGGGAAGGTATATCCTCTAAAATTACTTAAAATGATTCCCGATACTCTTGATAAGGTAGCGCTATTATCAGTGGGAGGTAACGATATGCGCCATTATATCCCCTCGATGTTATTTGGAGGAAATTTCTACCTTAAGGCGGTCTTGAGTACCACTTTCGTACAGCGTTATAGAACCCTTATCGAAAGCATCTTACAGACACATCCTCGTTTAATATTGATTATGCCATATGTTCCCTGTACCGCTGCAGGAAGTATGTATGGTTATCTTATTTCCATGTTAAATACAGTTTATGGAGGATTTCAGCAATTTATCTACGGATTAGCAAAAGAATATAATCTTCCAGTATTCGACCTTTCTCGAACTTTCGATCATACTGTGCGCTCACACTATGGTTCTACTGATATTGAACCCGGTGATTATACCGTAGAGATCATGGCCGATGGTATCGATTATATCCTCAAACATTACAAAGGGAATACAACATATTATAATCGAAAGTGTGTCCAGGGATGGAAGCAGGAAAAGATTGAGCTTAGTCCTAACTATCAGCCATAAATTATATCACACAGTGTGATATGAAAATGAATTAATTCCCCGAGCCCTCCATACACTTTATATATTATCTTCTCTAATATATAATAAACACCAGAGAGGCCCTAAATAATTATCAGAGATCGCATATTAGATAGTGATGTATACATCACTATCTAATACATAGCAACTCTATAATAACCCTATAATAACCTATAATAACGGAGTACGGAAATGAATTAATTGCCGAAGCCCCGTATATTTTATATATTATTCTCTCTAATATATAATAAACCCTCGAGGGCTACAAATAATTATCGTGGACTATATCATATCTTATAATATATCATTGAACGACATAGTTGGTACTGTAGTCCTCAGGAAACAACGATGAC
>Ga0182016_10005066_pt1 | contig 14344 bp, 12 predicted proteins | sample 712S2MmetaG_FD_120491 | JGI IMG/M metagenome (GOLD analysis project Ga0182016, IMG submission 120491) | Permafrost microbial communities from Stordalen Mire, Sweden - 712S2M metaG | ecosystem: Environmental > Terrestrial > Soil > Wetlands > Permafrost | place: Sweden: Stordalen | collected...
CGGCCACGAATTAAAAGCCGGAGTTCTTGAGCAAATCCAAATCTTCGTTGCTCAAATGCGAAAAATTGCCGTTGGCGACAAACTCGGTGGACGACACGGTAACAAGGGTGTAATTGCCCGAATACTACCAATTGAGGATATGCCATTCATGGAAGATGGTACGCCGGTTGACATTATTTTGAATCCGCTAGGTGTTCCATCACGAATGAACGTTGGACAGTTATTTGAAACTCACCTTGGTATGGCAGCTAAGGCACTTGGTATAAAAGTTGCATCTCCTGCCTTTAGTGGAGTTGACGTTGAAACCATCCAGAGTCTACTAAAAGAAGCCAAATTACCAGATGATGGCAAGCAGCAACTATATGATGGCCGAAATGGCATGGCCTTCACTGAGCGAACTACGGTTGGCTCGATGTATATGATCAAACTAAACCACATGATTGCCGATAAGATTCATGCCCGTTCAACTGGCCCGTACACCATGGTTACCCAACAACCCCTTGGTGGTAAAGCCCAAAACGGTGGACAACGGTTCGGCGAAATGGAAGTCTGGGCCCTAGAAGCTTACGGCGCCGCAAATACCTTGCAGGAAATGCTAACAATTAAGTCTGATGACGTCTATGGCCGCTCTAAGGCCTATGAGTCAATCATTAAACGAACCGAAATTGTTGGACCTAAAGTACCAGAAAGCTTCAACGTACTGGTTAAAGAGCTCCAAGGTCTTGGCCTTAAAGTTGATTTAGTTAGTTCCGATAAAGTTGTTGATGCCGAAGCAGTTCTAGCCAACAACATCAAAGATGAAGCTTCACACCAACCAACTATCGACGTCCCAGAACCTAGCGTGTCTGATGTTGACCTAACAGAAGAAGCCGCGGTTGACGAGTTTTCCGATCTTAGTATGTCAATCAGTGAGACAATCGACGAAATGTCCGAACCATCTACCGCGGAATCAATTAACATAACAGAGGAGGCTTAGTATGCGAAATTACTCACACGGAACCGACATTGCTGACTTCGATGCAGTAAGATTAGCTGTCGCCAGCCCATCTGATATTCTTGACTGGAGCTACGGCGAAGTTACTAAACCCGAGACAATTAACTATCGTACCCAAAAACCTGAGCGAGATGGTTTGTTCTGTGAACGAATCTTCGGCCCGGTTAAAGATATTAACCCTCATGACTCTAAGTACAAAGGCGTCCGTAGCCGTGAAGCCGCTGTCGACAAAAAAGGTGAGTTAGTTACTCGGAGCATTGTTCGTAGGGAACGAATGGGACACATTCAACTAGCTGTACCGGTCGCACACATATGGTTTTTACGCGGTACGCCTTCTGCTGTTGGCCTATTACTAGGCATGACCGTCAAGAACCTAGAGCGAATTGCTTATTTTGCCAGCTACGTCATCAAAAACGTAGATGTTACAAAGCGCGATCAAATCATTGCTGATAAGGAAGCTGAATTTGAAGCTGCTAAATTAGCTATAAAATCCCGCTACGAAACCGAAGCTAAAGCCGAAGAAGCTAACGTAAAAGCCTTAGCTGAAGCACAAACTAAAGAGCTAGAAGAGCTAACCGAACAATACGAGCTAACTCATAGTCAACTGACTGCACTTGATAAGTACAACCTAATAAACGAGAGCGATTACCGTGGCTTACCAGATGATCTTAGAAGTATTGTTCAAGTCGGAATGGGCGGATCAGCCATTAAAGAGCTACTCGATGAAATTGATCTTACTAAGTTAATTGATGAATTAAACATTGAAGCCGAGGCAACCAAAGGCCAACGCAAGAAAAAGATAATGAAGCGCCTTAGACTACTAGAAGGAATGCAACGAGCTAATATCGAGCCTAGTTCTATGTGTGTTAGCGTTCTACCGGTAATTCCTCCAGACCTTCGACCAATGGTTCAACTAACCGGTGGCCGTTTTGCAACGTCCGACCTAAACGACCTTTATCGCCGTGTCATTAACCGTAACAATCGTCTTAAGAAACTTATTGAGCTCAATGCGCCTGAAGTTATTCGTAGGAACGAACAACGAATGCTCCAAGAAGCTGTTGATGCTTTAATTGATAACAACAACGCCCGTGGTGGACGTGCCGTAGCTGCAACTGGTCAACGACGTCGCCTTAAGAGCCTTAGTGACATGCTAAAGGGTAAGCAAGGACGTTTCCGTCAGAACCTGCTTGGAAAGCGAGTAGATTATTCTGGCCGATCAGTTATCGTTTCTGGCCCAGAACTTAAGATTAATGAGTGTGGACTGCCTAAGATGATGGCTCTAGAGCTATTTAAACCTTTCGTAATTGGTGAACTTATCGCCCGCGAACAGGCCCACAACATCCGTAGCGCAACCAGAATGATTGAGACAAGCGCCCTAGAAGTCTGGGATGCCCTTGATGTAGTTATTAAGGACAAATATGTTCTATTGAACCGTGCCCCAAGTCTTCACCGACTCAGTATTCAGGCCTTTCAGCCAGTACTAATTGAGGGACGAGCCATTCAGCTTCACCCACTTGTATGTAAGGGTTTCAACGCTGACTTTGACGGTGACCAGATGGCTGTTCATTTGCCACTTAGCGATGCCGCCCAAGATGAGGCTCGCAACATTATGGCAGCCAACCGAAACCTACTTAAGCCAGCCGATGGTTCACCGATCCTGCACATTGAGCAAGATATCGTGCTTGGTTGTTACTACCTGACTTACGAGCGACCAGAAGCCACTAAAAAGGGTATAAAGCCACTTTCCAGCCTAGCAGAGGGTATGATGGCTCTTGATGCCAATAATATCGAACTGCAAAGCAAGGTTCGCTTACTTTACCGTGGTGAAAGCCGAACAACCACTCTTGGACGACTCCTATTTAATGAACTATTCCCCGAGGATTTTCCATTCCACGACAAACCAATGACCAAAAAACGTCTTCAAGACGTTATGGCTGAAGTTTACCAAAAATACGGACAGCTCAAAGCCGCTGAAATAGCCGATAATCTAAAAGATCTAGGTTTCTATTACGCTACTACTTCGGGCTTATCGATGGGCATGGGTGACTTCGAAGAAGTTCACGGTATAGATGGAGTAATCGCCGGTGGTGAAACCAAAGCTGCTGCTATTAGCGAGCAGTTTGAAGAGGGCTTCATCACAGAAGACGAACGCTACCGATTAATTGTAGAAAACTGGCAGAAAATTGAAACACATGTCCTAGACCTATTAACAAAACAACTAGCTGGACAAGATACTGCTACGGCAATCGCTATGACATCTGGAGCTCGTGGTAACATTTCTCAGATGAAAATGTGTGTAGGAATGCTTGGAGTATTCCAAGATACATCTGGAAAACCAATTGAGCTACCAGTTAAGTCAAGCTACACATCCGGTTTAACGCAGCTTGAATACTTTACAGCTACCCGTGGAGCTCGTAAGGCTGTCATCGACATCGCCCTAAAGACCGCCGATGCTGGCTACCTAACACGTCGTTTGGTAGACGTGGCTCAAGATGTTTTTACTCTTGGAGAAGATGAAACAGACGATCATGGCTTTTCAATGCTTCGCGAAGACGCTAATGAAATTGGTGTCAGTTATGCTGCCAGGTTAGCTGGCCGATTCGCTGCTGAGAATATCGGTAAGTACGTCAAGAAAGGTCAGCTTATTACCCAAGCAATCGCTAAGGATATTGAAGCCGATGAAAAACTTGATGGTGTTAAGATCATGAGCGTTCTAAGCGCAAATTCAGTTCGTGGTGTTCCGCAGAAGTCATATGGATTAGACCCCGCAACTGGCGATCTAGTTTACTCACACCACCCAATCGGTGTTATTGCCGCTCAAAGTATCGGTGAACCAGGTACGCAGCTTAGCCTAGACTCGAAGCACCGATCTGGCGCAGCTGTTGCCGACGATACTGCTGAGGGACTAAGCCGTGTTGAAGAGTTGTTTGAAGTTAGAGCTCCAAAGGGTCAAGCCTACCTGGCTGGTATCGATGGAATTGCTAATACCTCCGAAGAAAACGACCAGTACGTGGTTCAAATTACCGCCAAGAAACAGAAGGCAATTGAATTCCCACTTCGTGGCCGAACACCATCAATAGCTAACCACGCTTCTGTAAGTTTGGGTGATATTCTTGCCGCGCAAGACGAGGATGCTAGCCCGCTTATTGCACCAATTGGCGGTAAGGTTGAGGTTACCAAGAAGTCTATAATCATAACCCCAGATGACCAAAGTGTTGTTAAGTACCAAATACCCGGTTATAAGACACTGGTAATCGAAGATGGCCAAACTGTTGTTGCCGGACAAAGATTAACCACCGGTTCAATTAACCTACATGATCTAATGAATTTCCAAGGCGTAGAAGCTACCCAGCGTTACATAATGAACGAGATCCTAAAGATCTTCGCAAACCAGGGGCAAAACATTGCCGACAAGCACCTAGAAATCATCGTCCGTCAAATGTTCAGTCGAGTCCAGATCGAAGACGTAGGTGATAGTGAGTTTGTGACCGGCGATATTGTTAGCAAACTGGCGGCTGTTGAAGCCAACGAGAAATTACTGGCTAAGAAGAAACAACCGATTCAATTTACCCAGTTACTGCTTGGTATTACCAAGTCTTCACTGAGTACCGATTCCTTCCTAAGTGCCGCCAGCTTCCAGGACACAACCCGTGTACTGATCGCGGCAGCAACCAGCGGTAAAGTCGATAAACTGTTTGGTCTTAAGGAAAACGTAATCTTGGGTCGAAAGATACCTGTTGGAACTGGCTATAATGCCAATCGTTCTAACGATGACTACGATTCTGATGAATCCTTAGGTGTTGACGAAGAAAACTAAAGATGTTAGGATAACCGAGATATGCCGACAATCAACCAATTAATCCGAAAGCCAAGAGTTTCAAAGTCTGGTAAAACCAAGTCACCAGCATTGCTTCGTGTTACCAACAACCTAGAAAACCGAAACTATGAAAAACACTCCCCGTTCAAACGTGGTGTTTGTGTCAAAGTTACCACCAAAACTCCAAAGAAGCCTAACTCAGCTCTTCGAAAAGTCGCTCGTGTGCGTTTAACCAATGGCCAAGAAGTTTGGGCCTATATTGGCGGAGAAGGACATAACCTTCAAGAACACGCCGTTGTTTTGGTAAGAGGTGGACGAGTAAAAGACCTCCCTGGTGTTCGTTACCACATCGTTCGTGGAGCGTTAGATCTTCAAGGTGTTAGTGACCGTAAACAGGGTCGTAGCAAGTACGGAACCAAGAAAGGTTCTAAATAATGCCGAGGAAAAAGACTAAATCTCTAGTCCGAGACATCAACCCAGATCGTCTATACGCATCGGTACCGGTTCAAAAGCTAATCAACCGCGTAATGCACGATGGTAAAAAGCAACTTGCCGAAAAGATCGTTTATCAGGGTATGCAAAAAGCGGCTGATAGACTTAAAGTTCAAAATCCCTTAGAGGTCTTTGAACAGGCTATGAATAATATTCAACCGCACATGGAAACTAGGTCTCGCCGAGTTGGTGGAGCTAACTACCAAATACCCTTCGAAGTTAAAGGCCAGCGACAATCTCACCTAACCACTATGTGGTTTGTAGCAGCCGCTCGTTCAAGAACCGGTATGGATATGTCTGACCGTGTCGCACTTGAACTAGTTGATGCCTATAACAACCAGGGTATTGCTATTAAAAAACGAGAAGATACTCACAAAATGGCTGAAGCCAACCGAGCTTTTGCTCACTTTGCTAGGTTTTAAAAAATATAAACTAATGAATTTTTAGGAATTAAATGGCTACCAAACAATACCCTCTAGATAAGCTACGTAATATTGGCATTATTGCACATATTGACGCTGGAAAAACCACTACTACCGAGGGCATCCTCTATCGAACTGGTCTAAAGCACAAAATCGGTGCCGTTCATGAGGGGGCAACAACAACGGACTGGATGGCCCAGGAACGCGAACGTGGTATTACAATTGTTAGTGCAGCCGTTACTTCCTATTGGAAAGATCACCAGATCAACATTATTGATACTCCTGGCCACATCGACTTTACTGTTGAGGTAGAGCGTAGCTTACGAGTACTTGATGGTGCTGTAGTTGTCTTCGATGGCAAAATGGGTGTAGAAAGCCAATCAGAGACCGTCTGGCGCCAAGCCGACAAGTATAAAGTTCCCCGCATTTGTTTTATCAATAAAATAAATCAAACCGGCGGCGATTTCTATAAGTCTTTAGAATCAATTCACCACCGCCTGTCTACTAGAGCTTTCCCAATACACATTCCAATCGGCTTTGAACAGAGTATCAACGGCCTGATTGACCTAGTTAGTATGAAAGCCTATACCTATAAAGATTTTACCGATCACGAATTAGTCGAAGGCGAAATACCAGCTGACATGCTGGATCAAGCCAAAAAAGCTCGTAGCTTACTGGTTGAAAATGCTGTGGCTGAAGACGAACAAATACTAGAGAAGTATTTTGAAGTCGGTGAAGACGGCCTAAGTGAAGCAGACATTAAGCAGGCTATTCGAAGTGCTGTACTAACCGGCAAATTCTTTGCAGTAACAGGTGGTGATGGACGGGGTGTAATCGTAGAGAAGGTACTTGATGCGGTTATTGATTTTCTGCCTAGTCCAATCGACCGTGGTAGCACCTGGGGAACTCAACCAAAAACCGGTGATGAGATTGAACGAACTCCAAGTGAAGCTGAACCATTTTCAGCACTGGCTTTTAAGATCGCAACTGACCCTTTTGTCGGTAAGCTAGCTTATTTCAGAGTTTATTCCGGAAAGTTAGAATCAGGTTCCTATGTTTTGAATAGTTCTACTGGTGAGCGAGAACGTGTCGGACGTATCGTCCGTATGCAAGCTGATAAAAGGGAAGATATCGAAAGCGTTACAGCTGGAGATATTGCTGCAATTGTAGGCCTCAAAGGCACGACAACCGGCAATACTCTCTCCGATCAAGCCAAACCAATTGTTCTTGAAAGTATTACTTTTCCAGACCCACCGGTTTCAATCGCTATCGAACCTAAAACCAAGGCTGATCAGGAAAAAATGGGCATTGCCCTCCAGCGCCTAGCCGAAGAAGACCCAACATTTAGAATTCGAGTTGATGATGAAACCGGCCAAACCATTATTAGTGGAATGGGCGAGCTACACCTTGAAATTCTGGTTGACCGAATGAGCCGAGAGTTTAGTGTTGATGCTAACATTGGACAACCACAAGTTGCTTACCGCGAAACAATTCGTAAAGATGCTGTTGAAGTACAAGGTAAATTCATTCGTCAAAGCGGTGGCCGAGGCCAATATGGAGACGTTTGGCTACGTCTTAGTCAAAACACACCAGGTGCTGGTTTCGAGTTTATTAACTCAATCAAAGGTGGCGTCGTGCCAGCTGAATACATAACACCGGTTCGTAAAGGTATTGAAGAGGCTATGAGTAACGGTGTTCTCGCCGGCTATCCGGTAGTTGACATCAAGGCCGAACTTTATGACGGTAGCTACCACGATGTTGACTCCTCTGAAATGGCCTTTTCTATCGCTGGGTCTATGGCACTGCAAGCCGGTGTCAAGAAAGCTAGCCCAGTATTACTTGAGCCAGTCATGAAAGTCGTTGTTGTTTGCTCAGAAAATTACATGGGTGACGTTATCGGTGACCTAAACTCTAAGCGAGGACGAATTGAGAGCATGGAAGACTTGAACCCGGGTATCAAAGAAATTACTGGCTTTGTACCGCTTGGCGAAATGTTTGGATATACGACCAACCTTCGATCAATGACCCAGGGGCGAGCTAGCTCTAGCATGGAGCTAGACCACTATGCCGATGTCCCAAATAATGTTGCCGAAGCGATTATAGCAAAAAATAGTAAATAGATAGCTCTAGAACTCTTTACAAATCTCCGTAAATTGTCTATACTACATCGGTAACTAGTGTGGGCCCTTGAGCCTTATGCTAAAAATTAAGTTTAAATTAATAGGAGTCTAGTTCATGGCAGAGCAATTTGACCGAAGCAAACCGCATGTAAACGTAGGAACAATGGGCCACGTTGACCATGGTAAAACTACATTAACCGCAGCAATTACTACAGTTCTTTCTAAGAAATTACCTAGTAGCATTAACAAAGCTGTTAAATACGATGAAATCGATAACGCACCTGAAGAAAAGCAGCGCGGAATTACTATTGCTACATCTCATAACGAATATGAGTCTGAAAAACGTCACTATGCTCACGTAGACATGCCCGGACACGCCGACTACATCAAGAACATGATTACCGGTGCCGCTCAAATTGATGGAGCTATTTTGGTTGTTTCAGCAGCTGATGGCCCTATGCCACAGACCCGCGAACACGTGCTACTTGCTAAGCAGGTTGGCGTACCTTCAATCCTAGTATTCTTGAACAAAATGGATATCGCCGACGCTGAACTAGTTGAGTTAGTCGAAGAAGAGATCCGTGACTTACTCGAAAAGTATGACTTCGACCGTAACGCTCCTATCATTCGTGGTTCTGCAACCAAGGCACTTGCTGGTGACCCTGAGAACGAAGAAAAGATTATGGAACTGGTTAAAGCTATGGATGACTACATCCCACAGCCTGTACGCGAACTTGATAAACCTTTCCTTATGCCAATTGAAGACATCTTCAGCATTAAAGGCCGTGGTACTGTCGCTACCGGTCGTGTTGAACAGGGAATCGTAAAAGTTAACGAAGAAGTTGAAATCGTTGGTATTCGACCAACAACTAAGAGCGTTGTAACTGGTGTTGAAATGTTCAAGAAAAACCTTGACCAAGGACAAGCTGGTGATAACGTTGGTATTTTGCTCCGAGGAATTGAGCGAGACGACATCGAGCGAGGACAAGTTCTAGCCAAGCCTGGAACTATTACACCTCACACCGAGTTTGATTCTGAGGTCTATATTTTGACTAAAGAGGAAGGTGGACGACACACACCATTCTTTAAGGGCTACAAGCCACAGTTTTACTTCCGAACAACTGACGTAACCGGTGAAGTTGAACTTCCTGCTGACAAAGAAATGGTGATGCCGGGAGACACAATTACTTTTAAGGTAAAATTACTCGCACCTATTGCTATGGACCAAGGACTACGCTTCGCAATTCGCGAAGGTGGTCGAACCGTTGGTGCCGGCGTTGTAACAAAGATTGTTAAATAGAGTACAATAAACGTAAGATGCCAGAGACACCTACTCCAGTAGCACCCAAAGTACCTGATACAAAACAGCGCATTCGGATTCGTCTGAAGGCTTATGACCACAAGGTTATAGATCAAGCTGCTAAGCAGATAATCGATACCGCGCTTCGTAATGGCGCAAATCTCGCTGGGCCGATACCGCTACCTACCGAGAGAAGTTCGTTTACTGTAGTCAAATCACCACATGTCTACAAAAAGGGTCGTGAACAGTTTGAAATGCGTATCCATAAACGCATTATTGATGTATTTGAGCCAACGCCTAAGACTATTGACTCGCTAATGAGTCTTAGTTTGCCAGCTGGCTGTGACGTCGAAATAAAGATGTAGTCTATAAGTACTTAGGGGATGGTTTGCGATCCATCGTGTCTTTACGCTTACGTTCTTGTTCGATACGTGCAAAATCACCAATTGTATTGGCAAATGTTTGTAGGAGGCTTAGATCTGCAATTGCTAGATTCTCGCCGCTGGCAACCCAGACATTACTATTAGCCACTGACGTTGGATCCTCTTTTGATAATTTAAGTTCGACGACTGGCTCTTCGAATACCCGAAGATGTCTGTCCATAGGGACTCCATCTACAACCACCGGCACTACTAACTCTGCTTGCAGCGGTTGACCATTGGATAGTTTCACTACGATATTGCCAAAATCTTTTTTAGATACATGAATATGCGTGACTTCGTCTTCGAGGGGACCTTGTAATTGCACAACGCCCTCATGTGTAGGGAATCCCAGCGATAAATCGCCTATTGCGATCGCATCGAGTTGGCGAGTAAAGAATGGATCTGAGGTTATTTCTGTCATATGGCAATATTATAAAATAACGCAAGTATTAATGCAATTTGAAGTTACCAGCCACCTTTTTGGCAGTGAGTCTGGTCTGGAGGATCTTTCCGAATCAATTCAGCTTCTACAATTTCCTCATTAATAGTTGCTTCATAGCCGTAAGGAGCAAACTGCTGGCCGCCATTCTTATCCCAATTCTTGGCCGTTTCTCCCAATCCATCAAAGCCCGGCGCTCCACCGTGCCAAACACCACCTTCCTCACAAACACTAACTTTATGCCATTCTTCACGTTCTAGTGAGGTTACCTCACTCGCGGCTGATTCACCCGGTGTAAGTACTGCCGAAACATGGGCTTTTTCTTGTGGATGAGCAGTCATGTAATTATGGACTAGCCCTTGAGACATCTTGATAGAATAACTAACTAGCCGGGGGTCTGCAATAATGGTCATTTCTGGGTGAGCGGTTCGTGTAGGTGCTGGTTTGAAGTCGGGCTTATATGCCATTGAAAATAATGCGACTCCCGACATAGCAATACGGGGGATATAGCTAATACGAGATTCGGGTGATATAGACATACTACCTCCTCTACAGGGGTATAGTTATTGTTTTTTACCACATAATGTGTTTTTAAGTGTTTGCGATCTCGATTGTATGAAGTGGCTGTCTAGCCGCATTGTTAATCGGGTTAGTAAACACTGATGATTACATCATGCCTTACCAGTATATAGGATGAATACTTAAGATCTAAGTGATATTTGTTACAATTACGCGCTTTATCCAATTAAACCTTGAACGAGTAGAATAATTGCAATTATATAAAGAGAGTGCAAATATATACTAAATGGAGCGTAGAAGATCGATACCCAATACTCTTGCGGCAGCACTGACCCTAGGTGCTTGCATTACGCCTCTCGCCTTAGAGAGCACAGATAGACCAAGTGCTCCAGCTGTAGAGGTCGTCGCCTGCAACCCAGAGCAGGGACAGGCGCTACCACCGGCAGATGTTCCTGGTGAACTATCCAATTTCTCTCAGGTTAAAAATGGAGTCGATCAGACTACTTTCTTCGCCACACACGAACAGGTTATTACGGGTATATACGGCAAGACAACTTCCGCATATTATGCTACAGAAGCGAAGTTGAATAAAACTCGCAACAAAAAGACTGGTGCTTTGCCGAAAGCAGAGGACCCTCTATTCGGTCTAGCTTGGAATCAATATCAGGATGGACTCGAGACCGACGCCAAGAGTTTCTTGGCAGAAAGAGGCATCTCGGTCGAAGTTCAAAAACGGTCTAGCTCATTAACTTATGACGAAGAAAATGTCGGCCTGGAAGGCATAAACGGTCTAACTCTGAGCCAGCTTCAAGGCTTGCCGGAAGGTATTATTAAGGCTAGCGGCTTGAAGAAGATAGTTTATATAAAGGATTACGAAAATAATAATGACTTAGCCTGGACTATGCCGCGAGTCGAAGGCGACACTATGTACATCCCTGATGATCATGAAATTACAAACGGTTTAGCCGAAATGGTTCTGGAGCACAGCCCTGTACGTGAGGCTGTTATGGAATGCTTTATAAAGCTAAGCGAGTCCAAGGAGGATCATTATTATAAGGATTATGACTATTCGAAGACTGACAACGCAAACGGTGAGGCTTGGTCCGCTAAGTATGGAAAAGTTTTTTTCGAGCCAGATGACATTGTTAGTCCAAAAGTAGAATTTGTAGATTTGTTTTCTCAAGCACTTGATGGTGATAACTGGTACTCCAACACCGATCTAAAAACTCCACTTGGTAGAAAAATGCAGCTGGTCCAGGCAGTCTTTGATAACGCTGTTCATCGTGGAGAATCGTTTGAAGAATTATATGATGAAGGTGGCGCGTACGGTTCGTTCGGTCTATACCCCACAACTCTCGCCGCTAGATTTAACACCTTGATAGAAGATCTAAAAAGCGCTCCATCACAGTATGCTATAGACGTTGTTCTTAAAAATTATTATGAGGAAGTCGGCTATAACTATCCAATCCCTAAATCAACCTCACGCACCGATTTTATATTTACGCCAGGCTCTAAGCCAAATTATTACGGGAACTAATTATTAGAATGATGTATAATCTGCCACAGGTTGACAGGAGTAAGCTCAACATGCTAATCTATTACGAGTTATCAAAACGTAACTTGGTCTGATGGCAGGTCTGCCTAAACAAAAGACAGATACCACCGCACGCCAAGTATTTTAATTTTATTTGATAATCAGAAAGCTGATAAGTTAAGCGTGAAATCACTTCTTACTCGTAAAGTCGGCATGACTAGCATCATCAATCAAGACGGTGTATTGACTCCTGTTACGCTGCTTTCTGCTGAACCAAATATTGTTACACAACTTAAAGACGTTGAAAAAAACGGCTACAACGCCGTGCAAGTCGGTACTGAGACCGCAAGACTAACCAAAGCCTCAACTGGACACTTTAAAGCCAGCAAAGCTACCCCTAAAGTTGTACGTGAATTCCGAGTTGATGAATTTGAAGAAGGATTAGTCGTTGGATCAGTCCTAGATATAGATGTATTTGAAGTCGGTGATGAAGTTAACGTCACAGGCACTTCTAAGGGTAAAGGTTTTGCGGGAACCATTAAGCGCCATAATTTCAAGCGCGGACGCAAGACTCACGGTGGACGTTCTTATCGTCGTCCCGGTTCAATTGGGTCAATGTATCCACAGAAGATTTTTAAAGGTAAGAAGATGTCCGGACAAATGGGTGGCGACAGGGTCACCGTAGCCAATCTCATAGTAAGTCTAATTGATCAGGAAAATAAGATTATCGGCGTCAGCGGCGCCGTCCCCGGCCCCCGAAAAGGCCTCATTATTATCAAAGGGACAAAATAATGCCAACACCTACTTATACAAAATCAGGCACCGTATCAACAACAGCAGTCAAGCTTGATAAAAGCATTTTTAGCGAAGTTGCGCCCAATCACGAACTATTAAAGAGTGCTTACGTTGCTTACTTGTCAAATGGCCGAGAGAATCTAGCTGTTACTAAGACTCGCGGTCTGGTAAGTGGTGGTGGTAAGAAGCCATGGAAGCAAAAAGGCACAGGCCGAGCTCGTTTTGGATCTAGTCGAGTGCCAATTTGGCGTGGTGGTGGTGTAGTCTTTGGGCCTACCGGTCTAGAAAACTACAAGAAATACATTACAACTAGTGAGAAGCGAAAAGCTTTGAAACAGGCACTCAGCCTAGCTGTTTCAGACAATAAGCTTATTATAATTGAAGATATTTCGACCAATGGAAAGACTAGTGAAATGGCTAAATTACTCAAGAAGATTAAAGCCACCCGCAACACTCTAGTTGTTGTCGATCATAAGTCCGCTGAACTGACTCGCTCAACCAGTAACCTTGACAAGGTCAAGCTTGTTCAAGCCAAATACCTGAATGTTTATGATCTTTTGAACGCCGATAGCTTAGTGCTGACTAAACCAGCAATTGCCACAATTTCCGACTGGCTGGGGGGAAAGTAAGATTATGCTTAAGGAAATCACTCTAAAACCACGCCTAACAGAGAAAACTTATACCCTAAGCGAGTCTAGTGTTTATGTTATAGACATAGATAAGAACCATAACAAGGATACTGTCGCCAAGGCCGTTAAGGCTCAGTTTGACGTCGAAGTAGCCAGTGTCCGAATCGTAAACGTTAAAGGCAAAACCAAGCGAACGATTAACCTAACCGGCAAACGCTCTGGTAATGGTGTCGGAAAACGCTCTGACCTTAAAAAAGCCTATATTACCCTTAAAGATAAGAAAAAACTGCCGTTTTTTGATGCAATCGAAGAAGAAGAGACCAAACAAGCAGCAACTCAGGAGAAAATCGACAAAGCCGCTGCTAAAAAGACCGCTAAGGACGAAAAGACTACTAAAGTCACTAAACCGACTGCCGCCAAGAAAACTGCTGACATTAAGACCGCTGCCGAACCCGAGATAACTCACCGACGTGGCTTTAGGCTCTTTAGAAAAGATAAGGAGAATAAATAATGGCTATTAAACTCCTGAATCCAACAACTCCTGGCCGACGCGGCATGACTACCCAGGATTTTGATGAGATTACTGCTTCTAAGCCAGTAGCTTCACTTCTAGCTGTTAAGAACCGCGGCAATGGACGTAATAACCAGGGTCGCATTACTACTCGCCATAAAGGTGGCGGCGCTAAGAAATTCTATCGGCTAGTCAACTTTAAGTTTATTGCCGGCACAACCGCTGTTATCGAAGCCATTGAATATGATCCTAACCGTTCAGCTCGAATTGCCCGCGTTAAGACCACAGAAGGTGAGTTCCACTATATTTTGGCGGCCCAAAGCATGAAAGTTGGCCAAACTATTACATCC